>Ga0247837_1002454_pt1 | contig 35059 bp, 34 predicted proteins | sample LaCtaG_2_FD_187115 | JGI IMG/M metagenome (GOLD analysis project Ga0247837, IMG submission 187115) | Freshwater microbial communities from meromictic Lake La Cruz, Castile-La Mancha, Spain - LaCruzMarch2015_14.5m | ecosystem: Environmental > Aquatic > Freshwater > Lake | place: Spain: Castile-La...
CTGTTCGGCCACTTCGCGATTGCTAAGTCCTAAAACATAGGCCTCCAAAAGCTGCTGTTCCCGCAGGCTCAATACAATACGGGTGGAAGCTGATTGATCAATGGGCTGGGAGATTTGATTAAGATAATTTTCAACCGAAGGGCTGCGGTATGTGATGCCGGCAGCCATAGCCATTAAACCTTGTACTAAAGGATTATTCGGCAAGAAAATGTCTGCGTCTGCTACAATTTCATCAGGGTCAATTTTTGTGTAATCTTCTAACACATTTAAGCTATCAATTAAAATGCACGACCTTGTGGTGGGACATGAATGAGTGATGTGTTGAACTAATTCTGCAAATTCAAGCTGCTCGCCTCTCTCATGGATAAAAACAAATCCAGGTTTAACTTCGGCTAGCAAATCAATGGCTTGGGCAGACGATTTTGCGACACCACGAAAATCTTTAGTTGCTTTAACCGCCTTATATGCTGCGGCAAACTCCAAATTGCTTTTGCCAACATGAATGAATGAGGGATCAAATTCCCTTGAGAGGCAGGCAAGCAAAAACCTGGCTTCGCCAATGATAAATAGTTTTTTAAAATCCTCCAATTGAACCCTTGCCCCGTTGTTATCTTCAGAAACTAAGGAGGGTTGCTTTCGATTCATAACAGCCGGGCATCACTTCATGCAAGCCTGCCCACGTTAGGGTATTTACGAAATGGCAGCTATGAAAAAACCCCGCCTTGGCGGGGTTTTCAGGGTTACTTGGAGCGGAACAGGTTTGAGCTCTGGTAATTAAACCTTGCGTGAATAGAATTCCACCACAAGTAGTTCGTTGATTTCAAGGGCTACCCATTCCCTTTCACATCTACCAGTTACCTTGGCCACCATTTTGGTTTTTTCAAATTCCAGATGAGGTGGAATATTGGCAAGGCCAGGGAAAGCAAGGTTGGTTTCTGCCAGCTGTTTGCTGGGTTTTGTTTCACGCACTGCCACCACATCACCGGCCCGGCATTGATAACTGGGAATATCAACCACCCGTCCATTAACGGTTATGTGGCCGTGGTTCACCAATTGGCGGGCACCGGGGATTGTGGGCCCAAGGCCAAGGCGGAAACAAACATTGTCGAGGCGACCTTCCAGCAGCTTGAGAAGATTGGTACCCGTTGAACCCTCTTGGGCCCGGGCCTTCTTCACGTAGCGAACGAGCTGCCGTTCGGAAATGCCGTAGTTGAAGCGCAGCTTTTGCTTTTCTTCTAGGCGGATGGCGTATTCGGAGCGCTTGCGACGGGCTTGGCCGTGCTGACCTGGTGGATAAGCCCGCTTAGCAGACTTACGGGTGAGACCGGGAAGGTCCCCCAAGCGCCGCGTCACCCTTAATCGAGCACCGCGGTAACGAGACATAAATGAAAAAACCGTCAGGATGGAAATTGACCAACCATTGCCTCACCTAAGTGTGCAAGGAAACAGCTAACCAATCCAATAGCTTAGCCCCAAGCCGGAACCCCATCAGTTGGTTGCTCCTGGCATTAATCAGCTTCTATCAAAGGCTGATCTCCCCCCTGCTCGGCCCACCCCGCTGTCGTTTTGTGCCCAGTTGCAGTGGCTATGCCCGAGAAGCGATCGAACGCCATGGCCCCTGGCGTGGTTGTTGGCTCAGTTTGCGCCGCTTTTTGCGCTGTCATCCCTTCAGTGCCGGTGGTTTTGATCCGGTGCCGGAATGAAATTGCTGTTATTCACCCGTCAAGGCTGTTGCCTTTGCGTTGGCCTAGAAGAACGCCTGCGGGAATTGGCCAATCCGCCTGAGTTGGAGCTGCTTGATGTGGATTCCAATCCCAATCTTCAAGCCAAATATGGTTTGGAAGTGCCGCTTTTAAGCCACAACGGCGAGTTGCTGGCCAGGGTGCCCCCCAGGTTGCAGGGGGATCGCTTAGCCCAATGGCTGCAAAAACAAATAGCAAGCCAAGAATTAGCCTAAAACCACTAAAAGTTTTTGTTCCCTAGCCATGGCTGAGGCCCCCCCCCTAGGCAGGTTGCACCAGCTGTTGAGAGATGCCGGCCTCAGTGTGCCCGCCCTATTACCTAACCCCTTGATTTGCGATGTAACTTGCGATTCCCGCCGGGTGGGCGCTGGCACCTTATTTATTGGTTTACCCGGCGCCAAAGTTGATGGCGGCAGTTTTTGGCGGGCGGCATTGCAATCAGGTGCCACCGCCACTGTTATTGGCCCTGCCGCAGCCCAGGCTGATCCCCCTGCCCCCGGTGATCCCGTTTTAGTGGTGGCAGATCCGGTGGCTGAGGTGGCGGGCAGGATCGCTGCCGCTTTCTGGGCTGAGCCCAGCAGCCACCTGCATTTGATTGGTGTAACTGGCACCAATGGCAAAACCACCACCACCTTTTTGATCGAACACCTGGCCGCTAAAGCTGGTTTGAGCACTGCCTTGTTTGGCACCTTGGCCAACCGCTGGCCCGGTTGCAATATCACCGCCACCCACACCACACCATTCGCTGATCAGTTGCAGGCCCAGTTGGCAGCAGCTCTAGCCACTGGTGTTCAGCTAGCTGCCATGGAGGTGAGTTCCCATGCCTTGCATCAGCAGCGCGTAGCCGGTTGCAACTTTAGCGGCGCTGTGTTCACAAACCTCAGCCAGGATCATCTTGATTACCACCCATCCCTAGAGGCCTATTACGAAGCCAAGGCAATGCTATTTGAACCTATTTACCTAAAAGGTATGGCGGTAATTAATAGCGATGATCCCCATGGCAAACGCCTGGCAGCACATTTAGCCGCCAAATGTTGGCGTAGTTCCTTGCTGGATCCCACCGCTGAATTATTTATGGACGCTTTGCAATTCAGCGCAGCTGGTGTTGCAGGTGTGATCCATAGCCCTAAAGGTGCCGCCGCTTTTCAATCACCGCTGGTGGGCCGTTTCAATCTGATGAACCTGCTGCAGGCGGTTGGTGTGTTGCTGCAGCAGGGGGCCGAATTGGAATTACTGCTCCAGGGTTTGCACAGTTTTCAGGGGGTACCTGGCCGGATGGAACGGGTGCCCCATGGCCCCGGCCAGCCTGCTGTTTTGGTTGATTACGCCCACACACCAGATGGTTTGGCAAATGCTTTAGGTGCATGTAAACCTTTTGCGCAAGGCCGTTTGATTTGTTTATTTGGTTGCGGCGGTGATCGCGACCGTGGCAAACGCCCCTTAATGGGTGAAATCGCAGCTCGCCTTGCTGATCAAGTGGTACTCACCTCCGATAATCCCCGTACGGAAGATCCCCAGCAAATACTCAACGACGTGTTGGCGGGCATGCCAGCTGGCAGCAACATGATTGTGGAACCTGATCGTGGCTTAGCAATACAAAAGGCGATCGCCCTTGGTGGCTCTGGTGATTTAGTGCTAATTGCCGGCAAGGGCCATGAGGATTATCAAATTATCGGCACTGAAAAAAGTCATTTCAGCGACAGGGAAGAAGCCGCCCGGTTTCTTGCTCAGCAAGCTATTAATTAATTAGCAGTTTCAATTTCTCGAGCATCACTTTCATCCACCAATGCATCCGCCACGTATTCAATCAGCCGTAGAAGTGCCTGCTTGTTACCGGATCGGGTTTCTGCAAACATCTCTTGGATGTGGCTAGTGGGCAATCCGGTTTCAAACAAGATCCGCACTACACGGAAATTGGCATCTGGTCGCTCGGGGCTCAAAGCCGCAACAACCATCTCCTCGCCAAGGGCAAATGCATTAAATAAGAGCACCTCTGGATCATCACTCGGCTCTACCACCGAGAGCGGGTGCAGAAAACTGGCCTGCGCCTCGTACAACATGGGAGTTCCCCCAAGTGGCGCAACCTTAGGACCTCATCCGCCTTTGCTGATGTTCGCTAGGTGCTCTAGCAACAGATCGATTTCAGCCTCCGTGCTGGTGATATGGGTGCAGGCCCTCAGGCAGGCAGGATCATCCAGGCTGCGTAAATGCAGGCCGGCATCAGCTAGGTAGTTCACCAGCTCCGCTGGCTTTTGGTTGTGCATTCGAAAGCTCACCAGGCCGCTTTGGGGTGGCCCCGCCTCCAGCAACGGCTCCACTCCCTCAATGGTGGTTAAGCCGTGCCAGAGCCTGCTGCTCAGCCCGCAGATGCGGCCATGGCGCTGGCCTGCATCACCGCAGTTTTCTAGTAGTTGCAGAGATCTCCGCAGGCCAGCCCCGAGGGGAACACAGCTTGTGGCCACTTCAAAACGTCTGCCATCTTTATGCCAGCTGCTGCTGCCTTCGCTTTCATTGCTCAGGCTGCGCCAACCGATCAGCGTGGGGTTTGCTTCTGCTAAAACCCGCTCTGAGAGCACCACTGCCCCTAAACCTTCAGGCCCGCAACACCATTTGTGGCCTGTAAACGCGTAGATATCAGCTTGGGCCGCCGCATCACCCAGCTCAAGGCTGCCCACCGATTGGGCGGCATCAACCAACAACCAAGGCTGGTTTTGCTTTGCTTGCAGTTGTTGCGCTACCGCCGCAATTGGCATCACAACACCCGTATTCCAGAGCAGATGGGATAACACCACCAAGCGGGTGCGGGCTTGCAATCCTTGGTTCAGCGCCTCCAGCAGCTCCCTATCGCTGCGCACCTGTTGCACAGGAAAAAAATCAATGGCCAAACCCTGGCGCCTAGCAAGTTCACGGCAGGCAGCCACCACCCCGGGGTGTTCTGCGTTGCTAATTAGGAGGCGATCACCAGCTGCAAAGGGCAGGCCCCATAGGGGTAAAACGCAGCCGCTGCTCACATTTTCCGTGAGTGTTATCCGCTGGGGTGGCACCCCACATAATTGGCTCAGGGCCTTGCGTAAGGCGGAAAGTTCAAGGTTTAACCAGGGCCACACATCACGGCCAAAGGGACCAAGTTGCTGCAATTTTTGCCAGCAGGCCACCATGGCAGCCAAGGAGTCATTTGGTAATGGGCCTTGGCCGCCGTAATTGAAATAATGCTTGCCCGTGAGGGCAGGCATTTGCTGCCGCAGGGTGAGGCTCAATGCTTCAGAGCACCTGACCCACAGCTACTGCAGCAACTGCAGAAAACAATGTGATACCGAGGGCTGTGATCGGTGATTGACCTTGGGCTACGGCCAAGGTGGTGATCACGCCAGCACCAAGGGCAGCAACGGCCAATTGATTGGTGAGTTCAGCGCGGTTTGGGGGAAGATTCAGCTTCATCGCAGCCTGCCGGTGGTGTTAATAAAAAGACCGTAGGCAGAAGTGCCAGGGAACACTTGACAAAAGCTTTGCTTCTTTACTCTCCGCAATGTAAATACATCTGAATTTATATATTTGCGCCCTAGCAAGCGGGCCTTGCTCTGCCTTCTCTTGCCCATTGCTGCAGCCGCTCCAGCGGTTCTCGAGCAGTGCGGCTTAGGGGCACCAGATCGGCGGCAGCGGCGATCAGATCCGCTTCGCCAAATTCGCGCCCTTCACTAAAGGCCACCAACATTGCCTCAAGAACCACCTGCTCCAATTCGGCACCTGAGAAGCCAGCGCAGCGATCCACGAGCGTGTCGAGTGGGATCAGGTGTTGGGGCCGGCGTCTGCGCAGGTGCAGGTTGAGGATTTGACGCCTTTCCTCGGCTTCAGGCAGGTTTAAAACAAACAGCTCATCGAAACGGCCCTTTCGCAACAGTTCCGGCGGCAATTTATCGATTGCATTTGCAGTTGCCACAACAAAAACGGGGCTGCTTTTTTCTGCCATCCAAGTGAGCAGCGTTGCTAATACCCTTTGGCTTGTGCCGCCATCACTGCGGCCATCCAAACTAAAACCTTTATCGATTTCATCGATCCAAAGGATGCAAGGGGCCATGGCCTCCGCCGTGCGGATCATGTCGCGGCTGCGGGCTTCACTGGCTCCCACCAGGCCGGCAAATAGGCGCCCTAAATCAAGGCGCAGCAGCGGCATTCCCCAACTGTGGGCAATTGCTTTTGCCGTTAACGACTTACCAGTGCCTTGGGGACCCACCAGCAGCACCCCCCTGGGATTGGGCAGCCCATAGCTCTGTGCTTCTGCTGTGAAAGCAAGCCGGCGCCTTTCCAGCCAAAGTTTTAATTGATCTAAACCACCAATTTCACTGGGATCAGCATCGGCGGGGCAGTATTCGAGTAGATCGCTGCGGGCTAGGGCGAGTCTTTTTTCCTCCAACACATCGCTTAGGTCGGCGGCATCTAGTCGGCCGTGGCGGGCTAAAGCCCTAGCCGCCAATTGCCTAATCCTTTGCTCCGGCAGGCCCCTACAGCTGCGCACCAGTAGTTCCAGGGCTTGGGGCTCCAGGGGGCTGCCAGCTGCGATGCCAATGCCGCCAAGGAGGGCACGAATTTCAGTTGCATCCGGCAATGGCAATTCCAACACCGTTACGGTGGATTCCAATTCCCGCGGCAATTGCAGATCCGGAGCGGCGATTACCAAGGTGCGCGGTTGTTGGCATAGCTCCACCGCCAGGTTGCGCAGGCGCCTGCAGATGGCGCTGTCGTCTACGAAGCGATGGAAATCAAGCAGCAGCAACAGGCCTGGGTTACCTGATGGCAATAGATCAAGGCTGTCTAGGGCCGCTAGCGGTTGGCGGGCGGCGGCACCAGCGTGGTTTGGTAAACCCTGCAAACCAGCAACAAAATCCCAACGCAGCAATGGCCGTTGCTCCAAACCTTGGGCCACCTGTTGCAGTAAACGCACCAGGCGTTCCTCCTCCTGCTGGCGTATCCACAGGATTGGCGTGCGGCTGCGGATCAATAGATCAAGTTGAGCGATCCAGGCGGCGCTCATGGTTTTTCGCTTAACTCCCCTAAAGCCGCCCAGCGGGGGTCAACGGCCTTTGGTTCATGGTTGATTTGGTTAACCATGATGCCGCTGCAGTTGAAATCACAAAGGCGCTTAAGCGGTAATTGCAGGCTTAGCTGTTCAAATAACCATTGATCGCCATCAAAACTGGCTTCTGGATCAAGGCTTTCCACGGCACCATCCAATTCAGCATTCAAGCCGCTATCTAAATTTGAGCCAACCGCAATTAATTCCTCGGCGTGGGCCTTAAGCCGATAACTAAAAGTTTTTAAGCAGCGATCACAACAGAGTTCCACCAAGGTGGAGCCAGAGCCACTCACCTGCAGTTCAGAACCACTCAATTGCGCTTGCACCCAGCCTTTAACCGGTTCAAGGCTATCGAGCTGGCTAAGGGGGTAATCGATTTGCCAGCGTTTTGCCACCCCTAGCAAACGCAGTTCCCGTAATGGGATCGGCTTCATTAGCGCTTCCCTTTTGGTTCAAATGGCAAGCGCTCCGATGAAATCGCAGTGGCACTTGCCGTTACCGTTTGCTGAGACATCTGTTGATCGAGAATTGCCTGGAGATTTTCAGGCAGGGGTTCACGGATAAGCACAAAGGTTTGGAACGCTTGGAAAATATTGGCGATCACCATATAAAGCAGCACCCCAGCGGGCAGGGGGAAAAACAAAAACATGCCCGTGATCATCACCGGTGTGATCTTGTTGGCGGTGGCCTGTTGAGGGTTAGCCGGCATCCCCCAGCCGGAAAGGATTTGGGAAAGGAAAAGGCTGATGCCAAAACCGGCCACAAGCCCTGCAATATCCCAATTCACTTGGCCATCGGTGCGAATCCCAACCTGGCCAAGGGCCTTGATAAAGAGGAAGCCGCTGCGGGCAGCTAAACCGGGGATTTTCACCTCAACGGTGGCATCACCGGGGCTGAGCGCTTTCAAGCTGCCATCCGCCGCCAGGGAAACCACGCCATCGCCTTTTGTGAGTTTCCATTGGGGGCTCATGTCGATCGTTGGTGTGAGCCGCTGCTCAACCGCCTCAAGGCTTTCGCTGCCGTCTTTGGTTTGCAATAAAACCTTGGCCTGTTCGCCAACGCCAAGGCGATTACCACCCGGCAGGGCAGCTACCACGGGAATGTGGTTTGTTTCGGTGATGAAAATCGAATGGCTGGCACTGGCAAATGGTTTGGCCTCTACGGAAGCCACCTGATCAGCTGGAACCACCTTCACATTGAAGGTGTAGGGCACATCGGCAAAGGGTGATCCCCGCAGGGTGGCAAACAGGGCAAACAAAATCGGCATCTGCACCACTAGGGGCAGGCACCCCGCCAGGGGACTGCCGAATTCCTTCATTAATTTGCCCAGTTCCTCCTGCTGCTTTTGGGGATTGCTGGCGAATTTGGCGCGGATTTCAGCCTGGCGCTTTTGCATCACCGGTTGGGCAATGCGCATGCGGCGGGCATTACGGATCGAACCAGCACTCAAAGGGAATAGGGCCAGGCGAATCACCACCGTGAGGGCAATGATTGCAAGGCCGTAGCTGGGCACTAGTCCATAGAAGAAATCAAGGATTGGCAGCAGCAGGTTGTCGGAGATGTAACCGATCACAGGCGATTAAGGGCGGTGGGAATGTATGTGGTGTGAGTGTGCCCGAGCGCGGGCTCAGCTTCAGCTGGCTACGGCAAAACCGCTGGGGGGAGTGCTGCTGCGGCTTTGGCTATCCATGCGTTCTTTGATAAATGCTTCAACCTCCCTAAACCTAGGTACGGCGCGCATTTCCAGCCGCGCTCCATCGTTGAGTAGAAGGCACATGTCCCCCCAGGCACCAAAGCCCCTGGCCACAGCGCGCACTTCTTTGATTTGGCTGTAGGTGACCTGGCTGCGATCCCTACCCAGCCAGCCACCAGTTACCGATACCCGGCGGCTGGTGATTCGAAACCTCAGCCATAGGGCCCGCACGATGGCCCCCACCGCAAAAGGCAGGCCAATCAAGGTAATTCCAAAAACCAAGTTCAAGATCAGGTCCCCTTTGGCTGGCCCGCCTTCATAGAAGAGTTCCTCCTGAAGGGTGATGGGGGGTGTTGTTGTCATCTAAAAAGCCTGCCTGTTGCAACACTGCTTGCCATTCTCTCAGTAGATCGTTGCAAGTGGCGGAACCCGCCTCTGGTTTGAGGCTTAACAGCAGCCAACTTTGAGGCCGAAGGCAGGGGGATTCCGGCTTTTCCCAGCGGTGGCACAAATCCACAAAACTCTGATGAAATTGACGCCTAAGCCGGTTGCGTTGCACAGCCCGCTTACTAACTTTGCTGCTGATCACAACAGCAAGGCGCAACTCCATTGCGGTGGAGGCCTCATCTGGTTTTAGAAGATTGGGTTTGGCAGCAGCCACCCTCAAAACCAATAGAGAACCTCCGTAGTAACGGCGGCTTTGTTTATAGATGTAATCAAAAAGATTCTTGCCCCTGAGGCGGTGCCTTTGCGGGAGAACCACCTTAATTCACCAACCAAAAATTTGAATTTAAAGGCTTAAACCCAAGGGGATCACACCGCTAAGCGGGCGCGACCACGCTTGCGGCGGGTGCGGATCAGGCGCCTGCCGGTGTGGGTGCGCATGCGCACGCGGAAGCCAGATACGCGCTTGCGCTTACGGCTGGTTCCTTCAAGGGTGCGCTTGGTCATGGGACTGGGCTGGGCTGTGGGCCAATTTCTAAGTTTACCAGCAAGCTTGCCTAGTTGGTAACTTCAATCACCCAGCTGCCCAAATAGCCGGCCATGGGGATATCTCCAGGGGCTTGGGCGAGGGCATTGAATTGGAACATTCCACCATTAACAGGGTTGGATACGTTGAAAACAACGGCGATTGCTTTATCGGGTGGCACTGGAGTTGTGGGGAAGATATCAATGCGTTTGCCGTTATCAGTTAGTTGTATTTCAGCAGGAATAGTTTCTTCGCATTTGGTGCGTTTGGCATAGCCGCCAACGCTTGTGTAGCAGAGTTTAACGTTTTTAGGATCGATATTTGTATTGAAATAACTTGGAATCGTAATCGATAATTTAAGGATCGCTGCTTTGCGATCTTTAGCCCTCAAAACTAAAAAATATTCACCCCACTGGGTGCGTTCTGTATTGGAAACATAGTAATAAAGCTTTTTGAAATCCTTATTGCCATCCCAACGGAATTCCAAAATTGATGGGGTGCCAACGGAACCCTGGGCTTTCACTGTTTGGCGCGATGCCAAGCCAAGGCCAGTGGCCCCTACCAGAGCTGCTGCAGCTAGGTAAGCCAAAGGACGAAATGATTTGAGCATTGCTTTGCCTCTATTGATTATTTGATTCTCATAAACACGCTTCTTGTTATGGGTTTCCCTAGGCCGGCCCGAGAGCTGTCAGCAATTTCAACACCTATTGATTACAAGATCTGTCTGGCCGCAAGCGTTGGCTTTCCCGCAGGTAAGCATGTTGGGCCTCTTGACCCTGGGGTAACCAGGCCTGCACCAGCACTCGAATGCAGCGGGGTAGATCGCCTGCCACAGCCATTTGCTGGCAATCAAGCAGGGCTACGCCATCCCATCCCTGCCTTCGCCTTGCCACTGAGGCGGGGAAAAGAGCATCTAAATCTTTAGTTACCGAAAATATTGCGCTCAAAACTGCAGCGCCACCCAAGCCATTGCGCTGCATCAACTCATCAAGTAATTCTGCAACTGCCTCCTCCATGGCGGCGGCGTTATTGGCCGCGGCGGTGGTGGCCCCCCGCAGGGCCCGCAAGCTAACGGCTGGATCGTTCATGGTTGATAGAGCCAGAGTGGTTGTCCCCCCAGGCCTAATTCAAGTTGTAATTGTTGCCTCAACTTTTGTAATACCCCTTGTTTTTGCTTGCCCAGTGTTACGGGTGAACTGTTGTTTGGATCTAAATTTGCAAGCCGCGCCGCCTCAAGCCGAGCTGTTTCTTCATCGCCAAGCAGGTCTACCAACCCCAATTCCAAAGCCTGGGCGCCACTGAATACCCTGCCATCAGCAAAGGCCCGAACACTCTCTTCACTAAGGCCGCGGCCCTCAGCAACAGCTGTTACAAACTGCCCGTAGCTGCTATCAATCAAGGCTTGCAATATTTCCCGCTCGCCATCGGAAAGTGGTTTATCGGGGGAGAGGATGTCTTTGAATTCACCGCTTTTTACTGTTTCAAAGCGCACGCCAAGGCGTTTCAACAGCTTTTCTAGGTTGTTGCCCCGCAAAATCACCCCAATTGAGCCGGTGATTGTGCCTGGATTTGCCACCACCCGATTGGCGGCACTGCCCACATAAACGCCCCCCGAGGCTGAAATATTGCCGTAGCTAGCAACAATTTGGCAGCCTTTCTGCCGCAATCGCATCAAGGCCTGATGAATTTCTTGGCTGTCGCCAACCGTGCCACCGGGGCTATCGATGCGCAGCAACAGCACCGGAAACTTTTGCTCCTCCACTTGGCGGATGGCCTTCAGCACCCTTTTGCGGGCGCCGCCGGCGATGGGCCCTTCAAGGCAGATGCGAGCAATACGTTTGCGGCGTAAACGACGCAGGGGCCAAACCATGGGTGCCGCACTCAAACAGATCACAGGCGGATCCTATGCAGGCCCGGGTCTTTAGGCTCAAGCCTGCTGAAGCGCTGCCGTGCCCCCTTGGTTGCGTTGGCTTGCCATGGTGCTCCCCTTTGCCCTTTGGGGTACGGCGATGGCGGCGATGAAACCCCTGCTAGAGGAGCTTTCCCCCCTACAACTGGCCTGGTTGCGGATGCTGCCAGCTGGCTTGGTGATCCTGCTTGCCGCTCAACTTTTGGGGCGTCAGTTAGGAATAGATAAACGCGATCGTGGCTGGTTTTTAGTTTTTGCCCTAGTGGATGGCTCCCTATTTCAGGGCCTATTGGCGGAGGGGTTGCAACAAATAGGGGCGGGGCTTGGTTCGGTGTTGATCGATTCCCAGCCCCTAATGGTGGCTCTCCTGGCTCGTTTTTTTCTAGCCGAATTGATCAATCCAGTGGGTTGGATGGGCCTTTTGCTCGGTTTTGGCGGCATCCTTTGCCTCGGCTTGCCGGCTGGCGTGTTGCAGCATTGGTTGCTTGAAGGGCCGCCGGTGCTTGGCTTGGCCTTGCCCCAACGGGGTGAGTTGCTGATGTTGTTGGCCGCAGCGGCCATGGCCGTGGGAACGTTGCTTTGCCGTTGGGCCTGTCGCCACAGCGATCCATTGGCAGTAACCGGTTGGCATCTCCTCTTTGGCGGACTACCGCTACTGGCCATGAGCCTGGTTAACACCCCCAGAACTTTTCCCCAGCTAAGCCTTTCCGAATGGGGTTTGATGGCCTATGCCAGCCTGCTTGGTAGTGCCTTGGCCTACGGCTTGTTTTTTTGGTTTGCCAACCAAGGCGACCTCACCGGCTTTACCTCCCTCACGTTTTTAACCCCTGTTTTTGCCTTGGCCAGCAGTGTGTTTTGGCTGGATGAAAATTTGCGTTTATTGCAGTGGCTAGGTGTGGCCCTAGCGCTTAGTTCAGTGCTTTTGATTAATAGACGCAGGGATATTTGGCAGCCGCAGCAGGAGCTAATTCAATGAAAATTTTGATTATCAGCACCCCCATGGGCCCCCTGGGCAAGGGCTTGGGTGGTGGCGTGGAGCTAACTCTTTTGGCCGTGCTGAAGGGGTTAAAAGCTCGCGGCCATCAAATGGCCTTGGTGGCCGCCAGCGGCAGTGAATTAGAGGCTGGTTTGCTGGATCAGCTCTGGCTGGAGCCCGGTGTCCCCCAGGCCAGTTGGCAACACCAACCGCGTCAAGCAGCCGTGCAAATACCAGCCAATTCACTGTTAGCTCGTTTTTGGGATCGGGCCCTTCAGGAACAGGATCGTTTTGATCTGCTGCTCAACCTTGCCTACGACTGGCTACCCCTTTGGCTCACCCCCCATTGCCGCACACCGCTTTTCCATTTGGTGAGCATGGGCAGTGTGGGCGAGGCGATGGACCAGCTGATTGCCGCAACGGCCGCCCGCTTTCCCAAAAGACTTGCTTTTCACACTGCCGCCCAAGCCGCGGATTTCGACCTACCAGCTGCCCCCCAACTGATGGCAAATGGGTTTGATTTCAGCCAATACCAATTTCAAGCAACGCCGCAAAAGCTGTTGGGTTGGGCCGGCAGAATTGCCCCTGAAAAAGGTTTGGAGGATGCCGCCAAGGTTGCCCAGCAATGGGGGTGGCCCCTGGCGGTGTGGGGTTTAAAGGAAGATCACGCCTACGCAGAGGCGGTGGAAGCAAGCGTGCCTGAGGGCACTCTGCAGTGGAGAGGTTTTCTGAACACCGCCCAGTTCCAAGCAGAGCTGGGCCACTGCGCCGTTTTGTTAAACACCCCAAAGTGGAATGAAGCCTTTGGCAATGTGGTGGTGGAGGCCATGGCCTGCGGTGTGCCAGTGCTGGCCTATCGCCGCGGCGGGCCAGCTGAATTGATTGACCCAGGCATCAGCGGTGCTTTGGTGGAGCCCGATTGCATCAAAGCCCTTGTTGAGTGGTTGCCCCAGGTGTTGGCTTTAGATCGCCAGGTATGCAGGGCAAAGGCAAAAGAGCGCTTCAGCCTCGAGGCATTTGCCTTGCGCTTGGAGAATTGGTTAACACAACCCCAGTAAATTGAATTCTTAGATCCCCGCTTGGATTCAATTAACAATCAGCCTGTTGATTCCGCCAATGAAGGCATTTTGGTTTGTGGCCTTGGGGCCCTTGGCCAGGCATGCCTTAGCAGCCTCATGGCTTTCAACTTGCCGATTCGCTGCCTTGATCGCAAATCACCCAAGTGGACTGATCTGGCCCTGGGGAGGGCATTGGCAGAGGTCACATTTATCGGAGATATGCGCAACCCCGAATCACTGCTCGAAGCAGGGGTTGCCACGGCAAGGGCTGTTTTACTGCTCAGCCAAGACAGTGGCGTGAACCTGGAAGCTGCTTTGCAGGTGCGGTTGCTTAACCCAAAAGCCCAACTGGTGGTGCGTTCAAGCAAAGGCAGCAGCGGCCTTGAAAATCAATTGCAAGCCCGCCTGCCTGGGTTGGTGATCGTTGATCCCCAACTGCTTACCGCTGGGGTATTTGCCAATGCCTTAAGGCCCGATGGCACAGAGGCGGCATTTGATGTGGAGGGGGAGTTGTTTGTGGTGCGCAGCGTTGTGCAGCAGCAGGCCGCCAGTCGTGATCTATTTGATCAATTGGGTCGTATGCAGCGGTTGGTGCAGTGGTTCCCCGCCGGTGAAGCGCCCGCGGGCCCGGCAGCAAGTGGTTGGTGGAACCTTGATACCAAACCAGCAGCTGGCGATCGTTTGCTGTGGTTGGAACTGGCCAGCACCCTAAAAACTCGCCCCCGCTACCGCCATAAACGTTTAAGCATTTGGTGGGCCCAATTACGTTTGCTTTGGGAGGGGGTGTGTGATGCCTTGTTGCGTTTACAGCAACGCCGTAATTCATTGCTTGCTTGGGGGTTAATAAGCCTGTTGCTGTTGTTATTAATCGGTAGCTTTTTATTTGGTGCTGGTTCCCCTTTGCGGGGACTAATGCTTACGCTCGCCTTGCTCAAGGGTGAATATCTTGATGCATTTAGCTTCATTATTAATGGCGCTAATTCTGAATTAACACCAGCCCATTTCCCCCTTGCAGCATTGGCTTTGATCTATGCCCTTGGCGGCACATTGCTAACGGCTTGGCTGGTGGCTTTGATATTGGATCGTTTGCTGGCGGCCCGAATTGGCAGCCAGGAACCAAAACCACTCGCTGCAGCTACGCCCTATGTGTTGCTGCTTGATGGCGGTTTACTTGCAACCCGGCTAAGGCAACAACTGCGTTTGCAGAAATTTCAAGTGGTGCAAGTGCAGAGCACAGGGGTGGAAGAAAAATTCCAGGCTGAGGCCTATGAAAGTTTAGATCGAGCTTTAAAAGCCCTGCGCCATTGCCATTGCCAAGCGGTGGGTGTTCTCTCCGACGACCTAATGGCAAATCTGAGTGTTGCCCTTGAGTTGCAACAGAAATGGCCAGATGTGCGCCTTGCTGTGCGATCCCATTCCCTGTCTCAATCCAGCAATTTCAATGCCCTATTCGAGGGCATGCAGGTGATCAACCCCCTTGAAGTGGCAGCTGATGCGGTGGTGGCAACCGCCCTAGGCGAACGGGTTCGGGGGGTATTGCGATTGGCGGAGGAGAATCTATTGATAATCGATTACAAAATAACTTCAAGCGACACACTCAATGGCCTAAGCCTTGGCACGGTGGCCGGTGGCTATGGGCTTATCCCATTGGTGCTGATCGGTTATGGGGCAATCAAACCAATCGCTTTGCCAAATCCTGAGCGGATCTTGCAGCCAGGTGATCGTTTGGTGGTTTTGGCGGGTTTAAACGCCCTGCGCCAAGTAGAAGCAGGACAATTGAAAAAACGTTGTTGGATGTTGGAAATCAGAGGAATGCGCCCAAATGCGCCAATTTTTGATATTCAAGTGGCCTTAGCCCGTTATTTAGGTGCATCCCCGGGTGAAATGGCGGCCTATCTCGATTGTAAATTGGCTCCCCAGTTAACACCCTCCATCTATCAGGTGCCTGGACGTTTATTAGAGCAGGCCCTTAAAAGATTAGGCGTTAATTGTGAATTAGTGCCTGCAAACCATTGCGATTCATAGGCTTGCATGTTTAAACCCTTGCAACAATCCCACCGGCTCGCCTGGCTGCTGGGTTTAACCATTGCCCTGGGGGCCTTGCTATTTCTTTGGCGCTTAGGTGCCGTTGGCCAATTGGATGAAACCCCTGCCCTATTTGCGGCGGCAGGGCGAGCCATGGCCGACAGCGGCGATTGGCTTACCCCTCGGGTAAATGGCCATCCCCGCTTTGATAAGCCAGTTTTGATCTATTGGTTAATTGGTGGCCTAAGCCTCTTGCCCCGCCATTGGGATCCCCTTGGCAGCATGGCGGCAAATCTGCCATCGGCCCTTTCGATGCTGGCCCTGATGGCTGCATTGGCGGCAACGGTTTTTAAACAGGAGCCCCGGGCTGGCTTCGCCAAGGCGCTCACGGCAGCCCTTGCCTTTGGCCTTTCGCCGTTGGTGCTGCTTTGGGGACGGGTTTCCGTTAGTGACCCCCTGCTCACTGCCTGTCTTGGCATTGCAATGCTCGGTTTTTGGCGGGCCTATGGGGCTGAATCAAGGCAATGGCCATGGGGCAGCTGGTTTTTTTTGGGGCTTGCGATCCTCAGCAAGGGTCCAGTGGCCTTGGTTTTAGCCGGCGCAAGCCTCCTGTTGTTTGGCCTTTGGCAGCGGGATTTGGGCCGGTTGCTGAGGGCATTAGCTCCTGGCCGGGGCTTGCTACTTAGTTTTGGCATTTCCGCTCCCTGGTATCTGCTGGAGCTATGGCGGGAGGGAAAACCATTCCTAGACAGTTTTTTTGGTTACCACAACCTGCAGCGTTTTAGTGAAGTGGTGAATCACCACTCAGGCCCCTGGTGGTTTTTTGGGGTGGTTTTGGTGATTGCCAGTTTGCCCGCCACCCCCATGCTTTTGCTTGGTTTTGGCCATGAACTTGCGATGGCAGCAAAAACTGTTGCACCGCCAAACAGCTTGCCCCGTTTTGCAGCTTGTTGGTTGTTGGCGGTGCTGCTGATTTTCAGCATTTCGGCTACGAAGTTGGCCAGCTACCTGCTGCCTGGGATCCCGGCAATGGCCCTTTTAATTGCCCTGGCCAGGACCCCTGAAGGGCTGCTTAGCCGTGCCCGCTGGTGTTCCATTGCAATCGCAGCATTGATGGGAATTGGCTTTTTACTTGCCCCCCTTTGGGTGCCCGCTATCAACGATCCGGAAATGCCTGGCCTTTCCTCCCAACTATTGGCAATAGGTGCAGTGCAGCGCAGTGGGTTTTGTTTTCTGGTTGCAGCCCTGGTGGGCGGCTTAAGCCAAAGGAATTATTTTTTTAATTTCCCTTGGCTGCTGGGTTTTCAATTGCCCCTTGTGGTTTGGCCATTGTTTGGTTTGGTGCCAACGGCAGAACTAATTGATCAAATTCGGCAACGGCCTGTGCGGGTAATTGCGGCGGCGGTGCAAAAACAAATGCGTTCTGGCGAAGTATTAGCGATGGTGGGTATAAACAAGCCATCGCTGCACTACTACACAAAACAAGTGGTGATCTATGAAGGGCGCCCAGCTTCAGGCCTGCGCAATTTGGGGGAGCGATTGCAGTTAGAAGAAAAAAAACAAACAAAGCAAGCTGCCTCTTTATTGCTGGTGATCGATAAAACCACCGCGAGCCAATCCTTTTGGCAGCTGGTGCCCCGTTCGGTGCTGGCTAGCCAGGGCGTTTATCAGCTCTGGAGGGTGCAACGCTCGGCTCTGCAGCAGCAGGCTGGCCGATTGGCGGCCGCCGGGGTGCCATCCACCTGGCAGTTGCCCAACCCAGAGCGCTACTAACCAGCTATGAATGGGCAGTTCGTGAACAATTGCGTGACGGTTGCAACGGATTTGAGCAATACCAATTTCAGCAATAAAGACCTGGCAAGGGCTGGTTTGCTGGAAGCGGCCTGGCGCCATCGCTTGATGGAGCAGGCGGTAGTGGAAATCCCCACTCCAAACCCAGAATCCACCCAGCAGGCTCTAGGGGGCTTGTGCCAGCAGATCCAAATCCAAAACCAAGAGCAATTGCAGGCGTTTTTGCAGTTGCAGGGCCTTAGCAGCGGCGAATTTGAGGCCATGGCCCAGTTGCCATTGCGCTGGCAGCAGTGGTGTGAGCAGCAGTATTCAGCAACGGTTGAGCATGAATTTTTGCGCCGCAAGGCTGAATTTGACGAAGTTACCTATTCATTACTGCGCTTGCGCGATGGCGAATTAGCAGCGGAATTGCACCAGCAACTGCAGGAGCAGGAGGTGGCCTTTGAAGATCTTGCCGCCCAATACTCAGAGGGCCCGGAACAACGCAGTGGCGGCAAAATTGGCCCAGTGCCGCTTTCCACTCCCCACCCAGCCCTCAGCAAGTTGCTTGAGATAAGCCAGGTGGGTCAGTTATGGCCCCCAAAGCAATTGGAGGGTTGGTGGATCATTGTGCGGCTGGAAGGGCGAAAAGGTGCCCAGCTAGACGAAGCACTCCAGCGCCGTTTGATCCTTGAACAGGGAGACGACTGGCTGCGAAATGAAGTTAAAAATGCACTTGCTACCCATAATGAGGCAGTGAATTGAAGGCCAGCTGAGCCCAGATGTCGATTACAGCTGCCCTTGATCTGCTGGCTTCCACAAAGCCATTTAGTTTTTTAAGCCCGGTTGAGCAGGCCCAGGCTGCTCAAGCCCTCAAGCCCTTGGTGTTGAGGCCGGGTTCCCGTTTGCATGGTTTTGATGAGTTACCACCAGGAATCTTGATTCTTGTGGAGGGGCAGCTGCGGCTGCTGGCCCAGGATCAAAGGGGTGAAACCTTCACCTTGGAATTGCTTACGCCTGGGGCCATCGCCGGTTGGCTGCCCCTATTGCGGGGAGATTCCGGCCAAGTATTGGCGGCGTCGGTGGTTTCAAAAGGCTGGTTGCTGCCGGCGGCGCAATTTCTTGAATTGGTTAATCGCCATCAGGAATTGCTGGAGTTTTTTAAAGACGGCGGCCTGCCTGAGCGCTATGCCGTGCTGAGTGGATCCAAAATTGCCGATCTACCCAGGGGCCGTGCCCTGCGCGATTGGGCAGCAAAGGCAGATGCGTCCCCAGCGCTTACTTTGCTTGGCGCCCAGGAAGCTCTGCCCGAAGGCAACTGGCTCTTGAGCACAGGTTGCCTGCCAAACCATGAGGTGGGTGAGAACATTCCCGCCGGTTTAGTGCTTGCTCGGCAAGGAAGATTGCCGGTGCGTTTAATTCCAAGGCCTGAACCATGGCCACCTCAAATTGGTGTGGCTGGCTCCGCTCAGTCAACAATCGCAGGTCAATTGGATCCTGAGCAAGTTGCTGTGGATGTTGATGTGCACGTGGAGGTTTTAGAGCCGGAATGGATTGAAGGCAGTGAGCTGGTGCCCCAACTCAATCAAATGGAGGCCCTTCAGGATTGGTATGGCCGCATTGGCGACGACGGCAGCTTCCCCCATATTTCCGGACAGGGGGAATTGGAGGAACCATTTGCGGTATTGCGCATGTTGTCGCGCAGTTTTGATCTTCCTTTTAGGAGGGATGTAATTCGCAGGATTTTGGCCGATCAATTACAGCGAGCTGAAGGCAAGGGCCTTGGTTTGATGCAACTAGCAGCCGTTGCTGATCTGTTGGGTTTAAGGGCCTCGATGTTGGAAGTGCCGCTTAAATCCGTGAACCGCATTCCCTTGCCAGCCATTGCCCTGGAGGCTGGCCATCCAGTGGTTATCTGGCAGGCCGATGCCAATGGCCTCTTGCTGGGCGATCCCCGCAGCGGCCAAAGAAAACTGCCGGAAGCTGAATTCAGCCAATTGCTAGATGAGAAGGGCAATTTGCCAATCCTCTCCCTTGAGCGGGCTAACACCACACCAAAAGAAAGATTTGGCTTGAGTTGGTTCCTGCCGGCAATTAAACAACATCGAGGCATCTTAATTCAGGTTTTAGTTGCCAGTTTCTTTGTGCAACTTTTTGCTTTGTTGAATCCACTTTTGATTCAACAAATTATTGATGCTGTGATATCTCAGGGTAATTTAAAAAGCTTAAATGTTTTAGGTTCGCTGCTGGTGGCAATGGCTGTTGCTGAGGCGATCTTGGGTTCATTGCGCACCTATTTATTTAGCGACACCACCAATCGCATCGATATATCTTTGGGGTCAACGATTATTGATCATCTGCTGAGGTTGCCACTCAGTTATTTTGCCAAGCGGCCCGTGGGTGAAGTTTCCAGCCGTGTGAATGAATTGGAAAGGATACGCAGATTCCTTACCGGCACTGCACTTACGGTTGTGTTGGATTCGGTTTTTTCAGTTATTTATATAGCAGTTATGTTGCTTTATAGCCCAATCCTCACTGTTTGGGCCCTTGGGGTTATCCCATTTTTCATTGGTTTAACCGCAGCTGCGGCCCCCGTAATTCGCAAACAATTGCGGGAACAAGCTGAATCCAATGCCCAAGTTCAGAGCCATTTGGTTGAAACCCTTGGCGGCATGGAAACAGTTAAGGGTCAAGGCATGGAATTACATAGCCGCTGGCGTTGGCAGCAGCTCTATGGCGGCCAGATCGCTGCGGGTTTTCGCAACACAATCACCAGCACTGCAGCTGGTTCTGCCTCCCACTTTTTAGAACAGTTATCCGGCTTGCTGGTGTTGTGGGTTGGTGCCGGTTTGGTATTGCAAGGCAAGCTAACTTTGGGGCAATTAATTGCATTTAGAATTTTATCTGGCTATGTAACAAGCCCCTTGCTCAGGCTGGCTACGCTTTGGCAAAATTTTCAAGAAACAGCCCTTTCACTGGAGCGGCTTTCCGATATTGTTGACCACCCCCAGGAGATTGAAATCGCCGGGGAAAATCTCCCACCGCTGCCGCCAATCAGCGGGGCCATCAGCTACGAGAGGGTCAATTTCCGCTTTGCCAGCAGCGGCCAGCTGCAGCTATTAAACATAGATTTTGATATTCCAGCCGGCGGTTTTATTGGCATTGTTGGCAGCAGTGGATCTGGAAAAAGTACACTGCTTAAATTATTAACGCGTCTCTACGATCCCCTGGAGGGAACCATTCGCCTTGATGGCAATGATATCTCCAAGGTTGATTTATATTCCCTGCGCCGCCAGATAGGTGTGGTACCACAAGACAGTTTGCTTTTTGATGGCACCGTTCAGGAAAATATCGCCTTAACAAGGCCCGATGCTGATTTTGAAGAGATCGTTAATGCCGCAAAAGTAGCCTGCGCCCATGAGTTTATTCAACAGCTTCCAGCTGGATATAGCAGTTCCGTGGGCGAAAGGGGCTCCGGGCTTTCCGGCGGCCAGAGGCAGCGTTTAGCGATAGCGCGCATGATTCTTAAACAACCCCGATTGCTTGTGCTAGATGAGGCAACCAGTGCTTTGGATGTTGATACGGAGCAACAATTAACCCGTAATTTAAGCGAAGCTTACCGCGGACGTACGGTGCTGTTTATTACCCATCGCCTGGGCAATTTGCGCCATGCTGACCATATTTTAGTTCTCCATAATGGAGCCCTGGTGGAACAGGGCCCCCATGGGGACTTAATGGCCCTTGGTGGCCGATATGCCACCTTATTCCGCCAGCAGGAGGCTGCCTTGGTATGAGCAATTTAGTTCGTCGCGATCCTTCTGATCTTCAGGAAATAAGGCTTCGGCCCTCGCCCCGCTGGAGCAAGGCGGTTGTGTGGGCTTTGATCGGCACAGCTAGTTTTGCCTTTTTGTTTGCCCTGCTGGCAAAAATTGATGAGGTGGTGGTAGCCCAGGGCGACCTTGAACCGGCCGGCGCTGTAAAGCCGATCAAGGCTGTTCAAAGTGCTGTGGTTGAGGAGATTTTTGTGAAGGAGGGGCAGGTTGTTGAACCAGGGCAGCCACTAATTCGCTTTGATACTGATAAATCACAGGCCCAAAAAAGCAATGTAAGTAGGCAGCTATTAATCGAGCAACAACGGATTTCGGAGCAGGCAAATGCCAGTAGGGCCCGCTTGGAAAACCTGCAGGCAAAACGTCAAAGTTTAATTTCAAAACGTGATAGCGAGAAGCTCTCTTTGGTTAATCAGGAGGATATTTTACGGCGCCTAGATTATTTAACTAAGCAGGGGGGGATGGGTTTAGTTCAGTATATGCAAGAGAAGGACAAGGGCCAGCAAATGCGCTCTCAGATTGCTCAAACAGAAGCTGCAATTCGGCAAACTGATGCTGAATTAGATGAGGTGAGCTCGGATTTACTTAAGCAGCGCAAGGAAAGCGATCGTCAACTATCCGATCTGGAAAGGCAAAGGGTTGAAGTTAAGGAGCAACTCCAAACCGAATTGCTAAAATCGCCTGTGCGCGGCCAAGTGTTCGACCTCACACCCACCAGTAAAGGTTATGCAGTAGCACCTAATGAGCCGCTTCTGAAGATTGTTCCCCTTGATAAATTGCAGGCTAAAGTTTATGTTACTAGTAAGGATATTGGTTTCGTTAAAGTTGGCCAGTTCTCCGAAGTGAGGCTTGATTCCTATCCATTCACAGAATTTGGCTCGATCAAGGGCCGTGTTAAGCGCATATCCACTGATTCATTGCCGCCAGATGAACAGAATCCCCAACCTCGTTTCCCTGTTCTAATTAAGCTTGACCAACAAAAGTTAGAAAAAAATGGACGTTCCTATGCCCTTAAATCAGGCGAAACCCTAAGCGCGAATTTAGTGCTGAGGGAAAAGCGTGTTATTACCCTGCTCACCGATGTGATCGACCGCGCCTTTGATGCCCTGAAGCCAATCAGATCACCAACAACTTAATTGCTTTAGTTGTTTTAAATATTTATTTGTTCGTTTTGCCTCAGGCATAGGGAGCAGCAACCCCAGCGCTTTATTTCACCGGCGGGTGTTGGGATCTCGCAACGGGGGCAGGCAGCAATGCCGTGCACATCAACGCGGCTCGGGTGATTAGCCCAACTAGCGGCACTATCACCACTTGCTAAATCAGCCAGGGGACTTTGCACCCTCTGCTCTAGTTCGAGCCGTTGCAACGGAAAGCCCGCCCCCCGCAGGGCACCTAGTAATTGGTGTTTGGCATATCTCAGCGCCAGTAACCAATGGGCTTGCTCTACGCCAATCCAAAGCACCGAACCTTGTATCCGTAGTGGCCTGCAGTGGGCGGCCAGTTCAGCCCCTGCAATTTGCGGCCATGCCTGCCAAAGGGCTGCCATGGGTGCCTGGCCATGCCAGTTTGCTTCTAGTTCCTTAAGGCAATTAGCAAGGGCCTTTGCTGGCTGGGGCCGGGGTGGTTGTAGGTAATTAGGCATCAGAAAAGGCTAGGGTCGTTGTGTTGCTGCCGATGTGCTGCCCCCATGGGCTTCTTCGACCGTTTAAGCCGTTTGCTTCGCTCCAATCTCAATGATTTGGTGGGCCGAGCCGAGGATCCAGCCAAAATTCTTGATCAATCCGTTGCCGATATGCAATCGGATTTGATCAAATTACGCCAGGCGGTGGCTTCGGCCATCGCTAGCCAAAAGCGGATTGAAAACCAAGCCCAGCAGGCTGAAAGCCAAGCTAAAACCTGGTATGAAAGAGCAACTCTCGCCCTTAAGAAAGGGGAAGAGGAGCTTGCTAAAGAAGCGCTTAGCCGCCGTAAAACCTATCAAGAAACCGCAACTGCCCTAAACAGCCAACTTTCCACCCAGGCGGGGCAGGTGGAAAATCTAAAAAAGAATTTACTTTCCCTTGAAGGCAAGATCGCCGAGGCGCGCACCAAAAAAGACATGCTTAAGGCCCGGGCCCAAGCAGCCCAGGCCCAAGCCCAGTTGCAGGGGGCTGTGGGTGGTTTAAATACCGATTCGGCCATGGCGGCTTTTGATCGCATGGAAGAAAAAGTGTTGTCTTTAGAGGCCCGCGGCCAGGCGGCGGCAGAATTAGCAGGGGCAGACCTCGATAGTCGTTTTCAAGCCCTGGAAGCCGGCGGTGATGTTGATCAAGAATTGGCGGCCCTCAAGGCAAGCCTTAGCCCCACACCCCTTGCCCTGCCAGACGACAGCAAGAAACCTGAGCTTTTGCCAGCCCAGGCCGCTGAAGTAGACGACGAATTGGAGAAGTTGAAGCGTTCAATCGACAACCTTTAAATATCCTCCGCAAATTTCATCCCTACTTTTTCCATGACTGTTCATCAACTAACTGATGCCAATTTTCAAGCTGAGGTTCTAGATGCCGAAGCGCTTGTTTTAGTTGATGTGTGGGCCGCCTGGTGCGGCCCCTGCCGCTTGATGGCTCCATTGATGGAATGGGCAGCAAGCACCTATGGGGAAGGCTTACGGGTTGGAAAACTTGAGGCCGATCCAAACCCAGTTGTTCGCGATCAATTGCAAATAAAAGGTTTACCAACCCTGATCCTTTTTAAAGCTGGTGTTGAACTGGCCCGTTGGGAAGGGGCCATGGCAAAACCCCAGCTGCAGGCTTTTGTGGATGCCCATCTCTGAGCGGCTTAAACGCCTTGGCTCGGGCATTTTTGCCCGCATGGACCAGCGCAAACGTTCCTATGCGGCATCAACTGCAGCCCAGCTGAATCCCCTGCTTGATCTCTCCTTGGGGAGCACTGATCTGCAGCCTCCAAGCCAGGTGCTTTCAGCCATTGCTACCAAATTGCTGGAGCCGGCCAGTGCGGCCTATTGCCTGCAGGCGGGCACCTTGCCCTTTCGTGAAGCGGTAGCCAGTTGGGTGCAGCAGCGCTTTGCGCTGCAGGTGGATCCCCAGCGGGAGGTGCTGCTGCTGGTGGGTTCCCAGGAGGGCACAGCCCATCTACCCCTTGCCTTGGTAAACCCTGGTGATCGCACGTTGTTGCTTGATCCCTGCTACCCAAGCCATCGCGGTGGGATGGTGCTGGCGGGTGCTGAACCTCTGCTGCTGCCCCTGGGCTTAGAGGATGGCTGGCGCCCTTGCTTTGGGCGGCTAGCCAGCAGTGAACTAGAGCAGCTCAAATTAATAATGCTGGGCTACCCCCATAATCCAACGGCCACCACTGGCTGCCAGGGCTGGTTGGATGAAGCGCTGGCCTTAGCAAACCGGCAAGGGGCGGTGCTTGCCCACGACAATCCCTACGTTGATCTTGCCCTTGAAGGGGAAGCGCCTGCCCTATTGCGATCGGAGGGGTGGCGCACAAATGGGATTGAATTTTTTTCCTTCTCAAAAGGCTGGTGCCTTGGCGGCTTTCGCCTCGGTTTTGCCGTTGGGGCCGCCCATTTAATTGAAGCCCTAGGGCAGGTGAAGGCGGTGGTTGATTTCAATCAGTCGCTGGCCTTACAGGCGGGTGCCACGGTTGCGTTAACGCAACTAGCCAGCTGGCCGCAGCAGCTAAGGCCTATTTATAAGGAGAGGCGTGATGCCATGGCAGCTGCCCTGGCCGCAGGCGGTTGGCGGGTGCCTCCAGCTTCAATGGCCCTTTATCTATGGCTGCCACTGCCCGAAAGCTTGAGAAGCCTTGGCAGTGAAGCTGCCTGCGCTTGGTTGCTTGAACGCAGTGGGGTGGCGCTCACCCCAGGCGTTGGTTTTGGTGCTGGCGGTGAGGGCTGGGTGCGGCTTGCTCTGGTGGCGGAAACAAACCAGTTGTTGGTGGCGGCCAAGCGGCTAAATGCAGCCCTGTTGGGGTGCTGAATTGAGTGGATTATTGGCGGCAGGCTGTGGCGGTCGATTGCTGCGTAGAACGCGTGATCTTGATTTGCGCATGGCCTGGCGGCTGCGGGTGCTGCCGGTTTGTGCCAGCACGGAACCCCTCTTAAGCCACTGGTTGGCGGCGCAACCGCTTTTGCCCATAGCGGTGGTTTCAAAAAAGCAGCGCTTTGGTCGGGGCACGGCCCAACGCCATTGGCAATCACCCGCTGGTGGCCTTTGGTTAAGTGCTGCAATCCCTTGGGGCGGAGAGCCACCAGCGGCGGATCGCTTGCCATTGTTGATGGCAGCTGCCCTAATGGCGGAATTAGAACCGTTTGGCCTAGGGGCAGAACTGCATCTAAAACCACCCAATGATTTGATGGTGGGGCAGCAAAAATTAGCGGGAGTGCTCACCTCTGTGGTGTGGCGTGGCGAGCAGGTGCGCCACGTGCGCTTTGGCATTGGCCTCAATGGGCGCCATTCAATCCGTCCTCCGGGCATCACCCTTGAACAATTGCTTGGTAACCGCTGCCCCCCCTGGCCTAAATTGGTGCACATAGGTTTAAGAGCACTGGAAAGGTTGGCTCTGAATTAACGCAATCACCCTCAACCTGATTACACACCTGATATGTACAAACTATTTATGTTGCCCTTGCTGCTGCCGCTGTTGGCTCAAGTGTTGCCAGCGGAAGAACCACCTTTGATATTTGATAATTCACTGCAGGAGTTGGAGCGGGAGGGGGCAATCAGCATCAAGGAAAGCCAACAGTTGCGACAGGGGGATTATCCTCAACGCAGTGCACCGGCGCAGCGATATGTGCCAAATCTAGAAAAGTTATGTAGTTCCGGAGTGATGAGCCAAAGGGAATGCGCCAGAGCCAAGGGAGTTGCATTCGTTGCTAAAAATAAAAATGCAAAAATTGGTGGCCCAGATGGTTTGCCACTTGCACCATTGAGTGTTCCGGTTTCTGCTCTTTTAGTGGGGGGCGAGGGCAGTTTTTCCCTTAGCCAAGTGTTTAGAATTACGCCGAGGCCAGCACCTCTGCTTGGAAATGGCAATCGCAGTTTGATATTTCCTTTGATCGGTAGTGCTGTAACCAGCAGTGATTTTGGCTGGCGGATGCACCCGATTTTAGGAAGCATGATTCTCCATGCCGGCAAGGATTTAGCTGCTCCAGAAGGAACGCCGGTGGTGGCTGCCCTGGCTGGCAAAGTTGTTAGTGCAGGCCTTGCAGGTGGCTATGGGATTGCGGTGGAATTGGAACACCGCAATCCCCAGCGCCGCACCCTCTACGGCCACCTGTCGGAACTGTTTGTGCAATCCGGTGAACAAGTGCGCCAGGGTGAAGTAATCGGTAGGGTTGGTAGCACAGGTCTTAGTACGGGTCCCCATTTGCACTTTGAATTGCGCCGCCCCGACGCCGGGGGTTGGGTGGCGGTTGATCCCGGCAGCCTTTCCCCCAGTGGTGCATTAAGCAGCAAACAAGATCTACTTACGGGATTATTTGATCAATTGCTAAAGGGCCTAGAGCGCAAAACTTAAGATAGTGAACTTAAACAATTTGTAGATCGCTCAAGTTGCCACTATAACCAGTTATTTCAATCACCATATCGTTGTTGGCTTGGAATCCGGCTCTGTTGTCGTTAAGAGCAAGAAAAGTTCGGGTGCCACTACCTGAAGCTAAGCTAAAGCTAGCGGCAAGGTTTGCGCCAAAGCTTCTGTTGTTTAGCACTTGGCCTAGATCCGCTGCGCTTAAACTGCCAACAGAGCCAAAATTGCGAACAGAACTACTCGCCACTAAACCATCAATTTGATCTGCGCCGATTTGCAGATCGGTGATTCGATCAAAGCCGTTTAGTAAGGAATCGCCACGGCCAAAGCTAAATGTGTCGTTGCCTGCACCACCGGTTAGTTTATCGCTTCCGGATAAACCGCTGATTAAATCGTTACCAGCGCCGCCAGAAAGATCGTTTTCAACATTGCTACCGGTAATAATATCAGCATTTTCGGAGCCGCGAACATTTTGAAAATGTTCCACAGTGAGGCTGGCGCTACCGATTCCGGGTAAATTATTGATCGTTAGCAAGTTGTTGGCTAGATCTACATTTAATGAGGCCGTGGTGCCAGTGGAACCGTCGATCGTGTTGATTTTGTTGGGGTTGGCTTTAATTACTTCAATATCAAAATTCGATATTGTATCCGTACCTAGACCTCCTGATTTAGCAATAACTCCGCCGCGGGAAAAAGTGAGATCTGCATTCACTCTTGAGTAATCAATGATGTCTACGCCAGCGCCGCCACTGAGGCTATCGCTACCTGCTGAGGCAAACATTAAATCGTCACCAGCTCCTGAACTATAGGTATTGCTATTTGCATCACCAAGCATTACATCAGCATTATCTGTGCCTGTTAAATTGAGTGCTGGATTTGGTCGGTTGGTTGCTGGGCGCGATTGAGTTGTTTGTTGGCGTGCCATGGTGAATTGCTTGAGGGCATAATCAAATTATTTGGCGCATTGCTTTTAGCCTTTGATTAATAGCTCAAGTTTTTGTGATCTTGATCACAGGCTCAGCTGTTTGGCCCTGTGCCTGCAATTTGAAGTACGAGTTGGCTCTCTGCTTTAAGGGCCATCCTTTCAATTTCACTAATCGGCCCCTCTAGCCAGCGGGCCACATCCAGCATTTGTTTAATACCCATGGGTTGGGCTAGGGCGCCGCCCACGGTTGTTGGGATTTCGGCGCAAGCCTCCAGCCAAAGGGTCCAATCACTGCCATCATCACTGGAAGGAATTTCAAGCGTTACTTGCAGCCTCTCACTGGGATCCAGAAGGGTTGCACTAAGGCGGTTTCCACCACTACAGCGAAATAGCACTTGCCATCCGCCCCGTTCAAACAAGGTGGCGGCCTGGTCGCGTAATAGCTGAACACCAGTGAAAGATTGGTTTTCTGGAGCGCTCAACATTTTTATGTGGGCAACTGGCAAGCTTCTAAGTGGTATTGGGCACGATCGATGGTGATTAGCAGCACCTGCTAACAAGTTGGCTTTAGTTGGCGATGTGGCCATCGCGGAATAGCAGCACCCGTTGGGCGCGTTGGGCCACATCTTGTTCGTGGGTAACCAGTAAAACGGTCATGCCTTCTTGATTTAGTTGATCAAAGATGGCTAAAACCTCCCGGGTGGTGTCTGAATCAAGGGCGCCTGTGGGTTCATCCGCCAGCAACAGCGCTGGCCGGTTGATTATTGCTCTGGCAATGGCCACCCGTTGTTGTTGGCCACCACTGAGTTGATTTGGTTTGTTTTTTAAGCGTTCACCAAGTCCCACCCGTTGCAAGGCTGCAGCAGCACGCTCCTTGCGCTCCGCCACAGGAACATTGGCGTAGATCATGGGCAATTCAACATTTTCAAGGGCGCTCATGTTTGAGAGCAAATGAAATTGTTGAAAAACAAAACCCAGATGGCGATTCCTTAAGGTGGCGAGTTCATCGTCGCTGAGTTTATTAACCTCTTGACCCTGTAACCAATAGCTGCCGCTGCTGGGGCGATCAAGGCAGCCAAGAATATTCATGGCGGTGCTCTTGCCTGATCCGGATGTGCCCATTACGGCGAGATAATCGCCTTTGAAAACCTTGAGATTTAGTTCGTTAACGGCGCGCACCTCAGTGGCACCCTCTCCATAAATTTTGCTTATATTAATTAGTTCAGCCACGGCCCCAGGGCTGGGATTGATAGCCATGCTGATTAACCGGTGGGCAGGCGGCCGCTAGCAGCAATAACTTCTTTGAGTAGTGGTGTGCCTTCCACCGCTTGATTTGCCCAAACAAATAGTGGATTTGATAACACTCCTCCCACTGCGGTAACGAGTAAACACACCACAAGGGCGGTGCGCAGTGGTTGCAAACCAGGTAATTTCCAGGTGGGTTCTGGATAGGATTTCACCACATCGGATGCCTCTTGCGGTTCTTTAACCACCATCATCTTGATAACTGAGATGTAGTAGTAGATTGAAATTACTGAAGTAACTAAACCCACCACTACTAATAGATATTGGCCATCGGCCCAGCCGGCAAAGAATAGATATATTTTGCCAAAGAACCCAAGCATTGGTGGTATGCCGCCAAGGGATAGCAGGCACAGGCTCAAGCCAAGGGTGATTAGGGGATCTTTTTGATATAAACCGGCGTAGTCTGAAATGCGATCACTGCCGGTGCGTAGGGAGAAAAGAATGATGCAGGCAAAGGCGCCAAGGTTCATAAATAGATAGGCGGCCATATATAAAACCATCGCCGAGAATCCCTCCTCGGTGCCGCAAACCAAGCCAATCATCACAAAACCAGCCTGGCCAATTGAGCTGTAGGCAAGCATTCTTTTCATTGATGTTTGAGCAAGGGCAACCACGTTGCCAAGGGTCATGCTCAACACAGCCAACACGGTAAATAGCAGCTGCCACTGGGCCTCAAAGCTGCCAAAACAACCCACCAGCAAGCGCAATGCCAAAGCAAAACCTGCCGCTTTCGAACCCACGGAAAGAAAAGCCACCACAGGGGTTGGCGATCCTTCATAAACATCAGGGGTCCATTGGTGAAAGGGCACCGCTGAAATCTTGAATGCCACTGTTGCAAGAACAAAAACTAAGGCCAGGGCCGTTAAGGGCGTGGCGCTGCTCTGCAGGGCAATGGTGATACCAGCCAAATTTGTGGAGCCGCCACTCACGCCATAAAGCAGTGAGGTGCCGTAGAGAAATACGGCCGCGGCAGCTGAACCAACAAGTAGATATTTAAGTGCTGCTTCTGAACTGCGGGCATCGCGCTTCATGTAGCCCGCTAATAGATAACTCGACACTGAAAGTGTTTCTAAAGCAACAAAAATGCTCACCAGATCGGTGGCGCCACAGAGCAGCATTGCCCCAACGGTGGCAGCCAAAAGAATGCTGGCGTATTCCCCCACCGGTGTGCCGCTGCGTTCCACATAACGCCAACTAATCAATAGCGATAACAGGGTGGAAGTTGCCACCACTGCCCTGAAGGCAACCGAGAGGTTGTCGCTGATGAAAGATGCAAAAAATGCCGGTGCAGCCGGTTGATTCCACTGCAGGGCAAGTAAGCCCAAACAGAGGCCGAGGCCGATGTAGCAAAAAGGTGGCACGAATCTTGCCGCTGCCTTTTCCCCTGCTAAATCCGCCAAAAGGCAGGCCAGCAGGGTGACTAGGAGTGCTGCTTCGGGCGCAATTGCCCCAGCATTTAACGACTGGGCCAGGGTTTCCATTGCAGTTGGGTCGGCGCCGTCCTAAGCCGGATGGTAGCCCTGTCCATCGGACTGGTCCCGGTCCACCATGGACTGCGGATCTAACCTGCGGTTTCGGTCCTGTTCTTTACCTGCCCCGGCAGCCTGTGTCCCACACCCTTGTCATCGTTGAGAGCCCCACCAAGGCCCGCACGATTCGCGGTTTTTTGCCGCGCACCTTTCGGGTGGAGGCATCCATGGGGCACGTGCGTGATCTGCCCAATAACGCCAGTGAAATCCCAGCCAGCCACAAGGGGGAAAAGTGGGCAAACCTGGGGGTGAATACCAGTGAAAACTTTGCGCCCCTCTATGTGGTGCCGAAGGATAAAAAGAAAGTTGTTAAGGAGTTAAAAGACGCCCTCAAGGGGGCAGATCAGCTGCTGCTGGCCACAGACGAAGACCGGGAGGGGGAATCGATCAGTTGGCACCTGCTGCAGCTCCTTGATCCGAAGGTGCCCGTTAAGCGGATGGTGTTTCACGAGATCACCGAAGACGCGATTAAGCGCGCCCTTAACGACACCCGTGAGCTCAACATGGAGCTGGTGCATGCCCAGGAAACCAGGCGCATTCTTGATCGCTTGGTGGGTTACACGGTTTCACCGCTGCTTTGGAAAAAAGTGGCCTGGGGGCTATCGGCAGGGCGGGTGCAGTCGGTGGCGGTGCGCTTGCTGGTGCAACGGGAACGGGCCCGCAGGGCATTCCACAGCGGCAGCTATTGGGACTTAAAGGCCCAGTTGGAGCAGGGAGGTGTGAAGTTCGAGGCAAAGTTGAACCAGCTGGCCGGCGAACGCATTGCCACCGGTGCTGATTTCGATGAAAACACCGGTGCCATCAAGGCCGGCACCAAGGTGCGATTGCTCACTGAAAGCGACGCCCAGGGCCTGCTCAAAGCGATTGCTTCCGAGGTTTGGCGGGTGGCTGAGGTGGAGGAAAAACCCACCCTGCGCAAGCCGGCCCCACCATTCACCACCAGCACCCTGCAGCAGGAGGCAAACCGCAAGTTGCGCCTTTCGGCCCGCGAAACAATGCGCACGGCCCAGGGGCTCTATGAGCGCGGTTTTATCACCTACATGCGCACCGATTCGGTGCAATTGAGTGATCAGGCGATCACAGCGGCCCGGGCCTGTGTGGAGGAGAAATACGGGGCGGACCACCTCAGCCCCCAGCCGCGCCAATATTCCACCAAAAGCAGAAATGCCCAGGAGGCCCACGAGGCAATCAGGCCAGCGGGTTCAAGCTTTCGCACCCCGGCTGAAGCGGGTTTAAACGGCCTTGATCTCTCCCTCTATGAACTGATCTGGAAGCGCACGGTGGCCTGCCAGATGGCGGATGCCCGGCTCACGATGGTGAGTGCCCAAATCGATGTGGCAAATGCTCGCTTTAGGGCCGGCGGCAAGCGCATTGATTTCGCTGGTTTTTTCCGGGCTTACGTGGAAGGCAGCGACGACCCTGACGCCGCCCTTGAGGGCCAGGAAGTGCTTTTGCCACCCCTGGTGGCCGGTGATAAGCCCAGCTGTAATTCCTGTGAGGCCCTGGGTCACCAAACCCAACCGCCGGCGCGTTTTAGCGAAGCGGCCTTGGTAAAAACTTTGGAGAAAGAGGGGATCGGCCGGCCCTCCACCTATGCCTCGATCATTGGCACGATTTGCGATCGCGGTTATGCAAATTTGCAAAATAATTCCCTCACCCCAAGCTTTACCGCTTTTGCCGTAACGGCCCTGTTGGAGGAGCACTTCCCCGATCTGGTGGATCCTGGGTTCACAGCGCGGATGGAGAACACCCTCGATGAAATCTCGAACGGTTCAGCCCAGTGGCTGCCATACCTCGACCAGTTTTTCCGCGGTGAGAAAGGCTTAGAGCAACAGGTGGCCCAGCGGGAGGGTGATATCGATCCCACCACCTCACGCACGATTGAATTGGAGGGGCTGCCCTGTGTGGTGCGCATCGGCCGCTTTGGCGCCTACCTAGAGGCAAAACGTCCGGGGGAAAATGGTGAGGAGGAATTGATCAAGGCCACCCTGCCCTTGGATCTAACCCCCGCTGATTTAGATGCCGATCACGCTGAATTGCTGCTTAAGCAAAAGGCAGATGGCCCGGAAAGCCTTGGCATTGATCCGAGCACCGGTGAAGCCGTTTATTTGTTGTTTGGTCAATACGGCCCCTATGTGCAAAGGGGGCAAGCCAGTGAGGAAATTCCAAAACCAAAGCGGGCTTCCCTGCCAAAGGGCACCAAACCTGAGGATCTAAGCCTTGAGATTGCCTGCGGACTGCTGCAACTGCCGAGGCTGCTGGGGGAGCACCCCGATGGGGGCAAGGTGCAGGCGGGCTTGGGGCGATTTGGCTCCTATGTGGTGCACGACAAAGGCAAAGGCGAAAAGGATTACCGCTCCTTAAAAGCAGAAGATGATGTGCTGCTCGTGCAACTTGAGCGGGCGATGGAGTTGCTCTCCGTTCCCAAAAAAGGTCGCGGTGGCCGCACTGCCCTAAAAGATTTGGGCACTCCTGAGGGCTCAGAGGAAACAATCCAGCTGTTTGATGGCCCCTATGGGCTTTATGTGAAGCAGGGCAAGGTGAATGCCTCCTTGCCTGAGGGCACCACGGCGGAAAGCATCACCTTGGAACAGGCGCTTGAACTATTGGCGGCCAAGGCTGCCACTAAGAAATCCACAGCAAAAGCGAGCAGAGCAACCAAAACAGCCAAAACACCTAAAGCTGCTAAAGCACCGAAATCCACCACCACAACAGCCAGCAAACCCAAAGCCACAAGTCGCACTACCGGCACCAAGGCTGGGCGACCCCGGGCCAGTGCGGTGCGGATTATTAGGGCGGCCGATAGCTGATGGCTTGGTTGCGGTTGGCCGCCATGGCAGTGCTGTTTGCTTTGGCGGCGTGCAGCAATACCCCAATTGGAGAGCAATTGGGCAATAGTTTTGGCCCCACTCCAGCCACAACAAAAACAACAACTCAACCCGTTGCTGTTGCTCCAAAACCAGAAATACCAAAACCAGTTCCGCAAGCGGTGGAACCGATTCAACAAAAACCAGAACCGGCAGAACAGCAAAAGCCGGTGCCCTACCGGGTGCTTTTGCGGTTACCCGCCACCGACCCCGCCGCCCCTGCAGAGGCTTTAACCCGTGCCCTGAGGGCTGCCAATTTGCCCTTTGAAGTGGAAACAATCGAAAGGGTGAGGCAGGGCGATGGCCGTTGATCAGCGGCGGCGGGAGGCGAGGCGCCTAACTGAAACGGCCTATATGGCAGCCAGCACCGGTTTGCTATGGGTTGCCATTTATTACCTGCCCATTGGTGATGCCATTTTTCGATTGGCAATCCCTTTGCCTTTAGCCCTATTGCAATTGCGCCAGGGGGGCCGCGCAGCCCTTCAGGGCGTAGCGGTGTCGGTGTTGCTGTTAACGGTGTTGATGGGTCCGGTGCGGGGGCCAATGATGCTTTTCCCCTATGGCGCCCTAGCGCTTTGGTTGGGTTGGTGTTGGTGTAGGCGGATTAGTTGGTGGTTTTCGATTGGTATTGGTTTGTTAATCGGCACTGGCGGCCTGTTGGTGAGGGTGGCGGTGTTGTCGCTACTGCTGGGCGAAAATCTTTGGGTGGTGATCACCAGCGCAGCGGCTGGATTGCTGGAGAATTTGGCGGAACGGTTGCAATTGCTGGGGGCGCCGGATCTGCAGCAGGTGGAATTGTTAGCCCTTGGCCTTTTGCTCTTGCAAAACCTCATCTACCTGCTGGCATTGCATGCGGTTGCCCATTGGGTATTCCCGCGGCTCAAGCAGGAACTACCGGCCCCCCCTGCCCTGCTACGCCCCCTGTTGGCCCTTGACCCTCTCTAGCTGGCGCAGCTCAGCCTCAAGCGCCCTAGGGGCAGGGGAAGCCCAGGTGATGCTGGTGCTTGCTGCTACGGCCACCGCTGAGGTGCCTGGCATCTCAGCGGCCGGTGCCACACCAGCCAGCAGGCAATTCACCGCTGCAGCTGATGCAGAGCTGCTGCTGATGGGTCCAGCGGCCAAGTGTCCCCATGGCCTGCCACCCCTTATGGCGGGGGTGAGCCCTGCTTTGATCAGTTGGTGTGTGCTGGAGCACCTAGGCCTGCCTGCTCTGGTGGTGGATGCCGGCTGCGCCGTTGCCCCTGGGATTCCCCACATCCGGCTTGGCGGTAGCCCAGCCCGTTGCCTGAGCAGTGGCAGGGCGATGGAAGATGCCGCGGTGATGCAACTCCATCGGCAGGGCCAAAGGCTTGGCTATCGCTGGGCCCAATGCCATCCGCAGGGTTTGTTGGTGCTTGCTGAATGCGTGCCTGGGGGCACCAGCACCGCAGAGGCTGTGCTCTGCGGATTAGGCCTTGATGTGGCTGGTTTGGTGAGCGGCAGCATGCCCAAACCGCCCCATCAATTGCGGGCCGCTTTGGTGCAGCAGGGGATTGCGGCAGCGATCGCCCGTGGCGGTGAGCTAGGGGAGCCATTGGCGGTGTTAGCGGCCCTGGGGGATCCATTCCAGGCCTTTTCACTTGGGCTGCTGGAGGGAATTGCCCAGGTGCCTGGCAGTGAAGCGCAGCTGTTGCTGGCGGGGGGCAGTCAAATGGCGGCGCTGCTTGCCCTTGCCCTTGCTAGGTCAGCGCTGCCCTTGCGCCAAGTGATGGCCCAGCGGTTTGCTGTTGTTACCACTGCTTGGGTGATGCAAGAGGCCTGCAGTGAATTAGCTGAGTTACTGATTCGGGTGGGTGCCAGCTATGGGGTGGAGCCTTTGCT
>Ga0247837_1002457_pt1 | contig 35016 bp, 31 predicted proteins | sample LaCtaG_2_FD_187115 | JGI IMG/M metagenome (GOLD analysis project Ga0247837, IMG submission 187115) | Freshwater microbial communities from meromictic Lake La Cruz, Castile-La Mancha, Spain - LaCruzMarch2015_14.5m | ecosystem: Environmental > Aquatic > Freshwater > Lake | place: Spain: Castile-La...
CAACGCGCTCAAGCGCGGACCGGCTCAAAAACCGATGAGCACAGCAGCGGCAGTTGGCAGCCAAAACGTCCGGCTTCCACCCTCCGCCCACCGCAAACTATCGAAGGCCAGCTGGTTGCCTCTTCGTCAGCACCGGGAGCGGGGTTTTTAGCCGGCGACCGTGTGATGCACGAGAAGTTCGGCTTCGGAACTGTGAGCGGCGTCGATGGCAATAAGTTGACGATCGACTTCGATCAGTCCGGCCGCAAGCGCGTCGTCGACAGCTTCGTTAGCCGCCGCTGAGTGGCGTTGGCCCCTCGGCGGCTCTGTTGCAAATTACCTCGATACACCCAATGTTGCCCATGAGTTCGGCACCTGCTTGCGGTTTATTGACTACTGGTTGCCGCCGCCGCCATCGCCGCCACCGCCGCCCTGATCGGAGAACTTGGTCTTGAACGAAGAATGCTTCGTCAAAAGATCGAAGTATTCGGCGTTGTCGCCGATGGTCAGCGTTGAACTGCAGTTGGGCGTACAGCTGTACGAGAAGCGGCTCGAACCCTTGGTCAGGCTGATCACCCGCCGTTCGTCTTGCTGCACGACGATCCGCTGGTCTTGAATGACATTGCGCTCTGCATCGAGCGCAATGACGTTTGTCACTCCGAACGTCTTGCCAGTGACGACCAGCATGTGGCCGCCCTGGACGCTAACGTCGGCGACCGACGGATTTCCAACGACAATGTCAGCGACGGCCCGCGGCAAGCGCAGCAATTGAGACTGGTCGTACCTGACGATGAGATCGTCGGCGGCAGCGGGCGCTGCAGGCCAAAGAGCTGCAGCCAAAATCGAACTAACGATGGCGATGGAAGAAATACGCCCGATCAGCATGAGAAGGGTCCTTGTTGTTGGCTACCTTTTTTCCGATTAGCTCAGAAATTGATGAACAAACTGGAAATGCCTGTTTCGGGCCGGCACAGCTACTTCAGGCGCTGCCTTCCGTGCCCGTTGCTGCGGCGCAGAACCACGGAATGGCGGACTTCCGAACGATAGATTTGAATTTCCGCAGCAAAAGCACTGGACACAGATGTCTGAGGTTTGGGGTGCTTTGACTACCGGGCAAGGGCCGGTCGGAACAAAAAGCCGGCAAAAAGAACTCAACGGCTCCAAGTATAAAATTGATAATCAGTCGACAATAATCGATTATTAGCCATGCTCAAAGCAATCATAACGGGAAAAATGTGCACTTAAATAAGAATTAAGCATGTAAAAACTTCGGAAGACTCTAGTAAGCCCAATTTGCATACAAAATTCATCGAGCATTTAAAAGAACTTCAGCATGCGTTTACTTGTGATCTCAGGTTTTTACGGGATGTTTACGCGCCAGGGGTAAGTTGATCTCAGTTCAGACAAGAGAGCATCTGGCCCTCAGCATTGAACTGGATCAGTCAGAGTTACATTTGGGAGACTTAAGTCATGCAGAACCTTTTCGCACGTTTCGTTTCGGATGAGTCGGGCGCAACCGCCATCGAGTACGGCCTCATCGCTGCCATCGTCGGCGTTGGCATCATCGTCAGCCTCGGCACGCTGAAGGACGCTCTCGAAGCCACCTTCAACACGACCTCGTCGGCTATGACCTCGGCTAACTAAGCCGAAGCATGCAGGTTCCGAGACATCAAAGTCCAAGACCCGCATGACTGTCGATCTCCGGGATCCTCTGAGCGAAAGCTCAGAGGATTTCGTGTTTTTAGCACGCCCAATACGGCGCTAGAACCACGCGTAGGGCGAATCCCATTCTCATGCGCGCCGGCCCACAGGCCGAGCCACTTATGTGTTTGGTTTTTATAACAATTTGCAAACAATACGCGACGAATTATTTTGTCATTCATACCTCTGAAATTGAATTGCGATAGTTTGAACCCCAGACAACCTGCACCCGATTAAAGCCTTGGCTCCTTGTGTGCCGGGCCCAGCAATTCGATTAGGACCCCGGCTATGACCATACGACTCAAGCGTTTTGTATCCGATGAGTCTGGCGCGACCGCCATTGAGTACGGCCTCATCACGGTACTCGTGGCACTCGGCATCATTGTTTCGCTGACCACGCTTGAAGACTCGCTCGTTTCCGTCTTCAACCTCGCTTCGGCAAGCTTGATCAACTAAGCGGCGGCCCAGAAGCGGCAACGGCATTGGCAGCACCGCTGCACAATTGCGAGCGCCGTTAAGGGGGATTTAGCCCTATCTGGTCATAGTGGAAAGAAATGCAGGTGTGACTTTCAGCCAAGAGCCTTGGTTGGAACCGCGCCAGAGTTCGTACGCCTCAGCAGCAGCAATCGCCGGCTGCAGGCGGACGATCAGTTGAGAATTATTTGGGAGTATCCAGCGTGATCGAATTTCCATTGCTGCTTTTGTTTCCTGCCGCCATGGCTTTTGCGGGCGCAATGGACCTCCTGACGATGACCATTCCCAACCGGATCTCACTCGCGCTCATCGGCGCTTTTATTATTTGTGGTCTTGTAGCGGGCCTTTCCCTCGAACAGTTCGCAATGCACTTTGCTTGCGGCTTTGCCATTTTGGTTGTTGGAATTGCCATGTTTGCCGCCAAGTTGCTGGGCGGAGGCGACGCGAAACTCATGGCCGCATCCGCGATCTGGATCGGCGTCGACAAACTGATGCTTTATTTTCTCGCCATCTCGGTCCTCGGCGGGGTTCTGGCGGTTGCGCTTATTCTGTACCGCCGGATGCCTGTGGGCGGATACAGCCTTCCGCTGTGGGCAGAGCGCCTGCACGTGAAGGGCAGCCATATGCCTTACGGCATTGCGATTGCTGGGGCGGCCCTGTGGATCTATCCGCAGACGATCTTGTTTTCGTCTTTCTCGGGCTGAGGCCTGAGCAACGCGAGATCTGGCCTCCTAGACTTCATACAAAACCGGCACCAACCCGAAGCTCGATGTCTTGCTGATCCATTCGGGCTTGTTGCCGCATCTTTCGCATGCAGCGGCCCGTTCTGGTCAAACGCCCGGCCTTCAATGTGCGGCGAATCACTGGGCGCACCTGCAGTCATTTTCCACATGATCCGGCATCAGACCGTTCGTTGTCTCAGCATCGAGCCGGAAGCGCCTGCCAAAATTGCAACGGCCGAGCCCCTGAAACCGCCTTGCTTCTCAATTTAACGCGCCCGTTAACCCGGCGTTGATGTTTATCCCGCAATGATCGGAGCAGACCAAATCTGCCACAGGCCTCATTAGGCCGGAGTAAGGACGCGCCGCTCATGAAACGGGCTCAGATTATCGGAATTTCAGTCGCAGCGATCGCGGGCCTCGCAGCCGTCGTTCTGGTTCAGCGCATGGTCAACAAGCCCGTGCAAACCAAGATCGTCGAAACCACGATCAACTCGACCGAAGTGCTCATTGCGCGAGTCGATATCGGCCTTGGCCAAGTCGCGACCGACAACCTGTTCCGCTGGCAGTCGTGGCCAGCCGACTCGGCTGTCGGCCCGGGCTTTGTCACCAAGAAATCAAATCCCAACGCCATGTCGCAGTTCTCCGGCTCCATCGCCCGCGCGCCGATCATGGCTGGCGAACCCGTCACCACTGGCAAACTTATCAAGGCCGGCCAGGGCGGCATCCTTGCAGCCATCCTGCCCGCCGGCATGCGCGCCATCTCGACCAAGATCAAAGAAGAAACCGCCGTTGGCCGTTTGATCATGCCCAACGACCGCGTCGACGTCATTCTTATCCGCCGCATGCGCAGCCGCTCCGGCACGGAAGAATACGTCAGCGACATGCTGTTCTCGAACGTGCGGGTTCTCGCCATCGGGCAGCAGATTGAAACCAAGGAAGGGAAGAAGTCGGCCGAATCGAACGCCGCCACCGCCACCGTCGAACTGACGGCCAAGCAGGCCGAGATGCTGGCACTTGCCAACTCGATGGGTGAGATCAGTTTGTCGCTGCGTTCGATTGCCGACCTTCAGGCCGATATGACTCCCTCGGCCGATCTCGATTTCAACAAGACCAAGTCCAGCAATGCCGTCCGAGTAATGCGTTACGGCGTCAAATCGCGTGCGTATGGCGTGAACTGACAGCGCAAACAAGTAGCTGCCCCGGAAGGCTTTAGACCAATGCAAAAGATTATCAGTACGCCTCGGGGCTTGACCCTGGTTAGCGGCGCAGTGGCAGCCGCACTCGTGCTCTTCACTGCGGCGATGCAGGTGAATGAAGCGACTGCCGCTTCCGGCAAGCCGGTGGGCGAAGTGGTGGAAGGCCAGCATCAATCGTTGCTGCGCGTCAAGGACAACGAACTGCCGCTGGTCAAGCGCGTCTGGCTGGGCAAGAACAAGGCCATGGTCGTCGAGTTCCCCCGCGAACTCCGCGACGTCATGGTGTCAGCACCTGAAATCATGGATGCGATCGTTCAGTCGAACAACCGCGTCCACCTCATCGGCAAGAAGAACGGCCAGTCGAACGCCTTCTTCTTCGATGCCAACGGCGATCAGATCCTGACGCTCGAAGTCGTGATCGATGAAGACACCGGAACGCTCGACGCGTTGATCAACCGCCTCATTCCTGGCGCCAACGTCAAATCAGAAATTCTCAACGAGACCGTCATTCTGACTGGCTCTGTACGCAACCCCATCGACGCCACACGCGCTTCCGATATCGCCTCACGCTTTATCGTGCCGAAGGCCGATGACGACAAGCGCGAACCGATCAAAGTCATCAACATGCTCGCTGTCGAAGGCGAAGAGCAGGTGAACCTGCGCGTGGTCGTCGCCGAAGTTCAGCGCTCTCTCTTGAAGCAATTCGGCATCAATCTCGGCGCATCGATCAACGCCGGTAACTTCTCGACGAGCCTTTTGACCGAAAATGCTTTGCCTCTGACCTCGGTCGCAGGCTTGGGCACGCTTCCCATTCCCGGCCTTGGCACTGCAGGTCTTGCAGCTGGCGCGGCCGTGACCTGCGCAACATCCGGTGTGCTGTGTAACTATAACCAAGGCCCGCAAGACTCTGCGTACGGCAACAGCGGTTTAAGCGGCGGCTGGGGCTCGGGTGGCAACCAGATTTCTCAGGCCCTGCGCGCTCTTGAACGCGATGGCCTTGTCAAGACGCTTGCCGAACCCAACCTGACGGCCATCTCGGGCGAAGCGGCAAAGTTCCTCGCCGGTGGTGAATTCCCCGTGCCGGTTTCGGCAACGAACGGTGAAATCTCGGTCGAGTTCAAGGAATTCGGTATCGGCGTCTCGTTCACACCGACGGTTCTGTCGGAAGGCCGCATCAGCTTGAAGATCGAAACGGAAGTTTCCGAACTGACAGCCGAAGGCGCCGTGAGAACAACACTGCTTACGATCCCGGCCATCAAGAAGCGCCAGGCCAAGTCGACGGTCGAACTGCCCTCGGGCGGCACAATGGCCCTTGCCGGCTTGATCTCTGACGACGTGCGCCAGAACATCGACGGGCTGCCCGGTGTGAAAGATCTGCCAATCCTCGGCACGCTGTTCCGCTCACGCGACTTCATCAAGCGGGAAACCGAGTTGGTGGTGATGGTAACGCCCCTGCTGGTCAAGCCGGTTGCCCGTCAAGATTTGGCCCGCCCGCTCGATGGCTTGGGCGAAGCCACCGACATGAAAGCAAACTTCATGGGTCACCTCAATCGCATCTACGGCGGCGGCTCGGCCGCTCCGGTGGGCGACTTGAAGGGCGACTACGGCTTCATCGTTGAATAACTGAGACACAAGGGAAACTGGCCATGACTTCGCACCTGAAACCCCTCCGTGACGCTCAGTTGGCCGCAAGGCCGGCCGCCCGGAGCTTGATGATCGCCTGCGCATTGACACTCGCTTTGCCCGCTTGCAAGCACGACGACAACCGCGGTCAGGTTGCTGGCTGGGCACTGGTCGATCCTGCCCAGCGGCATCCGATTATCGTTTCGCAGCAGCCGCAAACAATGACGTTGCGGGTACCAAGAAACTCGTCCGGCCTTGCCCCGCAGCAGCGCGCGGAACTCCTCAACTTCGCCGACCGTTCGCGGGCCAGCGATGCCGGCAATAGCCGCCTCATCATTGCCGCTCCCAGCGGGTCCGGCAACGAAGTTGCGGCTATGCATGCTGTGGGTGAAATCCGCAATCTCTTGAGTGATCGCGGCTTCCCGGAATCTTCGATGGTCGTTGAGGCCTATGCTCAGGAAGGTGGCAGCAGCGAGCCACCGATCAAGATCTCGTATCTGCGCTACATCGCGGAAGGTCCGCAGTGCGGCCAGTGGCCGGAGAACCTGGCCTACAACCCGAACAACCTGCCGCATCCGAACATGGGCTGCGCCACCCAGAAGAACCTCGCCGCCATGGTTGCCAACCCGGCGGACTTGCTTGGGCCGCGCACCTTTGGAGACCGCTCGTCTGAACGGCGCGACACGATTTGGGGCAAGTACGCGATCGGCGAAAGCTCGACAACCAAAAAGACCGAAGACGAAAAAATTTCGACACAAGATTCAAAGTGAGGTCTACGTTTCATGACCAGAAATGCTTCTTTGGCTTCAGCCGCAGACCAGTTCGCAGACTATGGCAGCGAACAGGCAGCGTCTGACGATGCCGTCCTCGCGCGCCCCATCCCGCGAATCTCTATTCAGGCGTTTTGCGAAGGCAACGTGACGGCGAGTGCCATTCAGGCAGCCGCCGAAGACAGACGCCTCAGCAAGGCCCACGTCAGCGTCCATATGGGCGGGGCGATTGCGGCTGTGGCACACTATCAAGAGAGCCCGACGCCGAACTTGATCATCGTCGAAAGCAGCCTGCCTCGTGCGCAGATGATCGGCGAACTCGACAAGCTGGCCGAGACTTGCGACCCCGGCACCAAGGTTGTCATCATCGGCCACCTCAACGACGTTCTGCTTTACCGCGAACTGCTGAAGCGCGGCGTCAGCGAGTACATCGTCGCGCCGCTGACACCTGTGCAGATCATGGAGAGCATCTCCAATTTGTACAACGACCCGACCAATGACCCCGTTGGCCACGTCTACGCCTTCATCGGCGCAAAAGGCGGCGTCGGCTCATCGACCATCTGCCACAACGCTTCGTGGATACTCTCGGAAGCGCTGAAGTCGAATGTCATCATCTCCGACCTCGATCTCGCCTTTGGAACCACGGGCCTTGATTTCAACCAAGACCCGATCCAAGGCATCGCCGAAGCATTGGCCAGCCCCGAGCGTCTCGACGAAGTGCTGCTCGACCGTCTGTTGACCAAATGCTCCGAGCACTTGTCGATCTTCGCTGCACCCGTAGTGCTCGATCGCGATTACGACATTTCGGCCGACGCCTGCGACATGGTTATCGATGTGGTCCGGCAGAACGTGCCGTACGTCACGATCGACCTGCCGCACACTTGGTCTTCATGGGTCAAGCGCATCTTGCTGCAGGCCGATGAAGTGGTTCTGACGGCCGCGCCCGATCTCGCCAACCTGCGCAACGCAAAGAACGTCGTCGATCTTCTGAAGCAGGCGCGCAAGAATGACTCACCCCCGCATCTGATCATCAACACAGCCAATATGCCGAAGCGGCCGGAAATCTCGATCAAAGAATTCGAGCAGAACATCGGTTTGAAGGCGCTCGCCGTTATCGACTTCGATTGCGAGACCTTCAGCAATGCGTCGAACAACGGCCAAATGATTCAAGAACTCAATCCGAATGCCAAATCGGTGCAGTCGTTCCGTGAGATCGCGATGACACTTGCGCGCCGCAAGGAAATTAAAATCGAGAAGAAATCTTCGGGCCTTGCCCCGCTGCTCGAGAAATTTAAGTTCAAACGCTGAGGAGACGTGATTCATGTTCGGCAAGCGTTCCGGAGATGCTGCAACACCGCGCCGGCTGCCCCAGCAGCCTGCGAGCCCTACCGCCGCTTCGGCTCCTGCGCCTGCGCAAGCAGATTCGAAAACCGCACCAGCCGTAGCTGCAGCGCCCGTGCGCCCGGCGGAGCCAGAAGCGCCCAAGCGGCGCCACTCTGAAGAATACTACGACGTTAAGACCACGGTCTTTAACGCGTTGATCGACACCATCGACTTGACGCAGCTCGCCAAGCTGGATGCCGCTGCTGCGCGCGAAGAAATTCGCGATATCGTCAGCGAAATCATTCAAGTCAAAAACGTCGTCATGTCGATCGCCGAGCAGGAAGAACTGCTCGAAGATATCTGTAACGACGTTCTCGGCTACGGACCGCTTGAGCCCCTGCTGGCGCGCGATGACATCGCCGACATCATGGTCAATGGCGCCGGCACGACGTTCATCGAAGTCAACGGCAAGGTTCAGAAGACGAACGTCCGCTTTGCGGACAATCAGCAGTTGATGAACATCTGCCAGCGCATCGTCAGCCAGGTCGGCCGCCGCGTCGACGAATCCAGCCCGATTTGCGACGCGCGCCTTCCTGACGGCTCGCGTGTCAACGTCATTGCGCCTCCGCTTGCCATCGACGGCGCGGCACTGACCATTCGAAAGTTCAAAAAGGACCGCCTCAAGCTCGACAATCTCGTCAAATTCGGCTCGATCTCGCAGCACGGCAAGACCGTGCTCGAAGTCATCGGCCGCGTCCGCTGCAACATCCTCATCTCGGGAGGCACGGGTTCGGGTAAGACCACGCTTCTCAACTGCTTGACGGGTTGCGTCGATGCCGATGAGCGCATCATCACCTGCGAAGACTCGGCAGAACTCCAGCTCCAGCAGCCGCATGTCGTGCGTCTCGAAACGCGCCCGCCCAACCTCGAAGGCGAAGGCGAGATCACCATGCGCGATCTCGTCAAGAACTGCCTGCGTATGCGGCCTGAACGCATCATCGTCGGCGAAGTCCGCGGACCTGAAGCATTCGACTTGCTGCAGGCCATGAACACCGGCCACGATGGCTCGATGGGAACGCTCCACTCGAACTCACCGCGTGAAGCCATCAGCCGTCTCGAATCCATGATCATGATGGGCGGCTACTCGCTACCGGTCAAAACCATTCGCGAAATGATCACGGGCTCGATCGACATCATCGTGCAGGCGTCCCGTCTGCGCGATGGTTCGCGTAAGATCACGCACATCACCGAAGTGCTCGGCATGGAAGACGAAACCGTCACCTTGCAGAACTTGATCGTCTACGAAATCACCGGTGAAGACGCCAATGGCAAGCTGATCGGCCGCCATCGTTCGACGGGCATTGCCCGTCCCCGCTTCTGGGACCGGGCAGAATACTACAAGGAGACGGGCCGTCTCGCCGAAGCTCTGGCTGGCTCGGAAGTTCTCGATTCCAACGGCAACCCTCTCGGTGAATCAAATGGTTGATGGCGATCTCAACACTCTGATGATTTCCCTGCTGGCTGGTGGCGCTATCGCCGCCATCATCTTTGCTGTTGCATATCCGTTTCTGTCGGGCGACCGCCAGGCAGAAAAGCGCATAGCCAGCGTTACCGACTCGCGGACTAAAAAGACCAGCACCCGGTCGGCCGCGGATGTTGCCGCCAGCCGCAAAAAGCAGGTCGCCGATTCTCTGTGCGATATCGATGCCCGTCAGAAGGCCAAGGAGCGCATCACGCTGCGAACACGCTTGCAACGTGCCGGACTTGATCCCGAGCCAAAGAATTTTTGGATTGCCAGCGCCATAAGCGGTCTCGTTTGCTGCGGGGCCGTCTATGCCTCCATGTCTACAGCGCAAAACTTGCCCATGGCGCTCATTGCGGCAATGTTCATCGGCACTTTCGGACTGCCACGCTTCATCCTCAACAAGATGATCGTGAAGCGGCAGAAGAAGTTCATTCACGAACTCGCCAACGCCATCGACGTGATCGTGCGCGGCGTCAAGTCAGGCTTGCCGCTGAATGAATGCTTGCAGATCATCGCCCGGGAAAGCCCCGAGCCCCTGGCCAGCGAATTCCGCGAAGTGGTCGAACAGCAGCGCGTGGGCGTTTCACTCAGCGAGGCGCTTGAACGTCTCGTACAGCGCGTTCCTCTGCCGGAAGTAAAATTCCTCACCATCGTCGTCGCCATTCAGCAGCAAGCCGGTGGCAACTTGTCCGAAGCGCTTGGCAACCTTTCAAGCGTGATCCGCGACCGTTTCCGCATGGCCATGAAGGTCAAAGCGCTGGCCGGTGAAGCCCAGGCATCGGCCATGGTTCTCGCGTCTTTGCCGCCCGGCGTGACGATGATGATTTGGATTACTTCGCCAAGCTACATCATGCCGCTCTTTAACACCCAAACAGGCAACATCTTCATCGTTGTTGGGCTGTCGTGGATGATGTGCGGTGTCTTGGTGATGCGCAAGATGATCAACTTTAAGTTCTGATTTTTTGACGGCGGCAGCCAACAGCATATGCTGCCGGCCACGACCGAGGCGAGAGAGCGATGCAAGACATAGTTGACATGCTGGCCAGCCCGCAATTTCTGGCAACCGTGCTCGCGGCCGTTGCAGCTTTTGCGACCGTGCTGTCGCTGGCCTTGCCGATGCTTCAGCGCGATCGCGTCAACCAGCGCATGAAAGTGATGGCGGTCGAGCGCGACAAGATGCGCGCCCTCCGCCTTTCGGAACTGGCCAAGGACCGCGTGGCCAGCGGCGGAGCGGCCCGCTTGCGTCAAGCCCCGAAGGGATACATGCAGCGGGTTGTCGACCAGCTCGATCTGAAGAAGCAGTTCGACAGCGAAGAGCTGCGCGCCAAGCTCAAGATGGCGGGTCTCAGTGGCCAGGCGCCGCTGGTTACTTACATGTTCTGCCGGGTCGCCGTGCCGCCCATCGCCTTCATCATGGGGCTCGTTTACTTCTTTGCGATCTCCGAAATGACGCATCCCCCGGCCATCAAACTTCTGATGGCACTCGGCTGCGGCTTTCTCGGTTACTACGTTCCGAACGTCTTTGTGCAGAACCTGGTCACCAAGCGGCAGCTCGCCGTCAAGCAGGCCTTCCCAGACAGCCTCGACATGTTGCTCATTTGCGTGCAGTCGGGAATGTCGGTCGAAGCGGCCTTCGGAAAAGTGGCCAAGGAAATCACATCGCAGTCAATTGAAATGGGCGAGGAAATGGCACTCACTACGGCCGAGCTTTCCTACCTGCCGGAACGCCGCATGGCGTTTGAAAACTTCGGAAAGCGGACAGGATTGCCGAGCGTCAAGGCTGTTGTCACGGCGCTTATCCAGGCCGAGCGCTATGGTACACCCGTCAGCTCTGCTCTGCGCGTGATGGCCAAGGAAAACCGTGAAATCCGTATGTCGGAGGCCGAAAAGAAGGCCGCAGCCCTGCCGCCAAAGCTGACGGTTCCGATGATCGTATTCTTCTTGCCCGTTCTGTTCATGGTCATCTTGGGTCCGGCGGCGATTCGCTTCTGGGGCTACAGCTGACCGCGGCACGTCAAAGCCCGCATCTTCGCGGGGATGCGATGCATCCCTGCACCCCTTATCCTCTTGAGATTTGTTAAGCGGTATCCCTCTGCGCGCAAGCGAACCGGATGGGGGATCTGATGCAGTGCTTGAAACGACGGTCCGGACGAAGCATTGGCCTTTTGGCAGCCGCACTCTTGGCGGCAAATCTCAATCCGGGCGCAGCCGTCGCCGGCGGGCCGTTCGACAATTTGACAGGCCGCTGGACCGGGCAAGGGCGCCTTGGCTTTACAGAAGGTCAAGCCGAAAACATCACCTGCCGCGCCACCTACTTCGCCAGCGACGATGGCAGCAAACTCGATCAGAATATCCGGTGCGCTTCGGCCGGCGCGAAAGTCGAGATCAAGAGCGCACTTGCACACGCCGATGGCAAACTGACGGGCACTTGGAGCGAACTGATTTACAACAAGTCGGGTGAGCTCTCGGGCGAGATCACGGCGCAGGGCTTCCGCATCCGGGTAATGGGCGACGGCCTCAACGCGACGATGGAGATCATCGCGCGCGAGGCCAAGCAGCTTGTCGAAGTACACTTCAACGACAGTTCGCTCGTCGGCATGACTCTTGTGCTGACAAAGGGGTAACTCAGACCCCTAACCACGCGCGGGGCCGGATTCTGTCACCTCTCCAGCCCCCGGTGAAGCAAGGGCATGCGAGTCTCCGATGCTTTTAAGAGAACTGCGCCCGACTGCCGCTGGCGAGACCTGCGTCCCGCAGGATTGGGTACTTTCACCGCACAGACGAGACACGACAACGCCGCGAAGCCGGTCATGGCTCGCGGCGCTGGAGGTCTGAGTGATGACGTCAAGGAGCGGCGTGCGTTATCTCGACGTCGGCCGCAGTTCGGTGCCGCTCAGCTGCGCCGCTGGCGCTGCTGCAAGTGGCGCGGGCGCTGCCTGCGCGGGTGTCACGGCTGCAACTTTGGGGGTCCATGCCGCAGCAGACGGCTGATCTGTCACGGCTGGCTTGAGGCCAGCTACAGCGGCAGGCGCCGGGCTAGCAGCCATGAGAACGGACGGCTTGGCGATAACGCCCTGCGGCAATACTTTCGGCTCGAGCTTGACCATCTGGCGCATGAGAGCGGTATTGGAGGCGGCCTTTTCGGCAGGCAGAGCAACCGAGGCGACCTTCGTTGCCTCATCGTATTTGCCTTGCAGTCCGAGCACGAGCGCCAATTTCTGGTTGACCTTGGCGTTGTTCGGATTGGCCGTTGCGGCCTGGCGCAACATATCCTCGGCCTTAGCCGCATCTCCGTTCATCGTTTGCGCAAGGGCAAGATTGTTCATGATCGAGGGGTTGCCGGGAGCGAGGGTCAACGCGCGCTCGTAGAACGGAATGGCGTCCTGGTACTTGCCCTGCTTGGCGAAAACCGTTCCGCGCGCAGAAATCACGCGCCAGTCTGGTGAAACGGGGTCATCGGCCATCGCCAGCATCTGCTGCGCAACCGTCACTTGATCGAGTTCAAGAGCCAGGCGCCCATATTCAGAGGCGAGCTTCTTGTTGGCGCCGTGATAAATCGAGGCCTGCTGCAGAACAGCCAGTGCCTGCGACTTCTGCCCCATAGCTTTGAGGTTCTTTGCGAAATTCAAAGCCGCATCGAGATCCTGCGGCTTCTGGGCATACTGCTTGCCCCAATATTCGGTTGCCTTGGGAAGATCGTTCTGTGCACTCGCCGTATCGGCGGCACCAGCAGCTGGCGATGGCGAAGGCGTGCTGGCCAGAAGGTCGGGACCGTCAGTGCCAAGGCTGGAGCAAGCACCCATAGACAGGCTCACCATGATGGCCAACGCGGCTTTTGCCGGCGACCTCCCGGTCCCTGTTGCCCTTTGTCCGATGCTCACCGACATACCGCTCTCCCACTTGCCTGCCACTGACGCGAATCGCACGCGCATTGGGGTCAGTTTCTGGGACAGCCATCAATAAAGCCTTAACCGGTCGGGGCAACGTGAGAGCTGGGCGCTAATTCCTCAGCGGCACCAGTCATCCAGACCGCCATTTCCGGCATGGCAAAAATGGTCTCTATGTAGGCTTTGGCGGTGCCATCGTCGCCGTAGCGTTCGAGATCGGGCAGATAGGTTTTAAAGCGCGAGGCGACCGGCGCGTACATCGCATCGGCGGCGGAGAATTGCGAGAAGAGGAATGGCCCGCCGGCGCCAAACCTGCGGCGGCAATCCTGCCAGCTCGCGATCACCCGGCGGACATTGAGCTCTGTCGTCTCGTTGATGGCATCGAGAGGCTTGACCGCAAGGATATCCATCGGGCATTGCTCACGCAATGCTTGGAAACCAGCATGCATTTCAGCCGAGACCGAACGGGCGATCGCACGGGCCTCGGCTTCGCGCGGCCAGATATTCAAGTCTGGGTGACGGTCGGCGAGCGTTTCGATAATCGCCAGACTGTCCCAAATGAGCAAATCTCCGGCATAGAGCGCCGGTACTTTGCCAGCCGCTGAATGCGCCAACAGCGCTGATTTGGACTGCGGCTGACGCAAGCCTACCCGCACTTCCTCGAACGGCAGACCGTGCCTTTTCAGCACCAGCCAGGGCCGCAAACTCCAACTCGACCAGGCCTTATTGCCGATCACCAACCGATATGCCGGGTCTAGACCTTGCCGCTCCATAGTGACCCCTTACGATGTTTCCGCAGTCTCGCGGGTTGTAGAACCCGAATCCCTGCTATTAATGCCGGATCGCAATGTCATACGGCAATAAGCCCTCACGTCACACGAAGCCAAGTCATGAAAAAATCGACGCCCTCCTCCGGCAAAAACGCATCCCTCGCGGCCACAAAGATCACGCCCGGCCACGTGTTCGCCGGTCCGGCAGACACGGAACCCAACGCCCGGATTTGGCTTGTGTCAGAGTCTACAGAGCTTTCGGCCATCAAAGGTCTTGCCAGCGAAGAACAGCAATGGCTGTCGGCCGTGCGCTTTTCGGGTGCCGCTCGCAAGCAGGCTCTCGTGCCCGGCCGCGAAGGCCGGCTTGCTGGCGCGGCTCTCGGGCTCGGCAACGGCACGGCGGGCGATCCGTGCGGGCCGTCTGAGTTGCTGATGGGACAACTAGCCCAAAGCCTGCCGCCCCTTTCCTACGAGATATCGAGCCCCTGTCATCGGCCAGACTTGGCAGCCCTCGCCTGGGGCCTCGGTGCCTACCGCTTCCAGCGCTACAAAACGTCTGGCGGCGATGCCCCGCCGCGGCTCGCAATCCCTGCAGGCGTCGACCGCGCTGCCCTACTCAACACCATCGAAGCGATCTGGCTTGGCCGCGATCTCATCAACACCCCGGCCTCTGACCTTGGCCCGCAAGATATAGAAGACGCGGCCCGTGCGCTGGCCACCCGGCATGGGGCTGAGATCTCTGTCATCGCGGGCGATGACCTGCTGCGCCAGAACTTCCCCATGATCCACGCCGTTGGCCGCGCCAGCCCGCGCCCGCCGCGCCTCATCGATCTCAACTGGCAGAAAAAGGGCGGCAGCAAATCGGCACGCACCGTAACGCTGGTTGGCAAGGGCATCACGTTCGACACCGGCGGCCTCGACATCAAGCCGTCGTCGGCGATGCTCATTATGAAGAAGGACATGGGCGGCGCTGCCACCGTGCTGGCGCTCGCGCACATGATCATGGGGCAGGGCCTCGATGTGCGCCTGAGGGTGCTGATCGCTACCGCCGAAAATAGCATATCGGGCGACGCCTTCCGGCCGGGAGACGTGCTCAACAGCCGGGCTGGTAAGACAGTTGAAATCGGCAATACCGATGCGGAAGGCCGCTTGGTTCTCGCCGACGCCCTGGCGCTCGCCGATAGCGACAAACCTGACCTGCTCATGACGTTTGCAACATTGACTGGCGCTGCACGCGTTGCCCTCGGTCCGGACTTGCCTGCGCTCTTCACCGATGACAAGACTTTCGCGGATGCCGTTGTCGAAACCGGCCTTGGCATCGGCGATCCCGTCTGGCGGTTGCCGTTCTGGCCCGGCTATGAGCGCCACCTCGACAGCGACGTGGCAGACATGAACAACGTCTGGGAAGCCCCCTTCGCGGGTGCCATCACAGCAGCGCTGTTTTTGCGCCGCTTCGTCAAGAACGCCAAAACATTTGCCCACTTTGACCTTTATGGCTGGCGCACGGCAGCGCGGCCGCTAGGCCCCAAGGGAGGCGACCCGCAAACCGCACGCGCCGTGTTCGAAGTCTTGAAAGAGGAGTGCCTCAAAGCGTGACCAGCGGCCTGAACAAAGCCAGACCCATCGCCGCGCCTCCACCAGATCCGCGCCGCAACGCCTATCGCGAAGACCTCGCCGACACGCGTCTCCAGGGAAAGGTGGAGGCCGCGCACTTTGCGCCCGGTGTCGTGCGCCAAATTATGCGGCCAGCCATTCCAATGCGGCGGCAGCCGGATTTCAAAGCCAGCCTCGATACCGAGCTGCTGTTTGGCGAAACGGTCACACTTTTCGATGTCGAGGATGGATGGGCTTGGGTGCAGGCGCTGCGCGACGGCTACGTCGGCTATATTCCGGCAGATGCGCTGACAGCCGATCTCAGCACACCGACACACCGGGTGCAGGCTTCGGGTACGTTCGTCTATCCGGTGCCTGACATGAAAGCGCCGCCTCTCATGCATTTGAGCCTCAATGCGCAAATCGCTATCGCAGAGACAGGGGAAAAATTCTGCCGCCTTGCGACCGGCGGCTTTGCCGTCACCCGGCATCTTGCAGCCCGCGACCGCTATGCCCGTGATTTCGTCGAGATCGCAGAACAATTGATCGGCACGCCTTATCTGTGGGGCGGCCGCACGCGCATCGGGCTCGACTGTTCGGGCCTCGTGCAAGTGTCTCTTGAGGCCGCCGGCATTGCCGCACCGCGCGACAGCGACATGCAGCAAGCCGAGCTGGGGGAAACAGTGCTTGTTCCGGAAGATCTCGAAGGCTTACAGCGCGGCGATCTCATTTTTTGGAAGGGGCACGTCGGCATTATGACCGACGGCATCATGTTCCTTCACGCCAACGCGCATCACATGGCGGTGGTTGTGGAGACTTTGCCGGAAGCCGTCAGCCGCATCAGCAAATCGGGTTCGGAGATCGCGGCCATCAAACGGATGTCGAAAGCGGGAACTTAGATTTTGCCGCGCCTGTACGGCAGAAAGTGCCGGTCTTCCCAGCTAAGGGCATTGTCATCCACAGGAACGTCACTGAGAAAAGACCCATCCTGCCAAACGCCAAATTGATAGCGAACAAAAGTGGTGCGCGACACCAGCGCTCCCGTAGCGATGCTGTAGTAGGTTCTTTCTTTCACGTGCCCCTCTGATATCGCTTCCAGCAGAGGCACAAAGTGTTCAAGCGACACGATTTCACGGTCTTCATAGACCTCATTGCCAACCATGATGTCATATCGCTGCGAACTGTGCAGGATCAGCTCGACAGGACACGCGCCCGCCGTCTGCGGTGACATCGTCAGCTTCCAGAAGCCGGTATCGGACTGCTCTTCGCAGCGCGCAACATCGGCGATCGAGGGCACGAAGTAGCGCAGGCTCTCGATAGTCGCCAGCAAACGCGAGCGGAAAACGTCATCAGACAGCATGGAAGCCTGCGCATCGGAGAAAAATTCAAGTCTCCTAACTGCCGCCAATTGTCTGCAAAATCAAGACAAAGTGAGATGGACAGGTGGGTCCGGCGACGAACTTTAGCTGGCCAAAAATTGGGCAGCGTATTGCTCGTCCATGGCCATGGCGCGTTTGAGTGCTGGCCGTTCGAGTAGGCGCGCTACGTAGCCGGTGAATTCCGGCCGCTCGGGCAAGAGCTTGAACATCAGCATCCAGCGCGCCGTCGATCCGATGATGATATCGGCAGCTGAAAAGGTTTCTCCCAAGATGTAGGGACCTTTCGCCAAGGCGCTTGCGAGCGCGTCGATTGTCGTATCGGTATCCCCATAGGGCAGCATCGCGGAGCTGCCGCCCTCGCGCTTCATGGCCCGGTCGATCATTGCGGGCTCAACGCACGCCGCATTGAACACCAGCCAGCGCAGATATGTGCCGCGCGCCGTGTCCATCACATCAGGAGAAAGTTTGGCTGCTGGCAAGGCATCGGCCAGATACATGGCAATGGCCGGTGCTTCGGTGACCGGCACACCTCCGTGAGTAATCGCCGGCACTTTGCCCATAGGGTTGATTTTGAGATACCAGCCTTCTTTGTTCTCACCCTTCTTCAAGTTCAGAAGGCGCGTCTCCCGCTCGGCACCGAGTTCTTCCAGGAGCCACAAGATCGACGACGAACGCGTCTGCGGGGCGTGATAGTGGATGAGTCGCGGCATCGGTGTCTCCTTCTTCTGCGATCAGCTGCCGACATGCGCCTTGTGCGAAACCTTGAGATCGAAAGCGGCCGCCAGCAAGGCGCGCGTGTAATTCTCCTTGGGCGCTGTAAAAATTTCTTCCGCCGGCCCCTCTTCGACGGTCTTGCCGCTCTTCATCACAATCACATAGTTGCAGAGCGCGCGAACCACGCGAAGGTCGTGCGAAATAAACAGGTAGGCGAGGTTGCGGCGCTCCTGCAGTTCGCGCAACAGGTCGACAATCTGCGCCTGCACGCTCATATCGAGGGCGCTGGTTGGCTCATCGAGCATGACAAACTTCGGCTCCAGCACCATGGCGCGGGCAATGGCGATGCGCTGGCGCTGACCGCCCGAAAACTCGTGCGGATAGCGATCGAGCGATGCGGGGTCGAGACCGACTTCCGTCAAGGCCTGCGCAACACGCGTCCGCCGGGCATCGTAATCCATCTCGGGCTTTTGAATGAGCAGCCCTTCCTCGATGATTTCGAACACCGACAGGCGCGGCGACAGCGACCCGTAAGGGTCTTGAAAGACAACCTGCATTTCCTTGCGCAATGGGCGCATCTGCTTGGACGTATAACCTTCGATGCGATTGCCCATATAGACAATCGGCCCTTCGGACGACAGCAGGCGTAAAAGAGCCAAACCGAGCGTCGTTTTCCCTGACCCGGATTCGCCGACGATGCCGAGCGTCTGCCCGCTGCGCAATTTGAGGCTCACACCGTCGACGGCCTTCACATGGTCGACCGTTTTTTGCAGCAGGCCGCGCTTGACGGGGAACCAAACTTTGAGGTTGCCGGTTTCAACCACCACCGGTGCCGAGGAATTGTAGGCTGGCGGCTTGCCCTTTGGCTCGGCCGCAAGCAGATGCTTGGTGTAGGCATGCTGCGGGCTTGTGAAAATGCTTTCGGTCGCGCCGTCTTCGACAATAAGCCCGTTCTGCATCACATACACACGGCTCGCCATGCGCCGCACGATGCCGAGATCATGCGTGATGAGCAGCATGGCCATGCCCATCTCCTGCTGCAGCGATTTGAGTAGCTCGAGGATCTGCGCCTGAATGGTGACATCAAGCGCTGTCGTTGGCTCGTCGGCAATGAGCAAGTCAGGTTCATTCGCCAGCGCCAAGGCGATCATCACGCGCTGGCGCTGACCGCCCGAAAGTTGATGCGGGTAGGAGCCTAACCGGCCTTCTGGGTTCGGGATGCCAACTTTGCCCAGCAATTCGATCACGCGGCGGCGGGCGCTGGCATCGTCCATGCCGCGATGGATGCGCAAAATTTCACCCACCTGCTTTTCAATGGTGTGCAGCGGGTTCAGCGACGTCATCGGCTCTTGGAAAATGATCGAGATCTTGTCGCCGCGAATCTTCTGCATTTCCTCGTCGGAGGCTTGCAGCAAATCCTTGCCCGCGAAAAGAATTTCGCCCGTCGGATGCGAGGCCCCCGGATAGGACAGCAGCTTCATGATCGACAGCGCCGAGACTGTCTTGCCCGAACCAGACTCGCCCACCAGCGCCACCGTCTCGCTCTTGCCGATGGCAAACGACACACCCTTGACGGCAAGGCTTGAGGTCTTGCCCGACTTGAAGGCGACCGAAAGATTTTTCACGTCAACGAGAGGGTTTGCCACGCGCTCGGGTCCTATTTGAAGGTCTTGCGCGGGTCGAGCGCATCGCGCACCGCCTCGAAGACGAAGATCAGCAGAGAGAGCGTGATGGCGATGGCGAAGAAGCCGGACATGCCGAGCCACGGTGCTTCAAGGTACTTCTTGCCTTGCAAGAGCAGTTCCCCCAGCGACGGCGAGCCAGGCGGCAGCCCCACCCCGAGGAAGTCGAGTGAGGTCAGCGTCGTAATCGAGCCCGAAAGCTGGAACGGCAGGAATGTCAGCGTGGCGACCGTCGCGTTGGGCAGCAGGTGCTTGCGCATGATGGTGAAGTCAGAAAGCCCGAGCGCCCGCGCGGCGCGTACATATTCGAAATTGCGCCCGCGCAGAAACTCGGCGCGCACCACGCCCACGAGTGCCGTCCAGTTGAACGCAAGCAGCACCAGCAACAACGTCCAGAAGCCCGGCACAAGCACGGCCGCGATGATGATCAGAACATAGAGCGTTGGAATGTTGCCCCAGATCTCGAGGAACCGCTGCATCAACAGGTCTGTCCAGCCGCCATAATAGCCCTGCACCGCGCCGGCAAAGATGCCGACAATGCTCGACAGTATGGTGAGGATCAGCCCAAACAACACGGAAATGCGAAAGCCATAAATGACGCGCGCCAGCACATCGCGGCCCTGATCATCGAGCCCCAGCCAGTTCATATTGCCAAGCGAGGTAAACCGCGCGATTTGCTCGGGCGGCGCATCGCACAGCGGCACACTGGATGCCCATTGCGGCGGGGCTGGAAAGCCGAGGCCCGATGGCAGCACGCGGCCATCGCGTTCAGTTGTGCACTTGCCATCGGCGTTCTGCCGCGTTGGATAGTCCTTATTGATGGTGTCATACGAGAAGCGCACCGGCGGCCACAGCATCCAGCCGTTGGCTTCGATTTCGTTGAGGATCACAGGATCTTTGTAGTCGGTGACTGCGAGAAAGCCGCCAAACTTTTCTTCCGGATAGTCGGTAAGAACCGGGAACAGAATCTCGCCCTTGTAGCTCGCAATCAGCGGCCGGTCGTTGGCGATCAGCTCGGCAAAGAGCGTCACAAAGAACAGCACCAGAAAAATCCACAAGCTCCAATAACCGCGGCGGTTGGTCTTGAATGTCTCCCACCGGCGTTTGTTGAGCGGCGACAATTCCAAACTGTCGCGCCAGCGCTGAATGAAGCCTGGCTTAGCGGCGGCATCTTCGCGGATCAGGTCTGCGGCTTCGGGAGTTGCCATGACTCAAACCTCCCGGCTTTCGAAGTCGATGCGCGGATCGACCAGCGTGTAGGTAAAGTCAGAGATGATATTCACCACAAGCCCCATAAGGGCAAAGATATAGAGCGTTGCAAACACCACCGGATAGTCGCGCTTAATGACGGATTCAAACCCCAACAGCCCCAGCCCATCGAGCGAGAAAATGGTCTCGATCAAAAGCGCATTGGAGAAGAAGGCGCCAATAAAGGCTGCGGGGAAACCTGCGATAATCAGCAGCATGGCATTGCGGAACACATGCCCGTATAGCACTTCGCGCTCGTTGAGGCCCTTAGCGCGCGCGGTCGTGACGTACTGCTTGCGGATTTCATCGAGGAAGCAATTCTTGGTGAGGAAGGCAAGCGTCGTGAACGAGCCGATCGCCATGGCGATCAACGGCAGCGTGATGTGCCAGATATAGTCGCCCATCTTCCCGAAGAAAGACAACTGGTCCCAGTTGTCGGAGCTGAGCCCACGTGTTGGGAACCACTGGAAGAACGACGATCCGGCAAACACGATCAACAACAGCACAGCGACGAGGAAGCCGGGCAACGCGTAGCCGATCACCAGGATGGTGCTGGTCCAGGCATCGAAGGGCTCACCATCGTGGACCGCCTTGCGAATACCAAGCGGGATCGAGAGCAGATAGGTGAGCAGTGTGATCCAAATGCCGAGTGAGATCGACACCGGCAGCTTCTCTTTGATGAGATCTATCACCGGCACGTCGCGGAAGTAGCTCTTGCCGAAATCAAACATAAAATAGTTCTTCATCATTAGGAAAAAGCGCTCGTGCGCTGGCTTGTCGAAGCCGAATTGCTTCTCCAGACTCTTGATGAATTCAGGATCGAGCCCTTGCGCACCCCGGTATTTCGAGCCCCCGCCGTCGGCACCACCTTGCCCCATTTGGGTTTGCGAGCCAGTAGAGACGCCATCGCCCGTGCTGCCGCCCGGGTTCACGGACGTGTCCATGCCCGACAGCTTGGCGATGATCTGCTCGACCGGCCCACCAGGCGCAAATTGTACGATGATGAAGCTGATCATCATGATGCCGATCATGGTCGGGATCACGAGAAGAAGCCGTTTCAAGAGATAGGCTGCCATGGTCTTGAAGCGGCTCCCTTTATGGTTTCGCTGCCAGCTTGGCAGCCTTAGCGGCGTCATACCACCATGTCGTCAGTGCGCCGCGATCATACTTCGGCTTGACGCTGGGCCATGAAAACTTATCCCAGAACGCCATGTTGTGCGCGGCCTTGTACCAATTGGGCACCCAATAGTGCCCGGCCCGCAGCACTCGATCAACAGCACGTGTCGCCACAACCACCTCTTCACGCGACTTGGCGCTCATGACTTTTTCAGCGAGTGCATCGATGGCAGGATCGGAGATGCCTGCGAGGTTAAGGCTGCCGTTCACTTTGGCAGCTTCCGAGCCCCAGTAGTTTTTCAACTCGACGCCCGGCGTCAGGCGCAAGGCATAGCGTTGGATGATGAAATCGAAATCGAACGATTCGCGGCGCTGCTCGTACTGAGCCGGATCGACGCGGCGGATCGAGGCATCGACGCCGATCTGCTCGAGGTTTTTGATGTAGGGTCCGATGATGCGCTCGAATGCAGCTTCGGCAATCAAAAACTCGACCGTCAGCTTTTCGCCGGCCGCATTGCGCAGCACGTTCTGAACCGGCTGTGAGCCGAGCCCCACCGAGCGCATCAGGCCACAAAGCATTCCACACTCGGGATCGTCCTTGATTTCCTGCTTCAAGGACCAGCCGGCGTCTGCCAGCAATTTTCCAGCTTGCCGCAACAGGTCGCGGTTGTTGCCTGAGCCATCGGTCACCGACGGCAATTCCGGTTCACCAAAGACACTCGGTGGCAACTGGGCGCGATAAGGTTCGAGCAAAGCAAGTTCGGCCGCAGAAGGAAGGCCCTGAGCCTTCATTTCAGAATTGTCGAAGTAACTTTGCGTGCGCGTATAGAGCCCGAAAAACAAATTTCGGTTGCTCCATTCGAAATCAAACGCAAGCCCCAGCGCCTTGCGCACGCGAACATCGGCAAACTTCGCGCGCCGTGTGTTGATGAAAAAGCCCTGCGCACCTGCGGGCCGCTCATCCGGAACGGTCTCTCGCACCACCTTGCCGGCGGCTACATTCGGATTGTTGTATCCGTTGGACCAGTCCTTCGACGAAAACTCCTCGCGGAAATCGATCGTGCCCGAGAACAGATTTTCAAGTTCAAGCGTCCGGTCGCGGAAATAGTCGTAGCGCACCTCGTCGAAATTGAAGCGGCCGCGATTGACGGGCAAGTTGGCGCCCCAATAATCGGCGCGGCGTTCGTAGGTGACGAACGTGCCGGCCTTATGAGACTTGATCTTGTAAGGGCCCGAGCCGAGCGGAGCATCGAGCGTCGTCTCTTCGAACGGCTGCTTCGCGTAATAGGCCTTCGATAGCACCGGCAGTTGCGCGACGAGCAAGGGCAAGTCGCGGGTGAGGGGTCCTGTAAAAGTGTAGCGCACTGTCGCGGCATCAAGGGCTTCTGCTTTGACGACGTCTCGCATACTGAGACGATATTCCGGATCGCCTTTTTCCTTGAGGATATCGAACGAGAACACGCAGTCGTCAGCGGTGACCGGTGTGCCGTCGGCAAACTTTGCCTCACGGCGCAAGGCGAATGTGACGGACAATCCATCATCGGCGACGTCAGCGGTTTCAGCGACAAGCCCATAGACGGCATCGGGCTCGTCGAGTGCGCTGGTCATAAGGCTGTCGAACAGCAGCTCGAGACCCTGCGCCGGGTTACCCTTCAAGATGTAGCCGTTGAAACTGTCGAACGTGGTGCGCCCAGATGGGCCAATCTGCGAGACGGCCCCGCCCTTGGGCGCATCCGGGTTGACGTAGTCGAAATGCTTGAAGTCCGCCGCGTACTTCAATTCGCCAAAGGGAGACAGGCCGTGTTTAGGTGCGGCGAGGGCCGTAGACGTGGCGGCGAGCGCCACCGTCAACCCACAACCCATCAGCGATACGAGTGAAAGCCCACGCTTCTTCATGCTTCAGGGCTCACTTCTTGGCCTTGGCTTGTTGAAGCGCGGCATCCTTCGCTGCGTCATACCACCAGATGGTGGGGAAGCCGGACGTCTGCGAGGGAAGTTTTTCCGGGCGGCCAAAGCGGTCCCAATAGGCAATCCATTCGGATGGATTGTGCCAATTGGGCACGAGATAGAAGCCCCACAGCAATGTGCGGTCGAGCGCCTTGGTCGCCGCCACGAGCTCGGCTCGGTCTTTGGCGAATACGATGTTGTCGATGAGCGCATCAATGACCGGGCTCTTGATGCCCATGAGATTGCGGCTGCCCTCCACGTCAGCGGCCGCCGAGCCCCAAAAATCGCGTTGCTCGTTACCCGGCGACAGCGACTGGCCATAGCCCTCGATCATCATGTCAAAGTCTTTGCCGTTGCGGCGCTTCACGTATTGCGATTCATCCACCACACGAATAGTGCCCTTGATGCCGATGAGTTCCAGGCTGCCGATGTAAAATGACAAATGCCGGTTGAACATTTCACCTGGCACCAGGAACTCGATTTCGAAGGCCTCGCCCTTGGCATTGCGCAGCACCTTGCCTTTTTTCGCAGACGACAAACCTACCGAACGCATCAGCTTACAAACGGTACCGCATGACGGATCGTTGACTTCTTCCTCGCGCAGCTCCCAGCCAGCGTCCTTCAAAAGCTTCAAGGCATCGTTCAGATGGGCACGCACATCATCGCGCTTGACGTTGACGGGATTCTTCCACTCGGTCGTGAACAGCTCGGGCGGCAAGTCCTTTTCAAAACCTTTGAGAATTTCGAGTTCGCGGCCCTGCGGCAGACCCGATGCTTTCAATTCCGAATTGTCAAAGTAACTGCCCACCCGGGTATAGAGGCCGAACATCACCTGCTTGTTAAGGTCTTCAAAATTGAAGGCGAGGTTGAGCGCTTGGCGCACGCGAGAGTCCTGAAACTTCGGACGCCGCAAGTTGATGACCATGCCCTGCATCCGCGAAACGGTATTGCTGAGAGCCACGGCTTCTTTTTTCACAAAGCCATTTTTGACGGCATCAAAGCTGTACTGGCTCGCCCATGCACTCGATGTATTCTCACGCCAGAAATCAATCTTGCCGCTTTTGAATTCCTCGAAGGCGGGCGTGCGATCGCGGAAATACGTGTACCGGATTTCATCAAGGTTCGACATGCCCTTCGCGGCAGGCAACTCTTGCGCCCAATAGTCTTTCACGCGCTCGTAGACAATCGTGCGGCCGGTATCGACCGACTTAATCTTGTAGGCGCCTGACCCCAAGGGCGGCTCAAGCGTCGTCTTTTCCAAATCACGAGGCTCACCGTTAGCGCCCTTGGCATCCCAATAATGCTTGGGCAGAACCGATAGTTGACCCACAATCTGGGGCAATTCCCGATTGCCTTTTACGTCGAACATAAAAGTGACTTCTTGTTCTCCGGTCTTTTCGGCCTTGACGACATTCTTGTAGTATTTGGCGATAAACGGATTGGCCTTCTTCAAGGCGTCCAGGCTGAACACAACGTCTTCGGGTGTGACCGGCTTGCCATCGTGGAACTTCGCTTCCTTGCGCAGCCCAAAAGTGGCGCTTGAAAAATCGTCGGGATACGAAACCCACTCGGCAATCAATCCATAGGATGTCGAGGGCTCGTCTAGGCTGTCTTGCATGAGGGTATCGGTAATGAGGCCGAGGCCTTCAGCACCAACCCCTTTGATCGTGAACCCGTTCAAATTATCGAACGTGCCATCGGACCACATCTGCAGCACACCGCCCTTGGGTGCATTGGGGTTCACCCAATCGAAATGTTTGAAGTCTGCTTTGAATTTCGGCTCGCCGATGAGAGACACCGCATGACGGCGAATGGGCGCCTGTTGAGCCTGCGTAGCGGCTACCTCTGGCGTGCCCGCATCCTGCGCTAAGGTGGGGCTAAAAGTGGCAAGCCCGGTCAACACAAGGAGAGCAGCAGGGGCGCATTTCGGTGCGAGGCGGCGGATCATCATTGAGCGTCGTACCCTTGTCGGTAGGGCGCAGCGCTGGCGGCGCGCCCCGGTGATTTGCACGTCATCATCTGACTAACACGGCCTGCCCGCACTCCAGAATTAAAGATCGGCAAGATGCAAAAGCGGCCCCGCCATGGTTTGGCGGGGCCGATGAGAACGGCGTCAATGTGTGCGGAATGTCAACCGGTTAGGGCAAGGCGACAGGCGCGTCCGAGAGCGTACGCAGATACGCCAGAAGATCGGCGAGTTCCGCATCGTCCGTCACGGCGACGGCCATCTTGGTGCCCGGCATCCAGCCCTTCGGGTTGTGCAGGAAAGCCGCCAGATCGGCGTAGGTCCACTCGCCGCCCTTGGCCTTGATGGCTTCAGAATATCCCGCGAAGTCGGCGCGGCTACCCATCTTACGGCCTACGAGGCCCCACAAGTTCGGACCCGTGCCGCTTTTCGCGGACTTATCGACCGCATGGCATGCGGAGCAGCGCTTGAAAGTCGCCTCGCCATTCTCTAGCTTGGCAGCGGCCAGAAGCTTTGTCACAGCCGCCGGATCGAATGCGGCGGCGGCCGGAGCGCCTGCTGCGCCAGCTTCCGGCTTGGCGGCCGCTACGGGCAACACATACCCGGCGAGCGGCTTTTCATGCGACGCGCCGTGGCCTTCGCCCTTCAAATCGGCCAGCGTCTTCGGCGCAAACATCAGCAACATTGCCGAAAGCACCGCGCCTGAAATTTTGGTCAGCTCAAAGCTATCCATCGGTCAAAATCCTGTCTGACGAAGGTGCGGAACGCAGCCCTCGTGCATAATCTGCCCGTCTTCAGTCTCAGACCATAACGGCGCACTTCTAATTGCGGTTCTATGCGAAAGCTGCGACAGACTGCAACTCGGCCGGTGTCGCGATGCAATACTGGCAGGCGAGACGTATTGTCACCCGTGCCAGCGAGGTGACACTGCCCCCACACTCCAACTCCGAACATTGCCATGCCGAAAACTCTCATTCTCATTCCCGCCCGTTTGCAGGCAACCCGTCTGCCCGGCAAGCCCATGGCCCTCATCCATGGCGAGCCGATGATCGTTCACGTCTGGAGGCAAGCCTGCGCTGCCGGGGCTGGCCGTGTGGTGGTTGCAACCGACGCCGACGAGATCCGCGATGCTATCGGCAAGGCCGGGGGCGAAGCGGTAATGACGCGCGCTGACCACATATCGGGCTCGGACCGCATCTACGAGGCAGTCAACCACATCGACCCCGATGGCGACGCCGACATTGTCGTCAACCTGCAAGGCGATCTTCCGACACTCGAACCGCGCCTCGTATTGAGTGCCATTGCACCTTTGAAGCTTACAGCGGGCGGCAAAGGCCCGGACATCGCCACGCTCGCCGCAGAAATCAAAGATGCGGGCGAGCGCATAAACCCCAATGTGGTCAAGGTGGTGGGGACACCGCTTGCCGAACCCGGGCGCTTGCGGGCGCTGTATTTTACGCGCGCTGAAGCGCCGTTTGGCGATGGCCCGCTGTATCATCACATCGGCATTTACGCCTACCGCCGCGCCGCCCTCGAGCGCTTCGTCTCCATCCGTCCGACGCCGCTGGAGCTGCGCGAGAAGCTCGAACAGTTGCGCGCACTGGAAAGCGGAATGCGGATCGATGTTGCGATCGTTGACACCGTTCCTCTGGGTGTCGATACTCCCGCCGACCTCGAACGAGCGCGGCGGCTCATCAAACCGGCGCGCGCCAACTAGCTATTTGTTTTGGAGCGGTTTCTTCGGCTTATCGCCTCCAAGTCCCGCTCACCCGCTGCATGCCCGCCGCCCGGGTGCGGTTTGTCTTCCTTAATTCACGCAGACCACATCATCATGTCCTCACCAAAACGCATCGCCTACCAGGGAGAGCCGGGTGCAAACTCTCATCTGGCCTGCACGGAAGCTTTCCCCGGCTGGGAAGCCGTGGCCTGCGCCACCTTCGAAGATGCACTCGCCGCCGTATCGTCTGGCGACGCGGGGCTCGCCATGATCCCGATTGAGAATTCGGTTGCTGGCCGGGTCGCGGATATCCATCACCTGCTACCCAACGCCGGCCTCTACATTGTCGCCGAGCACTTCTTGCGTGTGCGCCATCAGTTGATGGCACTTAAGGGAGCGAAGCTCTCCGGCATCAAAACCGTTCTCAGCCACACCCAAGCCCTCGGTCAGTGCCGCAACACGCTGCGCACACTTGGCATCAAGCCGGTGCCAGAAGCTGACACTGCAGGTTCGGCACGCATGGTCTCACAGGGCACAGACACCAGCGTTGCCGCCATCGCCTCGGCACTGGCTGCCGAAATCTACGGCCTCGAAATTCTCAAAAGCGACGTCGAAGACGAAGTACACAACACGACGCGGTTCGTGGTTTTGGCGCGCGAGCCGGATGATGCCGACGAAGGTGACGGCCCCGTCATCACAACTTTCATCTTCCGCGTGCGCAACGTGCCGGCGGCTCTCTACAAGGCACTTGGCGGCTTTGCCACCAACGGCGTCAACATGACTAAGATCGAGAGCTATCAGACCGAAGGCACCTTCAATGCCTCGATGTTCTTTGCCGACATCGAAGGCCACATGAGCGACACGCCGGTGCGCCTCGCGCTCGAAGAGCTGTCGTTCTTTTCCAACGAACTCAAAATTCTCGGCACCTATCCGGCGAGCCCTTACCGGGCGCAGGCGGCCGAACGATTGCTGCCTCCGGGGCAGGCGCGCTCATGAGGCTGTCTGGCAAAGTCGCCATCGTCACCGGGGCTGCCTCCGGCTTTGGCCGTGGCATTGCGGAAGCCTTTGCCCAGGAAGGGGCCCAGGTCGTCATCGCCGACATCAACACAACCGGCGCGGCACACGTCGCGAGCGGCATCGGCACGGCTGCGGTGCCCTTCACCTGCGATGTGACGATCAAGGCCGACGTCGAGGCGCTGATCAATGCGACGACCCTGACCTTCGGCGGGCTTGATATTGTCGTCAACAACGCGGGCACCACACATCGCAATCAGCCGCTGATGGGCGTGACCGAAGACGAGTTCGACCGCATTTATGCAGTGAACGTGAAGTCCATTTATCTCACTACACTGGCCGCCGTTCCTGAGTTGCAAAAGCGCGGCGGCGGATCGATCATCAACGTGGCCTCGACGGCGGGCGTGCGCCCGCGCCCTGGCCTCACTTGGTACAACGGCTCGAAGGGTGCCGCGCTGACACTCAGCAAATCCATGGCGGCTGAACTCGCCCCGCTCAACATCCGCGTCAACGCCATCAACCCGGTGATAGGCGAAACCGGCATGATCGAACAGTTCATGGGAATGCCCGACACGCCAGAAAACCGCGCCAAGTTTTTAGGCGGCATTCCGCTCGGGCGCTTTTCAAAGCCCTCCGACATTGCCAATGCCGCCGTTTTCTTTGCCGATCCAGCATCTGCTTTCGTCACGGGGGCGGCGCTCGAAGTCGACGGCGGCCGGTGTATTTGAGCTAGAGTGAATTGACAAAAGCCAGCAGTGCCTCGCGGTTTTCTTTGCTGAGGCCCGCATACGCATCGCGTGACTTTTGTGCTTCTCCGCCATGCCACAAAATGGCTTCCTCCAAATTGCGGGCGCGGCCGTCGTGAAGAAAGTAAGTATGTCCGCTGACCGTTTCCGTGAGGCCGATGCCCCATAGCGGCGGCGTACGCCACTCAGCGCCGTCCGCCTTACCCTCAGGCCGGTGATCGGCCAGCCCCTCGCCCATGTCGTGCAGGAGCAAATCGGTATACGGCCATATGGTCTGGTTCGACAAAGCGGGCTGCCCCGCAACCGTTCCCGTCTTGTGCGACGGCGTATGGCAGCCCTGACAGCCGCTTGCCTGAAACACGGCCTTGCCCTTCAGCACCTGTTCGCTGCCGGGATCGCGGCGCGCGGGCACGGCTAGGTTTTGGGCATAAAAAACCGTCAGCTCGAAAAGCTCCTTGCCGATTTCGTGACCGTCCTGGCGGGCGCTTTCGCCATTGGGAGCCGCGCGGCACTGCAGTTGTGCGCTTGTGCAATCCCCCGCTGATACGGGCACCAGCGGGCTGGAAATTCCCATATCACCTGCAAAAGCCTCGGCGCTCTGTTGCGCAATGGAGGGCGACCCCGCTTTCCAGCCGAAGCGGCCAAGTTCGAGTTTATTGCTGGCGAGCGACCAGACCTCGTTGACACGGCCGGAAATGCCATCGGTCTCGCTGTTCGCCTTGGCGCGGATCGCCTCTTCGGGAATAGCCTCAAGAAGACCCAGCCCAATCATTTGCGGCGCCACCCGAAGCGACATCATGGTGCTCGCATCGAGCGGACCATGTGCGGGTTGCGAAACGGAAACCTTTGGACGGCGCAGCGACACCGCCGTGCCGTCCGCAAGCGTCACGGGCTGTTCGTCATAGGTGACATGGATGTGACCTTCGGCGTCGAGACCTGGCACAGCGACATCCTGCAACTGGCCGCCATAGACAGGCTCATCGACGGACTTGATACGCCCGTCCGCCAGTTGCCGCCGCTGCTCGTCGTTTTGCGGCGGAACGGATAAGCGCAGCAGCGAGCTGACGCTATTGCCATCCGGGAAGTTTCCAGAGGGTGGCCGCCCGCGCCCGTCCTTCAGGTGGCAATTTTGACAGCCGCGCGCATTGTAAAGCGGGCCGAGGCCATCGGACGTATCCGTCGACGAAGGAGAGGCAACCCACAATTTACGGAACATGGAATTGCCGATGCGGAACCGGCTCTCACCCTCGAACCCGATGCCGCGCGAGGGCTGCGAAAACGCATCGCGCGTGCCAACGCCTTTTTGTGTGGTCGCCGAGCCACCGGGAAGGTCTTCACCGGGCTCCAAACTGGCCGCCGCGATGGTGTTTCCCGGTCCGGCAATCGCCCACGCCGCGATGCTCGATACACCCACGGAGATGAGAACGGTCAACACCATCCGCGATGGTAAGACGGGTGAAGTGGCAAGCATTCTAAAACGCTTCTTTCAAACGGCTGCGGGTACTCTATCGATGGCCAGCGCACGGCCTCGCACGGCAGGGCGCTGGCCAGTTGTTGATCAAAACGAGATCTTGGCACCAGAGATCACGGTGTCGAAATCTTCGAGTTGGGCCGTGCCCGCTGCACCGCCTGCGCCATCCACTAAGTCAAAATCTGCAGAATGCCGGCGGTATCCAAGATAGAGCTGCATTTCAGCGGCTTCGATATGCTGGACAACACCAAAACCCCACACATCCGCCTCGTTGCCGGTAACGCGGCATGCCGCACCGGCTGCAACACAACCAGAAGCGCCCGAGGCAAGCGACGCCACCACTCCAGCATCGGCACCTGCTGAGATGAAGTCTTCGAACACCCCATACTCGCCATAAAAGGCGGTTGGGCCGAGCGCGTTCAACTTTGCAATCCATCCGGCTTTTACATAGATGAATTTTGCATCGTCCTGAGCGCGCGTCACGCCATCGAGATCGGCCACTGCGACGTTGTTGCTCTTCTGCCCGGCAGCAACGGTGAAGTTCAACCCAGATGCTTCGTGCAGAATCGACGCCGAGCCAACCACCGTGTCTTCGTCCACGCGGCCTGGCTCACCGCCTTCGTCCGTCACTTCGGTGTAGGCAACGACCGCCTCGAAGTTGATACCATTGCCTTCGTACGCATAGCGGATGCCTGCGTCCCAAATGTCGTCTTCACCCCAGCTTGCCGACACGACGAAGCCACCGAACGAGGGACTATCGTAACGGACCAAATTCGCCGTATCGCCGTTGAAGTGGCTGTAGATATCGCCCCAGGCGACGTCTGCCAAGGCTCCGTCTTTGCGGCGCAAGAAAAACCCGCCGCCAACATCTTGAACGCCTGCATAACCGGCTACTCCTGCTTCCGAGAAATCGGCTTCAGGTGCCGTGTCGGTAACGCGCGAGGCCTTGCCGACCGAGACCTTGCCCAGCGTTTCACTTTCGATGAACCAGTGCGCCTGCCAGAGATCAAAACCGGTGTCGCCACGGCTCAACGTCTGATCAACCCCATCCGAGAGATTGTCGAGCAGCCGCAGAACGATTTCGTACCCGGCTGTGACGCCAGGCGCGATTTTCGCGTCGCCCGCAATCCCGAAATTGGTTTGGTCGTTCTTGTTGCCAACAACATAAGCGTTGCTTTCGCTGCCGTCGTCCCACAGCAGCAGCGCTTTGTTGACTTGCCCCGAGACCGTGAGAGACACCTTGCGGTTGCCTTTACGCGCCGTTGTGGCTTCGAGTTCGGCGATCCGCTCTTCGAGATCGGCGCAGCAATTCCCGGCAAGATCGGCGGCAGATGCCGACAGGGCAAGTGTGGCGAGGGACAGAGCCGAAGCAGCGGCAATCGCGGCGGCATGTCTGAAGCTTCGGACCATGGGGTCATATCTCAAAAAGCGTGAAGTCATGAACCGGCATGGCACCGGGACTTTGGAGGGTGAACAAACGACACGCCGCACCTCTCGCCTCAGCCCCGCATCGCCGGAAGCACCGGAATGCAATTTAGATATTATAACATCCGAGCCATGTTGATCAAGTCTTAGTTTAGCTGACTCGGGCTGAGCGTTGCACGATTGCACGAGCGGGCAAATGACAGCTCTTGGTGCAAAGCCGCGCGCTGCTGCTCGCAGCGCTGTGGGGAACTGATGGTGTTTCATCCCTTGTTCTCCTCGGTGCCAACCTTCGCCGGATCATCCAAACTATCGGACCCCTCGAACTCAATTGCCTTCAAGCCCAGGACGCACACGCCGCGCTCGAATTCTTTGGCTTGGCCAACGAGCGCATCGATGGCGGCTTGAACTGTGGCGTTCCCCTCAGCGTTGCCCTCACCGATCATTTGATCGTAGGCCTCCATCTTACTGCGCTCGGCCATGGCCGCCATTTTAGCCATTGTGGCATCGAGTGCCGCCCGGGCGCGGCCATCGGCCTCCGCCGACTTTGCCTTTACAAGCTCGCCGATACCTGGGCCCGAAACCACCGCTCCATCCAAGCGCTTGTAGGACCCCAAGTACACATTCTGCATGCCGAGCGCGTCGTAGAAGTGGGAATTGTGGGTGTTGTCAGAAAAGCAATCTTGCTCTTCCTCCGGGTCGTGAACGAGGAGCCCGAGCTTCATACGCTCCCCGGCCAATTCGCCGTAGGCCAAGCTGCCAAGCCCAGTGAAGATCGCCGAGAGACCGCTGACATTTGGGTCTTTCAGTAAGGCGAGGCGCGCGCTGCCGTCTTTGCCCCACTGTTTGGCCATCCATTCGAGATCATCAACGAGCAGTTGCGTGACGACAGTGAGGTACTGCGCGCGGCGATCGCAGTTTCCGTTTGTGCAGTTTCGGAGATCGTAGTCTGTGGCGGTCCGCGCTCCGGCCCCTGGCTTGGTGCCATTGAGATCTTGGCCCCACAGCAAAAATTCAACCGCGTGATAGCCCGTTGCGACATTGGCTTCGACGCCACCCGCTTCCTGGAGCGTATCCCTCAGGAGGTCCGGTGTGATTTTCGAAGCGTCAACGGTCTGGCCGCCGATTTTGATCGACGGATTGGCGACAACATTGGCGGCATAGAATTCATTCTCGGGCGAGTCTGCGCCGTAGCCACCGCTGACATAATCAATCAGCCCTTCATCGAGCGGCCAGGCATTCACCTTGCCTTCCCAGTCATCGACAATGGCATTGCCGAAGCGGAAGACCTCCGATTGCATGTAGGGAATGCGGGCCGCCTTCCACGCCTCACGGGCGGCACGCAAAGGAGCGTCTGAAGGAACCGCGATGAGTGCCGCGATTTTCTCTTGTAGCTGGAGCGCTGCGGTGTGGGCGTCCTGATAGGTCGCCTCGGCGATGTGCGCGTAAGTTTCAACGACGGCGGAAGGTGTGGCAGTGGTGTTGCTGCTATTTTCAGATTGGGCAGAACCCGGTGCCATCAGGGCTGCGAACAGCATGGCAAAAACGCAGCGGCCAAAGGGCCGCTCGGTCAGACGAAGTGTCATAGTCAGTCTCCTAATCGACGAGATTCAAGGTCTCGAAATCAGGCACTTGCAAAAGTTGGCAAGCACGTATCACGGGTGTGATGATTGACGATGACGCACACTCTAAGTGCCGTCAAATGCTATGTTTTTGAATTATTCCAGTTCAACGATGCACGTGCCAATGAATACAACAAAGCCGCGGCAGGGGTTCAATCTGCCGCGGCTTTAGAGTGTCAAGCCGAACGCTCAAACCGCGCCCGGACTGAATTTCTTATGCGAAGTACTGGCCACCGTTGGCTGTGATCGTCGAGCCTGTGATGAAGCCCGCGCCGTCCGCCGCCAAGAACACGACGCAACGGGCGATCTCTTCAGGTTCACCCAGGCGCCCAACCGGGATCTGCGGCAGGATGCTCTTTTCCATGACGTCTTGCGGCACGGCTTTGACCATCTCGGTCGCGATATAGCCCGGGCAGATGACGTTGACCGTGATTCCAGCGCGCGCGCCTTCCTGGGCCAGTGCTTTTGTGAAGCCGATGTCGCCAGACTTAGAGGCGGAATAGTTCACCTGACCCATTTGGCCTTTTTGGCCATTGATGGACGAGATGTTGATGACGCGGCCGAACTTGCGGGCGCGCATGCCTTCCCAGACCTGACGGGTGACGTTGAACAAACCGTTGAGATTGGTGCCGATCACATCATCCCACTGCTGCTTGGTCATCTTGTGGAACATCACGTCCTTGGTGATGCCGGCATTGTTGACCAGCACGTCGATCGGTCCCACGTCCTTTTCAATCTGCTTGACGGCCTTTTCACAGGCTTCAAAGCTGGACACGTCAAACTTATAAACCGGAATGCCCGTGTCGGCGGTGAACTGCTGGGCCGCGGCGTCGTTGCCGGCATAGCTTGCCGCAACCCGGTAACCCGCGCTCTTCAGCGCAATCGAAATAGCGTGGCCGATACCGCGCGTACCGCCGGTAACGAGGGCAACTCGTGCCATTGCGTTCCTTCCTTTTTTGTTTTGATTGAGTTCCAGGAATTTCCCCTCCCCCGCTTCGTCGCGGAGAAGGGGTTAGTGTAACCTTAGTCGCGCTCGACGCAAAGTGCGACGCCCATGCCCCCGCCGATGCACAGCGTGGCGAGGCCTTTCTTAGCGTCGCGGCGCTGCATTTCGTGCAAAAGCGTAACGAGGACGCGCGCGCCCGAAGCGCCGATCGGGTGGCCAATGGCGATGGCGCCACCGTTGACGTTCACCTTATCGGTATCCCAGCCCATGCCTTTGTTGACGGCAATAGCTTGCGCGGCAAAGGCTTCGTTCGCCTCGATCAGATCGAGATCCTGGATTGTCCAACCCGCCTTTTCGAGCGCCTTCTTCGACGACGGGATCGGGCCTGTTCCCATGATCGAGGGATCGACACCGGCGTGCGCCCACGACGCGATGCGGGCGAGCGGCTTAATCCCACGCTTCA
>Ga0247837_1002460_pt1 | contig 34987 bp, 25 predicted proteins | sample LaCtaG_2_FD_187115 | JGI IMG/M metagenome (GOLD analysis project Ga0247837, IMG submission 187115) | Freshwater microbial communities from meromictic Lake La Cruz, Castile-La Mancha, Spain - LaCruzMarch2015_14.5m | ecosystem: Environmental > Aquatic > Freshwater > Lake | place: Spain: Castile-La...
ATCAACCTGTGCGAGCAGCGCAGGGATCCCCCGTCGCCATGATCAGCGCCAGCGGCAAAAAGCAGGACAGCGAGCAAAGCGCAGTCAAGAGCTACTGGAAGACCCGCAGGTGGACCTCACGCGCGCCATCGTCACCGCTGATGCGCTGCACACCCAGGGCAAGACCGCGCAAATCATCGTCGAAGGCGGGGGCGACTACATCCTGCCGCTCAAAGGCAACCAGCCGAGCATCGTGTGTGGGAGGAAGACCGCTGCCTGCACCGCAAAGCCGTTTCAGCGCCAAACCTCGCCATCCTGCGCAACACCCTGCTGGCCGTGATCCCAGAGGACAACGAGCACGGCAGCCTGGCCGCCATCCTGGAACATTACCGCGACCACAAGTCCCAAGCGATCGCTCTGCGCGACTCCACGCGGTTAACATAGCTTCCAGCCAATCGTCCTGAGCCTGCTTTCCGCCATGCAGCCTACCTTTGCGCGTTTGGCGCTTGATAAATCGCCGCGCCTTTCTCGTACTGACCGCCCACCATGCACAAGCTCTCTGCCGCCCTTCTTTTCTTAATGACCATCTCCGCCACTGCCGAGCCGCAGTGGATCTGGTCGCAACCCAAGGCGGAGGCGCAGGAGAAGGCGACGTTCAAACACAGCTTCGAGGTGAAGCTGACGCCAAAGGCGGCGACGCTGTCGCTGACCTGCGACAATGGGGCGACAGTGTTCATCAACGGCAAGCAGGCGGGCGTGAACGAGGACTGGCAGCGCCCGCTGAAGGTGGATGTGCTGAAGCTTATCGAGGTGGGCGCGACGAATGTGATCGAGGTGAAGGCGACGAACAAAGGCGGCAGCGCGGGCCTCATCGCCAAGCTGGAGCTTACGAAGCAGCAGGGCGACGCGGTGTTGATCGAAACGAACGCGCAGTGGCAGGCGACGCCCACGGGCAAGACGGAATGGAAGCCGGTGACGGTGCTGGGCGCTTACGGCAGCGGGCCGTGGGGAAAAATTTTTGAGGGCAGCAAGGCAGGGCGCGGCAAGAATGAGGACGGCACTGTGCTCGCGGCGAAGGACGTGACAGTGCCGAAGGGCTTCAAGGTGGAGCTGCTCTACACGGTGCCGAAGGAGGAGCAGGGATCATGGGTGGCGCTGACGACGGACCCGAAAGGCCGTCTGATCGCCTGCGACCAGTATGGCAGCATCTACCGCATGAGCGTGCCCGCCATCGGCAAAACGGAGACTTTGAAACCGGAGAAGCTGAACATCGAAATGGGCAAGGCGCACGGATTGCTGGCGGCCTTTGACAGCCTGTATGTGATGGTGAACGAGAATGGCAAGGACAACGGGCTGTATCGTCTGAAGGACACGAACGGCGACGACCAGTATGACAAGACGGAGAAGCTGCTCACGATGGCGGGCGGTGGTGAGCACGGGCTGCACAGCATGGTGGTCAGCCCGGACGGGAAGCGCATCTTTTTCAACTGCGGCAACCACACGAAGCTGCCGGAAGGGCTGGAAAAATGCCGCGCGGCGAAGGCATGGAGCGAAGATCACATCCTGCCGCGCATGTGGGATGCGAACGGTCATGCTCGCGGCATCGTGGCCCCCGGCGGCTATGTTTGCAGCATGGACCCGGACGGCAAGGGGCTGGAGCTGTTCTGCTACGGCTTTCGCAATGAGTTCGACATCGCCTTCGATCTGAGCGGCGAGCTGTTCACTTATGACGCTGACATGGAGTGGGACATCGGCAGCCCGTGGTATCGGCCCACACGCGTAAACCATTGCGTGAGCGGCGCGGACTACGGCTGGCGCAGCGGCAGCGGCAAGTGGCCGCAGTATTACCCGGACTCACTGCCGACAACTCTCGACATCGGCCCTGGCAGTCCGACGGGCGTCGTCAGCGGCAACGGGGCGAAATTCCCCGCAAAGTATCAGCGCGCAGTGTTCATCAACGACTGGACCTACGGCACCATGTGGGCCGTCCACTTGCAACCGAAGGGTGCCAGCTTCCTCGCTGAGAAAGAGGAGTTTGTCTTCGGCAAGCCGCTGCCGCTGACCGATGTGATCATCCATCCGCAGGATGGGGCGATGTACTTCGCCGTGGGCGGTCGGCGCACGCAGTCGGGCGTGTATCGCGTGACTTATGTGGGTGAGGAATCCACGGCAGCCGTGAAGGCGCTGCCTTTGGATGAGGAGACACGGATGCGGCAGACTTTGGAAGCCATGCACACGGATGGCGGCGACCCGCAGAAGATCATCGCAGCGGCGTGGCCCTACCTGAGTCACAGCGACCGTCATGTGCGTTATGCGGCGCGTGTGGCGCTCGAGCGGCAGCCTGTGGCACTGTGGAAAGACAAGGCGCTGAATGAAACGCATCCGCAGGCATTGATCGAGGCGATCATCGCCCTGGCACGCATGAGCGGCGGCGGCGCAAGCCATGCTGGCGGCAGGCCGGAGGCGAAGCCGACGGGGACATCGTCAGGACCGATTGGCAAGCTGGCACCGGAGAATGAGAACCTACAAAACCGGATGTTCGCAGCACTGGGCAGGCTGGAGAAGGCGGAGCTGAACATGAGTCAGAAACTCGGTGCCCTGCGTGCCTTGCAGCTCGTTTTGATCCGTCTCGGCAAGCCGGATACGGAGACTTGCGCCAAGCAGGCGGCGAAGCTGGAGGCGCGTTATCCCGCCGAGGATGACATGCTCAACCGCGAGCTGTGCCAGCTCCTCGTCGTGCTAGACTCGAAGAAGGCTCCCGTGCAGACGCTGGCGCTGATGGCGACGGCCAAGGATGACTTCGTGGAAGTGGCGACGGATGCCGTGCTCAGCCGCAATGATGGTTACGCCAATGCCGCGCGTGCGGCGGCTGGCAGCAGGCCCATTGCGCAGCAGATCAGCTACATGTTCGCCCTGCGCAATGCCACGGCGGGCTGGACGCCGGAGCTGCGGAAGACCTTCTTCTCGTGGTTCCCCCGCGCCCGCACCTGGAAGGGCGGCAACAGCTTCAAGGGCTTCATCGAAAACATCCGCAAGGACGCCCTGGCCACCTTCGCGCCGCCGGAGGAGTTGGCGGCGCTCGATGCTCTGAGTAGCAAGACGAAGGCGGTGGACATTCCGAACTACGTCGCGCCCAAAGGTCCGGGAAAAGCCTGGACGGTGGATGAGGTGGCAAAGCTCGCCACAGGCATGAAGGGCCGCGATTTCAAAAATGGCGAGGCGATGTACCGCAGCGTGCTGTGCGCCGCGTGCCATCGCTTCAATGGCGAGGGAGGCAGCATCGGCCCCGACCTCACCGGCGCGGGCAACCGCTACACGCTGCGCGACCTCATGGAGAACATCGTGGACCCGAGCAAGGTCATCTCCGACCAATATGACAGCCACGAGATCACCAAGAAGGACGGCAGCACCATCCTGGGACGCATCGTCGTCGAGGAGAACGGCAAGGTCTTCGTGATGGCAAACCCCTTTGCCCCGAACGACCAGATGGCGATCAACGAGAGCGACATCGCCAAGAAGGAAACCCGCAAGATCAGCATGATGCCTCCAGGCATGATCAACGTGCTGAACCAGGACGAGCTGCTTGACCTGATCGCGTATCTCGTGAGTGGCGGCAATGCGCAGGACAAGGTGTTTGGGAAGTAGCTCGTTGCGGCTTGGTAATCACGGTATAATTTCCGTCATGAAATTCAACGCAGTCTATGAACCCGCGCCGGAAGGCGGCTACACCTGCTTCATTGAAGAGTTCCCGGAAATCTTCTCCGAAGGAGAGACGCTGGAAGAAGCTCGGGAAAATCTCGCGGATGCATTTCGTGAGATGACCGCCTGGCATCGTGACCAAGCACGGGCCAAAAGCAGTTCCTCCATTCGCGAACCGCTCGAACTCGCCGTGGCGTGAAACTCGCTGATCTGCAACGCCACCTTCGCCAGCACGGCTGCCTCCTCGCCCGCGAAGGTGGGCGTCATTCGATCTGGCACAATCCTGCGAATGGAAAAGCAGCCCCAGTTCCCAGACATCGCGAAGTCAAAGAAGGCACCGTTCGTTCAGCCTGTAGGCAGTTGGATATCCCGCAGCCCTGACAAGCTGAGATTCACTCCTCCCGCTTCACCAAAACCACCTTCAACCCCGCAGCCTTCACCAGCGCGGCCTGGCGGAGATCACAGGTGATGAAATGCTTCGCTTGGAGTTCTACGGAGGCTTCGACGTGAAACAGATCAAAGCTGCGCAAGCCGACGCGGTGGCAATGAGCGGCTGAGAGTTCCACGGACTTCACGATGGCTGCATTCCGGCGCATCGGCGTGGCTTGGAGCAAACCCTTTGCCAAATACGACTTTAGGCGGCGCTCGGCCTCCAGTTCCTCAGGTCTGGCTTGGCGCTTCACCGCAGACGATCCGTTTGCTGCCATGAAAGTGCGCAAGCGCAGGGCGTTGGTCACTTCGAGGTTGTGAAATGGTGTTTAGCCACACTTAATTGTGGACGAATCAGATTCGTCCACAGTTTTCTGTGGATTAACAGGGTTGGATTGAGGTGAAAGGATCTTCACGAACGAAACGAAGATTTTTATCAATGCGCCGATGGAAGCGAAAAAGTCGCCGGAGGTCAAGCCCTGGGTGCGGTGGGTCGTCGAGGCTGCGTACAGCTAGTCGTTGATATGCGATGGACTTCATGGCGCGTCTCATTGCATGGGTTCTTGCTTTTGGTGGGGGCTGTGTCGCTCATTGACCGCTCCCTTCACTTGTTGTTACTTGCTTAGCGCCTTTCTTCCCATGCATCCTCCCCGTACCGCCCAGCAGCACCGCAAGACCGCCGAGACTGACATTCTGATGGATCTGTGCGTGGATGGCACGGGCCAGGTCAATAGCGATACCGGCGTGCCTTTCCTCGATCACATGCTCACCCTTTTTGCACGGCACGGTCTCTTTGACCTGCGGGTGAAGGCTGTGGGCGACATAGAGGTGGACTACCATCATACTGTGGAGGACACGGGCATCGTCCTCGGCCAGTGCTTCCGTGCTGCTCTGGGGGACAAGTTGGGCATTACACGTTATGGCTTCTGGCTCCTGCCGATGGACGAAACACTCGCTGAAGTGGCCCTGGACCTCAGTGGACGGCCCTTTCTCAGCTATCACTCCCCCGCAGGAGTGGAGGCCATCGGCGGGCGTTTCAGCTTTCAGCTTGTGGAGGAATTTATGCGCGCTTTCGCCTCCAGTCTCCAGGCCACTCTTCATGTGGAAATCCGCCGTGGTAAAGATGCCCACCACATGGCTGAGGCCATTTTCAAGGGGCTTGCCCGCGCGCTCGACTCTGCTACCCGCCTTGATCCCCGTGTTACGGGCATCCCCAGTACCAAGGAAGTCCTCTGAACTATGAAGCTAGGAGTACTCGACTACGGCGCTGGGAATCTACGCAGCGTGTTCAATGCCCTTGCTGCTATTGCTATGCCTGCGGTGCTGGTTTCCCGTCCGCAGGATTTTGACGGGCTGGACCTTCTTGTGTTTCCGGGGCAGGGGGCGTTTGGGGATAGTGTGCGCATCCTCAAGGAGCGTTCATTGTGGCAGCCGCTGCAAGAGTGGCTGCGGGAAGATCGCCCGTACCTGGGCATCTGCCTCGGCTACCAGCTTCTCTTTGAGGGGAGTGAGGAGTCCCCTGGCGTGCAGGGGCTGGGCATCGCCCCTGGTCGTGTCCGCCGCTTTCAGGCGGGGCAAGGGCTGAAAATCCCCCACATGGGGTGGAATCAGGTCCGCTGGCAGCCGCACCAGGCTGCTTGGTGGCAGGGGATGTCAGACCCCGCGCACCTTTACTTTGTCCACAGCTACTACCCTGAGGTGGCAGACTCAGACTTGGCTCTCTGCACCACAGATTACGGTATCACTTTTACTGCTGGCATTGCCCGCCCCAACCTCATCGCCGTGCAGTTCCACCCGGAGAAAAGTCAGGCAACCGGGCTGACTTTACTGCGGAATGCCCTCGGCGTACTCACCGCGCGGCTCTAGTCCTACACCATGTCCCGTCGCCGCCGTTTACACCCGCCGTGGATTCCCGGCTTCTGGTCTCTAGTGGCCTTCCTGCTACTGCTCACCAGCGTGCTAAGCTGGTACTACGTCTTGGCGCAGGGCACCCAGTTTTGCCGTCTCCCGGAAAAAGCTGGGACAGGTAAGTAGCCACCCGCCTCTCCAGACGCTGCCTGCGCCATCACACTTTTTCAAATCCCAATGTGCTGGGAGATGAAGTCCTCCCCATGTCCACCACCGCCACCCTGCCCATTTTTGAGATTCGTAATGCCGTCATTCATGCCCTGGCGGGTGCGCCTACGACGAATCTGCTGATCAAAGCGCCGACGGGATCTGGTAAGTCCACGCAGGTGCCGCAGTTCGTGCTGGACTCCGGGATTCTCAAAGAAGGCCAGCGCTGCATCGTGCTGCAACCGCGCAGGATCGCGGCGCGGATGCTGGCGCAGCGGGTGGCGCGTGAGCGCGATGCGCGGCTCGGCGGCGAGGTGGGGTATCAGGTGCGCTTTGACAATGTGACCTCGCGTGACACACGGCTGGTCTATGTGACGGAGGGGGTGATGCTGCGCCTACTGATGGAAGACCCGGAACTGGCACGGGTGGGCTGCATCATCATTGATGAATTTCACGAACGGCATCTGGACGGTGATCTGGTGCTGGCCTGGGCGATCGCGCTGCAAAGAGCACGGCGACCGGATTTGAAGATCATCGTCATGTCCGCCACACTGGTGCCGGGGCCGCTGACGGAGTTCATGCAGCCGGTGCAGTTGCTGGAATCGCAGGGGCGGACCTTCCCGGTGCAGGTACGCTATCAGACGCCGGGAAAGCCACGTCCGAATGAAACAGAACCAGCATGGGATCAGGCGGCGCGGGCGTGCGATGCGCTGGCAGAGGAGCTGGGCTGGACAGGGGACATCCTGGTCTTCATGCCGGGGGCGTTTGAGATTCGCAAAACGATGACGGCTTTGCAGGGGCGGGCCTTTGCGCGTGGGCGGCGGGTCGTGGCTCTGCATGGGGAGCTTTCTCCGCAGGATCAGGACGCGGCGGTGACGCCGGGAGAGCAGCCGAAAATCATCGTGAGCACGAACGTGGCGGAGACCTCGCTGACTATCGAAGGCGTGCGTGCCGTGGTGGACTGCGGGTTGGCACGCATCGCCAGCTATGATCCGCGTCGCGGCATCAACACGCTGACCGTGCAGAAGATCAGCCGCGCCAGCGCCGAGCAACGGGCAGGACGTGCAGGCCGTCTGGGGCCGGGCATCGCGGTAAGGCTGTGGGCGGAGCGCGAGCATCTGCACCGCGCGGAGGGTGAGGCACCTGAAATTCAACGCTTAGAGTTAGGCGAAGCTCTGCTGGCGTTGCACGTTGCGCAGGAGAAGGCGCGGCTGGACATCGAGTGGTTCGAAAAACCAGCGGCGGCGGCGCTGGCACGCGCGGAGGGACTGTTGCGTGATCTGGGAGCGGTCGAGGGAGCGGTCGAGGGAGCGAGCATGAAAACTCGCTGCACGGCGACCGGCCTAAAAATGTCCGCCTTTCCCACCCATCCGCGCTTTGCACGGATGCTGCTGGCGGCTGCGGAGAACGGCTGCGTGCGGGAGGCTGCGCTTTGCGCGGCGATGGCGCAGGGGCGGGACATCCTGATGGTGGGGAAGATCAATGCATCGTACAAGAACGAGGATTTTTGGGAGCCGGGCGATCTCACAGAATTTCAGGCGCTGCTGCGTGCCTTCATCCGCGCGGAGGCGCTGAACTTTGACCCGCAGGCGTGTGCGCCGCTGAATGTCCATGCGCTGGCCGCGCGGGAGGCAGGACGGAGCTATGAGCAGTTCCTACGCATCGCCCAGCGCGCAGGTTTGCCGATCAATGACGAGGTTGCGCAGCCGGAGGCAGTGGCGAAGACGTTGCTGGCGGCGTTTAGCGACCATCTCGGTGTGGAGACCAGCGGCGGCAGCCGGATCTACCGCGTGGCCGGAGGCTACAGCGGCAACCTGGCGAAGGATGCGCACATCAAACCGCCGCGCCTACTGGTGGCAGCGGAGATCACGGAGGTGCAGGGAAAGGCGCTGACGGTGCAGCTCAATCTGGTGACGAAGGTGGAGGAGGAATGGCTGCGCGAGATGTTCCCGGCGGACTTCATTACCGCGAAGCGCGCGCAGTATGATGCGGTGAATCGCCGCGTGATGAGTCTGGAGGAGGTGCGCTTTCGCTCTCTAGTGCTCAGCAGCAGGGAGAAAGGCGAGCCGGATGAAAACACGGCGGCCACTCTGCTGGCGGATGAAGTGGTCGCCGGGCGCTTGCAGCTCACGCTTTGGAATGAGCGCGTGGAGCAGTGGATCACGCGCGTGAACTGCCTGGCGAAATGGATGCCCGATCTGGAGATACCGCCGATCCAGGAAGATGATCGCAGGCTCATCATTGAACAGGTCTGCCATGGCGCTACGGCCTACCGCCAGCTCAAGGACAAGGATGTTTTTCCCGCGCTGCACCAGTGGCTGAGCCATGCGCAGCGCGATCTTTTGGAGCGTTACGCACCAGAGCGCCTGAACCTGAAGAACGGCAAGACGGCGCGCATCGTCTATGACGAGAAGCAGCCGCCGAGTGTGAGCGTGGTGCTGCAGCAGATGTATGACGTGAACGAGAACCCAAAGGTGGCAGGCGGGCGCATCACGGTCACGGTGCATTTGCTTTCGCCAGCGCAGCGGCCTATTCAGACGACGGGAGACATTGGCCGGTTCTGGAAAGAAGGCTACCCGGCGGTCCGGGCACAGCTTCGGGGCAGGTACCCGAAGCATGAATGGCGCTGAAGCCAAAGACGAAGGCACACCCACATCCCGCTTGCGGGGCGGGCGTGCTTCCTCTACGACAGCTTTGCCAGTGGATTCCCGCGTTCTTTGAGCGGCAGTGCGGTGCGCTGGCCGCCGATGCGGTGTGACTCGAAGATGCCCTGGATCATCTCCAGGGTGGTGCGGCCATCCCTGGCGCTGCACAGCGGCTCACGATTCTCCTGGATGGCGGCGATGAGGTCGCGGCCAGGCAGGACGTGACCGGCGACGAGCTTGCGGATGTCTGCCAGCGGCTCCGGCTTGCCGATGCCGGCGCTGGTGATGGGCACCCAGGAGCGAGGTTTCGGCGTGGGGCCAAAAGGGCTGCCAGTGAGGATTTGCGCGGCGGGTTCGGCATCCGTGCGCAGGTCTATGATTCCCTCCGTGCCGATGATCTGGATGCCAAAGCCAGCGGTCTTTATGCCCGCACCCTGCACGGAGTCAAAGAAGGCGGGCAGGCTGCTCTGCATCTCGAACCGTGCATGCACCTCGTTGCCTGCGAGTGGCCCCAGGCCTTCGGCACCTTCAGCCAGGTCGGCTTTGGTGATGGGCTTGCCGTTTTGCAGGACGCTGGCAGAGACGGCCTGGGGATCACCGGCGAAGAAGTGGATGAGGTTGAACAGATGGCAGCCGAGCACCCAGAGATCAAGCGCGCCGCCGCGCGTGTCCTCCTTTCCGCGTGCGCGGAACTCCAGCGGCCTGCCAATGGCACCGTCCTTCATGAGCTGCACGATCAGAGGCATGACGGGATGGTAGCGGTTGCGATGGGCCAGGGCGAGCTTGGTGCCCTGCTTTTCGCACGCGGCGATGATCTCATCCGCCTCGGTCAAGGTGCGGCAAAAGGGCTTCTCCATGTAGATGCCGCGCGCCCCTGCCTGGATGGCGGCCAGTGCCATGTCGCGATGCTGGTCCACATGACGCGGGCCGATGGAGACGATGTCGGGCTTTGTTTCCGCGAGCATCCTCCTGTATTCGGCGAAGCCTTTTTCCACCCGCAGCCTCTTTAGCGCTCCGGCCAGGCCTTTATCATCTGCATCGGCGACGGCGACGATCTGTGTCTCCGGCATGTCGAGCCAGAGGGTGTCGAGACCGTGGCCGTAGTTGCCGCGGCCGGTGTGGCCGATCACGGCCACGCGCATCCTGGGCGCGGCGGCGGCACGGGTTTGCATCGCGAGGCTACCTGCGATGCTGGTGGTGAGGAAGGTGCGACGGTGCATGGCGGAGATGCCATGAACGCACGCCGGGGGCGCGGCCTTCCAGGCTGCTTTGCGCGTGGGCTATTTCTCGATGGTCTTCTCGATCTTGATTTTCGGTAGGCTGCCGCCCAGCTTGCCAAAGAGGTCACTGAAGAAGTTGCCACCTTCGGTGTCCTTGTAGTGGCGCATGTAGAGTCCGCCGATGAAGGCGGCGATGAATAAGCTGATGACAATGAGAGCGGTCATGCAACCGCTTTCGGTGGTGTCTGGGTAGCCGGAGACGCGGCTAACGGCACGGTTCCGGCGTGCGGGCTTGGTGCGGTAGTCGGCTGGGGGCAGCGGCGGTGTCGGCTCTTTCACGGGAATCTGTGGCGGGGGAACCTCGATTACCAGTTCATTAGCGCTGGCAACGGCCTCTGGCACATCGCCTGCATAATAAACGGACTGAATGTCGCCGAAGCCCACGCGGTCGCCATTACTGAGTTTAGCCTCCTCAATCTCAGCGCCATTGATGCGAGTGCCATTGCTGGACGCTTGGTCACTGACATAAAAGCCGTCCTCCTGCTGCTGGATGATGGCGTGGTGGCCGGAGACGGAAGGGCAGTCCAGGACGATAACGCTGTCCGGGTGGCGACCCACGGTGGTGGTCTCCCCCTCCAGAACGTGGGTCATGGAGGTGCCGTCATCCAGGTAGAAAATGAGTGTAGCCATGGGAGTTTGTAGCTGAAGTTTGGACAGCAGAAAGTCTGCCGAGCAATGTGCCCAACAGAAACTTGGCTTTTTCGGGATGCAATGGCTATGTTCACGCGCCAGCATCTACGTGCGTAACATCTTTTTTCGTCATGATCTCTTTTCCACCGCTCTCCGTCCTCCGTGCCTTTGCCTTAATTCTGTTGGCTGCCTCTGTGCAGGCTACCCCGCTGCAGGATGCAGATGCTGCAGCGCAAGCGCTGGCGCGCGATCAGGAATCCGCAGGCTATATGTTCCGAGCCGAGGCATGGAAGGGCGAACTGCCCCAGGGGCTGGGTAAGGCGGTGCGGATGCAACTTTTCAAAGGCAACGAATACTGCATTGGCGTGGCTGTGCCAAAGCAGTCTGGGGTGCATGTCACCGGCGCGGTGCTGGATTTCCAGGGGAGGCCGGTGGGCGAAATCCAGCCCGTGCTGGATGGCTGGGGTTTCCTGCTTTTCTTCAAGCCAAAGAAGACCGGCGTGTATGTCGTGACCATCCGAGTCGCGGACAAAGGGAAGCAGGCTGGCACAGCTTGCGCCATCGTCACCGGCTACAAGTGAGACGCTGACAGCAGCGGAGGGTGGCGGGTGATGGAAATGCTCGGAGGGCCTTTCCTCAACTTGACAACTATGGTAATTGCTGACGAACGTACTGAACGTCCACGCACTCCCGCTCCCGTGACCGCTAATTACTACATCGCCAAAGGTCAGAAAACTGTAGGTCCATGCTCTCTGGACGACCTACGCAGCTACATCGCCTACGGTTCCGTGCGCGACAACGACCTGGTGCGGCGCGAAGGTGCTGCGGATTGGACGCCACTGCGCTATCTGCATGAATTGAAGCCGCAAGAGGGGGAAACCATCACCGCGCAGGACATCACCACCCGCCGCCGCATCGCCCGTTACCGTGACTATGACAAAGTGCCCGTAGGCCGTCGCGCGGGAGTGGTCTTTGGGCGGCTGTTTTGGGGCTTCATGATCTTCCCGCCGCTGCTCTGGCGTGGCGCGGTGGCAGTCTTCCAGGACCGCATCTACCGTACCAAGAAGGATGCGCACGGCTACCTCATTCCCTGGCCGCGCTGGGTGGAGGTGCTGGTGTCAGTGCTGATTGTATTGAATGCCCTCCTGTGGTGGGTCGGCCTATGGTGGATCACGAACCAATCCGCACCCTTGGCGAAAGAATTATCCGCAATGGTCACCACCGCGATCACCGAGCTTCAGGATTGGCTGACGCGAAGGTAGTGCTAAAAGTATCCCTTCTCAAATCAGGTATCAACGACGTGAATCCAGTGCTCAAGACACCAGCTTGCGCAGTTTCTGCGTCACCACGTCACGGCTGAGGACGCCTGCAGCCACAGCGAGGGTCAGGTTTTCCCATTGCTCAATATCGAGTTCTTCGTTGTTCAGTAGTTCATTCTCGCTGAGAAAAACAAGGCTGGTTGCTAAAGCTGTGTGTTTGTTGCCATCCGCAAATGAATTGTTGCTGCACAAATAGAAAAGGTAGGCCGCAGCTATCTCGATAGGCTCACAGATCATCGGGACTCCCATCATGGTCGCTTGTGGTGCCGCAATGGCGGACTCAAGCAATTCACGCGATCTCAATCCGGGGCTACCTCCATGAGCAGCGAGGACTTCGTCATGAATCGCGAGCACGGCAGCGATAGTCGGATGCTTGATAATAGTGCTCATGACAGCCGACGAAAGAGTTCGCTGTTCTTTTCAATAAGGCGTTTTGCGGCTTTTGAGGCTGCGGACTCCCTCAATGATCGCTGGTTCCATCGGCGCAATCGAGATCGTGCCGCCTGCGTGGACTTCAATGTTCACTGCATCGCCGACTTTGAGCCTTGCCAATTGCAGTAATGCGGAGTCGAAGATGATGCCCTGGGAGTTGCCGATTTTGGTGATAGTTTTGATCATGCGTCAAACTATCTATGACGCATATCTTGTCAGCTAATGCCTTTCTGGACAGCACTCTCTTGCGGCTGCTTTCCCCGTGACTTGGGTTTAGCAGATGCTCAGCGCCTTTGCCACCACCACCTCTGCGGTGGGCAACTGTAGCGCCTCTAGCGGCGGGCTGTAGATGGCTGGGGCGTCGAGGCTGTTCACGCGCAGGACGGGGGCGTCGAGTTCGTCAAAAACCTTGGCCTGAATGGTGTAGGCGATCTGGGCACCAACGCCGCAAAAGGGCTTCCCTTCCTCCACACAGATGGCGCGGTGAGTCTTCGCCACAGAGTTCAGGATCGTCTCCTCATCCAGCGGGCGGATGGTGCGCAGGTCCACGACCTCGGCGCTGATGCCGTGCTCCTCCTCCAAGATGCGGGCGGCCTCCAGGCAGGTGATGACAGCTCTACCGTGGGCGATGAGGGAGATGTCTGTGCCCTCGCGTTTGATGTCGGCCATGCCGAGTGGGATGAAAAGCTCCCCACCCGGCAGCTCGTCATTGGCAGGCACGTCCCATTCCTCGCCATAGAGCTTCGTGCTTTCCATGAACATGACAGGGTCATTGTCGCGGATGGCCGCCTTCATCAGACCCTTCGCGTCATAGGCATTGCTGGGCACGACACACTTCATGCCGGGAAAGTTCGCCATAATATTTTCTGGCGTGTGGCTGTGCGTCGCGCCGACGCTGGTGCCGCCGTTGGCCGGGCCACGGATGACGATGGGGCAGTTGATCTTACCGCCAGACATGTAGCGACACATCGCGGCATTGTTCACGATCTGGTCCCAGGCCACGGTATAAAAGCTCCAAAACATCAGTTCCATTACCGGCCGCACTCCTAGCATGGAGGCACCGACGCCCATGCCGATGAAGCCCGCCTCGCTGATCGGCGTGTCCACGATGCGTTTGTCTCCCCACTTCTCCCACAGTCCTTCCGTCACCTTGTAGGCTCCGTTGTACTGTGCCACCTCCTCACCCATCACCACAACCGCAGGGTCGCGGGCGAGTTCTTCGTCCAGAGCTTCACGGATGGCATGGCGGTAAATGATACGGCGGGGCATGGGGGCGTGCGTGGGTGGGTGAGGGGGGTGAAAAGAAGCCAGTCAATCGGCGGCAGCAGCGGGGGAGTCAAGAGCAGGAAATGCGCCTGCTTTGCCATTGCATCACCACGACCTGCCGCGCAAGATTGGCTGATGAAAGCGCCCCTCCTCTGGCTCCTGCTGTTGACCATGAGCGCGCAGGCTGCCGAGCCTGCGGGCAGATGGACCGCCCCCACAAAGGACGGTAGACCCTGGAAGCACGCTGCCACCGGCCTATCCTTTCCCAAGCGCCTCGGCACTTACCGCCTAGCCGGGGAATTTCAATACTCAGACGGTGGCGTCTTCATCCGCTATGAAAACTTGGAGGACCGCGCCCGCGCAGACATCTTCCTTTTTAAAACCGTCCCCGCGCCGACAACCCTGGAAGATAAGCACCGCCGCATCCTTAGTGAGATTGACACCGTGACCGCCGACTTGCAAAAAATGGTCAGCCAGGGCCGCTATAAAAACCTCAGCGTGGGTGAAATCGTTGGCGGCGAGCTAGACCTCTGGCAGCAGGCATCCGTCCCCATCGCCACCCGCACCCTCACCGCCACCCGCCTTGGCATCTCAGACCAGGGGGCGGCAGAGGCAGTGGTGAAGACTTGGGTCGGCATCACCCTCATGAGCGATCACCTCATCACCATCCGCCACATGCGCCCAGCAGACACTGGTGATGCTGGGGAGGACGCTATGAAAGCGCTCATCGGTCTTATCTTCCAGGTGCTCAAAGACCCCTCCCTGCGCGCTCACATCAAAGAGCTGCTCGCCGCCTACCTCGCCCAGCCCATGTCCCAGGACGGCGACAACGCCGCCGCTGCCGTGCTCGCCTACCTAAAGCAGACACCCTATTTCCCCATCAGCATCCCTGAAGACCCAGTGAGTGATTGGCTCCAGCACTGCAAAGCCGTCGCCCCCGGCACCGAGGATCATCTCCTGCGCGCCTTCATGCTCGGCAGCGCCAGCCCCGCACTCGAAGATGCTGATGCCGAGACCTGCCTAAATGCTGGCGCACGCCAGTTTGCCCGCATCTACCGCCAGCTCCTCCCCCAATACCCGCAGATCACCCGCCCGGAGATGGAGCAGTTCGTCACCGCAGCAGAGAAAAACCTCGGTGCCGCCTGGCTGAAAGAACGCGCCGACCTCACCCGCTAACACATATACTGTCTCCCCAGCCCCCTTTTGCCCATGAAGCCCACCCTCGCCAGTCTCGCTACCCTTTGCCTCCTCCCCACCCTCCACGCTGCCAGCCTCCAGGCACCTTTGGATGCCATCCGTGCCGTTTCCAAAGAGGGGGCGGGCAATGAGCAGGCCACCAGCGCCTGGCAGCAGCTCACCCAGGCCGACCCAGCGACTTTGCCAGAAGTCCTAGCCGCCATGAACGGTGCCAACCCGCTGGCGGAAAACTGGCTGCGCGCCGCCATCGGCGTCATCGCCGACCAGGCCATCACCGCGAAAAAGCTGCCTCTGGATGCGGTCACGGCTTTCCTAGCAGACACGAAAAACAGCCCGGCCCCACGCGTGGTGGCCTTTGACATCATCCAGCGCGCCGCCGCCGCCGAGGCGGAAAAGATCACCCCCACGCTGCTGGAAGACCCCAGCAGCGAGCTGCGCCGCCACCCCGTGTCCAAGCTGCTCCAGGCGGGCGATGAGGAATTGGGCCAAGGCCGCAAAGAGGAAGCTATCGCCGCCTACCAAAAAGCAATGAACAGTGCCCGCGACGAGGACCAGATCAAGGATCTGGCGAAGAAGCTGAAGGATCTCGGCAAGCCCGTTGACCTGCCGCGCCACTTCGGCTTCCTGATGGACTGGCAACTCATCGCCCCTTTCACCAACGTGGAGCGCAAAGGCTTCGACACCGTTTTTCCGCCGGAGAAAGAGATCAAGCTGGACGCCGTGTATCCCGGCAAGAACGCCGACGCGAAATGGACCGCCTTCACCAGTAAGGACGAGTACGGCATGATTGACTTCAACAAGCCCTTCACCCTGCTCAAGGAGGTGACCGGCTACGCCTACACCGAATTCGACTCCGCCGAGGCGCGCGAGGCTCAGATTCGCCTCGGCTGCAAGAACGGCTGGAAGGTCTGGCTCAACGGCGAACTCATCTTCGCCCGGGACGAGTACCATCGCGGCGCGAAGCTCGATCAATACAAGCTGCCCGTGAGCCTGAAGAAGGGTAAAAACGCCATCCTCGTGAAGTGCTGCCAGAACGAGCAGACAGAGCAGTGGACCGTAGAATGGGAATTCCAACTCCGCGTCTGCGATGCCACAGGAACGGCGATCCTGGCGAAGGATGCAAAGTGAGCAAACCACACTAGACTGCCCTTTGATGCAAACGCCGCATCCTGCGCGGTGAATAAACTCCCAATCCTAACATGAAGCCCCTCCCCACTCTCCTTTTGGCATTCGCCATTTCTCATTCATCATTCTCTGCCGACTGGCCCCAGTTCCGCGGCCCCAACGCCTCCGCAGTGTCCAGTGAGGCCGCACCGGGGCCGAAGGTCGGGATGGCCTGGAGTGTGGACCTGCCGGGGCGCGGGCTTAGCAGCCCCATCGTTGTCGGGGACAAGGTTTTCGTCACCTGCTCCAGCGGGCCGGACCAGTCGAACCTGCACGTCTTCTGCTTCAGTTCGGCCGATGGCAAGAAGCTCTGGGAGCGCGTGATGAAGGCCACGGGCCGCACGATGGCGCACAACAAGACGAGCGTCGCCGCGCCCACACCGTGTAGCGATGGTGAGCGCGTGTTCGCGCTGTATTCCTCAAACGATCTGTTCGCCTTCGATCTCGCGGGCAACCTGCTCTGGCTGCGCGGGCTGACTTATGATTACTCGAACGCCAGCAACAGCCTCGGCATGTCGTCCTCCCCCGTCGTCGTCGGTGACACGCTGGTCGTGCAGAGTGAGAATGACAGCGAATCCCTCGCCGTCGGCATTGACGTGGCCACGGGAAGGAACCGCTGGAAGAAAGAGCGGCCCAAGGCGGCCAACTGGACCAGCGCTGTGGTTTACCAAAACGTCGTCGCGCTCCAGTCCAGCAAAGGTCTCACCGGCGTGAATCCGAGGACTGGCGAGATCGTGTGGGACTACACCGACGGCGCGTCCACGATCCCCAGCTCCGCCGTGACGCAGAGCGCGATCTATGTGCCCTCCAACGGTGTCACCGCCCTGATGCCGGAGAAAGGCGCGGCCTCGCAGATATGGCGTGCCGAAGGTCTCAAGCCAGGCACCGGCAGCCCGCTGGTGATCGGCGACTCCATTTACGTCCTCAACGGCACCGGCGTGCTCATCAAGGCCAGCATCGCCAAAGGCGACGAGGCGTGGAAGCTGCGGCTCAAGGGGCCGTTCAGCGGCTCGCCCGTTGCTGCCGGGAAATACATCTACATCGCCAGCGAGCGCGGCAGCTTCCAGGTCGTGGACACCACGGCGAAGGAGGGCGAGATCGTCCACACCGTGGAGCTTGATGACACCATCCTCAGCACCCCGGCCCTCAGCGGCGGCTCGGTCTATGTGCGCAGCGACAGGAAGCTGTGGAAGATGCAGTGAGCAGCCTCACGCCCCCTTTGTCCGCTCCAGCGCGCGGTTCCATCCGGCCATGAGTACCTTGCGCTGCGCGGCCTTCATGGCGGGTTCAAAGCGCCTCTCCGTCTGCCATTGCGTGGCGATCTCCGCCTGGCTCCTCCAGTAGCCCGTGCCCAGTCCTGCGAGGTAGGCCGCGCCCAGGGCGGTGGTTTCCGTGACCACGGGCCGCACCACCGGCACGCCCAGCAGGTCCGCCTGGAACTGCATCATTAGGTTGTTGTTGCTGGCGCCGCCGTCCACACGCAGCTCACGCAGCCTCACCCCCGCATCGGCCTGCATCGCATTCAAAATGTCCGCCACCTGGAAGGCGATGCCCTCCAGCGCCGCGCGGGCGATGTGCGCCCTCGTCGTCCCGCGCGTGATGCCGCACATCAGGCCGCGCGCATATTGGTCCCAATGAGGCGCACCCAGTCCGGCAAAGGCGGGCACCAGGTACACGCCGCCCGTGTCGGCGACCTGGGCGGCCAGCGCCTCCACATCGGACGACTTCTTGATGATGCCCAGCCCGTCGCGCAGCCACTGCACCACCGCCCCGGCGATGAAGACGCTGCCCTCCACCGCATACTCCAGCGCCCCACCGCCGCCGAGCTGCCAGGCCACCGTAGTCAGCAGGTTGTTGCCGGAGGCTATGCGCTTCGTGCCCGTGTGCATGAGCATGAAGCAGCCTGTGCCATAGGTGTTCTTCACCATCCCCGGCCGCGTGCAGACCTGGCCGAACAACGCCGCCTGCTGATCCCCCGCGATGCCCGCGATGGGGATGCTGCCGCCGAGCAATGTGGTCTCTCCAAACACCCCGCTTGACGCCTTCACCTCCGGCAGCACCGAGGCGGGCACGCCGAAGAGCTTCAGAAGCTCCTCATCCCACGCGCCTGTCGTGATGTCATACAGCATCGTCCGCGAGGCATTGCTCACATCCGTGGCATGAACCTGGTCGCCAGTCAGATTCCACAGCAGCCATGAGTCAATCGTGCCAAACGCGAGCTGCCCCGCCTTTGCCAGCGCCTTCGCCTCCGGCACATGCTGAAGCATCCAATGCAGCTTCGTGGCGGAAAAGTAGGCGTCCACCACCAGCCCTGTCTTGTGGCGGATCATGGACTCCGCACCCTTCGACTTCAGTTTATCGCAAAAGCCCGCCGTGCGCCGGTCCTGCCACACGATGGCCTTCCCCACCGGCTTCCCCGTCTTCCGGTCCCAGGCCACCGTCGTCTCCCGCTGGTTGGTGATGCCGATGGCCGCGATGTCCTTCGCCGTCACCTTCGCCTTCCTCAGCACCTCCTTCGCCGTGCGGAGCTGCGTGCTCCAGATCTCCTCTGCATCATGCTCCACCCAGCCCGGCTGCGGATAATGCTGCATGAATTCCCGCTGCGCCGTGGCCACGACTTTGCCCGTGTGATCAAAAAGAATGCTGCGGCTGCTGGTGGTCCCTTGGTCGAGTGCGAGGATGTATTTCATGCCACGATTCTTCACATCGGCGCAGCGGTGACAAGATCAGTGAGATCAATGACCTAAAGTCCCAGCAGTCGCCGTGCCTCCGCCTCGCTCATGCCGCTGGCCATAGCACGGGCCAGGGCAAGTGCCAGCCCTTCCTCACGACCTTCCTCACGACCTTCTTCCCGGCCTTCCTCACGGCCTTGTTTGTGCCCCTTCTTTTCGGCTGAGTCTATGACGTTCTTCAAATCGCGATATACCTTCAGGCTTTGCTCGTAGGCGGCGAGTTCGGCTTCGTTGTAATGGGCGATTTCGGCGAGTTTGAAGCCTTCGAGAAAGACAGGTTCATTGAGGATACTGGGAATCTCATCGAAGTTCTCCAGATACTTTAAAAAGTAGAGCCACTTCTCGAAGTGGTTGCTCAGTTCATGCTCGCCTTTCGTGAATAGCGGCATCTGGAGGTAGATGTAGTTGAGCTTGTCATAAAAGACCGTGTTAAGGTCATCCTTGAGTTGCACGCGCGTGAGCACCCGCTGCTCGCCATCTTCAGGGTCGAATACAAAGTCCAGTAGCCCGATGCAGTAAACTGCCGCCAGATTGAAGTTCCACGCCCCGCGCTGTGCTTGTTCACGGATCGGGAACGTGGAGTAAAACACCATGCGCTCCTTGAAGTAGTCCTGCTTGGCTTGCTGCATCTCGACGATGAAGCGCTCACCCGACGCAGAGCGGCAGTAGATGTCAAAGATGGCTTTGCGTGATTGATCCGTCTCGGCAGAGCGCTCGGACGGCTGGAAACTCAGGTCGGCGATGTGATGATGCGGTGGCAGCAACTCATTGAGAAAGTCCTTGAGCAAAGGTCTGGAGCCTTCCTCACCGAATATCTTCTTGAAGCCGTAGTCCGTGTAGGGGCTGACGAATCTCGCGCGCATGGTCGTAAACTACGCCAACCCTTTGCTTATTCAAAGCTCCTCTCTGCAAATTAAAAAATCGCGATGCCTACGATGGCGGCGGCAGGGGCTTCTGTGGGGGGCGGATAGGTTTGGCGACGGGCTTGGCGGATGGACTAAGGGGTTTGGCGACTGGGGTGCTCAGCGGCGGTCTGTTAAGTGGGACGACGGGCGGCGGTGGCGCGGCAATCATGGTAGGCGGCAGGACTGGGCCGGACAGCTTGACGGCAGGTGTGGCTGCATGGGCTCCATTGCCCTGGTTGCTGGTGGCAGTGGTGCCTTGGACGATGGCACTGAGGGGGGACTTTGGCTCTTGGATGCGGGTAATGAGTTCCCAGGTCTTTAGGCCGAGTAACAGAGGGTGCTGGCGCAAGGCGTGGATGATGTTTTCGGGCGTGGGCGGCGGCTCAGTAGCGTGGTGGCTGTGATTCCCTTCCCGCATGGTGGCGAGTAGGCGACCGACTGCGGCAAGGATGACTGACTCGCTAGCGGGGAGGTGGTGAAAGGTGTTCTTCTGCCGGAAGGCGGTCAGCATTTCTAGGGTGAGCTGCCCAGCCAGGGGAGCGGCGAAATGGCGCACCAGCAGGGTGCCGCTGGGGACGGGTTGTAGGCGCTCGAGAACAGCAATGAGTTTGTTACGCACGGCATCGGTGGTGACGATGCGGACCTGACCGCCACCCCAGGAGGCAGAGAAATCGGCACCGTCAAAACCGGGATAGCTTTTCTCCATGTCGCCTTCTCGTAGCTCGACGGGGGTGGGCACCATGACTTCGATGAGGTCTTTGATGCGCTGTCCGAGGATCACAGCACTTTCGGCAGCGTTGTCACCACTGCCACTCTGGAACATGGACTCCCTCAACAACTCGTCCACTTTGGCGGCGAGGGGTTGCTTTGAAGGAATCTGGGTCTGAACCGTCGAGGCAGGGGGCCTAATCGTTGCGCCCGTCGGATGGCTGGTTGCACTCGCCGGAGGAATGGTTGCTGGCTGGCTTTCTGCCGTGGCGCTGAGGGTGAATGCCTCTGAGGCGGCGGCGAGGAGATGGCGGGGAAAGACTGGACCGCCGGAGATGAGGCGCTCGAAGTCGGCGCTGGTGAGCGGGTGGATGGGCTGGGTGATGCCATCGCGCAGGCGCTGGTTCTGAAGGGCGCGGCTGCTGAGGCGGGAGTTGAGCAAGGCTTTTTTATCCTCCGTACCGATGGGCGGCACGTCGGTGACGGGCAGACGGAAACCGAGTTGCGCGTTCGCATCCGGCACGCCGATCCTGCCGCGCAGTGCTTGGCTCATCGCGCCATCCCAGGCGGCAAAGCGTTCGGCCACGAGGCCGATGAAAACGGCCCAGTTTTCGCTCTGATCAATGAGGGAGAAAATCAGGCGCTGGAATTCATCCAACTGCGTGGGAGCGCTGACGAGGTCGAGCTGGTCAATGACGAGAACGAAGGGCAGACCGACACGGGCGGCGAGGCGACCGAGAAGCTGGATGACCAGCCCGCAGTCCTCCCGGCGGAGCGGTTCGGGCACGCCGAGGTATTTGAGGTCAGACTCTGTAAGGTAGGTGGCCCCGGCCATCCACTGGGCGGCGAGGTGTTCTTTGTCCTCTCGCAGGACGGTGAGCAGTGCGCGTAGGACACTGCGGGGCATTTCCGGGTGGTCGGTCTCTAGGAGGAGCAGCGCCTCGTGCAGCAGTTCCTTGCGATCTTCCAGCGCGATCTCTGCCCACGAGTCATGCAGATCGTGCAGGCTGACATCTTGCTCCAGCGTGGGCTTGAGCAAGGCGTAGCCTAGCAGCCGAATCTGGCTGTACGGTGCGGGTGCGCCGTCTGGCAGGCGCGCAGGGTGGCGCAGGCTGGCAATGAGGCGACCGAGCACAAAACCCTCTAGCGTGCCGGGCTGCAGAGGTGGGTTCGCCGCATAGGCATAAAAAATGGTGTCCGCAAATTGGCGGCGCAGTCGGGTAAAGAGGTGGGATTTCCCAGAGCCGCCGGAGCCGCGTACGAAGCGCACCTGCGTTCTGCGGGATGAGCGCACGGTGGCGACGGTGGTGGCTAGATCGGCGGACTGCTTCGCGTGGATATGGGGCACATCAAGCCAATCACGTGCGCCCCAGAGTTCAGCCTCGCCGACACTGGCGTCAATGAAGGGGTTCAGCGGGATGTAAGCGGAGGACATGACAGCGACGGAGGGGAGGTATAGCATTTACTGCGCCCAACTCCAAAAGCAGCCGGGCGGTCCCAGAGCCAGGGGGACGAGCAAGGCGCGCTCCTCCTCCGTTAGATCCTGGGGACGTTCGCAGGGTTCTAGCAGAATTTGGCCATCGTTGTAAAGCGTCTCGATCATCCTTCGTAATTCTTGACGATCAGCCTTTGCCCCATGTGCCGCCGCCCATGCCTGAAAATGCCGCCAGGTTTGGACGATGCGGATCATGCTCGTGCTGGAGCGCTGCTGATCGTGCGCATACCACTGGCGCAGCAGTTCAGGAGTCAGCGGTGGGCATTCAGCGACAGTGTTCAGCAGCCCGTCGTCCTGTAGCTGGTCGCTCTGTAGTTCCGGCTTTAGCTGGTTCCCCGGCAGCACGGAAGGTGCTTCACCATCCAGCCAAGCCAGCAGTTCTTCCAAAGTAGTCGGGGTAGCGCGCAGTTGGTTAGCCTGATCCACCAGCAGGCGCAGGCGGCGCGTGGTGGCGGCATCCAGCAGGTCAGCAGGGCGTGGCGCGCGGGCCAGCAGCAGCGGGGTCGCCTTCGGCAGATAAAAAGCCTGGCCGCGTGCCTGGAGCAGCCCCAGCGCCGACTCGAAGTGCGGTCGCAGCACGATGGGCAACTTCATACGCAGGGCAGCGGCTTTGAGCGGCACAGCGCTGGCATGGAGCCGCGCGTGCAGCATTTGTGCAGCGGTCTCGTCAAGGCTGTGGGTGGTATAGCTGGGCTGCGGCGGCTTCTTGCCATTGAGCACGATGGTGAAGACGCGCCCTGCCTGTACTAGCGCGGCCAGATGTGCCTCAACCTGCTCCTTTTTCACGCCCCGGCCTGCGCACGTCCTCGCCAGCTTCAGCAAAGCCGGTGCCGTGAGCGGTGCAGTAGAAGCATCAAGTAACTCAAGCAGTAGGCTTTCTGAGATCATGTTCGGAGTTCGATATTCGGGCTTTGGTGCTTAGCAGCCTACTTCCCATCCTTCTTTGCTTTCTTCGCCGTGCCTTTCTTTTTCCAGATGTCCACGGGGACGGCATTGGCCTGCTTTTCACCCGGTGTGCTGCGTCCGTTGGCGACGAGTTCTTCTAGCTTCTGCGTCAGGCGGGCGACGATCTCTGGGTGCTGCGCCTGTAGGTTGGTCTTTTCGCCGATGTCTGCCTCCAGGTCAAAGAGCTGCACGCGCGGCGCGTCCTTTGGCTCCTGGCCGGGGCGCGGGGCGCTCCAGCCGCCGCTGCCGGGGCACAGCGCCAGCTTCCACCTCCCCTCGCGGATGGCGAAGTGGCCCACGGCACTGTGATGGATGATGCTCTGGCGTACGGGAGCGTCCTTGCGGCCCAGCAGGGCGGGCAGAAAGCTGATGCTGTCCTCCGCAGTGGTGTCTGGGAGCTTCACGCCAGTGATCTCCGCTGCCGTGGCCATGAAATCGGTGGTGCAGATGATCTGCGTGCTGGTCTGGCCGCCCCGCACCTGCGCGGGCCAGCGGACGAGGTAGGGCACATGATGGCCGCCTTCATAAATATCCGCCTTGGTGCCGCGGAAGCTGCCGCTGGGGTTGTGCCCTTTAGCCAGCAGCGTCGGGTAGTCGGCGCTGGGGGAACAGCCGTTGTCACTGGTCATGATGAGGACGGTGTTCTCAGCGAGGTCATGCTTTTCCAGTGCGGCCATGATGCGGCCCACCACGGCATCTGTCTCCATGACAAAGTCGGCATACAGGTTCAGGCCGGACTTTCCCTTCCATTCAGAGTTTGGCATGATGGGCGTGTGCGGCGCGGTCAGCGGCATGTAGAGGAAGAAGGGTGCCCCTTTGTGATTGGCGATGAACTCCTCCGCGTGGTGGAGAAAGGCGGGCAGCACGCCCTCGCCGGTAAAGCCGGGTGCGCCCGGCCCCTCGCGGGTGTAGCTGACGGGGCCACCTTTGTTCATGACCAGCTTCATCGTCTCCGTGGGCTGGGCGGTGACGTGGTCGTTTTCGATGAAGCAGTAGGGCACCATGTCCAACGAGGCGCTGATGCCGAAGTAGGAATCAAAGCCGACGCTGGTGGGGCCGTTCTTCGCAGGCTGAGTGAAGTCCACACTCCACGCCTGCTCAGGTGCCTCGATGTTCAGTTCTGCTACGGTCTTCCCCGGCTTCACCACCCAGTCCATGCCCAGGTGCCATTTGCCGATGCAGCCTGTTTTGTAACCCTGCGCCCGCAGCATCTCCGCCACGGTCGTGCGCCCCGGCTCGATCAGGCGCGGGCTGAGTCCGCCGAGCACGCCGCTCTGGAGCTTTGAGCGCCAACTGTAGCGTCCGGTCATGATGCCGTAGCGTGTGGGCGAGCAGACGCCAGAGGAGGTATGCGCATCGGTAAAGCTCATGCCCTCACGCGCCAGCCGGTCCATATTCGGCGTGGCGATCTTTCCCTCCGGGTTCAGGCAGCGCACATCGCCGTAGCCGAGGTCATCGCAGAGGATGAAGACGAAGTTCGGTAGTGGGGCTGCATGGAGCGTGCAGGCGATGAGGGAGAGGAGAAGAAGGGCGGCTTTCATGGTCGGAATGGCAGGCATCCAGGACGAAGCCGCGCCTGTCGTTCTTGCAGTAAGCGCGGCCTACAAGGAATCAAAAGTAGTCGTGGGCTTCAGCCCGCATCGCCTCGAAAAGTAGTGCAGGGCTTCAGCCCGCACCGCCTACTCGCGCGAAGGGAGGCAGCGTGTGGGCCTGCCGCATGTTCACGCGCTTAAGCGCATGACTACATTTGTAGTGCAGGGCTTCAGCCCGCACCGCCTACTCGCGCGAAGGGAGGCAGCGTGTGGGTCTGCCGCTCCTTCACGCGCTTAAGCGCATGACTACATTCGTAGTGCAGGGCTTCAGCCCGCACCGCCTACTCGCGCGAAGGGAGGCAGCGTGTGGGCCTGCCGCACCTTCACGCGCTCAAGCGCATGACTACATTCGTAGTGCAGGGCTTCAGCCCGCACCGCCTACTCGCGCGAAGGGAGGCAGCGTGTGGGCCTGCCGCACCTTCACGCGCTCAAGCGCATGACTACTTTCGCGAAAGAAGGCGGCGTGTGGGCCTGCTGCATCTTCACGCGCTTAAGCGCATGACTACTTTCGCGAAGGGAGGCAGCGTGTGGGCCTGCGGCATCTTCACGCGCTTAAGCGCATGACTACTTTCAGGGTGGCTGCCGCTACGGCACCAGCACTTCGATGTAGCCTTGCGTGCCGTCGCTGAAGCCGACGAGGATTTTCATCGTGCCATCGGCAGTGAAGATGCGGGCACCTACGGAGGCACTGCTGCCGGGGCTTAGGCTCTGGATCGTCGTCACCGTGCGGGGACTGCCACCGAGGGTGAACACAGCGCCTTCGCGCACGGCGAGCTTGAGTTCGCCTAGACCGTTCATCACCCATAGGCCGTTGTCGTTGCTTGTGGTTACGCCGCCAGCGCCTAGCGCGAGCGTGGCGTTGAGGATGGGTTGTCCATCGCCGGGTAGGGCCATCTGGTTGAGGTTTTGGAATAGGCCGCCAGTGACGCCTGCTGCGGCACCGCCTTCACGCGCGACTTGGACGACGCCTAATGTACTGTGCTTGGCGAAGAAGCCCAGGTCGTTCGCCGCAGTGATGCCGGTGCCGCGCATGTCGGCCAGGAAGGCGAACTCGTAGTCGCCACCGCCGACCATCAGGCTGTAGAAGTCCTTGTAGGTGGCCCCGGCGATGCCGGTCACGGCGCTGCCTTCGCGCACTTGCATGACGAGCTGCTCGGGGTCCAGGTCCACGAACAAGGCGGCGTCTGTGTAGTCGTTCACGCCCGCGATACCGCGCATCAGGTAGCCCATGAAGCCGTAGTAGGTGCCGGTTTGATCCCAGCCGGGCTTGTTGAAGCCGTTCTCGAATTTGCCCAACGGCAGCACCGCATCGGCACCGGCGGCGAAGTCAATGAGGCGGCCTTTCTCGGCGTAGGTCTCATCAAAGCCACTGTAGCTGCCTGCGGTGCTGTTGAAGCGAGCTTTGATCACGCCAGTGCTGCCATCAGTAAACGTGCAAGCAAGTGTGGTTAGGCGGTCGCCGGGGTTCAGCGCATCTGCCACATGCTCCTGCCCCTGACCGGGTGTGTAGCCGGTGGTGGCGAGGATGCTGAAGGCGGAGACGGTCTTGTTGCTGCCGCCGCTGCCGATCACGCTACCGGTGCGGAATAGCAGGTCCACGCCCTCCACCGGATCATAACCGTAGAGGCCGGTCCTGCCATCCACCGTGTTGGCCGTGAAGATGACGCCATCGCCTGCCAGAGCCACCACGCCCACTGCGCTAAAGGTGCTGCCGGTGGCAGGGTCCGGGCCGCCCTGGCGCATCAGCATGCGCATGGTGCCATCGGCCACATTGGTGAAGACGCCACGCCGGTTGCCACTATTGAAGCCGGTGCCGCTGAGGTCGGCCACGAAGGCCACGCGACCACTGCTATTGATGAGCGGGCTGCGGAAGTTTAGGAACTTCGTGTTCGCGGGCAAGGTGCCGGAGAAGCTGGGCATGGCCGACATGTCTGTGGTGTCCTGCACCAAGATCGTCGCCGGGCTACCCGCCAACATGGCATGATGCAGCGTGCCATCAGGATAACGGATGACGCCGCTGTAGGCGGCGGCACCGCTGGTGTTTAGAGCCGGGGCACCGCCGAACTGATAAAGCGTCGTGCCCGCCGCCGCGCCACTGATCTGCGTGCCGCCCGTGCCTGGCTGGGAAAACTCCGCCGCAGCCACTGCCGGTGTGCCATCGCTGCCCGTGCCCTGGATGGCGAAGGTAAAGGGGTTCTCATCAAGGTCATTGGTGACGATGCTCAAAGTCGCCGTGCTGAGACCGACCGCCGCCGGATCAAAGACCACCTCAAAGGTCGTCACACCCGCCGGGGCCAAGGGCGAGGAGGGCGTGCTGACGACCGAGAAGTCCGCCATACCCGTGCCGCTGAAACTGATGGTGCCAATCGTCAGGTCCGCCATGCCGGAGTTGGTGATGGTGAAGATGCGCGACTTGCTGCCAGTGGAGGCGAGCTGTAGGCCAAAGTCCGTGTGGTCCAACGTCGTCGGTGTGACATCGCCGCTGGAGATGTCCACACTGTTGCCCGTGACGGCGATTTCATTCAGGTAAGACAGGGTCACGTCATTGCCGCTTCCACCCACATAGCTGACCGTCAGCGGGATGCCGTTGAAGGTGACGACTGCGCCCTCTGTCAGGCCGCCGAAGGTGCCGGTGATTGCGTCGGTGCCGTCGTTGTTCACGATGGTGAGGATGTCATTGGGCAGCAGTGTGTAACTGCCACTGAGCGAGAGGACGGCACCGGTGAGGTCGATGAGTCCGGCGACGTTGAGCTGGGTGTGTTCGGTGTCTGCGGTTTTTCCGTCGATCACGATCTTCAGGCTGTCCGTACTTGGGAGGGTCAGGGTTGAAGCCACGCCCGTGGTCACATCCACGCCGCTGTTGCTGGCGAAGACGTTCGTGCCGGGATTGAGCGTGACGTTGCTGCCAGCGCTGTTGAGTGAACCGGTGCTGAGGTCGATGTTTGCGCCGGAGGTGAGATTAAGCACGGTCGCTGCGCTGCGTGTGATCGCTGCACTGACGGTGATCGCGCCGCTGTTGGCGTCGCCGATGTTCAGCGTGCCGGCGGTGATGCGGTCCAGTTCGGCGTCGGTCAGTCCGAGGGTGCTCGTTGACACGTCCACCCCGCCCAACGCGATGAGTGTGCCATTCGTGCGCTGGCGGATGCTCACTGGATTGGTTCCGCCGTCGATGATGGCATTGGCGGTGTCGATCAGAATGTTGTTGGCGACGAATGTGATCGAGCCTGTTCCTGTAGCCTGAACCTGAGAACCCACTCCAGAAACATTGAGACCTTGATTAGTGGTGCTGCCGCCTTCGGTTCCATTCAAGGTGATGGTGGCGACCCCCGCCGATCTCACCACTCCGCCCCCGCTTACCAGCACACCCTGACTCCCGGTTCCGCTTCCCGCTGCGCCACCTGCCCCCGTAATCACGATGTTGCCGTCCACGGTCTGAACTGTGCCCGCAAGGGATGCGCCGACCCGGTTGTTCCCGCCGACGCCTCCCGTCCCGGTGATGCCTATGGTGGCCGCAGAACCACCGGTGCCCGTGGAAGAAATCACGGTGCCTGCATCCATCAACAAACCACGGCTCCCTGCACCTGTGGCCGTGCCACCGATGGCTGTAATTTGAATCGCGCCGTTGACCGAGGTAATCGTTGAGTCAGTCCCGGCGAGGCGCATACCATGAACCTGTTGCTGGCCTGTGCCACCCGTTGCGTTGACCGTGATGGCGGCAGTTCCACTGGAACTCACCACCCCGCCAGAGCTGATGTGAACGCCATTGCTCCCCTGCGTAACACCCGAAACGAGTCCGCCCTGACCAGTAATTTGAATTCCCCCATTGACCGATGAAACAGCGCTGCCTGCTCCATCAATCTGGACGCCAAAACAGAAGCTGGCATTACTCCCTCTGCCACCCGTCCCGTTCAAAGTGATCGTTCCAGCCCCAGCAGATGCGCCTAGTGATTGAACCTTGCCGTTTGCCTGAATGAAAATGCCGTCAAGACTGGTGGAGGCAGTGTTGCCGCCTTTGCCCGACATGCTGACGCTGCCCGTGCCAGAGGTGGAGACAATCGCGTTGTTTAGGTCGATGCCGTGGAAATTGCCATTCAGGAGAACAGTCTGCATGTTGGCCTCCACCGTGATGCCGCCGTTCACGGTCTCGAAACTGGAACCAGAGGCCATCGCGACATTCTTGCTTGTCTTGACGCTGATCGTGCCCGTGCCGCTGGTGAGCAGGTTCGCACCCGTCGCCACATTCACGAGGTCCACGCCAGGCGTCACGTCGTCGTTTTGCAGGTCCACGTCCAGATTCGCGTTCGCCACGAAGGTGATGTCGCCATTCAGGTTCACCGTGTCGTCACCGATGCCGCCGTTGAGCGTCAGGCTCGGCAGCGTGCCGGTGAAGGCACCGACGTTGATCGTGTCCGCGCCCGCCGCTGCGTTGACGGTGATGCTGGTCACGCTGGTGAGTGTGACCGCGCCGCTGTTCCCCACGATTTGCAGTCCGCCATTGACGCTGAAGGTGCGTGTACCAGCGGCGAACTGGATGTTCCCCACGCTCGGCTCAGTCACCGCAAGCGTGTCGCCATTGCCGCTGAGGTCCGTGACCACGATCACATTGCCCGTGGTGGCGACCGTGTAGTCCGGCACTGGCTGCACGGTGATGGTGAAGGTCTGCTCCAGGGTGGTCAGCGCCGCGTTGCTATTAATGCTGTTATCGTCCGTGAGCGTCACCCCGATGGTGGTGGTGCCGACGGTGCCGTTCGGCGTGTAGGTCAGCGTGCCGGTGCTGCTGTTGATGCTCGGTCCGGTGGTGAAGAGACCGGGGTTGCTGTTGCTGCTGATGTTGAAGGTCAGCCCCTGCGTGACCGTGCTATCGCCGTCATTGATGGCCGTGGCCCAGCCGCTGGCAGTCTGCGCGCTGCTGGTGTTGTAAGGCAGGAGCTGATTCGCGCCCTTTGTGAAGCTGGGGACTTCATTGACGTTGGTCACGCTGATAGTGATCGCTCGGGCAAAGGTGCCTCCATTGCCGTCATCGGCCTGCACGCGCACGCTGTAGCTGCTCTTTACCTCGAAGTTCGCCACCGGGGTGAGCTTCAAAGCGGTGCCGTCGATGGTGAAGCTGCCGTTGTCCGCGTCTCCGTCACCGGTGACCTTGCTGAAGGTATGCGTCTGGCCCGCATCGGCATCCGTGGCGGTCAGTGCGCCCACCGTGGCATTCGCCGCGTTGTTTTCCGCGATGCTGGCAGGTGTGAGTGTGATGTCGGTCGGGGCAGCGTTCGGCGGGGCCACACCTGTCACACCGAAAGCTTCAATTTCGTTGAGACCAGCACTCCCAGTTGACGCCCAGGGAGCTAGGCTGTCCACGACAAAATGTAGGTACCGGTAGTTACCGGCTGCAAAGCCGTTCGAGGTCGTAAAACTAACCAGAGTCCCTGAGCCTTGGGTAAGAGTGCCCGTAAGGATGGTTTGAGGAGAAATCAATTGGTTCGACCCGTTGACGGAGTTGGAAGCCAAAATGCGAAAACCTCCTGTTCCACGGTCATTGAACCCTGTGTTGTTCGTATTGCGCAATCGAATCTCGGTGAGGTAAAAAATACCTTGAAGATCAAGCGTGAAAAACGCACCAACCCCTTGGTTATCTAGGGTGATCCAATAATTGTTTCCAAAACTATCAGTGGTCGATCCGTCGGTCACTTTGCTAGCAGAGAATCCACTGGAATACTCGCTGGAGACCCGAATGACTGGTTTACTGAGAGCAACGTTGGTGGGCACCGCATAGGTGAACAGCGTGTTCGCCGCATTCGTGCCGCCGGGGGTGGTGACGAGGACGCTGAGACCTGCACCTGCGGCACGGGCACCCGTCGTGACGGTCAACGTGGTGCCGGTGTTCGTTCCGAGCGTCGCCGCCGTGCCGCCGATGGTCACGGCGGTGGCTCCCGTGAGGTCCGTGCCGGTGATGGTTACAACCGTGCCACCAGCGGTGCTGCCGGTGGCGGGGGAGATGCTGGCGACGGTAGGTGCGGGCGGGAGGATGACCGCCGGAGCATCGAAAGTCTCCACCGTGTTCGTGGTCGCACTGCCGTTGTGGCCGCCTGCCACGAGCGGGTCTCCGTTGAGCAGCCGCACAGCTACTGATACTGATCGAGAGTTATTGAGTGCAGCGGCAGCGCTCCAGGTGGCGGTGGCTGGGTTGTAGATTTCCGAGGAAGCGTTTCCACCGCCGATGGCCAGCACCCTGCCATCGCCAAGCAGGATGAGGTTGTGTTGCGAGCGTGCGGTGCTCATACTGCCCGTAATGCTCCAGGTGCCAGCGGCTGGATCGTAGAGTTCACAGGTCACGGAGTGACCTGTGGCCAAAACCTTGCCATCAGACAGGACGACATTTTTCGAGTAGGGTCTTACGTTGGTCAATGAACCGGTAGCAGTCCATGCGTTTGTCGCAGGATCATAAAGGTAGCAGATGGTCTGATACGACCCATCGTGACCACCGATCATCAAGACCTTGCCATTCGTCAGTCTCACCAACTCATGCTCAACTCGCGTCACATTGGTTCCGGTCGTGGCAGTCCAGGTATTGGTGGCCGGGTCATAGACTTCCCCGCTGGAGCGGATACTACTGCCAACCCAGCCACCATGGACGAGCACCTTGCCATCGCTGAGGACTGCCGAGGCATGTTCTTCACGGCTCTCTGCCAAGCTCGCCACCGCAGTGAAGTTACCCGTGGCGGGATCGTAAATCTCCGCGCTGTTCAAGGCGGTTCGGCTCTGGTTTGCGCCCGCGATGACGAGCACACGGCCATCTGCCAGCTTCTCCGCCCGGTGCAGCCAGCGTCCGGCCACCATGCTGATGGTGGTCCAGGTGCCCGCGACAGGGTCGTAACGTTCCGCTGTGCTGAGGACGTTGTTGGAGGCATCCAGCCCGCCCGTGACGAGCACCTTGCCATCATTCAAGACCACTGCCGCAGCATAGCTGCGCGCGGTGTTCATGGAGGTGGCATTGGACCAAGTGAGTGAAGGCGGGGTCTGATAGGTGAAGAGCGTGTTCGCCGCATTCGTGCCGCCGGGGGTGGTGACGAGGACGCTGGCGGTTCCGGCGGTGCCTGCCGGGGTGGTGGCGGTGATCTCGGTGGCCGTGATGGCGGTGATCGGTGCCGCTGTGCCGCCGATGGTCACGCCCGTGGCTCCGGTGAGGTTCGTGCCGGTGATCGTCACGCTGGTGCCACCAGCGGTGCTGCCGACGCTTGGGGAAATGCTGGCGACGGTGGGCGCGGGTGGGGGGGCGGGGCGTCGAAAATCGCCACGTTCGCACTCGCGGGGGCAGAAAAGGCACTGGTGCCGACGCTTCCACCTGCGGCGAGCACCACCCCGTTCTGCAAACGCACCGCTACGCCATCGGTCCGCCCACTGGCTGCCGGTCCCGTGGCGCTCCAGGTGCCAGTGGCGGGATTATAAATCTCACTGGATACGGGCATGTCGGGAAAGGAGCCGACACCGCCGAAGGCCAGCACCTGGCCATCGCTAAGCAGGATGGCGTGACCCCGCGAGCGTCCGGTGCTCATGCTGCCCGTATTGCTCCAGGTGCCAGCGGCGGGATCGTAGAGTTCACACGTCGCGGATTCGCCGGTGGTCAAAACCTTGCCATTGGCGAGGATGACACTTTTCGGTCCGGCTCGTCCGGTGCCCATGGAGCCGGTGGCGGCCCATGTGTTTGCCGCCGGATCATAGAGGTAGCACTCTGGCGGTCCATGCACTGCGCCTGTGTGACCGGAAATCATCAAGACTTTGCCATTGGGCAGCGTCACCAGTTCGTGGGAATTTCGGGGCACGCTGGCTCCGGTGGCTGTCCAGGTATTGGTGGCCGGGTCATAGACTTCCCCGCTGGACCGCACACTACTGCCAACCCAGCCTCCATGGACGAGCACCTTGCCATTGCTGAGGACTGTGGAGGCAAAGGTTTCACGGCTTTCTGCCAGATTCTCCACCGCACTGAAGGCGCCCGTGGCGGGATCGTAAATCTCCGCCGTATTCAGAGCTGTCCTCGGCGCGCCCGCACCGGCGATGACGAGCACGCGGCCATCCGCCAGCTTCTCTGCCCGGTGCAGCCAGCGTGCGGCCACCATGCTGATCGTCGTCCAAGTGCCCGCGACAGGGTCGTAGCGTTCCGCCGTGCTGAGGACGTTGTTGGAGGCATCCCGCCCGCCAGTGACGAGCACCTTGCCATCATTCAAGACCACTGCCGCAGCATAACTGCGCGCGGTATTCATGGAGGTGGCATTGGTCCAGGTGAGCGTCTGCGCCGCCAGTGGCATGGCCAGCCCCAGAAGCAAGGTCATAGAGCGCAGGAGGCTTTGAAAGCCAGAGTGGAGGGATGTCTTCATAGGCGGGAGTCGGGTTTCTTGGCGATGGGCCTTTATTCGTGAGGCTGGTTCACAAGAAAGTCAGCCAGAACAAATTAAAAGCGCCACGCAGCTACCATGCCTGCTTCTGTGACGAAAGATAAATAACTCCGGCGGGTGCAAAATAATCGGCACACAGGAGCGGAATGCTCGCGCAGGGATGCCTCTCGACCGGGTGCGTCCGGCTGGTTCGGGGGCGTGGGAGCCTGCGCTGCACGCCGCTACCACCCGCTGCGGGGTGGAACTCCGCGCCAGGGCTTCGCGCATCAAATCGGCTACTGATTGTCAAACATGGCCTCAGTTACAGGATTGAGATGATTCACATGATGAACAGGATTTTTTAGACCTGTGAATCCTGTCGCACAAAGCCCCTTATTATTTGGAGGCGTACGCCCTGACTCCGCGCTCGTGCGCTGAAAAAACGAAAAAGATAATAGACAAAAAAGCCTCTTTTAGATAAAACGCCCGAATTCCGCCCAACCAACCCCGGGCGGATGGGCCGCTGATGATGCTTCTTCATCCTTTCCCACCGCGAGCAGGCGTATGCGCCACCCGCTGGGATGTGCCGTGCCGCGAGGTGCTACCGCCGAGCCACGCAGAGGCCAGCCCGGGCACATCCGCCTGCCTTCTGCATGGTGCAGCGACTAGCCGGAGCACGTCCGCCTGCCTTCTGCGCGGTGCAGCGACTAGCCGGAGCATGTCCGCCTGCCTTCTGCACGGTGCAGCGACCAGCCGGAGCACGTCCGCCTGCCTTCTGCGCGGTGCAGCGACCAGCCTGAGCACGTCCGCCTGCCTTCTGCATGATGCAGCGACCAGCCTGGGCTCCCCTTTCCATCCACATTATGAGAGTATTGAAATTCGATTCTGGAGAAACCTGGATAATCCCAACGCCCGCTGAGGTGATCCTTCTTATGTCCTAGAAAACGGTGACTGGCTACATCGCCCCCATCCCCCCCACCCACCCCAAAGAAAGGTAAGACGCATATGAGCAACAACCCCATTCCTGAATCTGAACGCGCTTTGCTAGCCCTGGCGGAGGACTGCGCTAATGGCTGCGCTGCCCTGGAAGACGTGATCCCTCTGAAGCTGGTGCGGGAGGATGATCTGCGCCTGGCCCTGGAGAACTTGAAAGGAGATATGGCGGCACAGCCACCCGTGCTGGGCCGGATCTACCTCTTTAAACAAGCGGAGCAGGCCAGTGATGCCGCAGCCGCCGCACGCAGCGCCAAGGATGCGGAGTGCCAGGCTTACCTCATGGCCGCCCGTGGCTCACTCATCGGCATCCTGGGTGCAGCGCCATCTGCCGAGTGGGCGCTGGCCGGGTTTGCCAATCCGCCCGCGAACTCGAACGCGGTGCCCCGCACCCAGGCGGGCCGTCTCCAGTGCCTGTCCGCTCTGGCGGTGTATCTGAACCAGCACCCGACTTACCAGACCCCCGCTGGTGGCCCGCGCGCGGAGGTGACCTCCGCACGCTCACAGGCCCTGCATGATCAACTGAGTGCCTGCCGTGAGGCGGCGAACACGGCCTCCACCGCCCAGGGCACGGCCCTGACCGCGAAGAAAGCCGGTCTCCAGGGCCTGCGCCGCCTGCTGATGGCGCTGGTGGATGAGCTGGAGCTGCGCCTCGCGGACGATGATCCGCGCTGGGAGGTCTTTGGTCTGAACATCCCGGCGAATCCGCGCGCGCCCGATCCTGCTGTGGATCTCGTTTTGACCACCGTGGGCCTGGGCCGCGTGCTGGCGGAGTGGGAGCCCGGCACCCGTAGCAACAATGACCGCATTTTGATCCAGATCGTGGGCGTGGATGCGGACTTCCGCGAGTACGGCAAAAGCGGTGGCGACGGTGAGGAGCTGCTGAAGAACCAGCCCAGCGGCGCGACACTGCGGGTGAAGATCATCGCCCTGAACGGCAGCCTGGAGGCGGTGAGCGGCCCGGTGGCGGAGATCGTGGTGATCTGAGGCGTGTCGCGTAGCGGCGCGCGCCGCAGACTCCCACACCCCGAATTAGCCGGATAGTTCGGCGGAGGGCATCCATCGTGTTGGCGATGTTTGGTGCGCCGAACACATCCGGCCTACATGCGGCAGGGGGCAGCGCCCCATTACTCGCGTGCGTGCTTTTTGAAAAACTTCA
>Ga0247837_1002461_pt1 | contig 34985 bp, 27 predicted proteins | sample LaCtaG_2_FD_187115 | JGI IMG/M metagenome (GOLD analysis project Ga0247837, IMG submission 187115) | Freshwater microbial communities from meromictic Lake La Cruz, Castile-La Mancha, Spain - LaCruzMarch2015_14.5m | ecosystem: Environmental > Aquatic > Freshwater > Lake | place: Spain: Castile-La...
GTTGGCAAGGCGAAATGAAGAAGTACTTCGTAGAGCTTGATGGTCGCCAGCCCGATGAAGGATTCGTGCAACTTGAGCCTGTGATGTATTTGCAATGAATCAACAGCCCAACACCTATTCCACCATCGTGATCGGCGTCGGCACCATGGGTTCCGCCGCGTGTATGCACCTAGCGTCGCGCGGGGAACGGGTGCTGGGTATTGACCGCTATCCCGTGCCGCACAACCTTGGCAGCCATCACGGCGGTAGTCGCATCATTCGTGATTGCTACTTCGAGTTGCCTGACTACGTTCCGCTTCTCTTGCGTACGCGCGCGGGGTGGGAAGCACTGGAACGCGAATCGATCAAGTTCGGCGCGGACGCAACATTTCCGCTCGTGCATCGCCCCGGCGTCCTGTACATGGGTGCGCCCGGTAGCGAAGTGGTTGGACGTTCGCACGCTTCCGGCGCTGGACACGGTGTTCCATGCGAGCCGCTCGACGCACGTGCTGTGCGTACACGTTTCCCGCAGTTCAACATTCCTGATGATTGGTCGGCGCTCTTTGAACCAGGCTCTGGATTCGTTCGCCCAGAACGCGCAGTGGCCGCCGCTGTCCGCGTCGCGCGCGCGCACGGCGCCGATATCCATGAGGGCGAGCGCGTCATTGAATGGTCTGAAACAGCCAACGGTGTGCAGGTCCGCACCGATCGCGGCACCTACGAAGCTGGTTCGCTCATCATCACCGCAGGTGCATGGACGCCGAGCCTTGCGCGCACGCTTGGCGTCACGCTCACGCCGCTCCGCGTGCCAATCGTGTGGCTTGCGCCGTGTGACGCAGCGCTGTGCGCATCGCCGCGAATGCCGGTGTGGTACATCGATCGATCCATCGCGCAGGGTGAGCAGGCAACGCAGGCACAACACGCCAACAGCGTTGCGCTTGTCGGTGAATCACTTCCCGCCACCGACATCAAACCAGTTGGTCACACACTCCCTGGTATCTACGGAATCCCAACAGCCCCCGGTCAAGACGCGCCCGGCGGCGTAAAGATCGCACTGCACGGAGCTGGAACACCCAGCGACCCAGACGCGCCGCGCGTGCCCGCCACTCTTGACGAAATCGAAGAGATCCGAAGCATCACCCGCGAGTTCATCCCCGCCGCCGCTGGTCCCGCGTTAGCAACCGCGATCTGCCTGTACACCAACAGCCCCGACCAACACTTCATCGTGGATCGCATGCCCGGCTGCACGCGCACCTGGATCGCGTGCGGATTCAGCGGCCACGGATTCAAGTTCATGCCAGTACTTGGTGAAGCGCTCGCCGACCTTGCCATCAACGGATCGACGCCGTTGCCGATTGGATTCCTCGCGCGGCGCGCTCGGTGAGAGTTCCACCTCGCACTCGGCGTACTTCAGCCGCAGTTTCAGGTAGCGCGCGGGGGACGGGGGTGTAGTTAGGGGGCGGGCGTCGGCACGGGCGTGTCTGGGGTCGCTTCTTTTGGAAGCGCAGCGCCTGCTGCCGGGAGCGACTTGTACCGATCGAGTGCCACCTCACCAACGACGATCAGCGCAGGGATACGGAGGTCGCCGGTGAAACGCGGGTCGGCCCGCACTTCGGCGGCGAACGCCTCCACGGCGGCGACTGAATTGTCGACCGCCACGATGCGGTCGACGAGTTGCGACCGCACGCGGGCAACCTGGTTCATTCGCTCGCGATAGGCCAGGTATTGCTCGCGCACTGGTACGCCGCTCCAGAGTCGGACGGTGTTGTCTGCGGAGCCGCTCGCGAGTGACTTCCCGTCTGCGCTAAAGGCGACGCTCGTGACCAAGCGCTCGTGACCGGTCAGGGGTTCGCCGATTGCCTTCCCGGTGGATGTACCCCACAGACGGATCGTCCCGTCTTGGGATCCGCTGCTCGCGAGCGTCGCTCCGTCCGGGCTGAAGGCGACGCTCCGGACTACGCCCTCGTGCCCGCGCAGGGGTTCGCCGATCGCCTTCCAGGTGGATGTATCCCACAGGCGGATCGTTTTGTCGTCCGACGCGCTCGCCCACGTCTCGCCGTCCGGACTGAAGGCGACGCTCGTGACCGAGCGCTCGTGACCGGTCAGGGGTTCGCCAATCGCCTTCCTGGTGGATGTATCCCACAGACGGACCGTCTTGTCGTCCGAACCGCTCGCCAACGTCTTGCCGTCCAGGCTAAAGGTGACGCTACGGACCCCGCGCTCGTGACCGGTCAGGGGTTCGCCAATCGCCTTCCCGGTGGATGTATCCCACAGACGGATCGTCTTGTCGTCCGACCCGCTCGCCAACATCTTGCCGTCCGGACTGAAGGCGACGCTCGTGACCAAGCGCTCGTGACCGGTCAGGGGTTCGCCGATCGTCTTTCCGCTGGATGTATCCCACAGGCGGATCGTCTTGTCGTCCGACCCGCTCGCCAACGTCTTGCCGTCCGGACTGAAGGCGATGGTCCAGACCTGGCCTTTGTGCCCCCGCAGGTGACTGCCAATGACCTTGCACGTCATGGTGTCCCACAGGAGGATGGTCCTGTCCACCGACCCGCTCGCCAAGGTCTTGCCGTCCGAACTCAAACCAATGCTGGTGACCGCCTTCTCGTGCCCACTTAATGGTTCACCGAGCGCTTTGCCGGTCGCCATGTCCCACAGGCGGATCGTCTTGTCTTCGGATCCGCTCGCGAGCGTCGCGCCGTCTCGGCTGAAGGCGACGCTTCGGATTTGGTTCTCGTGCCCGCGCAGGGGTTCGCCGAGCGCTTTGCGCGTCGCCATGTCCCACAGACGAATGGACATATCGTCGGATCCGCTTGCCAGCATGGTGCCGTCGGCACTGAACGCGATGCTGGTGACCCCCTTCTCGTGCCCACTCAGGGGTTTACCGAGTTCATTGCCGTTCGCCGTATTCCATAGGCGGATTGTGCGATCGTCAGACCCGCTTGCCAACACCTTGCCGTCCGGGCTGAAGGCGAGGCTAGTGACCTTGCTTCCGTGCGCGCGCGGGATTGTTCGTAGTTCATTGCCGTTCGCCGTATCCCACAGGCGGATTGTCAGATCGTCAGATCCGCTCGCCAGCGTCTTGCCGTCCGGACTGAAGACGACGCTCCGGACCGGGTTCTCGTGCCCGAACAGGGGTTTGCCGAGCGCTTGGCGCGTCCTCATGTCCCACAGGCAGATCGTCTTGTCTAGGCTCCCGCTCGCCAGCGTCTTGCCGTCCGGGCTGAAGGCGAGGCTCGTGACCGTGCTCTTGTGCTCACGCAGGGGTTCGCCGAGTAACTGGTGGTTCACTATGTCCCACACGCGGATCAATTTGTCGCCGGACCCGCTCACCAGCGTCTTGCTGTCCGGGCTGAAGGCAATGCACGTGACCGCTTGCTCGTGACCGATCAGGGGATCGCCGATCGCCCTCCAGGTGGATGTATCCCACAGACGGATCGTCTTGTCGTAGCTCCCGCTTGCCAGCATCTTGCCGTCCGGGCTGAAGGCGATGCTCGTGACCTCCTTGTTGTGCCCGCGCAGGGTTTCGCCGATTGATTGGTCGCTCCAGGCCGTTGCCAACCGCGCCGCGAAGCGCTCGTCGCCGCTGAGCTCCTTGAGTAACGCCAAGTCGCGGCGGGCTCCGGAGATGTCGTTGCGTCGAACCGCATCGAGCGCACCGCCGGTCGCGATCACCCCAAGCAGATCTTTGCTGTGTTCGAATTGTTCAATCGCCTTCGCCTCGCTGGCAATGGCCGCTTCCTTCGCCCTCTCCGCCTCTGTGCGCGCGGACTCCGCGTCCTTACGCGCTGCGTCCGCAGCCGCTTCCTTGTTGATGGCCATGTCGCGCGCCGCCTCAGCCACCCGCCACTGCCACGTCGCCACCCCCAGCCCCACCACGAGCGCCGTCATTACCGCACCCACCCCGACTACCAGTCCCCGATTCCGCCGCACATACTTGCGCATGCGGTACGCCGACGACTCCGGTGCCGCCGCGATCGGCTTGCCCTGCAGGTAGTTCCGCACATCTTCCGCGAGCGCCATCGCCGTCTGGTACCGATGTTGCGGCTCCTTCCGCATGGCCTTCTGTGGGATCCACTCTAACTCGCCGCGTAGACGACGCACCAAGTCCCAAGCACGCAGTTTGCGCGCTGACTCGATTCGGGTGATGGTCGCCTGATCCTTCGTGGAGATCGTTGAGAGCCGCGCACTCGGGCTCGGCGGATCCTGCTCGCGGATCGTTCGCTGGATCTCGCCGTAGGCCTTCTTGCGCAGTTCCTTTGCGTCAAACGGAGTCGCGCCCACCAGCAATTCATAGAGCAGCACACCGAGCGAGTAGATGTCGCTACGCGTATCGATGTCCCCACCAGTGGGGTCCGCCTGCTCCGGACTCATGTACTCGGGCGTACCGATCATCTGCCCGGTCTCAGTGAAAATCGTGTGCTCGGTCATGCGTTGGCTCATCGCCTTCGCTACACCAAAGTCGATCACCTTGAGCTTTGCGCCTTCACCTTCGACCATAAAGGCGAGCACGTTGCCTGGTTTCAGATCACGGTGCACAATCCCTTTGAGATGAGCGTGCTGCACCGCTTCGCATGCTTGCTCAAAGAGTTTCAGGCGTTCATCGATACTGAGTTTGACTCGGTCGCAGAACTCGGTGATCGGCTCGCCCTTCACGTACTCCATGGCGAAGTAGGGTCGACCCTGCGCAGTCAGACCGCCGTCAAAGACCTTGGCGATCCCGGGGTGATTCATGACCGCAAGCGCCTGGCGCTCTTGATCGAAGCGCGCCACCACGGCCTTTGAATCCATCCCAGCCTTTACAAGCTTGAGAGCGACGCGCTGCACGAAGGGGTGACGCCGCTCAGCAAGCCATACGGATCCGAAGCCGCCTTCACCCAAGGGCGAGATCAACTTGTACGGACCAACTTGCGCACCAGGGAGTTCGTCGAAGCCGCCCGAGCCCGGGGTGCCAAAGATGATGGTGTCCTCCGGAGTCACACGGAGAGGATACTAAGAGTGACGCACGTCACGGGCGTTCGAACACGATGCTCGCAACCGTCACGTCATCGACGTAGGGCTTCCCTTGGGCATGTCGCTCAAGCAGCGAAAGCAGGCGCGAAACGTCCTCAGTGGTGTCCGAACTGCCCTCGAGTGCCGCGATGATCGGCTCGTAACCCATCATCACACCCGCCGGGTTTGGCTGCTCTGAAATGCCGTCACTGAACAGCACGATCCGGTCGCCGGCGGCGAGATTCACGGGGCCGCTCGTATACGGGAAGTCGATCACAGCGCCGAGTGGCGGGCCTCCGCCTTCGGGCTCTAGTTTTTCAACGCGACCACCGCGCACAAGCAATGCCATCGCGTGGCCGGCATCCACTGCGCAACATGTTCCATCGGGGGCGATCTCCAACGCGAAGACGGTGACGAATGCGCCCGCCTTTGCTTCGAGCGCCGCGCCGCCGCGCGCGATGTGCGTGCCAATGCACTGCATCACCCGCTCGAGCGGTGCGCCCTCGGCGATGGCGGCTTCGGCATAGGCAACAGTGGCGGCCATCACCATGCCCGCCGGTGCGCCTTTGCCTGCCACGTCGCCCAACAGGACCACCGAACCACCGTCCGGTCGCTCGAACACCGCGAATAAATCACCACTGACTTGCAGTCCGGGTCGACTGGACATTGTCCAACGTACGCATCCTCGTGTGCCTTGCTTACTCGGCAGCAGTCGCGCCTGCGCGCGGTGTGCCTCGTCTAATTCAGCGGAAAGTTCGCGGCGCGCTAGTGACTCCAATCCCAATGATGCCAGGCGCGCCACCACATTGACGAACGGTGCCGCCGACGCGCGGCGTGCACCGCGCTCAGAGGTGTCGACCGCCAACACGCGACCTTTGCGGCCCAGTGGAATGGCGAGCGCCGCAGTTGTTCCTGCAGCCATGACGCTCTCTGCACCACTGAAACGCGCGTTGTCATCAAGGCGCACCATCGCACCGGCGTCCAGTGCCCCGCCCAGCAACGTGCGGCTCACGGGCTTCGCAGCGTCTTCGCTGCTTGCAGCGGCCGCCGCGCGGATACCCCATGACGTCACGGTTCCAGCAATGCGACGTTCGGCTACCACCGCACGGCTGAAGTCGCCGATCATTACCAGTGCGTCCACCAACGCATGCTCGAGCCCGGCCTCGTCATCAGCGCCCGCAAGGCGCGCCGTCACATCAAGCAGCCCCGAAAGGCGCAATTCGGCAAGTGACTCCAAGGTCTGCTCGGGCACCGGGACCACACGCAAGTTGGCGCCGTCGACGATCGGAATGGTCGAGTCGTACGGCATAGCGTTCGCCGTCTGCTCGTCCGCGAGTTCTACGCGCAGCCGGTACGGGCCGATCGCCACGGTGGCCATATGCGCCACCGGCACCCATGTATCGATAGGCACCGCGCGACCGTCCAACAGCGTGCCCAATTGCCCGCAGTTGCGCATTTCCCAGCCACCGTCGCGGTCGCGTAGCTCAGTATGCCGACGGGATACAGAGAGGTCGGGCAGCACTACCTCGCACGCGGCGTCACGGCCGATCACGCGCACCGTGCCGTCTGCGGTGAACGAGACCGGCTTCAGCCAGCGCCCCTCGAACCGGAGGATGATCGAACGACCAATCACGCCCACTCCCGAGGCATCATGGTGGGTCGCATGTTGATTCCGAGACATGATGCAAGGATATCTAAATAGGTGCCGTTCACCACTGTCCCCATTTATCGTGGAAATTAGCGACAGTGGTGAACGGCACCTATTTCCTAGAATGGTGGGTCTATGACCACCCACGATCCCTTCAATGCGCGCACTACGCTGAAGACCGCTACCGGCGACCGCACCTACTACCGCCTCGATGCGCTGAAGTCGCTCGGGCCGATTGAGCGCTTGCCGTATTCCATCCGCGTGTTGCTCGAAGCGTGCCTGCGCAATTGCGACGGCCGCATCGTCACCAAAGAACACGTGCAGAAGATCTGCAACTATGACCCAGCGAAGGTCGCCGAAGAAGAGATTCCGTTCATGCCCGGCCGCGTGGTGCTGCAGGACTTCACCGGCGTTCCATGCGTGGTGGATCTTGCTGCCATGCGCGATGCAATGAAGCGCCTTGGCGGCGATCCAAAGAAGGTGAACCCGCTGGTTCCGTGCGACCTGGTCATTGACCACAGTGTGCAGGTCGATGCGTTTGCAAGCGGCATGGCGTTGACCATCAACGGCGAACTGGAGTTTGATCGAAACAAGGAGCGCTACGAGTTCCTCAAGTGGGGCCAGAAGGCGCTCTCAAACTTCCGCGTGGTGCCGCCGGCTACGGGCATCGTGCATCAAGTGAACCTTGAATACTTGGCAAAAGTGGTCTGGGAACAGGACGGGGTCCTCTATCCGGACAGCCTCGTTGGCACCGACAGTCACACCACCATGATCAACGGATTGGGTGTGGTTGGCTGGGGTGTTGGTGGCATTGAGGCCGAGGCAGTCATGCTTGGCCAGCCGATTTACATGCTGATTCCTGAGGTTGTTGGCGTGCGCGTCACTGGCAAGTTGCCGGAAGGCACCACGGCGACGGACCTGGTTCTCACCATCACGCAGATCCTGCGCAAGTTTGGCGTGGTCAACAAGTTTGTGGAGTTCTTCGGCCCAGGTCTTGCCGAAATGTCATTGGCAAATCGTGCAACGATCGCCAACATGGCGCCTGAATACGGCGCCACCATCGGCTTCTTCCCGGTCGACAATCACACGCTTGATTACATGCGCCTCTCTGGCCGCAGCGAAGAGCTCATCAAGACGGTGGAGCAGTACTGCAAGGCCAACATGTTGTGGCGCGAGGACTCAACCAAGATCACGTACACCGCGGTGGTTGATATTGATCTTGCTTCGATCGTCCCGAGCCTCGCTGGCCCAGCGCGCCCGCAGGACCGCGTTCCGCTCAACGAAATGAAGTCTGCGTGGCAGCGCGAATTGCCTAAATTCCTCGAGAAATCCAGTTCTGGCGGCAAGCCCGGTGCCAGCATGCAGTCTGAAGGTGGCACCGCTGTTGCTATCGCGCCAAGCAAAGTGGCCGTCCGCGACGAAGCAGGCAATGAGTATCAACTCACCCACGGCGACATCGTCATTGCTGCCATCACCAGCTGCACCAACACCAGCAATCCAAACGTCATGATCGGCGCTGGACTTGTTGCTAAGAAGGCTGCAGCGAAGGGTCTCACTCGCAAGCCGTGGGTGAAGACGAGCCTTGCACCTGGTAGCAAAGTGGTGACGGATTACCTAGTAAAGGGTGGTCTTCTCAAGCCGCTCGAGGACCTGGGCTTCTATCTCGTCGGCTACGGATGCACCACGTGCATCGGTAACAGCGGACCGCTGCCTGACCATATCGGTAAGGCAATCAAGGATGGCGACCTGATGGTGGCCAGCGTCCTCTCTGGCAATCGCAACTTTGAAGCGCGCGTCCATCAAGACGTGAAGGCGAATTACCTGGCAAGTCCGCCGTTGGTGGTTGCGTATGCGATCGCTGGCACGGTGAATATTGATCTTGCCACCGAGCCGCTCGGCACCGGAAATGACGGAAAGCCCGTATATCTCAAGGATATTTGGCCATCGCAGAAGGAAGTGGACGACGCGGTTGCCGCGTTTGTGACACGCGAACAGTTCACGCACGAGTACGCGCACGTCTTTGAGGGAAGCGAAGAGTGGCGCGCCATTGCCGCTGCCTCAAGCGAGATGTATCCGTGGGATTCCAAGAGCACGTACATCCAAAATCCTCCGTATTTTGAGGGTATGTCGATGCAAGTGGGCACCATTGCACCGATCTCCGGCGCGCGCTGCTTGGCGTTCTTAGGCGACAGCGTGACCACCGACCACATCTCCCCGGCTGGCAACATCAAGTCGGATTCGCCCGCTGGCAAGTTCCTTGCGGAGCACGGCGTGAGCGTGGCGATGTTCAATAGTTACGGCAGCCGCCGCGGAAACGATCGCGTGATGACCCGCGGAACGTTTGCCAATACTCGCATCCGTAACAAGATCACGTCGGACAAGACCGGCGGTTGGACCCGCGACTTCACCGATGGCGGCAAGGAGAAGTTCATCTACGACGCGGCCATGGCGTACAAGGCCAAGGGCATTCCGCTGGTGGTGCTTGCGGGCAAGGATTACGGCATGGGTTCAAGCCGCGATTGGGCTGCAAAGGGCACCATGCTCTTGGGGGTGAAGGCCGCGATCGCTGAGAGTTACGAGCGTATTCATCGCTCGAACCTTGTCGGTATGGGCGTGCTTCCGCTGCAATTCCTTGATGGCCAAACCGCCGCGACGCTGGGCTTGGATGGCACCGAAACATTCAGCATTGCGGTGAATGATCGCGTTGAGCCGCGGCAGAAGATTGAGGTGACCGCGGTAAAGACCGATGGCACCAAGGTGCAGTTTGAAACGCTGTGCCGCATCGATACGCCGGTTGAAGTGGACTATTACCGCAACGGCGGAATTCTGCACACCGTGCTGCGCCGCATGGCAGCAAGCTGAGATTGGTGACAGCGAAGAATTTCCGCAGTAAATCCCGAGTACTTCAGTCACCGCGTCCATACTGACGCGGTGACTGTTCTTTTGCGACAACTTCAAGCCATCGCCGACGAATTGCTCGGCCGCGGCCTCCCTGCGCCAGCCGATGCGCTGCGTCGCGCGCGATTTCGCCCTGATCCGCCATGGACATGGTGCGAGCGTTGTGGCGTGACCATGCAGGAGCGAGCGTGTCGATGTCGAACGCGCCGCGCCGGGGATGCGGCGCCGGAATGGATCGTGCGTCTCGGTGCGCACGCAGGTCCGTTGCGTTCCTGGGTTGTTGATGTGAAGCACGCCGGATGGGAGTCCATGGCGGAAACGCTCGGCGCGGCGCTCGGCCAGCAGTTACTTGATTGTGGCCTGATTTCAAGGGGTGATCGTGACGTAGTCATTGTCCCAGTGCCATCGCCTTGGTTGCGCACGCACGCGCGTGGCATCGATCATGCAGGTGCCATTGCTGCCTCCGTTGCACGTGCATGTGATGCTCGATGTTGCATTGCATTGCGGCAACGACTTGGTGCAACACAGGTTGATGCTGCTGCGCGTGCAGGTCGCATGACGCGCGCGCATCGATTCAGTGCACGTCGGTGCGCGCGGCGCGTTGCAGGTCGTCATGCGGTGCTGGTGGACGATGTTCGAACCACTGGATCCACGCTCGCGGAGGCGGCGGCGGTTCTCCGCGGCTCCGGGGCGGTTCGGGTGAGCGCCGCGGTGGTCAGTGTGAAGGACTGAAATTGGTGCCCAATATGCACATTTCTGCTTGCGAACTTATTGAGCCCCTCTTATAATCCAATGATTCAGGCCGCCCCAAGGGCGATGGAGACTCGGAACGCCACCGGCGCCCATGCGTCGGTGCATTTTCCTTGGGAAATTCCTTGCCTGGGGCACCCAACCCCCTTGACGGCAACTTTGATTTCGTTACAATTCGCGACCCGCTTCGGATTCGTCCGATGCGGCCTTTCTTTGACAAGTGAACAGTTGGAACGCCGCGAGGATGCGCCGGCGTCGGGACTCATCACGATGGGTTCACGACGTCAGCCTGCAAATGCAGGCAAAGCAGTCGATCACAGTCGACTGCCTGGACATCTCTCGTGAAGCCAAACGAAGACATGGTTATATCCACAGCCATCTCCTACCTTTCAAGCTGTAAAACGTTTGAAAGTGAGGCGAATGGATGTCCAAAAATTGCCGAGATTGCCATCTCGGCACGTCAGAACACGTAAGTGTGGACTGACGATAAAAGACCGGTCCGTCCTATGGACGGATCGCCAGGCAACCTTCATTCGAAGCAAAGCGGGTTTACCCGCAGAGTAGAGAACTTAATTGAAGAGTTTGATCCTGGCTCAGATTGAACGCTGGCGGCATGGCTAAAACATGCAAGTCGAACGATGTAGCAATACATAGTGGCGAAAGGGCGAGGAATAGATTCCTACATACCTCGAGGTCGGGGATACCCCGGAGAAATCCGGATCAATACCCGATGTGGTCGAGAGATCAAAGGTTTACCGCCTTGAGAGTGGGGAATCTCCTATCAGCTAGTTGGTGAGGTAATGGCTCACCAAGGCGAAGACGGGTAGCGGGTGTGAGAGCACGGCCCGCCGCATCGAGACTGAGACACTGCTCGGACTCCTACGGGAGGCTGCAGTAACGAATCTTCCGCAATGCGCGAAAGCGTGACGGGGCAATGCCGCGTGCAGGATGAAGCCCCTCGGGGTGTAAACTGCTGTCAGGGTGCAGGAAAGACATGACCATACCCAAAGGAAGCACCGGCTAACTCTGTGCCAGCAGCCGCGGTAATACAGAGGGTGCGAGCGTTAATCGGAATCACTGGGCTTAAAGGGTGCGTAGGCGGATGCATAGGCGCTTTGTGAAATCCCACGGCTCAACCGTGGAATTGCTTGGCGAACCATGCGTCTTGAGGTTGGTAGAGGTCACTGGAACGATAGGTGGAGCGGTGAAATGCGTAGATATCTATCGGAACGCCAAAGGTGAAGACAGGTGACTGGGCCAAATCTGACGCTGAGGCACGAAAGCGTGGGGAGCAAACGGGATTAGATACCCCGGTAGTCCACGCTGTAAACGATGCATACTTGGTCGGAGTGGTTTGACTCCATTCCGGCCGTAGGAAAACTGATGAGTATGCCGCCTGGGGAGTACGGTCGCAAGATTAAAACTCAAAGGAATTGACGGGGGCTCACACAAGCGGTGGAGCATGTGGCTTAATTCGAAGCAACGCGAAGAACCTTACCTAGGCTTGACATTCACGGATAAACTCTATGAAAGTAGAGGTACACCCGCAAGGGCGGAACGTGAACAGGTGCTGCATGGCTGTCGTCAGCTCGTGCTGTGAAGTGTCGGGTTAAGTCCCTCAACGAGCGCAACCCCTGTCGCTACTTGCTAACGCGTAATGGCGAGGACTGTAGCGAGACTGCCGGTGTCAAACCGGAGGAAGGTGGGGATGACGTCAAGTCCTCATGGCCTTTATGTCTAGGGCTGCACACGTGCTACAATGGTATGTACAGAACGATGCAAGACCGCAAGGTGGAGCAAATCGCTAAAGCATACCCCAGTTCAGATTGCGGGCTGAAATTCGCCCGCATGAAGTTGGAATCGCTAGTAATCGCGGATCAGCTACGCCGCGGTGAATATGTTCCTGAGCCTTGTACACACCGCCCGTCAAGTCATGGGAGCTGGCAGTGCCCGAAGTCGCGCAATTTCATGCGTGCCCACGGCAAGGCTGGTGACTGGGACTAAGTCGTAACAAGGTAGCCGTAGGGGAACCTGCGGCTGGATCACCTCCTTTCTAAGGGATAATTTAGACCACAATCGAGAGCGATCTTGATAGTGGATTTACTAGTCAACGTAACCTCGTACTGCAGCAATGCAGTGAACTAGCCAGTAATGGTTAGTCAATGGCGTCCAACTGTTCCTTGATATATAGCAGCGCCCCGGCTTTCTCAGCCGGGGCGCTGTGCTTTTTGGGATTGTGCGCTGGCTGCAGGCCGTCGCCATGCAATCTGGGGCGACCGTGGGAGGCGTAATCCCCTAAATGTCTGTCAAATCGGCTGTTATAAGACCGAAAAGTCAGTTAATTCGCTACCACTTCTTGACCTTCGTGGAACCGGGGCTACTTTGTGGCAGAGGTTTGAGAGGAGGCCGACCCTTCGGGGTGCGGCTAAGGAAAGTAAAAGGGATTCAGATACCACGACTCTTGTTGGCGAAATGCCTGCGTTATTCGCATGCAAACCGCTGACGGCAACGCGACCAAGTCACGCACTGGCTGTGGCGAAGCAGATGCTTCGCTCGCCGGCGAGCTTGGAAGCCGAGTGGGTAGACGAAACTGAGCCCTTTTCTGAACTCGTGGGTTCGCCGTTGTCCGACGGCGGGCCCACGGTTGTTTTTAGGGTTTGCTGACGAACCTGAGACTTGAGCTGGTGCTCACAGTCCCGTTCGGTTTGGTCAATCCTGCCCACGGCCTCGTTCAGTCGTTGAAGCCGCCGATGTAGGGCATGGGGCTGTTGCCACTTGGGCTACCAAACCAGGCTCCGTTGCCCATCTCTTCTGCGTAGTACGAGGGAGTCAGTCCCCAGTTCACCATATCTCGATTGCCGGCGACAGTTCCGTTCGACATTCCGCCGCCACCGTTGCCACCGGATGAGCCACCTGGTTGCCCGAGCGGCGGGGGATACCCCGGGCCGTAGTGATGCATCACCACGTTGTTGCCGTACGGGGTCACAAATTTCGCCTGCACGTACCCGGGAGTTTCGCCATTCTGAATTGGGGGGCCACCGCCACTTCCAACCGCGGCTGATGCGGTTGGACCCACCATATTCATGTGATATTCAGGGGCGAGAGCCGCGTTTTCCGAGTCTGTTCGTGAAACCTCTCCGCCCGCGTGGTTGTAGCCGACGCCCCACGGAACGCCATTCCGGGTTTCGCCCGTGACGTCCGAACCGCCGTACCCGGCGCCTTGCCCTTGTTGCCCCTGCTGCCCTTGGCCCTGTTGACTGTTGCCCGCGCCTTGCTGCCCGCCGCCTGCTCCGTAGCCATACCCACCGCCACCGGACTGCGGCTGCAGAACCGTGGCCGGGCTGATCGGGGCAAGTACCAGGGCGATGGTGGCGATTGTGAAGTTCATGGTGGTATTCATCGGCATCGGGAGGTCCTCTGGCTAAAAGCGTAGCATCCGCGCCTTCCCATGCGAATCGTTGTTGCTTGTGATCATGCTGGATTTCACTTGAAGCAGGAGATGCTTCCGGTCATTCGTGCCCTTGGTCACGAGGTGACCGATGTCGGCACGCACACCACCGCCTCCGTGGACTACCCCGATTATGCGGTTGCCGGTTGCAGCCTGGTGGTGGACGGCCGCGCCGATCGCGGCATCCTGTTCTGCGGCAGCGGTGTTGGCATGAGCGTTGCCGCGAACAAGATTCCGGGCATTCGCGCTGGCAACGTGGAAGACCACTATTCCGCCCACCAGGGCGTCGAACACGATGACATGAACGTATTGGTGCTTGGCGGTCGGACCATTGGTTTGGCGGTCGCTGAGGAACTGGTGCGCGCCTTCTTGGGCGCTCACTACACGGGTGAGGATCGCCATGCGCGACGCTTGCTCAAAGTGCTTGAGATTGAGGCCAATCCGGAACGGTTCCGGGCCATGGCCATTGGACATACGGTCAATACCGGCGCGGCCGGTGTTCCCTCCCCACGGGTTTGACACTCACTTCACGGCGCGCTCAGCGCGCAGGAGATTGCTCGATGCGTTTCTTTGCAGGTACTGCTTCCACTATCGCTTCCATGTTGGTCTGCTCATCCGTGTTGGCGCAGGCGCCGGCTGCCCCAGCGGGCGCTGATTACACAACCCTCCCACCAGAGCCAGTTGAAACGCAGAAGCAACTGGAGGCCGCCAAGGTTTCCATGATGCAAGCTGTCGAAACGGCTGAGAAGGCCATGAGCGGTCAGTCACTTGCTGGTCGTGCCATCACCAAGGATGGCATGGTGACCTCCTATGAAGTGATCCTCACCTGCAACGGGCTCCAGAAGCGCGTGTTGGTGGATGCGGTGAATGGCAAGGTCACCGGCGCCGTGGTCACCATGCCTGCGGCCGTGGCCAAGGCGCTCGAAAAGACCAAGGGTGGCGTAGTGCGCGAAGCCGCCATGAATCCAGCCGCTGAGCCTCCAGTGATCACTTGCGCCGTCTTCAAGGACGGACAGCGTCACGACGTGGTGGTCAATGCGGTGGATGGCAGTATCGTGAGCGACACCATGATGAGCAGATTCCCAGGCGACGCGTTTACAGGTCAGATCGTCACTCTTCCCAGCGGTCTCCAATACGTGGACCTCAAGGAGGGCACTGGCGCCACTCCTGCTGACAAGAATGCGGTTGTCAAAGTTCACTACACCGGCTGGCTTGTTGACGGCAAGAAGTTTGACTCGAGCGTTGATCGCGGCGAGCCAGCATCCTTCGCGCTCTCAGGCGTGATTCCTGGATGGACCGAAGGCGTTGGTTCAATGAAGGTCGGCGGCAAGCGCAAGTTGATCGTTCCGTACATGCTCGCTTACGGCGAGCGTGGTCGTGGTCCGATTCCTGCGAAGGCGACGCTGGTCTTTGACGTTGAACTGCTGGAAGTGCCGAACGCACCGCAGCAGTAAGTTGCGATTGAATTGAAGAAAAAAAGCCGCGCGCGTTCCGATGATCGGGACGCGCGCGGTGCTTTTTGTTGCACTGTTATTGAGGGTTGCGCGGCGTTCAGTGTTTCGCGCTGTTCAATGTTTCGCGCTGTTCAATGTTCCGTGCTGTTCAATGCTTCGCGGCGTTCAGCCTTGCGCGGCGTTGCTGTCACCCGCGCAACCAAGTCACGGATTCTTAAACACTTCGTCGGCCTGCTTGGAAACTTCCTTCTGATACGCGTCGGACTTTGCTTTGGTGCGCACGGCTGCGTCGCGCGCCTTGCCGAGTGCTGATCCGCTCTCCCAGTTCGGGTCGCCGGGAGTGGGGTCCGTTGCGGGATCGCGATTCGCGGTGGCAGCGGGCGCGGCCTCTTGCTGAGCTGGGGCTGCCACCGCCGGGCGTGGAGTCATTGGCTTGCAAGCCATCAGGGTGGAGCTGCCAGCGAAGATCACCAAGAGCACGGTGGATGCGTTCTTCATGGGTTGCATCGTACGCACGGGCGGTACAGTGACCATGTGACACAAACGCAGCCATTTGCAGCCATCTTTGATCTTGACGGCACACTCGTAGACAGCTTTTACGCGCATTGGCGTTCGTGGCATGCCATGTGCGCTCAGCACGGCGTGAACCTGCCGCGCGAACTCTTTATGCGTAGCTTTGGCATGCGCAATGATCGGATTGTTGACCTGTATTGGCGCGAGGATGGCAAGACCCCACCGAGTGCGAGTGATGCCGCCCGGTACGCCGATGAGAAGGAAGCGCTGTACCGCGGCTTGGTTGCGGAGTCCTTTCCGGCCATGGCTGGTGGTCGTGAACTGTTGGCGCGATTGCATGATGCCGGGTGGTTGTTGGCAGTTGGCACCAGCGGACCACCGGAGAATTTGCGCGTGGCGGTCGATGAACTGGACGCCTCGCGTTGGTTCCACACGGAGGTGTGTGGCCGCGACGTAGAGCACGGAAAGCCGGCACCTGACATCTTTCTGAAGGCAGCGGAACGGATGGGGGTACCGCCGGATCGGTGTGTGGTGGTTGAGGACGCGGTGCCTGGTATCGAAGCGGCACATGCAGCCGGAATGCCCTGTGTCGCCATCTGTAGCGAGGGACATACGCACGCAGAACTGGCTAGCGCGGAGCTGGTCATTGATAGATTTGATGAGTTGACGGTGGACGTCATGCGGGCGTTGTTGGCTGCAGGACCGCGCGTACCATGTGTTCCCCATGGACACTCGCTTCCAAAAACTCGCTGAATTGTTGGTTCGCCACAGTTGCCAGGTCAAGCCAGGCGAGCACTTGCTGCTCGAGTTGTTTGACGCGCCGGAAGCGATGGCCGTGGCCATGGTGGAAGCGACGCGCGCGGCGGGCGGTCATCCGCACGTGACGCTTCGATCCAACCGGGTGATGCGCGCGCTCAACAAAGAGAGCGGTGAGGAAGGCCTGCGGATCTGGGGCGAATGCGACCTGGAGCGTATGAAGCACATGCAGTGCTACGTGGGGATTCGCGGCGCTGCGAATGTCAGCGAGATGAGCGGCATTCCTCCGGAACAGATGAAACTTGTTGGCAAGCTCTACGCCAAGCCCGTGCACTTTGAGCAGCGCGTCAACCACACCAAGTGGGTGGTGTTGCGCTGGCCGTCGCCAAGTATGGCGCAGTTGGCGCAGATGTCGACGGAGGACTTTGAGAAGTTCTACTTTGATGTATGCCTCGTGGACTACGCAAAGATGGACCGCGACGTGCAGCCATTGAAGAAGCGCATGCAGGCGTGCGACAAGGTGCACATCAAGGGACCAGGCAAGACGGATCTGCACTTCTCAATCAAGGGAATTGGCGTGGTTCCGTGCTGCGGCGAGCGCAATATTCCGGATGGCGAATGCTTCACTGCGCCGGTGCGTGATAGTGTGGAGGGCATTCTGCAATACAACACGCCCACGTTGTTCAATGGCATCAGCTTCACGAACATTGGCTTGGAATTCTCCAAAGGACGGGTGGTGAAGTGCTGGGCAGATCAGAATCAGAAGGAACTGGAAGCGATCTTTGATACCGATGAGGGTGCCCGTTATATCGGTGAGTTTGCGCTTGGCTTCAATCCGCTGATCATGCATCCGATGAAGGACATCCTGTTTGATGAGAAGATCGCTGGCAGTTTCCACTTCACGCCGGGCCGCTGCTATGAGGAGACTGAGAATGGCAATCGCAGTGAAATCCACTGGGATCTGGTGTGCATTCAGCGCCCTGAATACGGCGGCGGAACGGTGGCGTTTGATGGAGAGATTGTGCGCAAGGACGGCAAGTTTGTTCCGGCCGACATGCATGCTTTGAATTTCTGATGCGCGTTGGGTAATCAAAGAAGAGTGACAGGTATGCATAAGAACGCTGAACATTCGGTCGACCTTCGCTCGGACACAGTCACCCAGCCATGCGCGGCGATGTGGGATGCGATGCGCTCCGCTCCGCTTGGCGATGACGTGCTTGGCGATGAGCCGACCGTCGCGCGCTTGGAAGCAATGATTGCGGCGCGCTTAGGTAAAGAAGCAGCGGTGTTTGTTCCAAGTGGAACCATGGCAAACCAGCTGGCGATTCGCGTGGCGTGCGGCGCTGGCGATGAGATCATTGCGCATGAAGAGAGCCACATCATTCACTACGAAACTGGCGGACCCGCTGCGCTGAGCGGCGCCATGGTGCGGACCGTTCGCGGTGATGGTGGGTTGTTTGATGCTGGCGACGTGACCGCTGCCGTTCGCACGCGCAACATTCATCACCCGGTGAGCAAGATGCTGGTTGCGGAAAACACGCAGAATCGCGGGGGCGGAACGGTGTGGGGCATGGATCGCTGGGAGCGCGTGGCGCGTGAGGCGCATACCCATGGTCTCCACGTGCATGTCGACGGCGCGCGTCTCTTTAACGCGTGCGTTGCTGGTGGTTACTCGGCCGACGCATTCGCCAAGCATGCCGATACGGTCAGCGTGTGCTTCTCCAAGGGATTGGGGTGCCCGGTCGGCAGCGCCCTGGTTGGCCCAGCAGCGTTCATTGAGCGCGCGCGGAGATTTCGAAAGATGTTTGGAGGCGGCATGCGGCAGAGCGGTTTGCTTGCCGCTGCGGCGATCTTTGCACTGGAGCACAACGTGGACCGCTTGGCGCAAGACCATGCGAATGCGAAGGCATTTGCCCGTGGAATCTCTGCATTGCGCGGCTTGCGCCCGCATGTCAGTGCTGAAGAAACGCCCACCAACATGGTGTTCTTCCATGTCGATCCTGCGATCGGAACGGCGCAGGCGCTGTGTGCGCGCTTGGAATCCAAGGGTGTTCGGATGATGGGGCTCGATCCGCAGCGCGTTCGTGCAGTGACGCATCGTGATGTTGATGCTGCTGGAATTGAGCGCGCGGTTCGTGAAATTGCCGCTGCTGTGCAGGACAAGTGATCGTCAGAGCGTGCCCCGTGCGGGCACTTGATTGAGCAATTCGATCCACGCGAGGCGTTCAATCAGCCAATCGCCGTTTGCTTGGCGGCGGACTTCAATCCACCAGCGCGTGGGGACTGCTGCATAGCTGGAAGCGGTGGTGGTGCGGCAACCAAGCAACACGATGCCGCAATCAGAATCCTTGGTGGCAATGGAAAGTTCCGTGACGGAATTTGATTCGATGCGGTGTTTGCCCTTTAAACTTTCAGCTGCGCGCATCAATCGTTCCAAGTCATCGCCCGGGCTCTCTGGGCCGCCGTAGTGCATTGATGCATCGGGTGCGAAGCAAGCCTGAAATCGCTGCAGGTCGGCGGATTCTGCTGCTGCCACCAGTGCTTGAACGGTTTCGCGCGCGTGTTCGCCTGGCGACACTTGTACTGCTGCAAGTGCAAGAATTGCAGCGGCGCACAACATCATGGCCACGCCCGCCAAGATGGCGCGGACGCGGTCGGTGCGCGCTCCCCACCATGCGAGCGCGGCGGCCACCACCAGTATGGGAAAGGCCAGCGTCCATGGGCTTTCGGCAAAGAGCGCGGTGAAGAGCGGTGTGGATGGAAGTTCAATGTTCACAGTGGGGATGTCCGTGGCGACCGGCCTCCTGCACTCAGTCTGCCGCGCTCGTAGCCTATAGCGGTCATGGCTTCGGTTCCTACTGCCCAGCATCTTGATGGAGTTGCGGATCTTTCCGGAGCGTGCACCGGTTCATTGGGAATATTGGTGGCCGAGGGGCCATCACTGGCGCAGGCGCTCTCCGCGCTTGCGGATCCCGGGCCGCGCAGTAAGTACATCATGGTGTGTACGACCGGGGCGCTTCGACCGCTGGTTGCTGCGGGGATTGCGCCGGATGCGGTGGTGCTTGGTGTTGAGGAGCCGGACTTGGAGGCGATTCTTGGGCAGCTGCCCGTGCGCCTGCTTTCCAGCACCACACTCTTTGCGCCCGCAGTGCTGGAATCAGCGGCGTCGCGTTGGTGGAGTGGGCCGATGCGCCTGACTGGTGAAGGTGGTAGTGACTCCGCGCAATTTGGTTCATTGGGCGCTGGTCGTGCGGAGGAGCGTGCGCATCGATTGCTTCGACATATTGGCTGTGATCCCGTGGCATTGGTCGGCGTGGATCCGCTTGGGCTTGATGGGGTGTGGCATGTCCGTGGCACCGCTTTGGATTCCGCGTGGAGCGCGCAGCTCAACCCGTTCATCACGCTTGCAACGCTGGAGTGGCGCCTGGGCATGCAGCGCCGTGAATTTCATGATTCGGCCATGCGCCGCGTGCGCGCCTTTGTGAGTGCCGATCGCGAAGCCGGGCTGCGGGTTCTTGATGCGGGCGCGGGCGTAGTTGCCGACGCAACAGAAATGCCGATCCGCGAAGTGCTTTTGCGCCATGCAGTGGTTCGCCGACCGCTGCCATTGCCGCGTCGTTTACCAGCGCCGCGCATTGATATTGATGTTGGCCCTGCGCGGCAAGCGCGCTCGATTGTTGGGCTCATTGTTGCTGATTCGCAGTTTGGTGGCACCGGAGTGCCACGCCACTTAGATAGCGAATTTGGTGGGCGACCGGTATTGGTGCGCACTATTGAACGCATGGCGAGCGCGCAGTGCATTGAGCGCATTATTGTTCTGACTGATGCGCCGGATGCCATGAAGGATCTGATAGGCAATGTCCGTGTGCGCGTTCCGGTAGAAGTGGAAGCGTGCACGTGCCCACTGCGTGGGCCGGAGTGGCAATCCATTGCTGCTAGTCGATTGTGGTGCGATTCTCTGTGGGGCGGCGGCATCGGTGGAACCACCGTATTTGATGAGATGTTGGCTCCGCAGGCGATTGCTGATTGTCTTGCGGCGCGTCGCATTGACGGAGCGATGATCATTGGCGGCGACTGGCCATTGGTGCTGATTGATGGAGGTGCTGGGATTGAGGATGTAGCCACGCGCTTTGAGGCGGTTGGCCGCCGTGGCGTGGTCTTTGGCGATGCTCCGCCGGGGCTTTCGCCGTGCGCTGCTGGTGTTGACGCATTGCGTTCGCTAGCGGAGCGAGGACCGGGCGCAACGGTGGGAGCCATGGCGGGTCTACGCGGCAAGTGGAGTTACGATTTGCGCAGCTCGCCGCGCTGGGTGGTGCACGCGCCGTTCGCGGCACGTATTGCCACTGTGCGCGCCATCTTTGATTCGCCGCGTTCGAAGTTGCGTATGCGCCGTGGGCTAGAGCCGATCCTGCCAGAAAGTGGCAGTGCCTTTCCGGGGTGGACGGAAATTATTCCAGCATTGGAGCGGCAATATGCAGCGCTGCCGACATTTGCTCCGCAGCACTTGTTGATTGAGTTGTGCACCGGGCGGTTTGCCAACGGCAGTGCCAGTCCGCATCGCTATGGAACTATTCAGCGACCGCCGATGACCCATGCGCTCATGGAACGCATTCTGGAACAGTTGATTGATGCGCGCGATGTGGTCATCAGCTTTGCTGGATTAGGTGATCCGATGCGCCATCAAGAGCTGCCGACGTATATTCGCATGGCCAAAAATGCCGGCGTGCGCGCAGTGCATGTGCGCACAGAATTGTTGGCATCGTCCGGCGTGATTGGTGCGATGGTTGATGCGGGCGTTGATGTCGTCAGCGTGGAATTGCATGCGGCGTGCGCGCACACCTACCGCGACACTATGGGGTTCGATCGCTATGAAGATGCGCTCGCAAACGTGCGCCGATTGCTTGATCTGCGTCGGGCCGCAGGTGGTGCGGATATTGATCTCTTTGGCTTGCCATTTGTGGTGCCGCGTATGCAGCGGCGTTCAGCAACCGTGGCAGATCTGGCTGGTTTTTGGCAAGAGTGGGGTCGCCTCGGCACCGCTGTACTTGAAGCACCGCCGATTGCGTTCATGGGTGAAGAAGAACGAGCCACTCACGACCGACTGGTGGACGCGTCCAACCCACTGCGCAGCCAGCGCCGGGAACTGTGGCGGCGCATGAAGATCCTCTCCGACGGCTTGGTTCCTGCGGCAGAATGCGACCTCTTAGGGAGCACCGCGGTGGCCACACTGGATCGGCTGGGTGTGCTCGACGCATGGCGCGAGGTAGTCAGCCGGCGCCGGGATGTTCGGCGCGAGAGTGGCGAGGGTTGTATTGAACTTCGCACTCGAACGCCCTGAGCGTGGCCTGCCTACTATTCAGCGCATGTTTGACGCCGATGCAGTTGACTTCTCGCAGCCAGTAGCGCTCTTCCCGCTACCAACGGTGTCATTGTTGCCGCACGCATTGCAGCCGCTGCATGTGTTTGAGCCGCGCTATCGGAGCATGGTGGTTGATGCGCTTGGCGCTTCGCTGACGGGCGATTTTGACCACGCCGCGCCGATTGCGATGGCAACCTTTGCAGGTGAGGGATGGCGTGATTCCTATGCAGGCGCGCCCGCGCTCCGCCCGGTGGTGTGCGTGGGCCGGATCGTTCAGCATCAGCGCTTGCCGGATGGCCGCCATGACATCATGTTGCACGGGGTGGCGCGCGCAAAGATCGTTGCGATGCATGAAGCGGATGATTCGCGGCCGTATCGCATGGCGGAGTTGCAGCCGCTGGAGCCGCTGGAGATGAACCGTCCGCGCATGTTGCGCGTTCGCCGGGCGATGCATGCACTGCTCGCGCGCCCGCGCTTGGAGCGCGTCATTGCGGCGCGTCATGTACTCGATTGGTTTGCTCGTGATGACGTGCCGACTCATGCCGCGATCGAAGTGGCTGGGTATGCATTGGTTCGCAATTCAGAAGCTCGATATCAATTGCTTGCGGAACCGAATGCATTTCGGCGCGCGGGAATTGTGCGCGATGCGATTGTGGACTTGGAGCGCTTGATTTGCATGGCAGAACGCCAGCACAGCGCCGATTGGCCGAAGGGGGAGAGTTGGAATTAAGGGCGGGGTGAGCCGGCGGGCGCGGGGGGCGCGGATGGCGCAAGAGGCGCGGATGGCGCAAGAGGCGCGGATGGCGCAAGAGGCGCGGATGGAACGATTGGCGCCGCAGGCGCAGTCCCATCTGTGGAAGTACTTGGAACTGTTCGAAGCGCCGGCAGGTGTGCTTGACTGGTGGCGGCATCCAGGGCGGTGTTCCACTCAACTACTTCATTGGCGAAACGTTTGAGCAACGGGGCGGGATCGCCTTCAATCACGATCTGCGTGATGGCGTCGCCCTTTGCTAAGGCATCAACCACCGCTTGCCCCGATGCAACGGTGCCGAAGATTGGAATGTCCAAGTTCCAACGCGATTGCTCCTTCACGGTCACGAAGAACTGTGTTCCGTGCGCGCGCTGGCCATCAGGAGACTTCTGCATCGCCACCATGCCTGGCCCTTCAAACATGAGTTTGGCACTGAATTCACGGCGAATGGTGTAGCCCGGGTCGAACGACTGACCGGGCCCACCACTCTGGCGCAAGACACGCGTCCAATCATGAAAGGCACTGCGGTCGTAGGCGCCGCGCTGCACGAGGTTGACAAAGTTGGCGCAGGAGATGGGAGCTTCCGCCACACGCAAAGTGATTCGAAATGTGCCGCGCGCAGTATCGACGCGCGCCGTGAGCACGGGGGCGGCGGTCGGGGCAGCAGGGGCAGAAGCGGGCGCGGTCGTCGGGGCAGAGGAAGGCGCGAGCGTTGGTGGTGCGGCGGTGGTCGCGTGTGGGCCAGCAACAAACGCAACGATGCATGCAAGTGCAAGTGCCACGGTTGCCAACACGTGGCGACGTTTCCGTATGGGGCGGGCTGGATTCATCATTGATGATTCATCGATCCTTCGCACTACCACCACTCGGTGTTGGCGCATCCATGTCAGTGGACTGATCGTCCGCCCAATCGCCGGCGTTGAGTTGTGCGATGCGTTCATCGATCCCACGCAGTCGCCACTGAGCGGTTCGCGTTTCCGCGTCGCAGGCCATGATGCGCTCCGCGAAGATGGCGCGCGTTCGTGGATCACCGGATGACGCTTGCTCCATACGAACAGCGGTGTCCCGCACCAATCGGCGCCGTTTATCAATCAATTCTTGCAAGCGCCGCTGCGCCCCCAGAAGCGCAACCACCGACTGCGGCGGCGCGCCGGATTGCGCACTCGCCACGATGGCATCAAGCTCTTCCGAGTTGGCAGCGCGCTTACTCAGTTCGCGACGCGATGCATTCAATCGCAACTGCAGGTCGTACATCATGGCAGTGAGCGGCTCGCCCAGTGATGGCCCGCCGATCTCCGTAGCGCGTGTTACCGCCAGTTCAAGTGCACTTTCGGAATCAAAGATCCACGGCCAGATCGATCGATCAGCCGCATCACGCAGGAGCTCCGCCGCGGGCGCCGGAAGCATTTTTAAGAGCGCAAGCGCGGCATCATGATTGGCCGCACGCAACGGTGCTTCGGACGCGCGATCACGCGCTGCGAACTGGTCGAGCAAGCGAATGCGTTCGTCGATGGTGGCCTGCGGAGCGGTGAGTTCCCACGCCGGGCCCCATGATTCCTCAAGCCGTGCGCGATCAAGAGCGGTACTCATCAGTTCCACGCGACGCGCGGCGATGACGCTGGCGAGGCGTGACCAATGTCGTTCCAGCGCGCCTTCGATGCGGCGGCGGTCTGCGCCGGTGATCCCGGATTCATCAAGCAAATCCGGGAGTCGAACCGCCGCGGCGGGATCGTTTGCTGGGACGTCATCGCGCTTCACCACGCGCATGAACAGCGCCATTCCAGCGAGTTGTGCGGGTTCGTTTGTGCGCAGCGTTGCGGCACGCGTCACAAATTCCATGTCTGCCGCGGCAAGTGTGCGGCGCCAATCAATGGTTGCTTCCAGAAGTGCGGCAAGCTCGGGACCAGCCATGGGTTCCAAAGAGCCAGTAGCAGTAGCGCTTCGGTATGCAGCGGACAATCGTGAGTGAACGATCGCTGATGCGTTTGCGTACGAAACCGTGGTGAGCGACTCGTAATGCAGGACCAACGAATCCAGGGAATCTTTGGCGCCTGGTTCGGCGCCAAGGGCCGCGGCGGTGGTGCGCATCTCCTCAGCCGTGTACGGCGCAGGCACCAATGTGGCCATGAGTTCCGACTCGGCCGTGGCACGAGCGGCGGTGCGCGCGTCGCGGCTGGGATTCGCTCCGCTGCCATGCGCGGGGCGCGTGGTGGCAAGTGCTGGGGTGGCAGGATTACTGGTTGGAGCCGTCGCAGGTGCGGCGATCGGCGCTTCGGGCGCTGGCGTCGCTGGTGGAAGCGGCGGCGCGGCATCCGGCGCACCCGCAGCGGGCGGCGCAGTCATGAGTGCAGCGCTGAGTATCGCGACGAGCATCGGCCACGAGCATATCCTCGGGACATGCCCTCCTACTGGCTTTGCAAGACCGAACCTTCCGTCTATTCCATCACTGACCTGCGCCGTGACGGCGTGACGGGCTGGGAATGCATTCGCAACTACCAAGCGCGCAACTTCATGCGCGATTCCATGTCGCCGGGCGATCGGGTGCTGATCTACCACTCCAACGCGGAACCCACCGGTGTCGCCGGCGTCGCCGAGGTGGTGGGCGAGGCGCGCGCGGATCCGACCCAGTTTGACCCAAAGAGCGAGTACCACGACCCCAAGTCAACACGCACCGCGCCGCGCTGGATGATGCGTGATCTCAAGTTCGTGGAGTGCTTCGGCCAGGTGGTGGCGCTGGAAGAACTGCGCACCGCGGCCGCCTTGCAGTCCATGGTTGCGCTGCAGAAGGGAAATCGCCTCAGCGTGACGCCGGTCACTGCCGCGGAGTTTGCTGCGGTGCTGCAACTTGCGAAATCATCGAAAGGCCGGAAGCGCTGATTGGGGTATCGTTCACGTGTCGCCGGCATTCGCTGGCGCAAGGAGGACTTCGATGGGTGCAGGAATCGGAATCATCGCGCTGGGAATCATTGGTTTGATCGCCGTGGTGGCGCTCGGGCTCGTGCTGTGGGGCATTGGTGTCTACAACTCACTGACGCGCTCGCGCATTGCTGCGCAGGGTTCGTTTAGTGGTATTGATGTTGAACTCAAGCGTCGCCATGACTTGGTGCCAAACCTCGTCAATACGGTCAAGGGCTACGCGGCGCACGAGAAGCAGACCTTTGAAAGTGTCATCTCTGCGCGCGCTGCGGCAGTGCGCCCCGGCATGAATATGGACGAGCGCCTCAAGGCAGAACAAGGTTTGGGCGGTGCGCTTGGTCGTCTGATGGCTGTTGCCGAGGCGTATCCAGACCTCAAGGCCAACCAGAATTTCTTGCAATTGCAGGGCGAGCTCTCGCAGATTGAAAATCGAATCGCTGGAGCGCGTGGCGGATATAACGGCGCGGCGCAGACGTTCAACGCCACCGCACGGCAGTTTCCTGCACTGTTCATTGCCCGCATGTGCGGGTTCCAAGACATGCCATTCTTTGAAGTGGATGATCCCGCGCAGCGCAATGCTCCGCAGGTTCAGTTCTGACGGATTTCGTTGGCATGGCACGCGAACGCATCGTTTCTGCAGCAGAACAAGCCACTGACGCCGAGCAGGCAACCGGTGCGCTTCGTCCTGTTCGTATTGATGAATACGTTGGTCAGCGTGATCTCATTGAACGGATTCGCATTGCTATCGAAGCGGCCAAGGGACGTGGCGAACCGATGGAGCATGTGCTTCTGCATGGTCCCCCGGGGCTTGGTAAGACCACGCTTGCCCATGTGATTGCCGCAGAAATGGGCACGCGCGCGTATGTGACGAGCGGCCCGGCGCTCACCAAGGCGGCTGATCTCATTGGCACACTCACCAAGATGGAGGCGCATGATGTCCTCTTCATTGATGAGATCCACCGTCTGCCCACCGCGGTTGAGGAATACATTTATCCCGCCATGGAAGACTTCCGCATCGACTTCACTGTCGACAGCGGCATGAATTCCAAGGTGGTGACCATCGGGCTGCGGCCGTTCACGTTGATCGGTGCGACGACGCGCTCTGGTCTCTTGACGCAGGCGCTGCGATCACGCTTTGGAATTGCGCACAACCTTGGCTTCTATCCGGTGACGGACATTGTTGCCATCCTGGCGCGCGCTGCCGGTTTGTTGCGGATGGATGGAATTCCCGCAAGCACCTTGCAGTCGATTGCCGAACGGAGTCGCGGCACACCGCGCGTGGCGCTTCGACTTCTGCGACGTGTGCGCGATTTCTCCGCGGTGCGTGCCGCCGGGCGGCTTGACACTCGGGTGGTCGACGATGCGCTTGCACTTGAGGGCGTCGATACGCTGGGCCTTGACGAACTTGATCGTCGCTACTTGCGGACCTTGGCGACCACGTACGAAGGCGGTCCGGCCGGTCTGGAAGCGATCGCCGCCACGATTGGTGAAGATGCACTCACACTTGAAGATGTCGTTGAGCCGTACCTGTTGCAGGTGGGATTCTTAGCGCGCACTCGGCAGGGTCGAAGGTTGACCCATGCAGCATTCCGACACGTGGGCATCGAACCGCCCGCGCGTTCGGAAGAACTCTTTGATTAACACGTCCGTGTGGTGCAGGTTGCAGCGTGCTCAGCGGTTGATTGCTTGCGACGTGAAGGGCAGGGGGCTTGCTTTGCCACCAATAGCGATATTGATTCCACCGAAATACTGGTCCTGAATAGCGTCATAGCCAAAGGTGGCCAGCAGCGTGAAATCAGGCATTTCACGACTCAAATTGGCGGTGAATAGGCGGAAGTCGTTCTCTTCAAGGTCGTAGGTTGGAACGAATGACGCCGTGTAAGCCTTGCTGATCTGGTAGTTCACGCCACCCGAGAGCAACGAGTCGGAGAGGTACACGCTCTCTGGCGCAAAGTTGTTGATGCCGCGGTATTCGATGAATGTTGAAACATCCGGGGCGTGTTGCATGGTGGCGCCGATCGAGCCGCGGCCGGCGCTGGCAAGGCCGAACGCACCGGTGCCATCCGATGGCAGATCATCGGCAAGCAGATAGGTAATGCTGCCACGCAGCGTCAACGAACTACTCGCAGCAAACTGGAAGCTGCTGTAAGCATTGCGACCCCACTGACTCAATTCTGGGCGCCAGGCGAAATACTGCGGGAACAGACTCTGTTTGTACTTGGCACCGTCGGTGTAGTTACGTGCTAAGTCGTCGCCGCTTTCATTCCACATGATGCCAACATCAAGCATCAACCAATCGACGGACTGCCAATTGCCTGGACCGCCACGCATGGTTTGCAAGCGTTGCTTCAGTCCAGCTTGCACAACAGCACCGCCGGTTGCGCCTTCCATCTCTTGGTCGTAGATGGCGTAGGCAAGGTCGTCGGTGGAGTTGTAACCAGCCCAGGTATTGACATACGGAGTCAGCACATGGCGCATGCGGTGCAGATCAAGTGTCGCCACTTCAAACTTATCAAAGTTAGAAGTGAAGTCTGCGCTGGAGCGGAAGCCGGTAGCGATGATGGCACGGAAATCTTCAGCTTCGGTGTTGTAACTGGTGCGATCACCGCTGATGTATCCAAAGACGTTCGCGGATGTAAATGGCGTGATTTTCCAGCCATTACCGCCGAATGTTGAGGAGAGTTCTTGGCGGGTGAAGATGCGCGAGACCGTATCGCCGTTGTATCCGCTGGATTCGTACAGATCGGTCAACGTGGTGGCATTGGTGAACGTCTTGCCTGGCGCATAGGTTTGGCCGTTCAGGTTGAACGTATTGGGTCGTACGCCAGTAGTGTCTTGCGAACCGCGGCCGAACTCCAGCGCCATCAGGTTCAAGTTGTATTCCTGCTGCCAGACGATGGAATCGCCAAACAGCGTGTCGCCCCAACGCTTGTAGGCAACCTCGGGGAATTTGCGCACCTGGTACGGCCGCGATGCCAGCTGCGAACTGTTGGTGATCACATCGTTGGTGGGAATTGCTGCAAGTGCAGAGAATTCCGAGCGATCGCCGCGGTCAACGTAGTAGGTGCTGGTTTCGCGTTGAAACTCAGTGGCAAACTGTTGCTGTCGCCAGACCTGCAGGAAGCTCTCATCGCTGACGTAGGAAGTGCGCAGTTCCAACTTCGACGTATCGGAGAACACAAATTCGCGCGACAGATTGAATGTGCCGCGGATGCTGTCGGTGGCGACCACTTCTTCACCCGCGGACGTTTGTTCGGGATTTCCGAAGTCGCCGACGATCAACGCGTCAACTTTGGCACCATCTACTTTGCCGCGCACGCCGCCGCCCACACCGTAATTGGTGAGCGTTTCTTGCACCAGATTCAGGTCAGTATCGCGCGGCTTGGCAATCCCCATGAGCGAGAACAGGTCCCACTCTGAGTAGATTTGTGCACCCGTCAATTCGTTGTAATTGCCACCGATGGCGCGAATCGGCGGCATCATGTCGCCTTCGGATGCAAAGGTGGGCAGCCAGAAGAATGGCACTGCGCCAGACTTGAAAGTCACGTTGTCAGCTCGCAATTTACTGATGGTTCCACCGTCGGCTCCGACGGCTTCGGTGATGGTGGCGCGATCGGCGCCGATGGAAAGATGCGGCTCGAAGAACTCGCTCATGGAGATCTGAATGTCGTTGCCTTCAAACTGCTGCTGCGAATACTGGCGCAATTCTGCGGCGCGTGCAATGAGTGGTATGCCGCTTCGAGCGGTGGTGCGGAGCACGCTGTCCACCATGCTTGCTTTGCCAGTGGCAAAGTCGTAGTAGGCACGGCGCGCGCGGATCACATACTTGAAGTCAGTGGCGTAGACATCACCCTCAAGATAAATGCCAGCCACGGACTCAGCGGTGGTTTCAGTGGATCCGCCCTTGAGTGCGCCGAGCGTTCCCTTCTTCAGAAACACCACGCCACGATCAGCGCGCATTTGCAGGGCTCGCGTGGCGCCGCCTTCAAACCGCGGCAACACATCAATGGACACGCCCTTGGTGAGTGCAATCTGATCCGTCTGCGCGTCGGCATCAATTTGCTCGGCGGCAAAGGTCACCATGCTGTCAGGAGCAACGATTGGTCGCGATGATGAGCCAGGGATCGCTTCGCCAGCAACTACTGGAATCGGCGGGGCGGCAGGCATTTGTGCCATCAATTGCGCTGCACCGGGCTGCGCGGCGGCTTCCAGCTTTGCGGCAACACTTCGGTCCAGCGGTGCGTTTTCGCCAACCACCATAGGGGCTGGCTTGGGCGGAAGCGGCGGCCGAAGCACTTCGGGAAGAATGCGCAGCGCGGGTGGTTTGGCGCTCAGTTCAACCAAGTATGCGGCGAGGCGCTGTTGCGCGCGCGCGAGGTCTTCGTTGGCCGCAGGAGCGGTTGGCTCAAAGAGCACCGCCGAGAGTGAGACGTCGCCGTAGGTGCTGGCGGTGATGAAGAGGTTCGAACCGCCAGCGCCAAGTCCGGCTGCCTTGGTGGGCTCGATGGTTTCCGGGAACCACACAGCGATCTGCGTGATGAGTCCCTTGGCGCTTGGAATGCGTTCGATCCAGATGACCGCGCGGTCGGAAGTGAAGTCGTAGGTGCCAAGGTTCACACCGACGCGTCCGGTGAGATAGACGCGCTGCGTGCTGTCCACTTTCCAGACGTGAGCATTGGTGGAACGAAGTGTGATCGGCCACACACCGGGTTCGGTGGGGATGACAAATCCACCCAATCGGTCACCTTCGACGCGCGCTCGCTCGACCTGTCCATGTGCGGTGGATAGAACCGCCGTGACGCTGAGGCATCCAACGATGGATGCCAAACTTCGCATGGTGGTGATGGACGCGCGGGGCACGCGCGGAAGGCTACTTCAGCCGCGGACGGTTCACCGCCAGCTGATGGGGCGCCCGCTCAATCCGTTGATTTCTTTTAGCAAGGTCATCGCCACGATCCCGGCAAGGGCAAGCGCGGCCATGCCCAGCGCCTCGGCTTGCAGCCCGGCGGCCATCAGCCATGCCGCCGCGTAGACGGCTTGCCACATAGCGCCGTAGCGACGAAGTCGTTCAGCGCCCGCAGCACCGGGCGATCCCGCAACTTTCGCGCGCACCAGGAGCAGGAATCCCGCGAGCGCTAGGACGGGCCAAATGATTCCGATCGGACCAGAACCAATGAGTTCATCGCCGCGCGCCACTTGCGGCCAGTAGCCGCCCGCGGAATTGCGCGCCGCGAGCGCTCCGCCGCCAAGGAGGGCGATCGACCAGAACAACCACACCGCTACCAAGGACAGAATGCGCTTGGTTCCAAAGTACGGGCGCTTGTCCTCGTATCGATGCACACTGGCAGCAATGGCCACCGCGTGCGACATGGACCACCAGATCGGCAAGGTGAACGTCAGCGTCCAGTTGGGGATCAGCATGTTGGCCGCATGCAGGAGGCCGATGGTGACGATGCCGATGGATGGAATGTGCTTGCCGATGGCGTCATAGAACATGACCGCTGCGGCAACGGCAACCGTCAGGATCAACGCGGGCTCGCCCAGGGTGCTTGCCGAAATCACCGCCGTCATCAACGCGCCAAACGAAAGGAGCGCGGCGCTTGAGGTGCGAATGCGGCCAGCGGCAAGCGGTCGCTCCGGGCTGAAGCGCCGATCATGGCGGACATCAAGGAGATCATTCAGGCTGGCCGCGAAACTGAACAGACCGATCGCCACGAGCGCGGTGCACGCCAACGCCTTCCAAAGTGGCATGTGATAGAGCGGTAGATGCACGTACCGCGGGTCGGCACGTGTGAGCAGCGTCACCAGCCACAGCTCGCACACCGCGCCGAACGCGAGGGAGAGCCGCGTCAGTTGAAACGCGTCGAGGATGCGCTCGGCAACTGGACGCACCGGGTCATGGTAACGGGGCGCTGCTACGATCATCAGCCCGTCGGCGGGCATTCCGCCCGACATCGCCGGGCTCGTCGGTTTGCGTGTGTTCCTGAAGCAAGTTGCTTGTTCTGAGATTCAACAGAGATCCGTACCGAAATGAAGGCTGACAGCAATATTCCTGCGGACGCACGCGGGCTTCGCGTGGCGATCGTGGTGAGCGCGTATCACCGTGACATTACCGAGGCGATGGAATTGGCAGCCACTGCCGAGTTCCTGCGGCTTGGCGGTCAAGCTTCGGACATCGTTCGCTTGCAGGCACCGGGCGCATTTGAGATTCCGCTACTCATTGACACAGCGCTCGCGCGTGCAGGCATTGCAGCGGCAGTAGCGATTGGGTGCATCGTGCGCGGTGAGACGCGGCATGACCGGCACCTTGGCCAAGCCGTAACCAGTGAGTTGGCGCGCATTTCCGTGACGCGCGGCAAGCCAGTTGGTTTGGCAGTGTTGACCGTGGAGAATTTGAAGCAGGCACGTGCGCGTGCTGGTGGCGAAGTTGGAAACAAAGGCGCGGAAGCAATGACCGCTGCGCTCGCCTGCGTGCGTGCTTGTGAGGATCTCCGCCAATGACTAGCAATGAACGAACCACTGGCACCGACGCAGCCGGTGGGCATGAACGCCTTCCTGAAGGCGCGGCCACACTTGCGATGCGTCGTTGCGCGCTGCAGGCCATGTACCAATTGGACGCCGGGCAGAGTTCCGATGGCGCATTGGTTGGCATGTCACAGGCAGAGACCGATGCCGATCACGCTCCTCCTGGAGACGTTGAGCGTGGCATGGCACTTGCCGCGCTGGCGTGGGAATTCCATGACGACGCCGATCGTGAAATTGCAACTTTGGCCCGCGAATGGCCGCCGCACCGGCAGCCAGTGGTTGACAGAAATCTGCTGCGCCTGGGTTGGTACGAACTTCGTCAATCATCCGAGCCACCACGCAAAGTGGTCAGCGACGCCGTCGAATTGGCGAAGGAGTTTGGAACCGCCGATAGCGGCAAGTTTGTCAACGGCGTGCTCGACAAGATCATGAACGGCGTGAGCGGCGATGTCAGTGATGACGATGCGGAAGCCGTGGGGGAAGGCTGAGATGTTCTTTCGTGCCGCGGTCGATGCGATCAAGCGTGGTCTGCAGAAGACGGCCGAGGTATTCGGCGCGGGGTTTCGTTCGATCCTGCATGGCCGCACGCTCAGTGAGGAACTGATCGACGACATCGAGCGGACGTTGGTTGCTGCTGATGTCGGAGTGCGCGCGGCGCGCGAGATCGCTGCGGAGCTGCGCGCTGAGTTTCGCTCGGGCCGTGTGCCACGCGGAGAGGATGCGATTGAATTTCTCAAGACTCGATTGAAATCACGCCTTGCATCTGGTTCGCGCGAGATTGCTGTGGCGGCTTCCAAGCCAACGGTCGTACTTGTGGTCGGGATCAATGGTGCTGGAAAGACCACCAGCGTTGCCAAGATTGCCAAGAGCCTCAAGGATGATGGTCGCAGTGTGTTGTTGGCCGCCGCTGATACATTTCGCGCGGGTGCCGTGGCGCAGCTGGAAACATGGTCGCGACGCCTGGGCGTGGACTTGGTGAAGGGCGCGCAAGGAGCAGATCCGGCAGCCGTGGCGTTTGATGCAGCGGACGCAGCGATTGCGCGCGGAGTTGATGTCCTGCTGGTCGACACGGCAGGTCGCTTGCACACGCAAGACAATCTGATGCGACAACTGACCAAGATCAGGAATGTTCTCGCCAAGAAGATTCCCGGAGCCCCGCACGAAATTCTCCTGGTGCTTGATGCCACCAGCGGTCAGAACGCAGTGTTGCAGGCCACGGCCTTCAAGGCGGCATGTGATGTCAGTGGAATCTTCTTAGCCAAGCTTGATGGCACTGCGAAAGGTGGCATTGTGGTTGCGATCCGCGATGCCCTTGACGTGCCCGTGAAACTCGTGGGAGTTGGCGAAACGCCCGACGATGTGCAGCCGTTCGACCCCGATCGGTTCGTGGAAGCCATGTTTGCTGCATGAGCCGGGCTGCCTAGAATGCACCCCATGCGTCGGAAAGCGTTCACACTCGTTGAGCTCTTGGTGGTGGTTGCCATCATCGGAATCCTCATTGGGATCATTGTTCCGAGCGCGCGCGGGATTCAGCGCGAAAGTCAGAATGCGGGGTGCCTCTCCAACCTGCGCCAAGATTTCATTGCGGTGGATTCCTATCGGCAGCAGAACAACGGTCGTCTGCCTATGTGTGAATTCCTGCCAGTGGTCACCGATGCGGGTATTGACGGCGGTTTGCCGAACTTTCTTTCGGGCTTCATGCCGGCGGATTCCTCATCCTGGATTTGCCCATCTGACAAAGATGAAGAGTCGCTTTCAACGGGCACCAGTTACATGTATCTGCCAGGCTTGCTTCGTTACACACCGGCTGTGCAAGTGGATGTAGTGACGTTACTGATGTCATTTGATCCAGCGACTACATCCATGGATCGATTGATGACAGTTCGGTTGGACGCAGAGGCGCGCGCGATGACGGAGTTCTTTGAGCGCGAGGCGGCGCGGTATCCGCTTCTCACTGACAGCCAAGATCGCCATCGCCGCGTTGGCGTGGAGCGGAACGGCGTCTACATTGACGGCAGCGCGCGGATGGCGGAAGACCTTTCCCAAGACGCAGAAAACGGAGCTACACCATGAATTTGATGGAATCAATCAGATCCCGTGACATGGATCTTGGAGAGCTCTGGGAAGAGCACCGTTCGCAGATTGTGACTTCCGTCGCTGCCGCCCTTGTTGTGGCGCTGTTGGCCAGTGGATCATGGTGGTTTTTTGCAGGGCGATGGAAGGCCCCGCCATCGATCTTTGATTCGCCAGTGGACAACGTGCTTGGCTACTTCACTACCGACGATTTCAACCTTCTTTCGGTGGACGAGCGCGTCAAGTACGTGCAGCAGTTCATTGGTCGTTTCCGTGGAATGAACCAACAGGACAGCGTGGTTGCTTCGGCGTTCTTGGCTGGTGTCACCGGCAAAGTGCGCGAGCAGATGACGCAGAACGTGCGAATTCTGGCGAAGGACATCTTGATCCAAGGTGCGGCTACCTATGTGAATTTGCCCGTTGGTGAGCGCGGAGCATTCATTGACAAGTGGGTAGCGGATTGGTTCCGCTTTGCAGAGACCACTGCTACCGGTAAGGAATCAGAGAGCACCAACCAAGACATCATGACCAACGCGCGCGCGGAAGCGAAGCGCGGCGAAGAGCGTCAGCGTGAGCGCATGAAGGGCAAGAGCTTGACGGACAAGGGCGCGGATCGATTCTTGGGATTCTGGGAGAAGGAAGTTGAGCCGGCTTCCAGTCCGCGCGAGCAGGCGCAGATTTCGCGATTCATGGACGCGGTGCGCACGCGCATGCTGACGGGACAGTGACAGACGCGCGCGCGAGTAACGGTGGTGCGGGTATGGATGCCGCATTGCCGGTATTGCGCGCCGCCGCCGAGATCACCGAATGCATGCGCACTGCGCGCGCCATGGTGCTGACGGCTGCCACGGGAAGCGGTAAGACCACGCAAGTTCCGCAGATTTTGGCGCGTTCTGGCCTAGTAGAAGGGCAGATTGTGG
>Ga0247837_1002462_pt1 | contig 34984 bp, 23 predicted proteins | sample LaCtaG_2_FD_187115 | JGI IMG/M metagenome (GOLD analysis project Ga0247837, IMG submission 187115) | Freshwater microbial communities from meromictic Lake La Cruz, Castile-La Mancha, Spain - LaCruzMarch2015_14.5m | ecosystem: Environmental > Aquatic > Freshwater > Lake | place: Spain: Castile-La...
TATAACTAAGGCCAATGATTTACAGTCACAAATATCTGGACAGGTAAACTACAACAGTTCAAACTTTTTAAGTCAACTCGGGATAACTTATCAATACTTGGGACAGCATGAAAAGGCAATTGAAATTCACGAAAAAGTTTTAAATATTACAAGGCAACTATTCGGCGAAAGTAATATATTGTGCGCAATACCCCTAGTCAATATTGGAAATTCATATAACGAACTAGGTCTGTATGAAAAAGCTAAAGAAAATTTTGAATTATGCGAAAAATTACATCGAAAAAATTATTCAGAAAATGATATTAGAAACACGTTAGTTTACCTAAATCTTGCTTCTTCATATCAAGGTTTAGTCAACTACGACTCATCGTTATATTATAGCAATAAAAGCCTTCAGCTTTATAGATTGCAACAACCAAATGATAAAAAATCAGCAATTCAAATCCTCAATAATATTGGTCACACTCTAATATTAAAAGGAGACTATATGTCTGGAATTGATACACTAAAAACAGCACTATCCTATCAAGATTTAAAAGGTGAACTTCTGTCAATAGATCAATTTTTTGCCTCTAATCAAAAAATTGGGTATGGATACCATCTTCTATGGTTATCCACTGCATCAAATCATAATTTAGAAGAATCGAATAGATTTTACAGTGTTGCTATTGACACATTTATGGCAGTTCGGAAATCTGGTTTTAGTTTAGATGCCAAGTCAAGTTTCTTGATAAAATATTACGGTCTGTTTGAAGGTGCTATAACTAATAATTACTGGATGAATTCTATCCAAAAATCAAAGACCTTCATTAATGAGATGTTTGAGGATTCAGAGATTACTAAATCCATTATTTTAAATGAAAATTTTAGCGAGAGTTCTTCTCTAAAATTTTCCGGCATCCCCGACTCCCTCCTCCAAAAAGAGTACGACCTCCGCATCGACATCACTTGGCGCGAAAAACAACGCCAAAGTCTCCTCGACCAAGGTATACCTGAAACCGATACTACTGCACTCCGCGTCTCCAGCATCATTTTCGACCTCAAACGCGACTATGAAACCCTCAAACAACGCTTCGAAGCCGAATACCCGGAATACTACCGCCTCAAATACGACCTCAGCACGGTCTCCCTTCAATACGTACAAGACACCCTGCTCCAAAAAGACCAGGCCTTACTCGAATACTTCGTAGGCGACAGCAGCATCTACCTCTTTGTCGTCCGGCCCGATACCATGATCGTCCAGGAAGTCAAGCGCGACTTCCCGCTGGAAGACTGGATTGAGGGGTTGCGTCACGGTATTTATGGCTATTACGCCGCTGACAGGGCTATTCAAACCGACTCCCTGAAAGCCGATGCCAAACGGAAATACTTGGAATTTGCCCCCAAACTCTACCAGAAACTCTTAGCCCCGGTGGCACACTACCTGCCAGAGAAAGTCATCTTGGTACCTGATGGCCCGCTGGGTTATATTCCCTTTGATGCCTTACTTACGGCAACGCCCGAAGAAGAAAACGACTTCAAATCATACCCCTATCTGATTCACAAACACCAGTTTAGCTATACCTATTCCGCTACGCTGTTGCGCGAAATGCGCGATAAGAAACACCGGCAGGAACCGCAAAAGGACTTTGTCGCCTTCGCGCCCTTTTACGATGGCGATACCACGCTGCTGGCCGGCATGTTCACTTATGATGACCTGATGCGCAAAGACCTCAAACCGCTCGCTTTCTCTGGCCCCGAAGTTGCCGCCGCGTCAAAACTCATGCACGGAGAAACAGTAGCTGGTGCCGCCGCCACCGAGGAAAGGTTCACCAGCATGGTGGGCGATTACCGAATCATTCACTTGGCCACCCATGGCCGCGCCGACAACCGCGTGGGCGACTATGCCTTCCTAGCCTTCACCGAAATAAAGGACAGCATCGAAAACGAGCTGCTCTATGTGAAAGATTTGTACAACCTATCCCTCAATGCCGACCTGGTGGTGCTCTCCGCCTGCGAAACCGGCATCGGCAAGTTGCAGCGCGGCGAGGGTATCATCTCCCTCGCACGGGCATTCGCCTATGCGGGCGCCAAGAGCATTATCACCAGCCTGTGGAGTGTGACCGACAAAAGCACATCCGAACTGATGCGCTTATTCTACCGGGAACTGCGCCGGGGCAAAGACAAAGACGAGGCCCTGCGCCTGGCCCGCCTGCGCTTCCTGAAGGAATCGTCGGTGAAGAATAGCCACCCGTTTTTCTGGGCGGCTTTTGTGCCGGTTGGGGATATGCGGCCCGTAAAATAACAGGCAGGAAAGAATTGTGTGCGTTACTGCTGCCGCAGCGCTGTTTCCAGGGCTCTGGCGCGGTCATAATAGGGATGTTTCGGATTGGAAGTGATTTCTTTTAAAACAGTATCCAGGCGCTTGCGGGAACCCGGGAGTTGTTTGGTCAAACAAAACACCTCGCACCAGATCGCATCCAACTTCCGGTCAGAATCAGTGTAATCGCGGAATTTCCGGAAGTCTGCTTCTGCTTTCGCGTACTGACCCAAATGGTAATAGGTGTATCCGCGCAGATAAAGCGCATCCTGTTCCCGGTTTTTGTCCAACTTTACAAGCAATTGCAAGGCTTCGCGGTATTTCCTGGCACCGTACAGCCTGACGGCCTGATCATACGGCATTTCGGACGCGTCTTCCTCCGACCCCATCAGCGTTTGACTGAAATCTTCTTCTACATAAGAATTAGCCGCAATGGCGGAAAAGTCCCGGGCCGTCGCCGGCTTTTGAACATTTGGGGCTGGAGCGGACGGGACTTCCTCCGCCGCGATCGGTTGGGTTGGAGCAACCGGGGCCGTAGAAGTCGTATCTTCTTTTTGAATGGGAGTGGCAGGAAAAGTTTCTTTAACCTGCTCCGTTCTGAACATATCCTGATTCTTAAGCAATACGATCACAATACCGAACGCAACGATTATCAGTGCAATTATTCCCCAACGGCGATAGGAAAACGCCCCCGGCCTGCCATCAAATGGCGTATCGGTTTTTTTTTCGGCTTCCCCTTCCGTACTCCAGCCATTTAACTGCGTCAACAAATGCTCGTTTCGCAGCATGCGCAATACTTTGGCTTCTGATCGCAAGGCTTCCGCACGCCGTGCCAACCCGGCATCCGATTGTAGCGCCGCCTCAAAGGCCGCCCTGTCTGACGTACTCATCCGGTCATGGATGTAGTCGTCCAAATCTTCAAACTCATATTGCGGATTCATATATCGCGAAGTTCTTCAAGCAATTCGGGGCGGTCAGACAATATAGTGTTCAGTTTCTTCCGGCAATCATGGACGGCCATTTTGGCTGAATCGGGGCTTTTGTACTGTAGTTTTTCTGCAATCTCCGCCATGGTGTAACTGTGACCATGCAACTGGAGCAATTGGCGGCATTTCTCTCCCGTCATGATTAAAAGTTTGTCCAGAAATGCTCTTTGGTGTTGGAGGTTTAATTCAAGTTCCGGGTTCATCTCCGTATCGGCTTTTACAACATCCATTGAACGATCATGCATTGCCGAGCGGCGTTTTTCAGAGCGGCGTTGGGTGTAAAACATTTGCGCCGCTATTTTGACGATGTAGGTCGAAACGGCACTTCGTGTCGGATCGTATTTCTCCTCTTCCACGTGGTTCAAAAAAACAACCAATGCCTGGTTCAACATTTCTCTGACATCATCTTCGCCACCGCCCAAAGCGCGCAACTGTTGCCTGACCGCTCCCTTAAGCTTTTCATTAAGGCAGAGATGCCGCATAGCAGCGTTGATTTGGAGTGGCAGTTTGCTTCGCAACGCCTCCAGGATAGTATTATCGTTGTTAGATTGATGTTTCATTCCTTATTGCCGGACCTTAGACAAAGGTAAGGATGGTTTTCATATTTAATTCTGCGCTGAGTTACAATTAACATTGACCTCATTGACATTCCTGACCATATTGACGATTGTACACTGCTGCTGCCCCAGCGCCCAAGAAATTGGGTACTGAGCACAGCCTTCAACTTTAGGCCTTCGATAACTTGTCCCTTACCAAAGGCTGGGAATATCATTTACCTCAAGCTGTACCACGTCCGGGGCATTGATGTGTCCATGCACACCGGCAGCATCGATTGGCAGGCTACATCCTCCCGGGTTTTACGAATCCACCACCGTGAGGCGCCAAGCTTCCCCCTCACTTTTTTTAACTGGCGATTGCCATTCCAAGCCCGCTAGGGTGAGGAACCTTGTATTAGCACCAACAAAAGTTTCCTCGCCCCTGACGGGCCCGGAATGACAGGGCCGTTTGTAGGGAGAAAGAAGGGAAAGCCTCCCCCCAAAAAGCCCCCTCGCCCAACAACACCCATTTCGCTATTTTTGTGGCACCGATGGTTTAAAGAATGAAAAAGCGCAACAAAATCCTGCACGAAGCCAAGACCCGCCTGGTGGCCGCTTTCGGCGACCGGATCAAGGAGGAGGTGTCCTGTTCGGGCTCCCGGGCCTGGGGCAATTGGAGTGAGGAGCATTTGGGGGCAACGGAACATCCCCTGGCCAAATTCCCGGAAATCCACAAGCAGCAACTTCCAGGGCCGGTGCATCTCTACCTGAAAGAAACGCCTTACCCTTTTGCCCTTGCTTATGGATCGCTATTGCCGCTTGTTGCTGCTTATTGGTTTGATTTGTGTATGCGTTCAAAAAGTGTACAGCCAACACCCATCCTGCGGAACGGACATTTACCGAAACCACGTTGAAGCTCAATGGCCATTTTTAAAGGCTTATCAAGAAACCCTGGAGTTAAGACGGCTGGTGCATACGGCAAAGCCCGCAGGCAAACCGGGTGAAAAATCAGGGTTTTCCCCATACACCATCCCGGTGGTTGTGCACGTCATACACCAAAATGGAGCGGAAAACATTCCCGACGCTCAAATCCAGCATGGCATTGACCAACTCAATGCCTCTTTTGCCAACACCGGCTACTACGACCAAGGCAACGGATTTGCTACCCCCATTGCGTTTTGTCTGGCAAAACAAACGCCAGACGGACTGTTCACCAATGGCATCAACCGCCTGGTTTCTCCCCTGACCAACATGGCTATGGAGTCTCAAGACCTGGACCTGAAAAACATTATCCGCTGGAACCCCGGCGAGTACCTCAACATCTGGGTGGTCCGGGAAGTCAACAGCGTGAGCTTCGGCTCCGGCGTGGCCGGTTATGCGTACTTTCCCTCCTCGCACGGCAGCCCAATCGACGGTATAGTCATTGAAGCGGCCTTTTTGGGCTCCACCGACGCCGACAACACGGTGCTGACACACGAGGCAGGCCACTACCTCGGCTTGTTCCACACTTTCGAGGGCGGTTGTGTCAATAACGACTGTGCTGTAGACGGCGACCGGGTGTGCGACACGCCCCCGGACGCATCTCAGGCGTCGTTGCCCTGCGATGCGCCCTTCAACTCCTGCACAACAGACGTCTCTTCAGGCTTCTCTACCGATCAGCCCGATATGATCATCAATTACATGGATTACGGCGGCACCAAATGCCTCAATGCTTTCACCGCCGGACAAAGCGATCGAATGGTGTATTTCCTGACGGACGCCAGGGCGAGCCTGCTGACGTCAAAGGGCTGTTTGAACCCCTGTACCGTGCCGGTCACAGCGCTTTTCAGCCCCTTGAATGGCGCAAGCGTTGCTATTGGGAGCAATGTGCAGTTTACCGTACCCAACCAAGGCCCCATTACCTATAACTGGACGGTCAACGGCGTCCCGTTCGGCAACAACCCCACTGCCGCTTATACCTTTGTCATGCCCGGGGAGTATATCATTCAACTATACGTACAGGGTGCAGACCCCAACTGCTTCGATACCCAAACGGATACCTTAACCGTTTTCTGCGGTGTTGAGGCCAATTTTACGGTTACACCGGCCGAGCCATTCATCGGTGATGCGGTTGCCTTTACCAACACTTCCACAGGCACACCCGATATCCAATGGTTTGTGCAAGGACAGGCAGAGGGCTCGGCAAATGCCCTGTCCAAAACCTTTACCACGCCCGGCACCTACACCGCCTGCCTGATTGCCGAACTGCCGTTTTGCAACGATACCCTCTGCAAATCGTTCGAGGTATACGATACCATCACCCCTCTGGAGGTATGCGACAACCTGTTTGACGACGACGGCGACGGCCTCACAGACTGCTTAGACACCCTGGATTGTCCTTGCAATGTGCCTGCGCCATATTGCTCCACACCTGTAGAAACCAACCCGCCCAAGGTGTTCGGGGCAGTGGAATGGGCCTCTCCTCAAAACAACATCGACGCCTATTCCGTCCCAATTGTGGGTAACCTGAACCCGCTCCAGGACGACATTCCCGAAATCCTGGTGTTTAACTTCGATTACTTTGCTGCCAAAAATTCAAAAATTATCATCTTTTCGGGCGACGGCAGCAATGCCTCGAACCCGGCAGTGCTCAATCCGGGAGAGTCGGCGGGCTACGATACCTACGGGCGAATGGCCGTCGGCGACCTGGACGGAAACGGCATCCCGGAACTGGTTGCGCTCTACGATTCCGTGCTGAGGGTGTACACCAACTATGACCCGACAGCCAACCCGCCCATGCAACTTTGGATGGAAAGCAACCAGGTGCCCCAATCATTCCGAATATGGCCGTTTTTGGCCGATTTGGACGAGGATGGGATATCCGAAATTGTCCTTGGCACCCGCGTTTACTACATAGACTTAAGCAACCCCGGACTGCCCGCACTGCGCATGGTCAAACCTTTTGGCACATTTGAGCCGGATAATGTAACGTGTGCTGCCGAGATGCTCACGCCGTTTGATTGCTTCGGTGACCCGGATTGCGAAGGCTTGGAGTTGGTAAGGGGAAACATCATTTACACGGTAGATCTAAAAGATACACCAGAAGATGGCGACCCCCGAGAAGTTTATCCCCGGGTGAATGTATCCAATGTACCAGGTGGATCCAGCCTGGGAAATGGCGGCTCTACCGTAGCAGATGTTGATCTGGATGGGCGACTTGACGTCGTCACCAGGGTTTCGGGATCGGGCAATGTAACAAGTTATGTGTATTGCTGGAACCCACAAAAATTCATCAAAAGAATCGACTACGCAGGATTTGGAAAGCTGGACGTCGGTTCGGTGTTGTCCGTGGCAAACATTTTTGACGATACCAAAATGGGAGCGGCAACCGACCTGCCAGAGATACTCTATGGTTCGGATTTTCGGATGTACTGCCTGAACCTTCATGCCGCCGAGATGAACCCTGGCCAGCCGTTCTGGTGGTCTGTGCCAGCCAACGACCCCAATAATTTTTCAAACCCGGCCACCATTTTCGATTTTGATGGCGACGGGCACTCCGAGGTCGTATTTCGTTGGCAAGATTCCCTCACAGTCATCTACGGCGATGCACCTCCTTTTCCCGCCGGCGTTCAGCCAGACCGCATCTGGTTTAGGCATTATGCATTTGGCGGCACCAATGAAGAATACCAGACCATTGCAGATGTGGACAACGATGGTCAGGCCGAAATACTAATTTGTGGCGACACCGACCCAACCATGTTTGGTAACAATTACCAATTGATGGTCATCGGTGCCGATTTATCCAAAACCACGCCCTGGAAAGGCGCCAGAAAACTGTGGAATCAGTACAACTATTTGCCCCATTATGTCAATGATGATTTAAGCATCCCCAAAATAATACCCAAAGCCCATTTGCAGATGCCCCCCGGCAGCGGACGCCGTCCTGGGAATGTCGCATTAGCCCAAAAACCACTTGTTTCAGTGTACAACGGGTATCGGTACTTGCCCAACGGAGTCATGTCCATGCAAAAAACCCAATGTTCCGGACAGGCTGTTACGGCAACAGTGAACATTTGCAATACAGGCACCGAAATACTGCCCGAAAATACTCCGCTGCGCGTATATCTGGGTAACCCCGCCGACCCGACCGCAACCCTGTTGCCGCAAACATTCAGCACAGATAAAGCTTTGTTTCCCGACAGTTGCTCAAACCTGTTTTTGACATTACCCAAAACGGCAGGACAAAAAATATTCATCGTGCTCAATGATGACGGCAGCCACGTCCCGCCGATCAATCCGCCTGTTGACTTCCTGCAGACGGCCATCGCTGAATGCGATTACAGTGATAATGTGGTGGACTTTGAGATTTCTCTTCCGCCTGCTCCACCAAATCTTGGGTCAGACACATCGGTTTGCGCCAATGGCGTTTGGAACTTGAACGCCGGTTCCGGCTTCGAAAGCTACCGATGGTCAACCCTGGCTACCGATAGTGCTGTTACTGCCTATACGCCCGGACAATACTGGGTTGAGGCTATTGACCAGTGCGGGGTGACTTACACCGATACGGTTTTGATCCGTTTTCGCCCTGCACCCGAAGTTGAATTAGGGGCGGACAAAACCATCTGCCAGGATTCAAGCCTGCAATTGGCCGTATTTGATTCATTTTTGGTTTATTCCTGGCATCCGGCATCCACCCTTTCCTGTGCAGACTGCCCAAACCCGGTGGCAAATCCTCCCCAAAGCAGCACTTATTTTTTGACAGTGCGGGATGCGCTTGGCTGCCTTGGGTTCGATACGTTGCGTGTTCAGGTACTAAATACTGCTGAAACGGCTTCGAACATTTCCATTTGCGCGGGCGATTCGGTGCTGCTGTTCGGGCAGTATGCGCACGTAGGGGGTACGTACACGGGCATGTTTCAATCGGTCAACGGCTGCGATTCGACCCACCAGGTAACGCTGACGGTGTTGCCCGACGTGGAAACGGAGGAGGGCCTGAGCATTTGCGAGGGCGATTCGGTGCTGCTGTTCGGACAGTATGCGCACGTAGGGGGTACGTACACGGGCATGTTTCAATCGGTCAACGGCTGCGATTCGACCCACCAGGTAACGCTGACAGTGTTGCCCGACGTGGAAACGGAGGAGAGCCTGAGCATTTGTGCGGGCGATTCAGTGCTGCTGTTTGGACAGTATGCGCACGTAGGGGGTACGTACACGGGCATGTTTCCATCGGTCAACGGCTGCGATTCGACCCACCAGGTAACGCTGACGGTGTTGCCCGACGTGGAAACGGAGGAGAGCCTGAGCATTTGTGCGGGCGATTCGGTGCTGCTGTTCGGACAGTATGCGCACGTAGGGGGTACGTACACGGGCATGTTTCCATCGGTCAACGGCTGCGACTCGACCCACCAGGTAACGCTGACGGTGTTGCCCGACGTGGAGACGGCGGAAAGCCTGAGTATTTGTGCGGGCGATTCGGTGCTGCTGTTTGGACAGTATGCGCACGTAGGGGGCACGTACACGGGCATGTTTCCATCGGTCATCGGCTGCGATTCGACCCACCAGGTAACGCTGACGGTGTTGCCCGACGTGGAGACGGCGGAAAGCCTGAGCATTTGCGTGGGCGATTCGGTGCTGCTGTTTGGGCAATATGCGCATTTGACGGGTACGTACAGCGGTGCTTTCCAGTCTTTGACAGGTTGTGACTCTACCCACGTGATACAGTTGTTTGTTTCTCCGACCATTATGACTTCAGAAACCAAACAGGTTTGTGCCGGGGATTCTATCCTCATTTTCGACCAATATGAAAATCAGGCAGGGGAGTTCTCCAGGTCTTTTACGGCCATTGGTGCTTGCGATTCGACCCACACCATTACGCTTCAGGTGGTTCCGACATGGGACACGCAGGAATCCAAACAAATCTGTATTGGCGACAGCGTGCTCATCTTTGGCGTCGTACAAACCCAGGCGGGTGTTTATCAGGCTGTTTTTTCCACCACCGGCGGCTGTGATTCGATCCATACTGTTTTCCTGGACGTTTTACCCGTGTTGCAAAGCACTGAATCGTTGGAAATTTGTCCGGGTGACTCCGTCTGGATTTTTGACCAATTTGAAACGGCAGCGGGTGTATACCAACAAACATACAGCGCGGCCGGGGGGTGCGACTCCCTGGCGCGTATTTATTTATCGGTCATTCAGCCGCCTGCCGTCACCGTAACCTGGGCCGCCCCCACCTGCCTGGGGGATACTAACGGGGTAGTACGTGTGCTCACAAATGTATTGGGACTAACGTTTAGTCTGGATGGCGGCGGTTTTGTTTCGGAGCTGGTTTTTGAAGGGTTGGGTGCCGGACAACACATGCTTGTGGGTCAAGACCCTTTGGGTTGTACTTTCCCATTTCCTTTTGAAATACCTGCACCTGAACCATTTGGTGTTGCGCTTCCTGCAGATACGTTGGTGGTGGCCGGGCAGGCAATCGTGTTGACGCCGGTGGTTACAGGTACGGGAACAAAGTGGAACTGGTTACCTGGTACGGGCCTGAACTGTCCGGTTTGCCCTTCAGTGGTTGCTGCGCCGCTGGAAGACACCCGTTATACCCTTGTTGCAGCCAACGGATCTGGCTGTGTGGCTTCAGACGACATACTTGTACAAGTGCAGCGTATACCATCGCCTGATTTCTTTGTGCCCAACGTATTTGCTCCGGACGGCGCCAGCAGCGATCAATATTTTACAGTATTTGGTTCAGCCGATGTTGCGGAGGTTGTTTTGCTCGAAGTATACGACCGTTGGGGCAGCATGCTCTTCCGGCGCGCGCATTTTCCGGCAGGGGTTGATGCGTTGGGATGGGACGGGCGTTACAAGGGCGAGCTGGCGCTTCCGGGCACTTATGTGTACGTTGTGGAGGTGGAACTTGTAGACGGCCATCGCCTCCGCGCTTCGGGAAGTGTTACTTTGGTGCGTTAATCAAAATATTCGTCCTACGAGTATACTCGTAGGACGAATATTTTGATAGTGACGCCATTAAAAATTGATCTGTCCATAATCCGAATCATCTTAAATGCTTCCCCTCAACTCCTCATTCAGCACCCGAAACACCACCTTCCCGCCGTGCTTTTTCAGGTGCTCGACGATCACCAACGCGCGGCGAATGCGGGTATCGGAATTGTTCACATTGCCCACAAAATACAGGATATTGCGTCGTTTCCCGGGCGTGAGGGCGTGAAACAGGGTATTGCCTTCTTCGTCGGAGGCCAGTACGGCCGCAAACTCCTCGGGCATGGGCAGGCCATATTCGCTTTCGTCGCTGACTAAGGATGCCGAGACCGGGCTGCCTTCCCGCAGTTTCAGCTTGTCGCGGCGTTTTTTGTTTATAGTGATGAACCACGTGCCGTCGCCTTTTGGCATGAGGGCGCAATGAAACGTTTCGATGCCTTGCAGCGTACACAGCACCCGCCGGGAGCCGGTGGCCAAAAAAACCTGGGCTATGGCCGTGGGCACCACAATGCAGGCTCCCCAAAGGTTGGAGTCCAACATGTCCAATCGGGTGTCAAACGCATGTGGTTCACGAACAGGCATGCCACAAATGTACGCTAACCCCGGAATCAGGACAAGAGTTCGGCCATCAATCCTTCTTTGAGGGCGTAAGCCGACGTGTAAATGTGTTGAATCCCCGCTTTTTGAAGCACAACGTCAATAAGCAACATGGCGGGCACAATCATGTCGACCCGTTCCTCGGGCAGCCCGGACATGGCCAAGCGTTCGGCACGGGTGCTGTGCACAAACTGTTGGGACAAGCCATGGAATACTTCCACGGGTACAAATCCGTAGTTTTCGGGCTTGGTGGCTGGATCCAGCAGAAATTGATCGATGACGTCAAATGTGCCCGAAGCACCGACAAGCGTATGGGTTGGATGAGCAGACAGAGCCGTCCAGAGTGACGTCAATTCGCCGGATAAAAATTGGACAATCTCTGCTATTTGAAGTGTTGTAATGGGATCATCGGGCCTGAATCGGTTGAGCAATACACTGGCACCCAGGGGGAAACTGTGTTGCCACAGCACCTGCTCGGCATCGGCTACGATGAATTCCGTGCTGCCGCCACCGATGTCCATGATCAGGCCACGTCCGGCAGGCCAGGGCACAGCCTGCCGCACGCCTTTGCAGATGAGTTCGGCTTCGCGCAGGCCACCGATGACTTCGCCCCGGATGCCGCAGGCTTGCTGCATGGCGTCGAGCAGGTCGCCTGCGTTGTGTGCCGTGCGCAAGGCGGCAGTACCCACGGTGCGCACCTCCGAGAGGGGCACCCCCAGGGCGTCAATGGTTTCCCGGAAAAACCGCATGGTTTGCACCGCCCGTTCAAACGGGGCTGCGCCGATGCGTTCAATGCCGTTTTCGGCCAATTTGACGTATCGGCGTTCGCGGCACAAGGTCTTCCAGGTGCCATCCGAACGTTTTTCCGCCACCAACAAGTGAAACGTGTTGGTGCCCATGTCGATCACCGCTGCCTTGGTATTCATATCGTTTCGTTCAAAATGATGCACAAACGCCCAATGACCGACGAACCGAGGTTCCCGCAAAGGACGCTATGGTTTCGCGAAGGACGCTAAGGACTAACCGGCTTTACTGCAACTGGAAGTTAAACAAGATGGTACCGCATTCTTTTTCGTTGGTGCTGGTGCCAAATTTGTGTTGTTTGGCCCATGTGATGGCCTTGTTGCGCAGTTCGCTGTCGTTGGTGGTGGAGCCACGTTGTGTAAAGTTGGCGCTGATGACATCGCCGCTTTGGTTGACGCACACTTCGATGTTGACTTTACCCGATTTTTGGGAGTTGTCGACCATTTTGGGTTTGCCCAGGAGTTTGCGACCGCCGAGGCCGCCACCGACGGAGGAGCCGGTACCCGTGCCACTGCCGCCGCCCTGGCCGCCGCCAGTACCTGATCCGGTGCCATTGGGGTTGTTGCCGGTACCGTTGGGCTGGCCCTGATTGCCGGAGTTCCCGGTATTGCCCTGGCCGGATCCTGAACCTTGGCCAAAGGTGGAGCCGAACTTCCCTTTTTTAGCGTCTTTTTCGGCCTGTTCGCGCTGTTTTCGGGCGGCTTCGGCGTTTGCCTGGTCTATTCGAGCCTGGTCTTCTGCTTGTTGGCGGCGTCTGGCGTCCTCCTGCTGTTGGCGCATGGCTGCCACATTGGGGTCTTCTACGGTGGGGGTATTGGTTTGCGGCGTGTTGTTTCGGGCCGGTGTGCTGGGTGCCGGTGGTGCGGGTTTGCTGCTGGGCTGCTCGGCCGGTTGTTCTACGGCTGGGGTTTCCATTTGCTGGCCTTGCGGTGCAGGGTCATTGCCTTGTCCGCGGTCGGGTTCACCCAGGGCAACATCGTCGCCACCTCCACCCCATTCCAGTTCCAGCACGATGGGCGGTGCTTCTGTGATGGGCTCCTGTACCGTATTGGTCAAAAGAAACAACAACAACAGCAGCAACGCATGCAAGAGCAGGCTGATGGTCCACGCCCGGGCGCGGTCTCCGTTTTGGTGCGTTATGGCTTTCATGACTTGAGGAGGGGAGGAGTTGAGGAGTTGAGGAGGGGTTGAGGTGGTTTACTGTTGATTGCTGTCGGTTGCCAGGATGGTTTTCACTTTGAGGCGGTTGGCGATGTCGAGGATGTATACTACCTTTTCGATGGCCACACTTTTTTCGGCTACAACGGTGATGGTAGTGCTTTGAGGGTCCTGGTTGAGGCTTCTGATTTTGCCCCTCAGCGAAGCTTCTAATGCTGTTTCCGATATTTTGTCGGTATTCAGGTAAAACTGTCCGTTTTGGTCAATGGAAACCGACAAGGTAGGGGAGGCCATGGTGGTGGCACTGCTGGAGGGCAGTTGCAGGTTGAGGGCATTGGGGGTCACAAACTTGGATGTGAGCATGAAAAACATCAGCAACAAAAAGATGATGTCTATCATAGCCGCCAGGCTAAACTCGGGTTTGACGCGTACTCTTCGTTTAAGGGCCATTGCGTATGGATTTGTTTAATGGAATGATTGGATCATCTCGATGGCTCCTGAAGCAAGTCCATAAATTGTAAAGCAGTATATTCCATTTTATAGATCACCTTATCCAGATTGGTTATCAGCAGGTTGTATCCGGCCATGCTGACAATGGATACCGTAAGGCCCAACGCGGTACTCGTCAGGGCTTGATAAATACCTGCAGACAACACTTGCGGCGTGACGGCAGTGGCCGTAGACATGTTTTCGAACGACAGGATGAGTCCCAGCACGGTGCCCAACAGTCCGAACATGGGCCCCAAACCAGAAATAGAAGCCAACGTAGACAGGTTGCGTTCCAATTTGAGGAGTTCCAGGTTCCCCACGTTTTCGATGGCCTTCTGGATGTCTTCCAGCGGCTTACCAATTCGATCAAGCCCTTTTTCTACCATGCGGGCCATGGGGGCGTCTACACTTTGACACAGCGCGCGGGCAGCCTGGAGGTTGCCGCTCTCTACGCTGGCGCGGATGCTGTTCATAAAATTCTGGTCTACCTGTGCCGCGCGTCGAATGGTAAAATACCGCTCAATGATGATGAATAATGCGCCTATAGACAACGAAACCAGGATGATGAACATCACAAGGCTCGACGTGGTGTCGCCTACAAAGGTTTGCAATAAAGACTTTTGTTTCACCACCGCCTCGGCAACGGGTTTGGTTGCGGGAACAACTTGAAGCAGAATAAGGGCGGTCAGCAAGGATTGAGATGTCATACCGGATGAACAGGGTTTCGATTGGTGTGTGTGATGGTGAGTCTCATGGTTTTGAACCACTCAAACGTCAAAAGTAGGGTATTTTGTATTGTGCGTGGTTAGGTGTTATTAGAAAATAGATTATTTGTTCTTTTTTAGGCCATTAAAATGCACCATATCTGTCAAATTCTTGCCAATTTTACCACTGCATTCCAACATCCTCGTTATTCATTCCTATCCACATGAAGCCATACCTTTTTTTGTTTTCCTGCATCTTGTCCATGTTGATGGCTGCATGCACCGACACGGGCAAGCCAGGCGCTGCCACGCCCAAAACCGATCCGGATTCGGGTGCTAAACAAACGGATAACCGCCCGGTGGTGCGGCTTCATGGTGCGTATGCTACTTCAAATGCAGGCAGCAACTACCGGCTGCAAAACTTATTTGACGCCGACTCTACAACCGGCTGGCGAACCCGAAATGGCGCAGGGCCCGATGAAGGCGTCATGCTGTACTTTGCCACACCCTCAAAGATTCAATTTATTCAACTAAAACCCCTCGCTGGCAGTGCTGATGTGCCCGTAACCATTTATGAAAACGGAAAATCCGGCCCGAAGGGCAATCTGGGTCAAAAAATAACCCTCAGCGGTCAGCCACTTCGCTCGCTATACCTGCGTTTTGGAAGTCCCCAAAGCGCCAATACCGCCAAAAGAACAGAGGCCGACATGGAACTGGCCGTCGAGACGTTTCCCGAAAACGGTTTTGTTGGCTTGCAGCACCTCCTGTTGTTCGACGCCCAGGGCATTGCCCTGCGTATAGTGGCCCCGCTCCGGCTGGAAGGCGACGCAAGGGCCACCAGCACACTGTCGCCCCAAAGTGCTTATGGTGTGAAAAACCTGTTTGACGCCCGAAAGGAGTTTGTGTGGGTAGAAGGAAATGCTGCCAACGACGGTAAAGGGGAGTCCATTCAGTTTAATTTCAAAGAAAAAGTAACCATCACCGCCCTGCAAATCCGCAATGGCTACCAGCGCTCCGACGAACATTTTCAGGCCAATGCCCGCTTAAAAGCCTTTTCGTTTGGTGCCGCCGGGGCCACAGCACCCACTTATGCACTCCAGGATCAGCAAGACCCGCAAATGATTGCGTTGCAAACGCCCCTCGAAGGCCAATCTTTTCAGTTGACTATTGAAAGCGCTTTTCCGGGTAAAAAATACAAAGACTTAGCCCTCAGCGACCTGGTGTTTTTCAATGGTCAAGACGCTTTTGTGCTGGAATCGGGTGCCACTGAAATCACAAGTGTGGCCAAATCGGGCGACTCGCCGCTGAACGCCCTCCTGGATCGGCGCATCGCCAACAAGGTCAGCCTGCCCGACTTGAACATAGACCAATCGTTCATCCTGCGTTCCGACGGCACCTTTGTGTTCTACCGCAATGAAAAATGGATCGATGGGGTCGACAGCGAACAATTGGCCGATGGCAACTGGGAAATACTGTCTGCCGACGCCAATAAAGCCCAAGTGAAAATTTTTGGCAAAATGACCGATCTGAGCCGCTATGAGGAATACTACAAAGGCACGGTCAACAACCAGTTTACCCGTATTTTTAAAGACGTGCTGACCATAGATGGCAAAATGATCAAGGGGAAAGATTTCATGCAACCCGTTTACATCCGTTGATCCGCCGCCTGCTTCGCGTTGGAATGTTGGTGCTGCTGGCCTTGTGTGCTGCCGCTTTGCGCTGGCACGCATACCGACAAACACCGTATGCCAACGGTTGGGACGCCTATTTTTACCTCGTACAGGTTAAATCCTGGATAGGGGAGGGGCGCATGCATTCGCCCGACGCCTCGTTGATATACCCGTTTTTCCGGTTGTTGTACTGGCTCACTGGCGATTATGTACACATGTACCAATTGGGGGCGGCGTTGCTGGCTGGCATGGTGACGGCTGCTGTTGTGTTGGTTGGATGGGGCTGCGGGCGACCACAAGGGTCGCCCCAACGGACGACGACGTGGTCGGTATTGCCCGGTGCCATATCGTTGGCATCGCCACACCTGACGTATTTTTGTGCGCAATACCCCAAAAACGCGCTCGGATGGGTGTTTTTTTTGTTGTTGTATGCGGCCTTGCAGCGCCAGTTCACCCATAAGGTGGTTCGGATGTGCGTGCTGGCGGGTTTATTGGCGCTGAATTACGTTGGTCACCGGTTGACATTTGGGTTGGGGGTGCTGTTGGTCTTGGGCGTGGTGTTTTTTGAATCGCCAAGGCGTGTATCGTGGACAATGCTTGCGTGGCTTGCGTTGGCGGGGGGGCTTGTGTTTGGATTGGGCGCCATACTACCTGGGTTATTACACATCACAGATTGGGCTCGGCTGGGGCATTTGTGGCCGGACACGGTACAGTTTTCGCCAGTGTCCTTTGTGCAAACATTTGGTATTGAACGCCTTACTACAGCATGGTGCATGGAAATGGGGTTGAGCCTGACGGCCTGGCTAGCATTGATGTTCCGATTCAAGCACTTGAGCAGCGCCGAAAAAACGCTGTGGGGCATGGGCCTGCTGTTGTTGTGGCCCTTTCAGTCATGGTCGCTCACCAGCATGGCTTATCGTTTTTACCTGTTGTTTGTGTTGTTTTTGCCGTTGTTTGCATGGATTTACGCACCCAAAAAAATACATTGGACGTGGGTGCCCTCGTTGCTGCTGGTATTGATCAGTCCGTGGACACACCAGGGTTATGATCCGAAAAAACACGATCCGCAATATCCCGTGTACGAACAAGTATCCAAAAAAGCCGTGGCGTATTTTTCAGAAAATAACATCCGGCCAGCATTGATCATTGCACATAATGCATTGGCAGAATTCATTACGTTTTCATACAATGTGGATGCCATGCCCTGGTTACCCGAATATCCGATTGATGCGGACAAGTTGTGGCGCATTGCGGTGCCGGGCCAGCGCCTTCTGCCCGATTCCGTACATGCCTTTGTATTGAATGGCCAGTATGTGTTGCTGCGCGAGGTAGACTGGCAAAAGTGGCTTCGGCAATGCACGCCCGATGAAAATGCCCTGCCGCAGACGTGGAAAAATCCGGATCGAATACGCCCGGCATTTTTACTGCATAAAAAAAAGCTTGAAAACCCAACCCATTGAGGCAGCATGCCGTCATACCATTGAATCATACGTTCAACTATTAACAAACCAAAACCATGAAGAAATTAGTACTTCTGAGCCTGCTGTTGTTGGCCGGCCTGCAACTCCCGGCGCAGTTATTTATTGACAACAACTACACCATAGACGACATGATCTATGGTTTTTTTGACAACAACGGGGTGACCATCTCCAATGTGTCGTACACTGGCCCGCAGCCTTCGTTGGCGTTTTTCGAGGGCAGCCAATCAAACATAGGCATGAATGCAGGTCTGCTCATCACGAGCGGAACTGCCGAGAACGCCGTGGGGCCTAACGATATGGAAAACGCATCATCTAAGCAATGGCGTCAGTGGCAACAATTGGCTCAGCGCCCTGGTTGGCGGTACTCAAACGTATGACGCTTCCGTCATTGAAATGGACATTGTGCCCAGTACCGACACCCTCTGTTTCAAATACGTATTTGGTTCGGAGGAATACTTAGAGTATGTAAACTCACAATTCAACGACGTGTTTGCTTTTCTCGTGGAAGGCCCCGGGTTTGGAGCAGGCGACTCTATTTGGGTAGCAGCCGACACCCTGGTCGTGCAAAACGATTCTTGTGTGATTTGCACCGATACCTCCGTACTGGTGGAGTTTGTCTTTTGCACGTACGATAGCCTGCAGCAAGTTGACAGTTGCTGGACGGTGACGGTGGATTCTTTTTTCACCATTTGTGGGCCGATACCCAATTGCCCTGAATTGGATACGATCATCTTTCCGGGCTACTGGTACGTTTCTCCCGGCGGACTCAACATCGCGTTGGTGCCCAATACGAACCTTCCGGTAACCATCAACAACCTCAATCACCTGCAATTCAGCAATTATTTTACCGACAATACCGGAGGAGCTACGGTGCAATACGACGGGTTTACCACACCCCTGCTGGCCAAGCTCGTTGTGACGCCTGGCGAAACCTACCACATCCGCATTGCCGTGTCCGACGTAGGAGATGCTATATTTGACTCAGGTGTATTCCTCGGCATTGAGAGTTTGGGCGGCGATTCGCTTCTGCCGGTCGATCCGGCGTTTACCAGCATCAACGATTCTACCAGCCTGGAAGTGGTGTTTGACAACAACTCGTTTTGGGCAACTTCCTACCTCTGGAATTTTGGCGATGGCCAAACCAGTACCGAGAAAAACCCGACACACACCTACGCCCAGAAAGGCGTGTACAACGTATCGCTTACCGCAACCAACTGGTGCTCATCCGAAATGTTTAACCAGACAGTATACGCCGGTGTCACTTCCGCTGTTCAGGAACCCGCGGCATCCCTTTTCCGCGTGAGCCCCAACCCAACCAACGGCGCTATTCAGCTCAAACTTTTGCAGGGAAATGTAGCCCAGGTGCGTTTGACTGCCCTTGACGGGCGACTGCTCCTCGACCAGCAAATGGCTGACGGCGCCCGCATTGACCTGAATGCTTTTGGCAAAGGTCTTTTCCAGTTGCAAGTCATTTCAAATGGTCAGGTACACACTCAAAAGGTGGTGAATCGATAGTTGAACTTTTCAAATTAACACCTTATTACCCTTGTTGATCCCCCTTTTCCAAAACGAGAAGGGGGATTTTTTTATGTAAAAAAAATTACCCGCCCTTTACAACTTTAAAAAATCCCACTATCTTTGTAGCGAAAATTCGCTAAAACAAAATGCTCTCTGCCATGGAAGATACCCTGCTTGCTACCACAAACCTCAAAGGAGGAGAATTTCTGATCCGCGATGCGCGTCCGGAAGATATATTTATCCCGGAAGAGTTCAACGAAGAACAGCGCATGATCAAACAGATGGCGCAAGACTTTCTGGATCAGGAGGTCTTTCCATTAGCCGATAAAATAGAAAAGCAGGCAGAAGGGGTAACTGTAGGCTTGTTGCAGAAAGCAGGTGCCCTGGGGCTATTGGGCGCACACATGCCGGTAGAATACGGTGGAACCGAATTGGATACAAACTCCAATACCGTGATATCGGACGTACTGGGCCCGGCGGGCTCTTTTTTAGTGGCTTTCGCAGCACACACGGGCATTGGCATGTTGCCCATTTTGTATTTTGGGAACGATGACCAAAAACAAAAATACCTGCCAAAATTGCTGACAGGCGAACTCAAAGCCTCTTACTGCCTCACCGAACCGGGAAGCGGATCAGACGCATTAAACGCCAAAACCCGCGCCGACCTCAATGCCGATGGTACCCATTATGTGCTGAACGGCCAGAAAATGTGGATCACCAACGCGGGGTTTGCCGATGTGTTCATTGTATTTGCGCAGGTCAATGGCGATCAGTTTACCGGGTTTATCGTTGACCGCAATACTCCAGGCCTGACCGTCGGTGCCGAAGAAGATAAAATGGGCATCAAAGGCTCCTCTACGCGTCAGGTGTTTTTTGAAAATACAGCGGTACCAGTTGAAAATGTACTCGGAGCCATTGGCAAAGGCCACCTCATCGCGTTCAACGCGCTCAATATCGGACGCTTCAAATTGGGCGTCATGTGCATCGGCGGCTGCCGTATGGTGACCAACATGGCCACCAAATATGCCAATGAACGCATCCAGTTCAATGTGCCCATCGGTACTTTTGGCGCCATTCAATACAAGTTGGCCGAAATGGCCATCCGCACCTTCGCCGCCGAAAGTGTGTCCTACCGCATTTCCGAACTGATGCACGACAAAAAAACGGACTCCGCACAAGAGGGAAAAACCTATGCACAGTCGATGCTGGAAGCTGCTGAAGAATACGCCATTGAATGCTCCATCCTCAAAGTACTGGGCTCGGAAGTACTGGATTACTGCGTAGACGAAAACGTGCAGGTGCATGGCGGAATCGGTTTCAGCGAAGAATACAGCGCCGCCCGGGCATATCGCGACAGCCGAATCAACCGCATTTATGAAGGCACCAACGAAATTAACCGACTGCTGATGGTTGACCAGCTCTTTAAACGCGCCCTGAAAGGTCAACTCGACATTGTGGGGCCAGCCTGGAACGTACAAAAAGAACTTGCTGCCATGCCCTCTATGGAAAAGTTGGAGGGCGCGTATGCCGAAGAAAAACGCGCGGTGGCCGATTTCAAAAAAATTGTGCTCATGACCGCCGGTGGTGCCGCTAAAATGCAAATGGATGGCAAACTAAACCTCAAAGACGAGCAGGAGATACTCATGAATTGCGCCGATATGCTCATCGAACTCTTCGCCGCCGAATCCATGCTTCTCCGCGTGCAAAAATTGGCCGACCGCTCCGACAAGGCCCAGTCTCAGGAGGTGTATGATGCCATGCTTCAGGTCTATCTGCACGACACCTCCAACCGCATTGCCAAATACGCAACAGATGCACTCGCTTCGTTTGCCGAAGGCGATTTATTGCGCACCTTCCTCATGGGGGTAAAACGGTTCACCAAGTACCCGCCAGTCAATGTGAAAATTCAACGCCGGTTGGTTGCCGAAACCCTGAGAACATCAAACGGGTGGGCTTTTTAGGGGTGGAAAAAAAAAATCGTCCTGCGGATAAACCCGCAGGACGAACAAACAAAACGCTTCCTGTAAACTTTAGTACAACATGATTTTGCGGATGCCCGCGCCAAATGCCGTTTCTACACGGTACAGGTACAGGCCGGATTCGGGGAGGTCGCTGCGGTGCAAGAGGAAATGGTTGTCACCCGGCTCAAATTGCTCGTCCCTCTGGTGCACCGTTTGTCCACTCTGGTCGTATACCCGCAGTACGACGTTGGACGCCGCCGGAATGTGAAACAGAATGGTGGCCATTTCGATGAACCTGTTGGTCGAACCTGCATGAATGTGCATGCCGCCGTCGGACGCTGCCGAACCTAAAGAAGTAGATGAGGGTAAATGACTCATGGTGGATGGTCGCCTGCTCAAGTCGTACGGGAAAAGACGACTGGCAAAGCTTTTTTTTGGATTAGTGATGTAAACTTTTTCATGAAAACGCTTGATTGCGTTTCCAATCATATTTCCAAATCCTGTGCCACAAACCCGAAAACCGTACAATATAAACGGGGAATATTTACAATTTGTTAAAAATACCCAAATTGTAGTAGTATGCAAGTTGTTGACCATTGAAGATTTGTATAAACGGGCGCAATGTGCTACCTTTACCCGATGCGTACCATTGCAGGGTGCTTGTTGGTTTTATATGTCTGGACAGCGTTGGTTCCGCTGTCCTACCGGGAGGAAGTGTGCAAGTTGCCCTCTTTGTGGCAGCATTATCAGGCACACAGGGTCATGGACTCCGACACCTCGTTTTTCCATTTTTGGGAACAACATTACGGGGAGGGTTATTTGTCGCACCGCAACTCGCATGACCATTCTGATTTGCCCGGCAAGTCGACGCACCACCACCACCATTTTTGCTGCGCTCAACCGGTATGGCTTCCGCCAGTACTGCCGGTTTTCTGTCTGCATAACCCGTCACCCTGCACGTACAGTCGAAAAGTGTTCTTGTACGGCACGATGATGCCCACTCAGCCATTTTGCGATATTTGGCAGCCGCCCAAAGGATAACGCACTCGCTGTTCCCTGTACACCTCATATTTTTGCCAATTACATGCGCTGGCTTGCTGTTAAACACCGGCCAAACAAGCATGTAAAGGTGCCCATTGCAAAAAAACCATCGGCTGCATCATGTTTGATCCCATTATTAAATTTTCCCTCCAGCACAAATTGCTGGTCGGGGGCATGACCCTTGTCATCGCCCTCGCCGGCATCTGGTCCTTCTCTCGCCTGCCCATAGATGCCATTCCGGACATCACCAACAACCAGGCCCAGGTGCTGACCATTTGCCCTTCTTTGTCTACCACCGAGGTAGAACAGTTTGTGACAGCCCCCGTCGAAATGGCTGTGCGCGGCATCCCGGGCGTGTTGGAACTGCGCTCCATCTCCCGTTTTGGCCTCAGTGTGGTCACCGTGGTATTTAGCGAGGATACCGATAAATACCTGGCCCGCCAACTCCTCAACGAAAAATTGCGCGAAGCGGAGGCCGATATCCCGGCAGGTTTTGGCACCCCTGAGCTGGCGCCCATTTCCACCGGATTGGGCGAAATTCTACACTACCGCATTGAACCCAAAAAAGGGTACGAAAACAAATTTTCACCCACAGACTTGCGCACCATACAAGACTGGATTGTCAAACGACAGTTGATGGGCATTCCGGGCGTTGTCGAAATCAACAGCTTTGGCGGTTATCTCAAACAATACGAGGTGGCGGTGTCGCCCGACCGGCTGCGGTCGTTAGACCTCAGCATCGGTCAGGTGCTCCAAGCCCTTGAACACGCCAACGAAAATTCAGGCGGCGCTTACCTTGAAAAAAACAGCAACATCTATTTTATCCGAACGGAAGGCGTAGCCAAAACGATCGACGACATCCGCCAAATCACGGTGACCAATCGAAATGGTGCACCTGTATTGATAGCCGATGTGGCCGACGTTCGGATGGGCCATGCGCTCCGCTATGGTGCCGTGAGCCACAACGCGGAGGGGGAGATTGTGCTTGGTATTGTCATGATGCTCAAAGGAGAAAACGCGTCTCAGGTCATTGGCCGGGTAAAAACGCGACTGGCAGAGGTGGAAAAAACCCTGCCGGAAGGGGTAACCATCACCACGTTCCTCGACCGGGAAAAACTCGTTCAGCGAACCATCCATACCGTACAAAACAACCTGATCGAAGGTGCGCTGATTGTGGTGCTGGTGCTGGTGCTGCTGGTAGGGAACCTGAGGGCAGGACTCATCATCGCCTCGGTAATCCCCCTGTCTATGTTGTTTGCCATCAGCATGATGTCCCTGTTTGGGGTAACCGCCAACCTCATGTCGCTCGGAGCCATTGACTTTGGCCTCATCATCGACGGCGCAGTGATTGTCGTGGAAGCAACGCTCTATCACCTGCACACCCTGGCCCACCGTACGGGTTCGCGCAGGCTTGACCAGACCGAAATGGACGAAAGCGTGTTTTACGCCGGCAGCCGCATCATGCGCTCTTCTGTTTTTGGCGTCATCATCATCCTGATTGTGTACTTGCCCATCTTGTCGCTCGTGGGTGTAGAGGGCAAGATGTTCAGGCCCATGGCCCAGACGGTGTCCTTTGCCCTTTTGGGTGCCTTGTTGCTCACGTTTACCTATGTGCCTGTGGTTTCGTCGTTGTTTTTCAATAAAACCATCAGCGACAAGCCCAATTTTGCCGATAAATTCATCACATGGTGCCAGGGGTTTTACGAGTTGGGCTTGAACTGGGTGCTGCATTTTAAAGGCATTACCCTGTTTATCACCGCCGTAGCGCTGTGCAGCGCCTTGTGGCTATTTAGCCGTTTGGGAGGTGAGTTTATTCCTACACTCGATGAAGGCGACATCATGATGCACGGCTTTCTCCCGCCAGGCAGTTCGTTGTCTCAAACCCTGGAAAGCCATCGGTTGGTGCAAAAAGTGATCCTCGAACAATTTCCGGACGAGGTGGAACAGGTCATATCCAAAATCGGCTCCGCAGAAATTCCGACCGACCCTATGGCCATTGAAACAGCCGACAACATCATTCTGCTGAAAGACCCTTCTATGTGGACAAAAGCGGAAACCAAAGCCGAATTGGTCGAGCAAATTGAGGCCGCCGTCACCGCAGTACCCGGCATGGCTTTTGAGTTCACACAACCCATTAAAATGCGTTTCGACGAAATGATGACGGGGGTGCGTTCCGACATTGCCGTGAAAATTTTCGGCGACAATCTTGATACGCTCGTGCATGCCGCGCAACACGTGGAGGCCTTGATTCAACATGTGCCCGGACTGGTCGACCTCAAGTCCGAACAGGTCAATGGTCAGGCTCAAATTGTGGTGCAATACCGCTACGACCGCATGGCGCGTTACGGCTTGCACCCGCGCGATCTGAACCAAACGGTGCGTGCGGCTTTTGCCGGGGCAACAGCGGGTACCATATTCGAAGACGAACGCCGTTTCGATCTGGTGCTTCGCTTGGACACCCTGCACCGGCAAGACATTGCCGATGTAGCCGAACTGCCAGTCATAACCCTCGACGGCAAGCTCATCCCGCTGTCTGAAGTCGCCAACGTGCAATATGCACCCGGTGCGGCTCAAATCAGCCGCGATGAGGGTAGGCGCCGCATTGTGGTGAGCGGCAACGTGCGTGGCCGGGATGTGGAAAGCGCGATCACCGATGTACAACAACAACTCACACGGGGGCTTCGGTTGCCGCCCGGTTATCGGGTTGCATACGGTGGGCAATTTGAAAACTTGCAAGCGGCCAAAGCCCGGCTGAGCGTGGCCGTTCCGGTGGCTTTGTTGCTCATTTTTTTGCTGTTGTGGGCCACCTTTCAGTCGGTCAATGAAGCACTGCTCATTTTCACAGCTATACCGCTTTCCGCCATTGGTGGGGTGCTGGCCTTAGGGTTGCGGGGCATGCCGTTTTCCATCTCGGCCGGTGTGGGCTTTATCGCTTTGTTTGGCGTGGCCGTCTTGAATGGTATTGTGATGATAGCCAGCTTCAATCAATTAAAAAAAGACGGTTTGCACAACATATATGACCGCATTCGGCAGGGTGCACTGATGCGCCTTCGGCCCGTGCTCATGACGGCGGCTGTGGCTTCGCTCGGGTTTTTGCCCATGGCCCTGTCGCATGGTGCCGGTGCGGAGGTGCAGCGCCCGTTGGCTACGGTAGTCATTGGAGGCTTAATCAGTTCCACCCTGCTGACCCTGCTGGTACTGCCTGTGCTGTACGCGTTGTGGTTTCGCGGGGGGCAATCCCGTACTTCGGGGCCATCCGATAATTTGTCGAAGTTAAAAACCGCTGGCTTCTTGATCCTTTTCGGGCTGTTTTTGCCCTTGTTTGCGGTGGCACAAACCCGTTTAACCGAACAGCAAGCCATTGAACGCATCATTGAATGGCATCCGGCGCTGCAAGCTGCCGAAGGCCGCATCCAAACGCAATTAACCCTCGCACAAGCACGTCCGGTTTGGTCACAAGCAGACCTTTACCAGAGCAACGCGGCCGACCCCGATCTCGGCGTATTCGGTACCAGCACCCTCGGCCTGAATCAGGCTTTTCCGGCACGCAAACAATCCATAGCCCAACAAAATTTGCACGCACGGAATGCCGACCTGATGGCCGCACAGAAAAACATGACCCAACAACAAGTGCTGATGGAGGTGCGCGACTTGTACAGGCACTTGAGTTATTTAGATCGAAAAAACGCTTTGTTTAGGGAGCTGGACAGCCTGTATCAACAGTTTTCGCGGGTAGCTGCCCTGCGGCGCCAAACCGGTGAAGCGGGACTGGCAGAACAGATGCAGGCACAGGACCGGGTGCGGCGGGTGCGGTTGGAATTAGAAACCATCAACCACGAAACCGCATTTGATTACTACGTATTGGGCCAGTTGCTGGGGCTTGCCGAGCCGGTGGAGCCCATCATTGAACCATTTCACCGTCCTGATTACTTCTTGGCCGACACCGCCCGGCTGCAATCATCTACCCGCACCCAAATGGCCGCTGCGGGCGTTCCGCTGGCGAAGGCACAACAAGATGTGGCCGCAGCACAAAGTGCCGTGCAGTTTCAGGCCGGGCTGAATGCACAATATTTGGCCAACAATAAACTGTATCCGGGTTATCAGGTCGGACTGGCCTTGCCCCTTGCCCGCAAAGGCATTCGCCAGCGCACGCAAGCCGCCGGTATGGGGTTGAAAGTGGCCGAAGCGGAATACGAACAAGTACTGCTGGAGCAACACGTCGAACTGGGCCATCTCTTGCACGAGGTGGAAAAGTACGAAATTGTAATCAATTATTACGAATCCGACGGCCTCCAAGTGGCCAAAGAACTGCGCCGCAATGCTTCCGTGCAGTACCAACAGGCAGCTATGGGCTACCTGGAATTTTTGCAAAACACGGAAGCCGCCCTGCACATGGAAATGGACTACCTGGAAAACCTGTACAGCCTGAACCGCACGGTGCTTGAGCTGGATAATCTCCTGGGCATTGGCAGCAGTCGGCGCTGATGCCTTGGCCAAGCACGTACGTGTCTGCATCGTATTCTTTGACCTCAATTTCTACAAACATGAAAAATACCTTTTTAACGATACCGATGTCCACGCTTATGTTGTTGTGGGCCGCCTGCGGGCAAAATCCGGCACCCCAAACCGAAGCTGCCGCATCCACTGAGTTGGCAACTGCCGACTACAGTCTAACAACCCTTCAAGTAAAAACGGCTGGCGTCGTTTGGGGAAATCCGGGTATGGATAACGTCCTTTCTACCTATGGCACAGTACTCACTGGCGAACTGACCGTGCATCCGGAACACATGGCCGTGGTAACGCCATTGGGTGAAGGCGTTTTGGTCAAATGGCACATTGCTCGCAACCAAATGGTGCAAAAAGGCGCTGTACTGGCTACCGTGCGCCACCCCGAGCTGCTCAATGCCCAACAGGATTATTTGGAAACCCAGGCAAAGATGTCGTTTCTGCAAGCCGAGTATGACCGGTACCGCGTGCTAAAAGAAGCCGATGCGGGCGCGCTCAAGTTGTTTCAACAAGCAGACGCCGAACAGCGTACAGCACAAACCCGCTTGGCGGCGCTGGAGGCCAGATTGCGCCTGTACAGCATTGATCCGGCTCAACTGAACACCACTAACCTGAATGCAGAAATGCGTTTGCGCGCACCCGTAAGCGGGGTAGTCATCGACATCATGGCCTCGCCGGGTACATTCCTGTCGCCCGGGCAACCCCTATGTACCATCAGCGACCGCAGTCAAATGCATGCCGACTTCTGGTTGTACGAAAAAGACCGACATGCCATAAAACTTAAACAGGCTGTGTTGGTGCAGATGGCTGGCGAAGCTGCTATAAACGGTTCAGTAGTGGGCATCGATCCGGTGGTTGACCCCAACCAGCATGCTATCCGCGTGCACGTGCAAGGTGCCTGGCCGGCACACTGGCCCCAGGGCGCATACGTGACGGCTCAATTAGAGAGCTCGACCGCACCTCAAAATGCCATGCTGTTGCCTGATGAGGCGGTGATGCAGCAAGACGAGGGCCACTTTATTTTTGTGTACGTACGCGCAGACAGCGCGTCGGTTGTGTTCGAGAAAATTCCGGTGCTCGTGCAACGCAATACAAAGGGCCAGTTGCTGGTTGTTCCGCAACTGGCCCTTCCCGCAGGTGCTTTGCCGGTGCTCAAAGGCGCGTATTATATTGCTGCCAATGCTGCCGGGGTCACCATCGAAGAGTGATTTTTAGGGGCTGGTTTGGACATCTTTTTCCGAACCGGCCCTAATTCAACTTATCCATGTCCCGGATCAAAATGGTATTCCGGTTGAAATAAATCAGGTTCGATTTTTTGAGTTCGTTGAGTACGGCAGTCACCGTTTGGCGGCTGGCACCAACCAAATTGGCAATGTCTTGTTGGGTCAACCCGTGTTTTACCAATGTTTCGAAGCCAACCTGGCGGCCTCGGCGACCAGCGCTTTCTTTCAGAAACTCCACTATGCGCGAACGCACATCTTTCAGGATGAGCGACTCCCATTGGCGTTCAGCCCGGCGCAAGCGTTCGCCCATGACGTCCATAAGGTGTTGAGCAAAGGCAGAATTGCTGCGCATAAGTTGTTGAAACGCCGCTATCGGAATGCTGAGGTAGTGCACCTCCTGGCTCATGGAGCAGGCAAACTCACTTCGACGCAGTTCGCCAGAAAGGCCCAGTTCGCCAAACAGGTCGTAAGGATGTTGAATACTCTTGATGATTTCCCGTCCGTCGGGAGAGTAAATACCGATTTTCACAGCACCTTTTACCAACAGACACACCGTGTCGCTGGGGGAATCTGCCAGATAAATCAGGGTGTGTTTGGGTACCGTTCGCCATTCGGCGACGGCGGTTAATTGTTCGAGTTCCAGGGGTGATAGTCCGGTGGCAAAAGAAAATCCGCGCAGGTAATCGACTTGTCGTGGTGCATCCATAGGTGATTGTTTCTTATTTGGGATGAAAGGATTAGAAGTCGTATGTGGTATACCCAAAACTGTGCCAAGGGATATTTTTTTTCTGGAATTCACCCCGAATAGGTTACTTTGGGCGCAATCTTACGTACGGCCTATGTCTAACAGTGTCAAACCATTCACACTTCTGAGCGATTATGACATCGCGTTGTTTCAAACCGGCAAACATTTTCGCCTGTATGATAAATTGGGAAGCCATCCGGCTGTTGTCGATGGAAACGCCGGGGTTGTTTTTTCGGTCTGGGCACCGCACGCCCGCCGGGTAGCCGTTGCCGGGACATTTAACAACTGGAATACCGAGCAGCATATCCTTTTTCCCCGATGGGATAAATCAGGCATTTGGGAAGGCTTCATCCCGGACGTGGCCAGGGGCGACGCTTATAAATACCACATCACCACTTACGACGGTTTTGGATTAGACAAGGGCGACCCGTACGCCCGCTTGTGGGAAAAACCTCCGCAAACCGCATCGGTTGTGCACCAGTTAGAATATGCCTGGCAGGACGCCGAGTGGATGAAGAACCGCCAGGCAAATGTGGGCAAACCCCAGCCGTGGTCTGTATATGAAGTGCACATCGGTTCCTGGAAAAAATTGCAAAAAGAGGCCAACCGCTCGCTCAATTATCGGGAGCTGGCAACTGAATTAGTCCAGTATGTAAAAGACATGGGTTTCACCCACGTGGAACTCATGCCCGTGATGGAGCATCCTTATTTCCCTTCCTGGGGCTACCAGATCACTGGTTTCTTTGCCCCAAGCGCCCGCTTTGGCAAACCGGAAGACTTCATGTACCTCGTCGACGCGTTTCACCAGGCGGGCATCGGGGTCATCCTTGATTGGGTGCCTTCTCATTTTCCGGGCGACATGCACGGCTTGTACCTCTTTGATGGCACGCACTTGTATGAGTACAACGATCCGCGCAGGGGTTATCACCCGGACTGGAACAGTTATGTGTTCGACTATGGCCGCAATGAGGTGCGCTCTTTCCTGATCAGTTCAGCCTTATTTTGGCTGGAATATTATCATATCGATGGCCTGCGGGTGGATGCCGTGGCCTCTATGTTGCACCATGATTATTCGCGCAAGGAAGGAGAATGGATTCCCAACATCCACGGTGGCCGGGAAAACCTGGAGGCCATTTCGATGCTTCAGGATTTCAATACGGTGGTGTACGAACAATATCCCGGCGTCGAAACCATCGCTGAAGAAAGCACGTCGTTCCCCGGTGTGAGCCATCCTGTAGCAAACGGAGGGCTCGGTTTTGGGCAAAAATGGATGATGGGCTGGATGCACGACGCCTTGCAATATTTCAAACGCCCCGCAGATTACCGGCCCTGGCACCAGAGCGAAATCACGTTTTCAACAGTGTACATGTACTCCGAGCAATTTATGCTGCCCTTGAGCCACGATGAAGTGGTGCATGGAAAAGCTTCGCTGTTGTACAAAATGCCCGGCGCAGAGCCGGAAAAATTTGCAAACCTGCGCGCCCTCCTGGGTTTACAATGGATGCATCCAGGTTCTCATTTGCTGTTTATGGGCTGCGAAATAGCGCAAAGCACCGAATGGAGCCACGACCGTGGTGTGGTTTGGGACTTGCTTCAGTACCGTTTCCATTTTGGCATGCAGGAGTGGGTGCGGGCGCTTAACCAGTTGTATTCAAGCCATCGGGCATTGTGGTGGAACCAGTTTTCGCCCGAGGGTTTTGAATGGGTAGCTGGCGACGACACACGCAATTGCCTGGTGTCGTTTATCCGCAAAGGCCGCGACCAGGACAATATGCTGCTGGTGGTTTGTCACTTTGGCCTGGGTACCCTGGAAAACTACAGCCTGGGTGTACCTTATGGTGGCCCCTGGCGCGAGGTACTGTGCAGCGAAGCACACCATTTTGGCGGCCAGGGAGCTACTAATGGTTTGCTGCAAGCGGCAAAAGCGCCTCTACACGGCAAAACCCATTCCATCACGTTGACCATTCCGCCTTTAACCGTGTCCGTTTTTGAAGGCGAAAAAAGACCCAAACCCGCTAAACCCAAAAAATCCACAAATAACCAAATCCACAAATAACCAAATCCTCAAATAGCCAAATCCACAAAATACATGGCCAATTCTCCTTTGTTTTTGGCCGCCACATAACCACGGAAGATGCAATGAAATTGGTCCTTTACCTTTTCATAAGTGGCTTCTGAAATGTTCACTTTGCCCAATTCGCCGCTTTGTTCCATGCGGGCAGCTGTATTGACGGTATCGCCCCAAATGTCGTAAGCAAATTTATGACTGCCCACTACACCAGCCACCACAGGGCCGGTGTGAATACCAATGCGCATGGAAAACACGGGTTTGCCAGCAAGGCGGTTGGTGTCCATCAACCGCTCCAATTCCGCTTGCATGTCCAATGCCGCAGATACGGCATCTATCGGGTGCGTATCGTTGGCTGTTGGCAGGCCACCGGCACACATGTAGGCATCGCCAATGGTTTTTATTTTTTCCAGGCCATGCGCGAGGGCGATGGCATCAAAGTGCCGAAAACAGTTGTCTAATTCCGCAACCAATGCTTCTGGCGACATGTGTTCGGCAATGGTGATGAACCCTACAAAATCGGTGAATAACACGGAGACAGAGTCGTACCGCACCGGTTGCACCCGGTTGTATGCCTTTAATTCATCGGCAGTGGAAGTCGGCAGGATGTTTTTCAGCAGGGCATCGGCGCGTTCGCGTTCTTTGTTTATGATGTCGTTTTGGGTAGAGAGCTGCTCATTGGCTTTTTTGCGCAGGCGGTTTCTGTTGTACAGCAACGCCACGAGCAGCGCAAGGGCCACCGCACCGGCCGACAGCAGCTGGTTGCGTAAGGTTTGTTTGGCCGATTCCGCCTTGAACATCACCTGTTGAATTTTTACACTGTCGCGCACCTCCTGATCTGCATACAGGGCATCACGGCGCGCAAAGCTGCGGCTCATCTGTTCGTCGAGGCGCGCGTACCGAAACTCGTCGTACTCAATGCGATACTGATACGCTTTTTCAAAGTTGCCCACCGAGGCATATAAAGAGGCCAGGTCTTTATAGGCGCGTTGGATGTATTTGGTGTCGTTTATTTCTTTGGCAATGGCGAAGTATTTTTTGGTCAGGGTAAAAGCTTCGTCATATCGTTTCATTCGGCGCAACACATCGCCCAAAGTGTTGTACACCTCCATGAGGCCGGGCATATCGTCGTTCGATTCGTAAATATTTTGGGCTTGTTTGAGGTATACGACAGCCTGTTGAAAATTTTTCAGGTGTTTGTGGGCGTCGCCCAAGTTGATGTACACCTGCGCCATGCGAACGGTGTCCTGCAGTGAAGCCCAAATATCAAGCGACCGCAAGTAATATGACAGGGCGTACTGGGAAGAATCCAGTTCGTCTAAGGCGTTGGCGTAATCGTTGAGAGCCAGGGCCAGTCCGACAGGGTCGTTTTGTTGTTCGCGCAGGTGCAAGGATTTTGCGTACCATTCATGCGCTTCGGCATATCGGTCGAGTTCGAACTGGATGTGCCCGAGTTTGGTGTATACCTGGGCTACGTGTTCGTTGTTGTTTTTCTCGTAAATCCGCCGCGCCTTGTTGAGGGCAATTTGCGCCTCTGGGTAGTCGCCCGATTCCAGGTAAGCGCCGGCAATGTTTTCCTGGGCGCGCGCCATGCGGAGGGTGTCGCCCAATTCTTCCATCAAGGCGTAATTTTCGCGATAGTATTTGAGCGACTGGACATACTCGCCGTTCCACTCGCTGAGTATGCCGAGGTTGTTCAGGGTAGAGGCTACGTCGCGTTGGTCGCCCAGTTCGCGGCGCAGGCGCAAAGCTTCCTGATAGTGCAATTCGGCAGCCGGGAGGTTACCGCGTATTTCTTCGACGATGCCTAACCCATTGATGGCCGAAGCTTCGCCTTTGCGGTCTTTAAGCGTACGGGCCAGGGAGATGGCCTCTTGAAGCCGGTCGGCCGCTTCGTCGGTGTTGGTTTCGTTTATTTCCCAGGCATAATCCACCAGCAACGTTACGCGGTGCGTATCGGCTGCGGCGGCGCTGAGCAGTGCGCGCAGGCTGTCGGCAGGCGTTTGAGCCTGAACGTTGCTGAAAGGAAGCAGGCAACAGAGGGCGAGGAGGAGTAACCGCATGGGTGGACGAAGGTACGGCACAGAAGTGCTTCATTTTTGACGACAGCACCTGATAAATAAAAATATGTTGGGGGATGTATGTTATAGCCGCTAAAAAAATACATTTTTAGAGATTACAGTCGCCAAAAAAGTACTATTTTTGTCGAAAATTGCTTTGATATGATATCCCGACTCCTTTTGCCGGTTTTACAACGATACCTCCACAACAGAAAAGCGTTGCTTATCATCGGGCCGCGGCAAACCGGCAAGACAACCCTTGTTCAGGAACTGACAAAAAATTACCCGGGACCATCACGCTACTTAAACGCAGACGAACTGCTTGTACGCGAACGCTTGAGCGACGCGTCTGCCGATCGGCTGCGCAGCATCATTGGTAATGCTTCGCTCGTGATCATAGATGAAGCGCAACGGGTAAAAAACATCGGATTAACCCTCAAAATAATTGTAGATCAATTGCCGGATGTCAAGGTCATTGCTACCGGTTCTTCAGCCTTGGATTTAGCCAGTGAAATTAATGAGCCGCTCACCGGCCGTAAATATGAATTCAACCTGTTTCCGGTGTCCTGGCAGGAGTGGTCAGCACACACCGGCGTACTGGAGGCGGAAATTGGGTTGGAACAACGGTTGTTGTATGGTATGTACCCCGACGTACTGAACAACCCGGGCGAAGAACAACGCATACTGGCCAATCTGGTTTCATCTTACCTTTACAAGGATTTGCTCAGCTTTAATCAAGTGCGCAAACCAGTTGTGTTGGAAAAACTGCTTCAAGCGCTTGCCCTTCAAATGGGTAACGAGGCCTCCTATAACGAACTCGCCAACCTGTTATCTGTAAGTAAAGAGACCGTGATCCATTACGTCGATTTACTGGAAAAAGCTTTTGTCGTGTTTCGCCTTCACCCATTGCGGCGCAACCTCCGGCAGGAACTGTCCACAGCCCGAAAAATCTATTTTTACGATACAGGCATTCGCAACGCCCTGATTGGCAATTTTAACCCTTTGCATTTGAGAAATGATACCGGTGCAATATGGGAAAATTTCTTGCTGAGCGAACGGATGAAAAAAAATCATTACACGGAAAGGTTATTCGCGAAGGGTTTTTTCTGGCGTTTGGTACAAGGTGGCGAAATTGATTATGTTGAAGAAAATGCTGGAAGCTTTTCGGCATTTGAATTCAAATGGAACACGGCAAAAAAAGGAAAATACCCCAGGCCATTCCAGGAGGCCTATCCGGATAGTACTTTTCAAACCATCACACCCGAAAATTTTATTGAATTTGTTTGATCCTGCGCTTTAAATTCTCCTCTTTTTTCTCCGGCAACGCAGCATTAACTTTGTGTTTCATTTTTATGTCCGTACAATATGGCCAAACTCGACGACCGCCTCAAAGATGCCATCACCCGACTGCCAGTAAAAGAAAAGGATAAACTGCTGTTTCGCCTGGTTGCCAAAGACGACAAGCTGATCCGCAAACTGGAATTTGAACTGCTCGAAGGCGGCAACACCCGCGATGACCGTGCGCAGGATTTGCGGGCTGATATGCTGAAATACCTCTCCAAAACCGGGGAAGTGTACCTCACTCCAGGCATTTTACTCATGGAACTGCGCCACTGGAATGCCCGCATTGTAGAACATGTGCAGGCCACCAAAGACAAGGAAGGAGAAGTGGCCCTGCCCCTGTTCCTGCTCAATGAAGCCCTGCGCCGCCACCGCGATATGGTGCTTGCTTTTCCGGAGCACCGTTCGACCACATTAGCCGAATACCTCATCAAACGCATTCAGGCCCTGATGCCAAAAACCAAAAAGTTGCACGAAGACCTGCAGTGGGAGTCCCGTAAGCAAATAAATGAGCTGCTGGAACACATCTGGACGATTCCGCGCCCCGCAAAGCTCGCCGAACAGGTCGGCTTGCCCAAACGATGGGAGTGACTAACCTCATCATCCAACATAAAAATCTGCTCATAAACTCTGTAAAGCTTTTTTCCGTTACCTGTACAGCCTGTTCAAAAATAACTACTTTTATGAAAAAAATAATGCTTCTCCTGTGCCTGCTGGGTGTGCTTCTGGGTGATGCCCATGCTTCGTACATTCTGGTGCCTATGGACGAAAACAGCCAAAAAAACCACCTTAAAGCCTACGGCATCACATACTGGGTGATCGATCAGG
>Ga0247837_1002466_pt1 | contig 34961 bp, 18 predicted proteins | sample LaCtaG_2_FD_187115 | JGI IMG/M metagenome (GOLD analysis project Ga0247837, IMG submission 187115) | Freshwater microbial communities from meromictic Lake La Cruz, Castile-La Mancha, Spain - LaCruzMarch2015_14.5m | ecosystem: Environmental > Aquatic > Freshwater > Lake | place: Spain: Castile-La...
AGCAGGTGCTGAGTCACAAGGCTGAGTAGCTGCTAACTAGTCAGGGGGAGTAGGGCTCGCAGGCTTTATATGCTTGGAAAGGAGTATTATAGGAGTAGGCTCAAAGGTCGAAAAGCTGGGCATATGTCCTAATCGTAGTCCACCTTTATTTCCACTCAACCCCCTTTAATCGCCTCATTTATCTTCTTTATCGGCCGAAGGAGGATTTCCCTGATAAGCTATACAGTACATTTAATCACTAGCAAAGGCAATCAAATAGACCGGAACTGCGCAGTGGGCAGCTAGCAGCAGGTAGCGGTCCTCTGCCAGTCTCACACTCTGGTAGCCCCGCAGTACCTCCGTCTCCTGTGTGCAGTCCTCGTAGACTCGACCTAAGTCCACCAAGCAGAGAAGGGAGAGCTGGCTTCCCACTTCCACATGTGTAGAAAAGTGCACTGGCTGCGCACTACTCTGAAAGCCCAGTGCAGAGCTACACAGTGCCCCTAGCTCCGCCTCCTCCCCACCATAAAACAGCAAAGTCAGCCTATCCAATGCAGCATGTCTGGCCAAAAAGGTGCTATCCGGCCTGTCCAGGCCCAGCACCGCCCGCTGCTGGGAGTAAGTATAGGTCTTCAGCACTCTGTGGACTCGGTAGGGCCGGAGGAGCTGGACTATCAGGGCGAATTCACTGCCTTTGGGGGATAAAACGCAGTGGAGGGGAGCTGAGGCCTCGGAAGTGAGGACTGGCCTGCTGGGAGTGCAGGCGTATAGGACTAATTGAGTCTGGATGTCAGTGTTGGGACTGGAATAGACGCTTTCAGGCGTTCTGCAGGGGTTTCTACCCATTGCTTCGATGGATTTACTTCTGCTTGCCTGGGTGGTAGTACGATTTCGAGTGGAAATAGCGGGTGTCTCCACTTCTTCGCCATAGGAGGCAGTTCTATGGGAAGAAACGTCTGTTTCCATACTCAATTTCCATCCTTTTCGCCTATTTTTCGTCTTTTGGTTGAGTCGATTCTCCACGGCTTCCTCAGAAACAGGGTACTCTGGACACATATCCACACTTTGCCTAGTGGAAGTAGCCACTTCTCGCAGGACTTTAACAGGCTGCGGGAGGTTTTCCTTGCCACTGGGTAGTCTGTGAGTCTTGTGGTGATGTTTGGAGCAGTGGCAGTGGTGTTTCCGCCCTGTAGGGACTGGGTCTGGAGGGGGAGTTAGACTGTGGGCGAAGGTGCTGTAGTGGTGGTAGTAGTCGCTGTCCTTGCCTGTCCTGCTTTCCTTGTATCGGGTTTTCTGGGCAATGTGGGACTTTTCTTGGTCTTTTTGCCGATTTTGCGGGTTTGGATGGATTTTATCCTCAAATTCGCCTGTCGAAGTGGGCTTTTCTGTAGGGAAATCCACACTTGTGACCTTCACTTGCAGCTTTTCCCCTCTTTCCGCCTTCATCTCCCCAGTCCTTGCACTGGCTGCAGGCTTCGCAGCGGCTTCCGAACTCGCAATGGAGTTGCAATGCTTGCGTTCCCTCTTCCCTTCCCTGACCTGAACCAGGCTAAAAGCCTCAGAAACGTCGCTGGCAGCCGAGTTAGTGGGCACATGTCTGCCTTTCACAGGACTGCTTCTCAGTAAGAACTCTGCGGAAGTGTCTTGGGACGGGGGAACTAGCTCGATCGAGCTCATAGCACTGGGGAAAGATATGAGTTCCCCGCGGTGTTCGAGGTCTAAAGCAGTCTCCAGTTCCCTTTCCGAGACTAATAAGCCGTCCAAATGGCGCAGACAGGGACCAATGTGGCATATTAAGGCTGCTCGGTACTTGATTAGTTCAGTTTCCTCCCTCCCACACAGGTCCGTGTAAGCCTTTAAGTCCATTTCCGCCTCTATTGGCTCCAAATAGAGTCCATCCGTGACCTGATTTCCCTGCAAATTGAGCGTTTCCAGCACTCCATTTCCCTTCAAGTCCTCCAAAACCTGTCCCAGCGTCCTAACCGCGTTGTCCTGCACCTGCAGTTCTACTAGTCTCGGCGCCTCATTGTGCAGACTCCTCACCCGGTTGTGTCTATCTACATCTCACGCTATTCTCAATACGTGCAAGTCGGGCAGAGGTCCGAAGTCCAGGTCTTCGATATAGTTGTGGTCGGAGTGGACTTGTTGGAGCTGGCGACAGGGAGAAAGGAAGGACAGGGAGGTGATACGGTTGTAGGAGCAGTGGAAGTGTTGGAGGACTGGGAGCTGCAGGGGAGTGGGGTGAGTGAGGGAGTTGTGGGACAGGGAGAGTAGGCGCAGAGGCTTGAGACGGTGCAAGTCGTGGGGGAAGGTGCTGAAGTTGTTCATGTCGAGGTGGAGGTATTGGAGTCGGGGAGCGTTTTTGAGTCCTTCGAGGCTGGAGAGACGATTGTCGCTGCAGGAAAGGTGAATAAGTGCGGGACACTCCGCCTGCAAGTCCACCTTCTCCAGTCTGTTGCAGTCCAGAACCAGTCTTTTCAAGGCTGTCGCGGGGTGCTGCACTTCCAGCACTGCCACTGCATTGCCAGCCACATCCAGCTCCTCTAGTCTCGGCAAGCGCAGTAATTGGCTCAGGCCGAACCCGTCACAGAGTCGATTTCCACTCATTTCCACCACTTTCAGACTTCGCAAGACTAACAAACTCCCCAATTGGTCGTCACTGATGAAGTTCCGGCTAAGCCGAAGTTCTAATAGGCCTGTGCAGCGCTGCAGGCCTGATAGCGAAATCAGTCGATTGTCATTCGCTGAGAGTGTTTTCAGCTCTTCAGGGACGGATTTCAAATCAGACAAGCGGTTGAAGTCCAGTAAAAGCGCGGAAACGGGCGAGTTGGCTGGGAAACTGGGCATAGAGCGTAGATGTTGGCGACTGAGGTCGAGACTCGTGCTAGCACTGTGCATTTAAATGGCTTCATGGAATGCAACTTAGTCGTTTCACTATGGAAAGCGAGGAAGAAAGCGCTCCACTTCTATCCCTGCGTCTTCCCAGAGGCTCCAACCCGGCTCTAGACCAAGGCTACGTGCAGTCGTCTATATCTCAGTACTTCTACTCTTCTTTGTCGGTGTTTCTCCTGAGTGCTGTGCTGGCAGTGTGCAAGGTAGGGCTAGGCAGGCGGGTGCGGGCGTGGGAGTGCTATGGGTGAGGGAGGAGCCTGCGGGGAGGCCTATTAGGGAGTGGCTGGTCGGAGTGGTGCTGCAGGATGTGGGCTATTTGGTCTTCCTGATAGGCGTGAAATTCCGCTACATCGTGCGAGAACCCTCCGGCCTCGTGCTAAAAGAGCCTTGCTGGGTGCTAGTCCTCGACAAAGCCTTCACTGCGTAACTCCCATCCAGCGTGTACCTGCTTTGGCTGATTCCCGGGAACCTTTGGTACTGGAAGTGCCAGGATTGCTATCAAACCGCACCCCTGCTTTCTACACTCACAGCGGTGTTTCTAGTGGCTGGGTATGGCTATGTCCTTATCCCTGCGTTTATATTGGTGTCGGTGTGCTTGTGTTTGCCGGTGCTCATTGGCGTTATCATGTGTGTTACGAGTCAGGGACAGACACAGACGAAGAAAGATGTGATCAAGAGTTTAAAGGAGGAGAAATACGACCCAAAGCTGCACCAAGAGTCCACCTGCGCTATCTGCGCCAGCGACTTCGAGTCCGGACAGGCACTCATCCCTCTCCCCTGCGACTCCAGACACCTGTTCCACTCCTTCTGCATCCAGCGCTGGCTCAACATCAACTCCAACTGCCCCATCTGCAGGGCTGCAGTGCAGCGCTAGCTAATTACCACTGGAGAGAAACGTGCTTTCTGCCCTTTGCGAGGGCGAATGTAGACTTGAGAGCCTCGCGGTTGCGCTGTTTGGTTGCAGGGATGGAGTAGTTTTTATAGGCAAACACACTTCTGAAGTCTGTGGACCACACTGCCTTTTGCCCTGCATATTCCCGCAAAATAGTCCTCCTCTCTTGCGTGCTGGCCTGCGCCACTTCCAGGAGTGCTGCCGCTAGTCGCAGTTCCTTGCCCACAGTCCTGCGTCCTCTCCTGATTCTGACCTCTCCAGCCCTGCCGTTCTGCACCCGCACAGTACTCGCCAGGCCACTGAAGGTAGCGAATAGACTATGGGGAGACCCCGGCGACTTCGGCGACCCTGTCAGCGACTTCGCCTGCTCCACAGGTCTCGAACCCGTCCTGAACTTCCTCTCACTGCGGAGATGTCGGATCAGCCCCACCGGAATCGCTTCATTCCGCCCTGCCTGCGATTTCCCCTTCAAAGCGCTATACAGTGACATCCTTTTAGTCCTAACTTGGCAGAAATGGAGGAACAAGACCTTGCCCGTGACTTGTTGCACTACGGCGCCTGCGTGACTTTGTCTATTTCCGAGGATTCCTTCCTGGTTTCGCAGGGGTTTGTGGATGAAGCGCTCAATTTGCATCATTTCAGTGGGGAGTTTCATACGGATTTCGTGTCGGCGGTGTTTAGAGTGCTGCCTTCCGCGATGTATGCTGTGCAGGAGGAGTTGCTGATGCAGGCGCAGAAGGTCATGACTGGAAATTCGCATTTTGGCCAAGACCGTCTCCAAATCCTCGAAGAAAACCTCGAAGGCGAGTTGAAAACGAACATCACGAACTACGCGAACTGCAAAGGCCAGCCCCTGAAGTTCGACTCAGTGGTGCAGTTCGAGCACATCAGTTCTCACAAGTACATCACTCTGCATGGACAGGAAAACGCAGAGCATGAAAGGGACAATTTGAAACTAAGTCTGCAAGACTTCGGCAGCGAGTACTCCCAATTCCGCATCGAGGCCTGCTACAGCTTTCAAAAGGAAGGCAACAAGAGCATCCGCTACGGAGACAAGGTGAAGCTGGCAGTGAAGGTGCCTGAAATGAACAAGGACGCATATATCCACTGCAGTGCTGCGGAGCAAAGCTTCAGTCCCTTCACTCGACTGCGTGGCTTCGTGAATCGCAGTTTGGAAGAAGTGCAGCGCTCTGCCCCACTCAAGCAGGAAGACAAGGAAGTGAACTGCTCCTTGGACGAGTCCACTAACTGGCGAATCAACCTGTTCACGCCCTATATGAAGGAAGACTCTGACTATGTGTTGGTTGGAGACCATGTGTGGCTCGCACAGACAGAGCTGCGGGCCTGCTTAACAGCCGCTACAGTGACCAGAGAAGACTATAAAATCGTATTTACGAACAATATGTACGATTCTAATGGACTGTGGAAAATCGAAGGAGTGAGTTACAAGGCAGGCGGGACTGTGGCCCTGGGCCAAGGCTTCCGCCTGAGACATATCAGCAGTGGCTGGTACTTGTCTGGGTCTGCTGGCGGCAAGGGGATGCTGGGGACAGAGGCGGGGAGCGCAGTTTTACGCAGGAAACCGCTAGGCGGCAGTCTGACGCTTGTGCCTAATCCGGAGCCGAGCACTGTGTGGCGCTTTATGCCCATTCACTCTCGCAACAACTCCAAATTGCTACTGAGAGACGAGTACTTCAAAATCTACCACGTGGTTTCTCGCTGCTACTTGAATAACACGCAGCTGAGTGAGGATGTCATTCCCACGCTTTCCAGCAAGGAGAGCCAGAGCTGCATCTTTAAGATATCGAGGAGTGACTCTTCACTGGTGTGGGAAACGCTGTTTCTGATCAATAGCTTGCCTGTGCTGCAGCACTTTCCGGAACTTATGCAGGGACAGGTTGTGCAAAGCAGCGCTTCTGAGGCTCTTGCGAAGAACAGAGATTTCAAGCATCATATTTCCCTGCTCAAAAAATGCCTGCGAGATTTGGACCTTTTCTGCAGAAATCAGCTAAAGTCAATGATGTCTCTGAACCACCGCTACGGCCAGGTCGAATCCAGCCGCCAAAACATCCTCCGAGAGCAGCAATTCCTGCAAGCCCTCGCCGACATCCTGGAAACCGCCTTCACAGGGCCCTACGACTTGAAGCGCAGTTCCAAGTTCCTGCTGGAAATCTTGGAAGAGCATGCAGAGTTGCAGCAACAGAGAGGACTGCGTCAAGACACAAAGACGAATTTGCTGTCGATATTGGTGGAGGCGGACCAACAGTTGAAACTGCTGCAGCAGGACATTGAGAAGAAGCAGCTGAAGGAATTGGCGGATATCGTGGAGCAGACTTACGACTTACTGACTGTGATTTGCAAGGATAACCAAGATAATAAGCAATTCGTGTTCAAAGTGTTCCCAATTATACAGACGCATGCACCGTATATGCGCCATGCGACTGTGTGCATGCGGGAAATCGTAAAAGACAACGAAGCACTTCTGATCAAACTTACGCAGACAGAGGACCACACTTACAGACTATCTATAGAGGGAAATGCTGGGGAAAGGCGGGAAACGGCTATACAGTATTTCGCCTATTTACTGAGGAGGTTTTCGGAGGATCGGAAGTGGCAGTTGTTGGAATTCCTGAAAACGATTTGCACGAATCAGGGACAAGGGATTAGTGTCAACCAGGAAAAAGTGCATGAACAACTTTTCAACAACCCGGATACGCATGCTAAAACTATCATCACAACGATGGTCGGAGAAGACAATCAACTCCTCGTCTTTTTCCGCGGCCCCCAAGGCGAGCACAGCGTCCCTCTCAACCTCTGCTTCGAAAACAGTCTGCCCACCGCCTACCCCAAGGAACTCGACTACCTCAAGGAAATGCTGGACCTGTTCGCAGCCATGTGCTGCAGTCGCAACTACATCTGCAGCGACTCCATCAGCAAGTGGTTCCCCATCAAAACGCTGCAGGTCAATATGTGGAACCCACAGTTATCACTGCCACTCAGAGCCTCATTTTGCAATCTAATGCTAGCGCTGTATATAGATGCTTATCCGAGAAGTGAAGCGATGAAGCCGGAACTGTGTCGATTGCTGCAAGGGCAGGAGCCGGAAAGCCGGGCTCGCAGGCTGGAAGTGGCAGCGAACCACAGTCTCACTTCTGAGTCAGGCCAAGAAATCAGACAGACTGCACTCAACTTCACCAATGCACTGCTGAAGAAGAAATCCAGCAGAAAAGCAGCTGACTCAGGGTCTACTTCCCTGCGCTCCCTTGTGCCAGGACTAGTCCTGCAGGTCGGTCGTAAGACAGAAAACGACCTGGAATTGGCCTTTAGTGACGAAAACTCGATTTTATTCGAGTTAAAAGAAGCCATTTTGGTCTACTTTTCCTCAAAATCCAAGGAGCCAGAATTCAACGAATTCAGCCTAAATTTGATCAAAACCGCGCATAAAATGTGCCGATTCGGCCTATTTGACACTTATTGTACCGATTTCGAGGCCAAAAAATGCTATTTAAGCGCGAAACATCCCAATTACGACCTCAAAAACATGGACATCGCCCGGCTCCTTCGAGCCTTGGAAAGCTCTCTCACACTACAAGCCAATACTTTAGACGCAAAGCGTACTTCAAAGGCAATTTTAGGCACAGAAGGTAAAAAAAAGCGAAATGCAGCAACTTATAATTCCCTTTTAGCCCAAGTCATGAAAAACCCTGCTTCTTTGGCAGATCCAGTGGTGCGAGGGTCTGTGAACCTGAAGAATTACATAGATTCGGTGCTGCACAGGTCTGGAAGTGAGGAGCAGGCGGGGAAGTATGAGTTGGAGACGAAGCTGGAAGTGTGTCAGTTGCTGCATTATGCGGTGAATTGCAGGCTGGACTTCCTGTTTCGCAATGTGGTGGAGTGGTTTGTGGGGCATGAGGGCGGGACTGTGACGGAAGAGGAGGGAGTGGCGCTTTTTCCGCCCATTATGGCGGTCAAAGAGGGGGAAAGCGAGGAAAATTGGACTTTTAAGTGCGTACTGGCCCCTGCTTTCGCCAATTTAGATGATTTATTGGAAGCGGAAGGCACTTTGCTTGGCAAACTAGTCACTACTTTCATCTTTTCTCAGAACTACAAGCTGCAAACTGCTCTTATTAGCCTCATTATCCGGCTCTTTTCCCAGCGGCGCGAGCTGCTAGCAGGCCTCAAAGACTTGCACGTCCTTTCCGAAGACCGAGACATCACGATTTACCAATTCACCCGCTCAAACATCGTAACTTTGAGCCATTTAGCCGAACAATCCGAAATCTGGCTAAAGTTCTGGACTCAATCTGACCAGCAAATCCGGGAAAGAGATGAAATAAAGCTGCAAAAAGTGACTTCGATTTTAGAACATTTCGATAGAATGCTAACACTGCAGGCAGATGTGACGCAGCAAAACATATCGGACAGACAGGCTATGCTGTATCACTTGGAAGTGCACACTTTGCTGGTGTCGTTGATTAGGGATGGGATGCATGCGCTGGGGGAGTTGTATGAAAGAGAGGCGGAGACTGATGTTTTGGCAGCGAGGGAAAAGATGGTCGAACTCTTCGGCCTGTGTCACTGCGTCCTGCGCAGAATGGTGCAGGGCAACCCCCGGATCCAGTCCCACTTCCACGAATTCCTACACATCTTCATGAGCCATCTCAACATCGACGCACAGCAAATCCCCCTCATCTGCGACATCTACCGAAACAACGCAGAGCTGTGCGAAGGGGTGAAGCCAGACACTCTACACCACTTCATAAGTCTGATAGTCCACCACGGACGCCAGCCCCGCTTCCTTGCCTTATTCGAAGTGATCCAAGTCGTGCACTCCCGTCCTTTGCCAGACAACCAACGCAAAGTCCTCAACCTCTTCCTCGACTCCGACGAACAGCGCAGATATCTACTCTTCCTCAAGCCGGAAGAAGACCACGAGTTCTGCTTCGAGCCCTTAGCACCGCATGAACAGGCCCTGTCCCCCTACCTAGACGTGCCTTTCGGCTACCACGTGAAGCTGTTTCAGGTCCTGATGAAGTGTGGCTTTGGCATTAATAAGGTGTATTTGAATGAGGCGAAGTGTCAGAAGGCCATACCGCTGGGAGCGGTTTTCGACTTGCTGGAAAGGGCGGAAATGGAGGGGAATTGGATGGAGTTGAGACAGCCGCTGTTGGAGTTTTTCTTCCACATTTACTTGGAGACGGAGAAGCTGAATGAGGATTTGGTGGGAAATGCGAGATTCGTGCACTTCTTGCGGAGGTACGAAACGAAGTTGATGCATTTGGATCAAATAACGGAGCGAAACTTGGCCGAATTCAGCGTTTTTATAAAGATTTTGTATCACTACGCGAATAGCTACGCAAAGTCTACCGACGAAGCAGTAATGGCAGACCAAGAAGACCTAGTCACTCTGAAAGGAGTGGCTTCTGTCCTGGCTGAGAACATCAATAAGTTCCAAGGCTGCACAGTGCACAGAGATACACTAACTGCAGTTCAGAAGTTCTTTGTTGCGTTTGAAATTGGCAAGGATATGTACTCTATATTTACTGTGGAGGGAGTGCAGGACGAACAGGCCAAGGTAGCGCGGGATTCAGAGCTGGAAAAATACGGCAACCGGAAATCGAAGTGGGAGCAATTCCGCAAAGACCTACTGAGCAGTCCCAAGGCCAAAGCCGCTCAAAAGGAAGAACTAAAAAGCCTAGTCACCGCCCTAATGAACTGCCAAACACTCAACCCTGACCTCTCTTTCCAACTCCTCGCCAAGACGATCATCACCTACCTCCGCAACAGCGCCGCAGAGTCCGCTCCAGTCCCTATCGTCCTCGACCTGATTTCCGTCTTCAACTACATGGTGGAAGCTGAAGACCCTGAAAAGGTAAAAGAGCGTCAGGAAGAGCTGAATACGTTTGGAGCCACGAGAGTGGTGTTGGCTCTGATGTCGGAGCGGAGTCTGGCTGTGGAGGTTTATAAGGCATTGCTGCACTCGGCTTCGAAGCTGCTAGATGGCGGGAATGAGCATATTCAGGAGGAGTTTTATATGTTCTTTATCAATATTCCGGGGAGTGAAGTGCTGTTTGAGCGGCTGAACAACTTGTTGGTGACGCAGGCGGAACTATTGGGGAGCGAGCGAATGGGACAGGAAAAGGTGGAAACTGACCAAATCCGGGTGAGTCTGCGCCTGCTGCAGCTGTTCTGTGAAAACCACAACTCCAGTCTGCAGAACTACATCCGCCAGCAGACCAACTCCCGGAACTCCTACGACCTTGTGTCAGCCACAGTCACACTCCTAGCCGCATTAATGAAGCGACTGATGTTCCGCACTTTCCACGTCATGAGCCAGTGCTTCGACACACTCACCGAAGCCATCCAAGGCCCCTGCACTGCCAACCAAGACCTGCTGCTCAAAGGCATGTTCCTCGAAATCGCCAGTTCCCTCATGAGTTACGACGAATACCAGCCGATCCCCACGAAATACGAAGCTTTGGTGAGCGAAGGAACAGCCTGTGAGGACCACGGAAAGCCCAGGGAGTACCTGGCAGGCTGGATGCTCGCTCACCTTAAGTACAAGTGCTTGATTACTGTGCATAGTCTGATGGAGGGCAGGACTGATTCTTCCATTATCACGAGGATTATCAGGGCGATCAACCTGGAAATACTCAGGGAAAACCTGATTTGCTTCTATGTGGGGTACGAAGACAGGTACCCTGCAGAGGCATATGACCGGAAAATGTTCGAAAAGACGGAAAAAAACGAAGAATACGACTTAGACGACTATTCGAACCCTCAGGATGAACACCCTGAAGAATATTTGGTGATTATCGAAAACTCCTTTGCCATTTATCACCTCATGAGGAAATTTCAGGACACAGATGACCCGGAAAATAAGCAAATAATCAGTGAGGAAATGCCGGAATTGTCAATTAGAGAGGAAGAGTCCAATTTTATGGCGTTTCGGCTGATTGGGGGTTTGGGGAAAATTGGGCTGGGGCTGGTTAAAGGCGGGGTGAAGTCCTTGTCGAAGGCTGCTAATTCGGTACATGTGGAACATTTACGTGAAAATTTGGACGACATGCAGAAATCCGCAATCCTCGAGAAAACCTACGAATTCCTGCAGCGTCACACCGGCAACATCGAAATCCTCTTCAACGACCAACTCTGCAAAGTATACTTCCCCCTTCCTTACTTCTCCGAGTGTCTAACCGAGGACATGAAGGAAGCCTTCCACAGCGGGGTCGACCGAGCCACAGACAAGACCAAACTGCAGGGACTGATGCTACGCGCTTCTGAGCTGAATGAGGAGATGAAGCATGAGTATCGCCTGCAGGCGTTTATTAAGACTTCGTGGATTATGAAGCTAATTGCAGATAACCTGTCCACGTGGAAAAATTTGTCCTTCTGTTTAACTCTGCTGCTCAATTTCCTGATTCTCGCGAGTTTCTCCTCCTACGGCACCAACCGTCTCAACGAATCCTCCCTATTCTACTACGAGTCCCGGGGCAGCGGACACGGCCTCTCCGTGAGCGGCACCAACGGCCTATTCATCACTTTGGGCATCATCCAAAGCGTAGTGACCACCTTCATTGACGTCTTCTTTTTGGTGAAAGTGGGGCCGCTGCTGGTGAGCAGAGGCTGGCGCAGTGTGCCAAACACTCAGCGGAAGTCTCGCTTTGCCCGCAGCTACGTCTATTCTAAGAAGACTTTGAAGGCCTGTTTGACGCTGTTTAAGGAAATTGATGTGGTTTTTTACCTGTTTTACCTGGTTTTCTCGATCCTTGGCACTTTCTTTAATCCGCTATTTTTCGCGTTTCATCTGCTGGATGTGCTGTATCGCTACCCTTCGCTGCAAAACGTCATAAAGTCAATCACGATTCCTCGTGAGCCGCTCCTGCTGAGTTTCATTTTCCTGCTGATCATAGTCTATTTCTTTGGAATCGTGGGTTATGTGTATCTCTATAACGACTTCGAGCCCGGCCAATGCGAAACCTTATTCAACTGCTTCTGCCAAGTTTTCGACAAAGGCTTCAAATCCGACGGAGGCATCGGAGGCTACCTGCAAGACTGGACTCCTGGCGAAATCAGCATCGGCCGTCTTTTCTACGACAACGCATACAACATTCTCATCATCATCATTATGATGAACATCGTGCAGGGACTCACAGTGGACACATTTGCACTGCTGCGACGCACACATGAAAAGAACAAAAAGGACAGGGAAAATAAGTGCTTTATTTGCGGCTTGGAAAAGGAAACTATTGAGCGGGCGACTAGCAGGTCCTTCAAGTGGCACATTGAAAACGACCATAATGAGTGGAAATATGTGCATTTCGTAGGGTATTTGGAAGACAAGAAGGAGACGGAGTATACAGGCATCGAGTCGTATGTGAGGGAAAAGGTGATTAAAAAGGACGTGTCGTGGTTTCCGCAGCAGGAAGCGCTGTCGATCCAAAGCCAGGAAAGCGACTTTGAGGCTGTAAGGCTTCGAGAGTCGGAGGAGGTCAAGTCAGCAGTACTGGAAATCCAGCAGGATGTGAAGGAACTCAGCAAGAGTCTGGACGCAGGACTATTCGCTCAACAGGCGTAGTAATAGAGGGAAATAGTGCTGAGTAATGACGGAAAAGGAAGTTGAGGGCTGTTTCCAACTCCCCAAATTGCCGCAGCGCGCAGGCTCCAGGGTCTCCAGTCACTCCCGCAAAGCAAGTTTAGTGAGGTCTACTGCGACTCCAGGCCGCAGGTCCAGCCTTTGTCCAGGCCAATCTGCAGATTTCTCCCTCATCGACTCAGTCGTGGCCGAGCGCCGCAAGCTTGACATTTCCCTGCTCTCCGCCCCTGACCGCAAGACGCACTTCCCCATCCCCCGGCGCTTCTCCGCTATTCAAACTGCTATCAGCGGCCCTCGCCCTCGCGAGAAAAGGCCTGAAAACAGCCCTTCCAAGCCTGCAACCAGTCCTCCTAATCATCCTAAGCCAGCTTCCAAAGCCTACCGCCTGATCAAAGCCCTAAACTGGGTTCCCATCCGGCTAAACAGCTTTTTCCCCTTATCCCCTTTTGACCACCTCTACCGCGGCCCCGCCAAGACCTCTTACGCCCTGGGCAGCCAAGTGGTGTGGACTGATGCAGAGGTTCTGGACTACCAGAAAGCCACTGACAGGTACGAAATCAGACTTATCGCAGTCAGAAGTGGACTTGTAAAGAGCGTTCAAAGGGTTAATTTGATGTTTGAAGGGGAGGAAAAGGCCTTTCAGGAACTGCTAAAGCAGGCGCATAGGCTAAAAAAAGAGGCGGAAAACAGGCTAAATGTGGACTTATTCATAGCTGGTGAAATGGGAAAAGGCTTTGAATTAACTGGAAATCCGATCGTTTTTCTCGGGAAAATAGTCAATTTTATCGGGAGAATATGGAGAGAAATTGCAGAAACGAGGAAAAAGGAGGCGATAGCAGACATTAACGGCTTTTTCGACTACGCCTATTTGAGAGGAGTGCTAATAGCAAAGTGGGACAACGAGGACATCACCGCTTTGAGAACTGCCAACGGTGTAACTGACTTCGCCCTGCTCCAACCTGCTCAATTCTATGCGAAACAGGGAAATTCCATACTTGTTTCGAAGGACACGAAAAACAGACTAAAGGCGAAATCGCTATTTTCCAATTCTTTGGCTTTTCAGGTACTGTTTTCCTTTAAATCTCGCTTTTGCGACTATTTCGCTTCCGGGCCTGTTTTCCAGTCTATTCCGGACCATTACACCTGGGTGCAGTTTCTGCACTCTCAGAGTTCTAAATCTGTCCCTAATCTATCTACACGACCTATGCACTTTCGCACTTTCTTCAAATTTCAGATGTACAGAATCGAGCAAATCGGATCATTCATAAGAAATAATTGGATACATGAAGCCGCCTGTCAGGTGTATGACGCCAAGGGAGTGAATGAGGACTATCAGGACCGACTAGGGAAAAAAGTGGAGTTGGTCGCTTATGAGTTGCTATCTGAGGAAGTTAGTGCAAGTTTCGCCCTATTTTTAACCTTATTTCAGCAGGCGGAAACTGTCTTTTTCATAGATATCGATTTTACTCACGATGGGAAAGCCCACTCCATTCTCCTCAAGCCAGACCCAGCGCCCAGTCGACTGCAGGGCCGGATCTATCAATACAGTGCAGCTCTGCTGAGCCTGTGTCGCACTGTGCCGGGACTGAGGGGCTGGTCGCAGGGCCAGGACTGCCCAATAGAGAGGGAAAGCACTAGTCAGGAACTGCAGGAAGAGGGGGTTTTGCGGCAGAGAATCGAGGGATTGGTAAGGGAAGTCGAGGAAAAGGTGGAGGAAATCGGGGAATTCGGCAGGGCGGTGGAAGGGCTGGAGGTGCCTGAAACAGTAGAGAAGCCAGAGAGTGCTGCTGAGGCTTTAGCAGCTATACACCAGCTTGAAGCCTACCTCACTCCCCTCTTTGCCCAGCGGCAAGCTGTCCTCTGCACCCTCAAATCCTCCTACCAATCCGGCCTTTTCCTGCTAAAAAGCCACGCTTTTCGCTCCTTCCTACTCACCCTTACAGAGCAACGCATCTCCCAGGCCTGTCTCCGCCTCAGCTCCCTTCTGCACGCCTTCGGCCTTTCTATCCACACTCGCTGCACTCAGCTAGTGCACCTACTGGAGCAGCCTGTGGGCAGCGTTGAGGAACTGATAGAGGCCGTAGCGACTGTGCAGCATATAAAAAGAGAGGATTTGCCCTTGGTCAGGAAGGAGGTGGAGACCTTGTTTCGAGGCATGGGAGTACTAAAGTGGGTGTGGACACTAGACATTGCGGGCTTGATGGGGGAAATTAAGGGGCAGTTCGAACGCTTGGAAAGGACTATTGAGGGCAGAGAAACAGCCTTGGAGAAGGACAAGCCCAAGTATATGCGTAGACTGGAGCAGGACCGAGATGCGCTGAAAGTCTCAATAAAGTCCTTAAGTATGAAATTCCAAGACTTCACCCAACTCCCCTTGTCCGAGTCCTTAGAAGTCTGGATGTCTGAAGCAGCCGCTACAGCCACTGGCCTGCTAGCCATCGCCAAAGAGGTGGAAACCGCTAGAAACAGGCTTAACAGGAAAGAAAGTGTATTGGGCTTAGAACCCTCTAAACACTACATACTGGATAAGTTCCTGACCTGTTCCCCACCTGTGCTGGATTTCGCCTTGCGATCTGCAGAGGTGAAAAACGATATGCAAATTTGGAAAAATACGCAACTGAGGAAAATCGACCCGGTGAAAATAACGGAAATTATAAGGAAATCGAAGGCGGATTTTTTCGCTTTGCTGCCCAAATTGACGTCTTCGCAGCAGCAAATTGCGTCTTTTCTCGGTCAGGAATTGGACCAGTTTTTGGAATATATGGAAATTGCGACTTTGCTGCAGCATGAAAGTCTGAAGGACAGACATTGGAAGCAGATCTGTGAAATATTGGGGTTGTCGAGTGAGGTTTATTTGGATTTAGGCGCGGTGATAGGGAAGTCGGGGCATGTTCCGCCGAAAAGTGAGGCAATAGCGGCGGTCGTGAAGTCTGCAGCAGGCGAAATGCACCTGGAAACCCAACTTCGGCAGCATAGGGTGCTTTTCCACTCACTGACCTTTCAGCTGTCCCCTCACCGCTCTACCTTCCTCCTTACTCAGCACAACCAGCTCCGCAGCCACGTTGCTGACTTCAGAGCCATTATCAAACTCATAGGAGACAGTGAATGCATACCAGAGCTTAAAAACCAGGCTTTGGACTGGGCTCGGAAAATGGACACTTTGGAGCAGTTACTAACCGAGTGGATAAATGCACAGGAGGAAATGACGGCCTTGGAGGAAATCTTCAGTCGAGAAAACAGCCAAGAATCCTCGCAAGCCGCCTTCGCAGAGTACGAAAAGCTAGTCCTTCGGCTGACCAAAATACTGGTGGAAATAGCAGAGCAGCCGGAAGTGCTGCGCTGCCGAGAAATGCACATCCGGTACTTCCAGTCCTGCGGCCAGCAGCTAAAAACCTGCAGACTACAGCTCCAAACAGAGGCGGAAGAGGGGCAGTTCTACGGCCTGAGCGACTCCCAGATGATGCAGTTACTGGGGTCCGCTGATATGTACTAAGCAAACTGAATAGACTAAAACTGCTTGAGCACTAGAACGACTGCCATCACTGTGATGCCGCCGATTAGCCATACCAAACAGCAAGTGGCTCGCATGGACTTTTGGTGCTCTGCTGCCTATTTGGGGACTACCTTGCCCAGCTCTGTCACTGCTTTGCTGGTTTCTTCCTTGGAAAGTTCTATGTTCACATCTATCCGGTCGAGGATGTTGCCTTGCTGCACGACGAGGTGGTTCAGTTCTCGGAAGATCTCTGCGAGGGTGGAGAAGTTCTGCAGCAGAGAATCCACGTCTTGGCTCCGTTCTTTCCACACTTGTGTATCCGTCATTTCCTCGATTTCTGCATTTTCAGGGTCGTCCTGCTCCGTAGTTTCGTCCGATAGCAAATCAGCCTGTGGCGAGTACTGACCCCGCTTGGTGAGAAAAGCCTGTTGCGAGACTCGAAAGGCGGAAATAAGCGTCTGAAGGCGGGCTGCGGCTGACTGCTGGGCAGCAGTAATAGCCTGTGCATCCCAGTGAGACTGCGAATACGTGGGCAGCGCTTCAATGTCTGTCCTGCACTTTTCCCCTCTTTCCATCACATCCAACGTGATGGATTCGATGCTTTGGTCTATGCTTCTCGCGTCTCCAAAGGCACTCAGAGCCAATCTGCGCCTTTGGTCGGTTTTCAGCTCTTTGACTGGATATCACTTTACCTCGTTTGGATAAGTACTCTAGCAGCTCTACGACTTCTTCGTAGCGGTCCACCCATATAGGCGGCATAGCGATCATTTCCACCTCTTGCGCAGGTGCTACAGACCCCAATAGTCTCTCCTTGTCGTTGCCGCCGATCTGACCTTTGGCTGGGGAGAGTGACTTCTGCTTGCTGCGCTTAAAGAGATGTGTGAGGGAACGAGCTGGGCCGATAGAGTGGGCGAGCGAGGAAATGGCCATTAGTAGTATGAAAGCTGTGTTTGCAGTGTGGCTTGCGCTGGTCTGCAGCCGCATCATCACCTTCACCGCCACTGTGAGTGCTATTCAGGTCCCGAGAGACGACTTCCTGTCCTTCGGCCGCTTCGCCATGTACTCCAATATCGACGTGCCCGGCAAGTTTAATTCTTCTATAACTTTGGAGATATACACGAAGGCGGACTGCCAGTCCGAATGTGCGAATTCCACCCTTGTGCTGGCCGTGGCTGCTTATTCCACCCTGAAAAGCATGCGAGAGCAGGGAGCGGATATAGATGTGTGCTGCTGGATGTACGGCTGTGGGGACGCTGTAGTGCCCAATAGCACGGAAGTGACGTTGTACTATCAGGCCTTGGCTCCTGATACGAACGTGTCGTGGACTCACCAGATTTCTCAGACAGACCTGTATGACGTATTTATAACCCTTTGCAAAGGATCGACCAGGGCACTGATCCTATCCGGCTCGATCCAGCTCCTCAACCCCTTCGGCTACCTCCCAGGAGAAACCTACCCTTACCTCTTTTTCTTCTTCACCGCCTTATGCGCCTACGGCTTCCTCCTCTGTCTCTGGACTACACTGCTATACTGGCACTGGCAGGCCGCCATTCCCCTGCAGAAGTGCTACATTCCCTGGCTGCTACTCGTCTGTGCAAGCGAAGACGGCCTGGCTTACCTCAGCTGGACCTACCTGAACGAAGTGGGAATTACAAGCTATCCGCTGTTCTTTTCAGGCTTGGTAGCGAACTCGATACGAAACACACTTGCGAGAGTTTTGATGCTTGTTGTGAGCATGGGGTACGGGATAACTATCCCGCAACTCAAGCACAAGGGGTGGATTGCGACGCTGGGAGTGGTGTTCTTCATAGCGAACCTGGGCTACATCTGTGTGAGCGTCGCACAACACTTTTCCCCTATAGCTTTACACTACCTGTTCCTAGCCACTTTACCGATTTCCCTACTGAGCACTGTCTTTTACCTGTGGACTTTCCTGTCCCTCACCTTCACTATGCGGAAATTGCAGGAGGAGCAGCAGCCCTATAAACTCGCAATCTTCAAAAGACTGACTTTGCTGTTTGTGCTGGTGATCCTGGCCTCGGTCCTGTGGTTCCTGGTGGAGTGCTACTACCGCTTTACGCAGGACAAAGAGGACTACTGGCAGATACTGTGGCGCTTTGAGGCTGCATGGCATGTGCTATTCTTCATCACAATTGCCGGAATCATCACGATGTGGAGACCCACCGCTCAGTCGAAACTGCTCGCCTTCACTCTAGAACTAGTGGAGCCGAGAGATGTATCCGCCTCCGAACTCGGCAAGCAGCACGGCATCCAACTGCACCAAATCGGCTACGAAGGCGAGTCTAGCTAGATACCGCGTCTTTGAGGCCTAACATAGAGTCCTTGAAAACTGCTACACAGACGCAGCAAGTGGTCAATGCTGCGGTTCGGCCCAGGTCTGCCGAAGGCTGGAGTCAGGAGAATGACTGCTGTTTCGGGACTGTCTGGGTCGGAGGTCTCTGTTGGATAGATATTTGGCAGTCTCCTGCGACTCCTAGACCATACCAAGTGCTTGTCTTCTCTGCGGAAGTGAGGGGACGCGGTGCGATTTTTGGACCTGGTGGTTGTGCTCATGTCACAGGGCAAGATTGGCAATTTGGTGGTTTTGGCGCAGTTCTTAGGAGATAGGCGTCTGCAGCGTAGTTGCCAGATCTCCCGTTGACTGCTATTCATATATTCCACTTCTCCATATCTATCCTTACCTAGTCCCAAAGTAGTCGGGATCTGCTTCTCTCGTCAAGGCTGGCGCACAGCAGGCCCCGCAGTGGGAGAAGCCTGGGAGGCAGTCGAAGGTCTTGCAGGTCTGAAAGGAAGCAGGGCTCATGGCGCGCGGGGGAGTAGAGGGAGAGGAGGGAGGGCGCATGCTGCAAAGACTGGGTATACTCAGGCGAGATTTGCGGCTTGAGAGTGGACTTCTTAGGAGCAGGCAGGTCAATCGTGGGCAAGCCGATGTAGCGTGTGCCCGAAGAAACGTCTACAGTCGAACTTGGCGGCTTGCCCACTACTTCGGGTTCCCCTTCTTTCTGAAACCTGGTCTCCATCATCGCCAGTTCCTCGTCCAGTTTCGCTAGTCGCTCCTCGATGAGTCGCACAGAGTTCACCTCTGCCTGCTGCAAAGAGTTCATAATGGTTTAATAAGTGCGCGACTAGCCGGCTGCAGCGGAGTGCGGAAGTATGTGAGAAGGCAAAGCCCTGCTATGCGCCAGCAGAGATGCAAACTCCCTAGGTGTGGAGCGAGAGAGACGCTCTTTGAAGTCTGTCCTGTCCACTGCGCTTCCAAGAGTCTCAAGCGCTGCTTGCGCACTTCCTGGCTGATCATATGTCTGAATCCAAACCCGACCTCCAGCCTTCCCCCCCTGCCGAGCAGTACTCCCCGCAAGACAGCAGTGAGCCTAGTGAGGACAGCACCTGCAAAGACTGCGGCAAGGTCTTTTCCTCCAAGTACAATCTAGACCGACATGTGCAGTTGCACAAGGGAGTGAGGTACCCCTGTGCTATCTGTGGCAAGGTGTACTCGCAGAAGTACGCCTGGGGACAACATATGAAGGTAGCGCATAATAAAGCTATCCCGTCCACTGTCATCAGGAGTGGGGAGCGCACCTGGAAGTCGCAAGCCCGCTGTCCCTACTGCTCTGAGTCCTTCCCTTCCCAGGCTGCTATTGAAGACCATATGAAGCGCACCCATCTATCCCCACTGCACAGTGTCAGGGAACTTGCTTAACTCCTTTGTATGGATAACCCTCTTCCAAGGAAAAAGGACAAACCTGGCCCCGCCATAGTCTAGTTTCCCTCTATTCTGCTTGACTGTACGTTAGAATTTAACTACTGGGTCGTACCCAAGCTCTGGCAGTATGGTTCTCAGCGCTCTATTCATCGGACTCGGCCCAGAGATCAGCACCAAAGCGTCAGCAGACCCCGGCGGCAAGTGCATCTGCAGCATTTCCCTAGTGACATAGCCCCTGCCCTGAGTCCAAGTCTCTGGGGCAGAGTCCAGGGTCAGCCAGAGACGCAGTTTCCCTGAACTGGCCAGAGCTTCGAGCTCAGGACGGAGTAGGATGTCCGCTTCGGTCTTATTGGCGAAGAGGAGAGAGAGGGAAATCGCCTCGTTGTGGTCCACAATGTAGCGAATAAGTTGGTACATAGGGGCGATACCTGAGCCGCCAGCCACCATAGCCACTTCCCTCACCTGCACTTCCCTGTTGCCTAGTTTCACTAGTGTAAACCGTCCTTGGCCGTGATATGTGACTTTCCCCCTCGGCCCTATAAACTCCATCTCCTCCCCAATCTTGAGCCTATCCATATACTGTGTCATAAGTCCTCCCAAAGGGAACTGCTCACAAGGGTAGTACACCTTCACCAGCAGGTCACAAAACCCGACCTGATCCCCCTTGCTGATAGGCGTGTATTTCCGCTTCACCTTCGTTCCTGCTGGATGGCTGGCTGTCGACATTGTCGCTACTGCAGCGATGTGATGTCCGCAAGGAATATCAAGTGATGCTGAAGGGTCAGACAAGGCAAAGCGGAAAACCTTGGTATCCGGCGAAATAGCTGTAATCGCTTCCAGCCGGAGCAGATGTCCAGCAGCCTCCATTACAATAATGACACAGGAAAGACTGATCCAGTCCTTTTGTCTCTACGGCCTATCTGAAGACGCTCACTTGAGTCCAGTCTCCCGACCGGATAAAGGAGCAGGCGAGGATTGCTGCGATGCTGTTAGGGGCCTGAGACTCTTGCTGGCCCCAGTGCCGCCGGCTAGCGCTTCTGCCCTGGTGAAATACGTGAAACTGTGCGAGGAAAGAGACAGCAGCCTATGGATGGAAGTTAGCTATGGAAGGAAGGGAGACTCGCTGCATACAGGGTGGAAAGCCGGGGAACGGGCTATAACCTGGGTGTCTTTTTACTATCTACCCATTGAAACGGGACTTACGACAGTGCCGGTGGACTGCGACTACGAGCCAGTGGCGCTGATAACTGAGCACAGTGCTGGGACGGAGCCTACTCAGTTAGAAGCACTCGCAACTAAGCGGAGATATGCAGGGAACTACGACCTTACAGACTTCCTCAAGGCCAAGCCCGTTCCAGGACACTGTCTAGCGCTGGTCTCTCGATTTTCCACTTCAGAACCCGCAATAGTAGACTTCGCAGTCATCAAAACCACTGCAGTGGCCAAGCCAGGCGGCGGAATCAAGCGAATCGCAACGCTTCCACAAGGATACGAGCAGGTGAAATACCTTTTAGGCAGTGTACAGCCTGCTCTACTATGCTATAAACCCCAGTCCAATGCCCTGACTGCAGCCTTCCACCCTGCACTTCTGCAGCTCCTCCCTGCTGATGCAGCTGCTGTGCACCTTGCGAAGGCGAGTGCTGCTTTCGCCTTCCCGACTGGTGTGCGGCTTTCTGAGAGTGCTGGGTCGGTGGGGACTCACTCCTATGTACTCACGTCTGCGCAAGGCAGGCTGTATGTGTGCTGTCTCACCTTTTGGGAACTGCTGAGTGCGTCGCTGAGAGCAGGCTTGAACCTGCCTGTGGCGACTGTATATGCTCCGAAGGCCATCTGCGTGAGTTCGCGGTACCCTTTCCTGGATAACTACAGGGACTTGCTGCGACACATATATCAGGTCAGTCTGTCCCCTTCTCCCTACCCCCTGGAAAGACTAATAGCCAATATACTCCAAGACCTGCCAGAGCCAGACAAAGGAACCACCGAAGTCCAGTACCCGCTCCCTAACAAAGTACTCACATTCGCTAGGCCGGCACCCAGAGCCATTTGGCCGCTCAGCCACTGCCAGCAGCTCTTCTCCCTCTTGAAAGCGGAAACTCTCGTAGAAGTCTGGAGCAGTCTTATGCTGGAACGGCAAGTGCTGCTCCACTCCTCAGACCCTTCCGTCCTCACGCCTATAGTTCTGGCCCTGACTAGGCTTCTGTACCCCTATCGATGGGAGCATGTGTTGGTCCCAGTACTGCCAGATGAGCTGAGTACTTTTTTGGAAACGGTGGTTCCCTACCTGATGGGGACTTGCAGTGTAGCGGGACTGAGCGCTGCTCCTGCTGACACTGTGGTTGTCTACTTGGACACAGGTACTCTGCATTCCAAAGAGCCAATCACTCTCCTGCCTGAACAGCTGGCTAAGCGGCTGCTCAAGCGCTTGAAACCACTGCAGTCCATATACAGAAGCCAGGCTCTAGAGCCGGAAGCAGTTGACAATGCCTTAGTCCAAGACGCCTTTCTGGAAGTCCAATGCGACCTAATCCGTGACTACAGCGAGTACTTCCGTCTTCCCAGTCCAGGCGCCCCTGCCTCTTGCCTCGACCTCCCCCAATACATTAACTCCCACAGACTCCGGCCCCAAGACTTCCTCTACCAATTTCTGCAGACTTCGCTATTCGCAGGGTTCCTAGAAGGCAGGTGCTACGACGCAGAAAGCAACTGCGAAAGCAGCTGCTTCGACGTCGTGATGCGGCAGAAATGGAGCAAGCAGGAAAGGTGGACGAAGGCGGAGAGGCCGCAGAAGACCTGGCTGTGTCCGACAGTGGGGGAAAGTGAGGGAATTCACCGATATGAAGTCTTTCCACTGCTGCGGGAAGCGCTGTGGCCTGCCGCTCGCACTGGCTTTGTGCTTGCGGATCGGGAAGACAGCGTCTTACCCACGCTTTCAGAGGAAGACTGGGCCCGGACTCTACTGGGCTCTATATACGCCCTTTGGCTGATTCTCGCTTCTTCCTATTCCCAATCCTCAGCCCGAATCGACCAAATCTGCCTGCTTCTGCAAGCCGCCAGCAAGGCGAAATTACCCCTCGATGCCCAGGTCTACGATGCCCTATTCGAAGCCTGCGGCCGAGACCAACTAAAATCCCAAGCCCTCCGCCTGCTCAAATGCATGAAGAGTCTAGGCCTGCACCCAGACGCATACTACTACGGCTTGTATATCCAGGCGGCTGGGAAGAGCCAAGGCCAGGCAGTGGAAGTCCCAGCTATGGAGGGAGTGCTGGTGGAGTTGCAGGGAAACTGCTCTGCCTGTGGCTTGGAGCGGCCGTTGGAAGAGGTGATGATGGCTTTGGAGCGGTCGAAAAGGAGGACTCAGAGCAGATGTCCGTGCAGTCGTTGGGACGCGCCGAGGATTACAGTGACTCCGCTGAAGGACCCATGGCGCAATGTCCTGCAAACCTCTCTAGTGAGTCCCTTAGAAGCCTACAGCCAACTTAAAGACCTGAGGAACGACTCGCTCCTAGCGGCCCTGGCTGCTCCCAGTCTGCGGTGGAGTCTGAGTCTCTACTTCGGTCTGGCTCAACTGCCTTCGTTGTCTACGCTCAATTCGCCGGAAAAGAGTCTGCCCCGGCTGTTCAGACGGAAATCCAAGTCGACCGAAAGTCCCTCGGAGAGTGAAAGTCGAGAACAGGCCTCAGTACTGCGGGCAGTGCTGGGAAAAGGCCTAAGGAACTTCGAACAGGACTCAGCGACCAAGCGAGCTTTGCTCCAAGCCACCCAATACATCCCTACGCTTGAAGACCTGGGCACTGAGCCGGGCGAAGTCACTCCGCCACTGCTGCCCAGTCCTCGGTTTAAGCTAAATCTACTGTAGAAATGAGACTGGGAAGGCTCTGGCCATACTCCGGGGTCTCTACCCTAGCTCAGCTGTAGCGCTGGCTGAGTTCCAGGGCAAGCAGGAAGTAGCCTACGTCGGAAAAGCGCTGAGAAGTCGCTGTAATAAGGCTATACCCAAAGCCTGGGAGGTCAGCCTAGCCACTCCTGTGTCTTTATATCGTCTTCTCCTGCATTGAAGGCTCCTTTAGCTTTGGCTTCTAAGATACAGGTGTATAGGTCGTCCTTGTGTACCAGCGTCACATACACCCCAGGCTTTGCAGTTCTGCAGGTACTGGCCTAGTAGCTTGAGGGTACACCCAGCCAGGACGCACCAGAGCAGTTCTGAATAGGTCTGAGCCACTGTCCAATACTTCAGGCTCCAATACCAAGCGATGTTGCGGAAAGGACAATATGCAGTTAGCAGTGGAATGGTCTTCTCGAATTATTTCTTCCCCGCAGTCTCCAAATACCGTGCATCCACTAGTGTATATGAAGTGAGAGGACTTGCCCACTGCAGTTCTGTCTCTCGGCTGCTAGAAACGCCTGCAACACACCGTTTCCACGCTAGTGCTGCGGAGATGAAGCAGTCGAAGTCGCAGGCGAGGCGCTGGAGCTCTGGGCCAGTAGTGACAGACAGCTCCAAAGTGTGAGTTGAGCATTGGGACCCAGACGAGTTACTAAGGCTTCACCGGCTGTCTGACCAAGGCAGTAACAAAGTGCCACGACTCAGCAGAGCGGAAAGGATGCAACTCCCCACACTCCCAATAAGACCTTCAGCACCATTGTTAGGCACTCTGTCTGGCAGCTTGCAAATGGTAGACGAGTGGAGAGTGCTGAGTGCTGAGGAGGACGTAGGCCGCAGGGACAGTCCCCAGCCCGTCCTCCGCCTTTCCGTGAGTCGCCTTCCTTCCAACCCCACCATCATCACCGAAGAGTCCCAGTCCCAGGAAAGTGTGCAGTCTCGCAGAAGCGGCAGACACTTATCTGGCTCGCATGTGGAACTCGGCCCTGCCTCTGTGGCTGCCACGAACGGCTCTCCGTCCAAACACTTGGGAGTGTACCAGATCAACCTCCCTGGGAAAGAGCATGTGCGCAGGTCTGGTCGCTCGCACACCAGCTCGCCCAGTCCGCATTTCGAAGCGAATGAAAGTGGGCTGAGCAGTGAAGGACTTTCCTCGGTCGCGAGAAAGAAGCAAGAGGCAGATGCAGAGAGCGAAAAAGGCGCTTCTTCGTATGCACTAACGCCGAAGGATTCTGACCAATCCTCCTTCGACTCACACACCTTTTCGCGTTTGGCAGACGACACTCAAAAGCGCAAACTGAAGCAGCGCCTCAACATCCCCAAAACCTCCCCGACCAAGGAAATGGCCGTGGACTCACAGCGGTCCCTCGCCAAGCAGGAAGAGTACCTCAAAGACTTCGCAGCTGCGCAGGCTGTATTTAGTGACGAGGACATCAAGAGTACATTCGAGGAAATCGACATGGACCAGAACGGGTTCCTGAGTGCTGACGAGGTGCGAGCAGTGATAGACAGCATTGGAGAGTACGCGACTGACGAGGAAATAGAGGAGATGATAAGGATGCTGGACAGTGAGGGACGTGGGCAGGTGAGTTTCGAAGAGTTCTACCAAATGGCCACAGGACAGGCTTTTCCCTCAGGAGCCGGGCCGAGTCTGGGAGTAAAGGTCACTGCCAACAGCGACTCCATCAGTCGGAAATCCGTGCTGCTGAACCAGAGCCGCTCACATCCGTCTGGAGACTCGAAGCGAGCTTCCAATGTGTCCAAACACAGCATTGAGTCCAGACTCAATACGACTGTGCATGACCAGCGCAAGAGCATCAAGCCCGAGTCCACCTTCCGCTCAGCTGTGGATGAAACCAGGTCGCTGAAGTCAGGCGAAAGCCTTGGTAAGGCCTCCTTCAAAGGCGTAAAAGTGCTTAACATTGAAGCAGCCGGCAAGATCTCCAAATCCCCAAGTGAAGAGTCCAAAAGACCCCCAATCGCCCCAGTGCGTAACTTTGCCCCTGACGAAAAAGACCTAAATGAACTATTTCACCAGGGTCAAAGCGAGCCATCTCACACTGCTCTGATAAGCGAACTTGCCAGCAGCTCCGTCTTCACCCCGCAGACTATTGCCAGACTCGTGGAAGTGTTCGAGCGGACTGCAGAAGATGAGGGTGCAGAGCTGGAGTACAACACCTTCCTGAGTCTGGTGAATTCAAGGCTGCCTGTGGGAAGACAACTTGAGGACGACCGAGTCACAAAGCGGATTTTCTCCCTATTGGATTTAGACGGCTCCGGCGGCCTCAATCTAAGGGAATTCGTATCAGGCCTTTCCATTCTCTGCCGCTCAAAGAGCGAAGAGCAGTTCAAATTCGTCTTTCGCGTATTCGACGCAGACGACGATGGACTGATATCGAAGGGAGAACTAGTGAGTATGTTGCGACTCAACACGCAAAGCATCCAATCCGACGAACAAGCCTCAGTGAAGGCGGACGAAATCCTGCGACTCGCAGGCAACGTGGAACTGATGACGCAGGAAGGCTTCCTCAGAGTCAAGGACCGGAAGCTGATGCTAGTGGCGCCTGTGCAGGAGCGGGCAAGGAAGATCGCCTACATCGTGAACAGTGCTGATAAGTGAGTTTACTGCGCGTCTATTGCGTGTTTGCAGAGAGGACAGTTCTTGCTGCGGGGCAGCCACTCGTCGATGCAGGTCTTGTGGAACTTGTGCCCTGGCTAGAGCTTACAGCAGGGCAGAGTGCGCACTTCGTCCCCAATGATGAAGTCAGTCAGACACACTGTGCAGCTGCTTTGGTGTTCGTCCAGCGTGTCGATGCGGTGAGCGGGGAGGGAGTCGATGGTGCTTTGGTCTGCACCTTGCATGCCAGAGTGATCCAGTAGAGCCAGTAGACCTTCCATTTGCATCATTTGCCGCAAGAAAGCTTCACGCCGGTCGTCTATCACTACCAGTTGGCCATTTGGTAGCATGGTGAGGCGAAGGACGGGGGCGTCATCCAACATCTGCTGCTCCATGTTGCGATTGACGACTTCCCCGTTGTACGTGATAAGGGTCTGCTCGCCTGCATAGCCGTGACTACGGTCTGAGTCTGTCACTCTGAAGGTAATGCCAGCGATACTGAGGTCAGAATGCAGGGCCATCGGCCTGCGCCAGCCTTTGAGGAAGGGCAGGATATAGTGTCCTTGCAGCAGCTGAGTCAGTGCAATGCCTCTCACCCCTGCCAATTCCGCAGGTAAGGAGTCACCGATTGGACTCAACTTCACACTTCCGAATTGCTCCAATGGAGTCTGTTCGAAGAAGATTTCAGTCTGTCGGGTCACTACTCCGTTTCTAGGCTCGGCCGCCACCACCAAGCAGTTCACTCCCTGGAAGGACAGGTACTGGTCCTTATGGATGTGCCGAGGCTGGGCTCGGAAATAGGGCCGAATGGTAGTCATGAACACCTGCTCTGTGAGAGATCCAGGGCTGATAGCTGCGAACTGCAGACGGTGAATAGGTGTTTCCACCAAAGATTCGTAGCATTGGACTAGGGTTTGCGCTGAAATTAGGCCGAAGGCAGGCTCGCAGCCCATTACTTTGAACTTCACATTTTGAGCGACGAAGTAGTCGCCTAGTCCTAAACAGCGCTGGCGCGAAAGAAAGAAGGGCTTGAGTACGTCCAGGAAAAGGCCTGAGTACTCAGGCCCCAGCGGGGTCCTTAGATGCACAGGCACCGAGTCTTGAAACACCCCCAAAGCCAGACACTTCAGAGGCGTCAGTGCTACATTGGCCGGCGGAACGCTGTTCCTTAGTTGAAAGCAGGCTGCGAACTCCATAGGCACAGGCTCTGCCTCCTCCTGTCTACATGACCCTCACACTACTCTTCCGTCCTCTAGTCGCATCTGTATCTGTCCACATGTGCATCTCAGCTTCTTCTGCAGTCCTCCATCGAAGCCTGGCCTCCTGCAGTTCATGCAGGGAAAAGACGTATCGGGTCTTCTGGGAGTGGCGCCCGGCATGTAGCCGAAAACCGGAGAAACTGAGTGGAAGTCACTGGGACGGGCTGTCAATACTGCGCAGCCAGCTAACTTGTTGAAGTAGTAATCTGGGAACTCTCGGAGAGACACTGAAGGACGGACCACCATGTCTGCCTGGGGGGAAGTGTCCTCTGACATCAGCTCATTGCCCATTGCAAATACACTATAAAAGCTGTACGCACTAGTAGGGCAGGATAATAGAGATGGCATTTCCGCTGCCTTTTTTGAAACCAATAACGAGAGCTGCGCAGACTACATCTCAGCATGCGAGAGCCGGGTCTGTACCGGACACGTATACAGTCTGCCAGCAGCGTGCTCTCACCTTTGGTACACCCGAGCACTCCCACACTCTCCGCATCTCAGCTCCCAGCCAGTCCAAGTCTCCTCGCAAGCTGAAGCATCGGCCTCGGCCCAGTCCTTCCCCCGACCCCAAGTCCGCAGAAGTCAGTACCCAGACCTACCCCCACCCCTCGCCCCGAAAGCGAGAATCCGACCTGCCAGAGTAAGCCTTACCCAGAGAGGAATTGAGGAAAGTCGAGGAGTGGCTGGACAGTTGTGAAGTCACACTCATCACTCAGAGGGAAAAGGGACTCAGAGAGGCTGTGGCTGTAACTGATAGGCAGGAGTTGGAACTGTATGCGCAGTTTCTGGAGGAAGTCGCTGGAAGGGTGAGGCGGAGTGAGGACTTAGTGGGTGCGATGCTCTTCCGGGCCAGTTCCGGCATCAGAAAGGCAATAGTCTCTCTCCAAATAGCCGGGGAGCAGGACTACGAAAGTCTACTAAAGCTGCTCAGTGCTGAGGCCAGAGACAAGCCCGACGCAGCCGAAGACCCTCCTCTCAAGCCTCCAAACCAAATACCCGGCTTCCAAGAACCTATACCAGTCCCTGGCACCTACCCTGAATTCAGCAACACCCAGGCTGCTCTGCTGCGTCTCAAATCCGTCAAATACTCCGGTGTCTCCTCCAAACTGGCTGAACTCTACAAAAGTCTGCTCAAAATGTCGACCACCATACCCGAGCCCTCCAAAACTCCAGAGTTGGAGTTCGCCTACGAGCCTCGGCAGTTCTCCTACGAAATCAACAAGACCTTCCGAGTGCTGAAGAACCAGGTCACCCAGGAAGTGCACAGACGCAACATGCGGGCTTTGACTATGGACAGCGAGGCGCAGACCACTGGAGATGTGGTCAGTCAGGAGAAAATTAAGGCTTTGGAAGAGCTGAGTCAGGAGAAGGACTTGGAAATCGCTCGCTTGCGGAATGACCTAATGCTGACTCGGGTGCAGGTGGACAGCAACAGGAACGAACTGGAAAGACTGGTGAAGCGGGCTCCGGAGTTGGAGGAGAAAGTGGCCAGGCAGGATTTGGACATGGTGGCGCTCAAGAAGAAAGAAACGATGCTGCTGCTCAGCATCAACGAAATGCAGCGCAACCAGAAATCCGAAGCGAACAAGCTTGAAGACCTCTTCAAAACGCAGATGCGGATGAAGGCGCTGCTAGTGGATTCAGACGGCAGAGCCAGAAAAGCCGAAAGAACGTCTCTGCGCAATGAAGAGTCCTTCGCACAGGCCAAAATCATGCACGATTTAAACGAAGAGAAAATGAAGCTACTGACTCAAGCGGCAGAGCAGGGCGCAGACCCTGACTTCGCAGGGCTCCAAGTGAAGATGAAGAAACAGCTGAAGCAGGTGAATGAGGAGTTCAGGGCCAAGCGAGAGGAGTTGAAGCGGAAGCAGGAGGAAATGGCGGAGCAGCTCACAGAGCAGATCTCTATGGTGGACCAGCAGGTAGAGGAGTTCGCGGAAATCATTCAGTCGCCTATACTCAAGCAGAAGGCGAAAGGGGGAAAGTCGAAGCTGCAGGTGAAGCCGGTGGAGGAGGATTCGGACTCTTTGAACAGTGAGTCGAATCGACAGTCTTTGTCGCTGCCCAAAGGCAAGTTGGCAGCGAAGAGAGAACGAGGGGGTCGAGAAAGCGAAGACCCGGACCAGTCGGAATCAGAGGAGGAGGAGGAAAATCAGCAGGAAAAAGCGAGAAATAGAGGGAATTCGGATGAGTCTGGGGAGGAAATGGAAGAAAGTCCCAGGCACCGCGGGGCTTCGAGTCGACAGGAAGACTGGAGTGCACAGAGTCGCCAGGAGGAGAAAAGAGCTCCTGCTGGGTCTCGACCGCAGCCGCACAGAGAAAACGGACAGGCAAAGCCTCGTGCAGGAGAACTGAGGGAAGACAGCAAAGAGAAAGGAGGGCCGAAAGCCCAAGCCAGCCACTCTGAAGCCACTTCTCCCGCTAGACGAAGAATGGTTATTGCGCCTACTGAGACTTCCGCAGAGTCCACCACAAACCGCAAAACTACTATGAACTTCCCCGCTCCAGCAGGCAAACTGAATGCGGAAAGTGCACGAACCTGGGGCTCGGAAGCACCCTCAAGCAGCCAGCCTTCTTCCTCAGCCAGCAAGACAGGCCATAGCAGTGCTGTTTCCGGGGCTGTAAGCCAGTCCTTTGAGGCTGGAGATAGGGCCACTCAGGCAGAAGCCGTGCGCCATTCTAAGCGAGAAGTGTCCTTTCCTGGCTCATCGGACTCGGAAATGGACGCTCCAGGCCAGACGCCTGTGGATGCACTGGCCCAGGAGGACGAAGACGAGGAAATCGAAATCCTCAGCCAGCTCTCCCCTACCGAGATTCCCCTGTACTACAAGGTGAAAGACATTTTCGAGAATCGACTGATATGGCGCAAAGAAGTGGGCGTGAAGGTGAACTCCAAGGCGACTCAGACTCTAAAAAGCCACTCAAAGGCAGGGAAATGGGTCGCTGAGAGCAGTGAAACTGACGGACTCACAGAAATCACTGAAGAGGACAGTTGGGGCGAGTGGGGCGAAGGCGCGCCCCTGCATAGTGGGCCTACAGGCCTGAGTCCAGTGACCAGAAGAAGGTACAGACAGGCGCTGGCGAGGGCGCTGCAAGGCCACGGCAGTGGCTGTGGAGCTCTATGCAAGCACCTGCTCAGAGCCATGCAGCTGCGGCGGAAAGTCCGAGGGACTCTATTCCCTGTCAAAGTCCTCAACCTGCGCTACCGCCAGCGGGCTAAATAGTACCATGTTGCTTCTCTATGTGTTGGTGAGTGGACTGGCGACTGCTTGGTGGTGCACAGGCCACATGGTGGTGGCTACGATAGCGGAGCAGCAGTTGGCAGCGGCGACGCAGGCGACTGTGCAGCAGTACTTGGACAACTTGCCGCAGAGTTTGGTGCATGACATTGGCACTTCGATGGCGGAAAATGCTTGCTGGGCGGATGATGAGTGGGGGACGTACGGCCTCACCGCAATGTTCAACTGGCACTTCCTAGACCAGCCTTACAACCCGGAAGGCATCATGAACATCGTTCAGTATGCACCTGGGAATGTTCTATGGGCGGCACAGCAAGCCCTAGGGACACTAAGCAGCGCTAACAGAGCCTCCGCTCCCTTCGAAACAGGCCTAATGCTACGGTATTTGGTACACTTGATTGGAGACATGCACCAGCCGCTGCATGTGAGTTGCATGTTTTCAGAGCAGTACCCGCAGGGCGACCAAGGCGGCAACTTGGTGCCTATTGAATTCGACCAGGACATCCAGGAACTACATGCACTGTGGGATGCTGCTCTGGGGCATATGGAAGTCACCTACTCCCGGCCTTTAAACGCAACTAGTTTGGAAGCAGTGGAGAACTGGGCACTCGAAATCACCCAGGAATTCCCTCGCTCCGCTTTAAGTGGGGACCTTTCGGTGACTAACATGACAGACTGGACGACTACTAACTTCCAGATAGCCTCAACTTTCGTGTACCCAGGCATCACTCCAGGGCAACACCCTAGTGAGGCCTATTTGGATGCTGGCTGGGAAATTGCTAAGCGACAACTGGCTTTGGCGGGGTACAGACTGGGGGACCTCTTGGAGTCGCTATTTGCAGCACAGGAGGAGAAGCACTTTTCCATTTAGGCTAATGGTCGAAAGTCCATAGTGTGGATTTACATATCTCTGCCCCACTATGTTCCAATGCAGCTAAGTAGTAGAAATCGACAGCCCTATCAATTGGAAGAGAACTGCTACTTAATCTCCAGCTTCGCACCCGCGTCTTCAAGTTTCTTCTGGACTTCCTTGACCTTGTCCTTCGCTAGCGTCTTAAAAAGGAGTGCCGGGCCTTTGAGCGCCTCTTCCACCTTGTCCTTGGACTCCTTGAGTCCCAGCTTCAGCAGGTCCTTCACCAGTTTGATGAGAGGGACTTTGGTCTCAACCTTGAAGCCGACTAGGTAGATGTCAAGTGCTTGTTTTTCCTCTTCCTGCGGCTTGACCTCTTCCTGCGGCTTTGCAGCTTGCGGCGCGGCCACTATCTTCGCAGCGAATTCCCCCTTCAAAAGCTTGCCAATGGTGTCCGCTGGAAAGCCGCGGAGTCCAAAGTGCTCCAAGCCAGTGCCTTCCGACCTCCTTTCCGCACCCTTGCGTATCAGAGGACTCCAACCCACCCCCAACTCATCCCTCACTCCCAGCTTCTGCAGTTGCGCCCTTCTCAGCTCCTCCGCAAACACGACCCTTTCCGCTGTATTGAGCGACGCCATGTGCGAGACGACTAGGTCCACCCTGTCTCTGGCTTCAGCTTCTAGCTCTCCATACGCCTGTCTCAGGCGACTTTGTGTGGTGGAGTCGAAGTTCGCTTGGAAGGCTGCGTAGGCCTCGTCTAGCTTGCTTGTGCGGGCTGCTCCAGTGAGTGCTTGCGCCTGTGCGAGTTTCTGCAGCACTGAAAAGCCTCTTCGCAGCAGGGCACTCATATTACCTATAGACTAGCCGCCGCTGATAGGCGCTATGAAGGCGACTTCGGAGTTGGGCTGGAGCCGGCAGTCGCTGAGACTGGGGTGAAAGACTTGGTCGATAGCGAGGACTGTGCTGCTCCTTCCAGCCTTCATTTCCTCTATCAAAGCCGCTAAATTGGGTCGCAGTCTTTTGACTTCTGCCAATACCGTCTCTAGTCTGAGGTCCTGCAACTCCAGGCTGTCCTCACCGCACCCTGCTAAAGCCTTGACTCCGGCAAAGTACAGCACCTTCACTCGCCCCATTATATGATGTTGTTTGTTAGTCAGAGCGAGTACCTGCCTCGTCGCTCCCCGCAGCCTCAGCCTTTCCGGCGTCCCTCTGTTCTCGCCTGCAACCCTACCCTGCGCAGACACCCTTCAGGCCGCTTGCCTCCTGAGGTACTAAACAGCTTCCAACCCAAGGAGCGCGCAGTGCCTCTTTTCCAAGTGCTCGCTGAAGTGTGCCGCACTCAAGCCTTAGCCCTGCGCATCCCTGAAACTCTAGACATCAAGTCCGGAGCAGCCAGCCAAACTCTGCTGTACACCCGGGCAGACGGCTTCCTGAGCTTCTACCGAGGGGTCTAGTGAGAGATAAGCAGCGGACTGAACAAGTTCTTCGAAGCGGTGAAGCTGAGGACGCAAGGACTGGAAGGCACTGAGCAGTTCAAGTTCGAGGGAGAGGGGGTGAAGTTGTGTGGAAGTCAGGAGGAGGCGGTACGGTTGCTTTGTGAGGGGGAGAAGAGTGGACTGCTGCAGGCCTGCATCCGCACTGCAAGGCCAGAACTACTGAGAGCCAGGTGGACTCCGAATTCACTTGAAGTGTTCCTTATCAGAGAAACCGACACGGAAAAACATCCCACATTTCCGACTCACCCTACATCTAAAATCGAAGTGAGCAAATATCAACACAAACCCTCTGATTTCGTGTACGCTGGGAAGCTACTGCGGTCCTCGTTCTCCCCCTACTCTCCCTTCCGCTCCGTCCTGACCTCCGAAACTGTCTCACTCCAAGGCTCGCCCAGTCCTAGGAGCCACCCGGCCGCCACTGAGCAATTTCCACAGACAACATGGGAAGGAGAGTGGCAAAATTGCGAAGTGTACAGACTTGATTACAGCTACCCGGCTATATCTGCACTGGGCTCGGTGCTCGCCTTTGCCTTGACTACCTGGAAGCACCTCCCGAAAGGGTCGGTCGAAGAGGTGGTGTTTGACTGCATGCAGGGACAGGACAGCCACTACTACTTGCTTCGCTGTCTGGGCTTCAGTGCAGCACATATCCAGGGACAGAAACCAGTAGAGGCAGGTCCCCTTCGCATTCCTCCTTTGGCCTCCTCTCGGCCTGGCTACTTGAAAGCCAGTAAAAGCGACACTATCGAGTTCTACGGGAAAAGCTTCGGCATGAAAAAAGGCGGACTGCTGCCCTTCAAGATAATCGGCGTGCGGGCCCACAACCACGAAGCGCAACTCCACGCTTCCTTCGAAGAGCGACTAGACCCACTGCTAAAGGTACAGAGACAGCGGAAACGCCCACCTCCCTCAGCCCCAGACAGCGCTGCAGACTTCATCACGCGCGTAGAAAGCAACTTCGACGAGTTGATGGTGAAGGCGAGACAGTCCAAGGTGGACATGGAGGCAGTGCGACGGATGATGAGCGAAGTGGTGAAGGACACTTCCTTCGGAGAGCGCATTTTTTTCAGCTTCTTTGAAAGGTGCAGAGGCATTCCTTCGCTGCTAGAGCTGTTTTCCAACCGGCCTCGGGATCAAATCGAAGTGTTGAGGAAGAAATTCATTGAAACGCTGCAAAACCCAGACCTGCTGACTACCATTCCGAAGACTCGCCCCACAGCTTTGTCTATCAACGTTACATCTGAGCAGTACAGCTTGCTGGACCAAGTCCTGCTGCGAGTTCTCAGCCTTGAGGAACTGCCGCGCCTGGCGCTCCCCATCACCAAGGAGCGTCTCTTTCTCCTCATTGGCGACCTAGTGCAAGAAGGGTAGTGCGGGATAAGTAGAAGGTATGGGGGAACTTTCTCTTCTCTAATTGCCAGAAGTGTAATGCTGTGTTAAGAAAAGCAGGTGTTAACCTCTGGTGTAAATGTTTCCTTCGTTATTGAGTGTCTGAGCATCAATATGATGATGATCTCTGAGTAAGTCGAGAAAAGGCTCAGAAGACCTTTGTTGGTCGCTGATAGGACTAAGAGTAAAAATCAAAACAGCCTAGGAACGCCTATGAAAGACAATGGTAGGCAAATCTGCAGCCCGATTGGGTCAGGCAGATGCTAAGTGAGCGGACTGCTTCCTTGCAGGAAATGACTGTAACCGGGAGATTAGCAGTGTTGCTGCGGCCTGCATCAGCCCACTCCTTTCAGAACTGCGGGAGTTGACACACTTGACTTGCACACTAACACCCCTATAGTCCTGCAATGTCTTGAAATAGGGCCTACCCTGGAATTAGCATCTTCGCAATCAAGCTTAGTCTCAGTGGTGAAGAACTACTGTAGACTATCTGCCGAATTAGAACGCTTTATATGCTGTTCTTTGCCCAAAAGATGGATAAAAGAACGAATGATTCATCACGTTTTCACTAAAAGTGCAAATTTGGATGTATTCCAATGAGGTGATTTCCGATTTCATGTACATGTCTTCCATTTTCGAATGAGAGAGATCTTTG
>Ga0247837_1002467_pt1 | contig 34897 bp, 28 predicted proteins | sample LaCtaG_2_FD_187115 | JGI IMG/M metagenome (GOLD analysis project Ga0247837, IMG submission 187115) | Freshwater microbial communities from meromictic Lake La Cruz, Castile-La Mancha, Spain - LaCruzMarch2015_14.5m | ecosystem: Environmental > Aquatic > Freshwater > Lake | place: Spain: Castile-La...
GAAGCTTCCCGAGATGCGGAAGGCCCTCAAGCAACTCACCGCCCGGCTCGACGCCCTCGAGCGACCCGCACCCGACAACCGCCCTGTCGCCGACGCCGCCTGACTGATCCGCCCATGGACCTTCGACGCGAGATCGCCCCCGCCCCGAGCCTTGACGGCGAACTGATCGGCATCCTGGCCGGTTGGGGCCGCTACCCCGTGGCGGTCGCCGAGGCGATCCGCCGCCGCGGCGGTCGGACCGCGATCCTCACGATCCGCGACCACGCCGACGAGGCCCTCGAGCCCCTGGCCGACGTAGCCGACGTGGCCGGCGAAGTGGGCGTGGCCGAGATCGGCGGGGCCGTCGAGTTCTTTCGGCGACACGGGGTTCGGCGGGCCACGATGGCCGGCAAGATCCACAAGTCGAAGCTGTTCACCAGGCACGCCTGGCTCCGCCACCTGCCTGACTGGACGGGCATCAACACCTTCTGGCCCCACATCGTGAGCCGCAACCGCGACAATCGCGACGACTCGCTGTTGGGCGCGATCGCCTTGGCCTTCGACAACCGCGGCGTCGCGATCTGCCCCGCCACCGACTTCGCGCCCGAGCTCTTGGCCGAGGAAGGCCTGCTGGCCGGGCAGACCCTGTCTCCGCGGCTCGAGGCCGACGTGGCCTTCGGCTGGCGGCTGGCCAAGGAACTCGGCCGGCTCGACATCGGCCAAACGGTGGTCGTCAAGAACCGGGCCCCCTTGGCACTCGAGGCGATCGAGGGCACCGACGAGTGCATCCGCCGGGCCGGCCAGCTCTGCCCCGCCGGCGGGATGACGGTGGTCAAGGTCGCCAAGCCCCAGCAGGATCTCCGCTTCGACATGCCGACCATCGGGATCGGCACGCTCGAATCGCTGGCGGCCGCCGGAGCGCGGGTGCTCGTGATCGAGGCCGGCCGCACGATCCTCGTCGACCGACAGCAACTCGCCGAGTTCGCGGGGCGGCACGGGATCACGATCGCGAGCGTGTGCGACCAAGGCGGCGAGGCCGCCCTCGATTCCGCCCGCCCCGCCGCCTGACCGTATACTAGGGGGCATGTGGTTTCGCCCCGCGGCCTCCGCGTTTCTCGCCTTCGCGGCTTCCCTGGTCGCCGGGGCTGCGGAGCCGGTGCCGATCGACATGAATGTCGATCCCGATGCGGTCATTCCGCCCGCGGCCACCCACCATCTGGGCCGCGAGATCGCCCAGACGATGCACTACACGGGGGCACCCTGGCTCGTTCGTGAAAGCCGCCAGCGAGAGGAGGACTGCCGGCTCCTGCTCGAGGCCCTCGAAATCAAAAAGGGACAGCGGATCTGCGACCTCGGCTGCGGCAACGGCTTCTACACGCTCGAACTCGCTCGCCGCGTCGGCCCCGACGGGCTGGTCTACGCCGTCGACATCCAGCCCGAGATGCTCGCGATGCTCGCCCGGCGGGCCGCCGCTGAAGGCCTCGACAACATCCGCCCGATCCTCGGCACGTTTGTCGATCCGCGGCTGCCGAAGGGGGAGGTCGACGTCGTGCTCTGCATCGACGTGTACCACGAGTTTTCGCACCCGCAGCTGATGCTCGCCCGCATCCGCGAGAGCTTGTCGGCAGACGGCCGGCTGGTGCTCGCGGAGTTCCGCGGCGAGGATCCGGCCGTGCCGATCAAGCCCCTGCACAAGATGACCAAGGCTCAGGTGCGGGCCGAACTCGAGCCGGCCGGGTTCCGGGTGGCCCGGGAGTTCGACCGTCTCCCCTGGCAGCACCTCCTGTTTTTTTCCGCCGGAGCCGTCCCCGGGCCAGCCGACCCCCCCGGGCCAGCCGGCGACCAGCGACCTTCCGGGCCATAAACCCCGCTCAAAGCGTCCCAAACCGGGCCTGGTGGATTTGAGATTTTCGTTTCGGGGGCCTGCCGACGTGTTGCATTCGGCCGCGGCGACCGCGATACTTACAGGGCCGAGAGAGTACGGACAAATCGGGGCGGCTCAAACCCACGCGTAGAGCTCCGTAACACAAGGTTCTTGTATGTCGATCCGACCCTCCAGCTTCCGCACGGCTGACGCCGCCTGCCGCAACCCGCGGGGCGGTTCGCTCGACCCGGCCATCGTCGATGATGCGACCACCACGACGTGCGTCGCCGAGCCGGGATTCGCAACCAACTGGGTGCTCGGCTCGAATCCGCACATGCGGCGGATCGCCAAGTCGATCGAGCGGGCTGCCGCGGTCGAGTGCACGGTGCTCGTTTCGGGAGAGACGGGCACGGGCAAAGAACTCTGGGCCCGGCTGCTGCACCGCAGCGGCCCCCGGCGGACCAAGGCCTTCGTGCCGGTGAACTGTGCGGCACTCACAGCGACGCTTGCGGAAAGCCAGCTGTTCGGCCACGAGAAGGGGGCATTTACCGGAGCCGCCGGAAAGGCGCTCGGCATCTTCCGGGCCGCCGAAGGGGGCGTGGTGTTCCTCGACGAGATCGGGGAGATGCCCGCGGAGCTCCAGCCCAAACTGCTGCGGGTGCTTCAGCAGCGCGAGGTGCTCCCGGTGGGCGCTTCGGAGCCGGTGCCGATCAACGTGCAGGTGGTCGCCGCCACCAATCGCGATCTGGAGCAAGAGGTCGAGAAGGGCAACTTCCGCGAGGATCTCTACTACCGGCTCAACATGATCGAGCTGCGGGTTCCACCGTTGCGGGAGCGGCCCGAAGACATCCCCTCATTCGTGGAGTTCTTCTCGCAGCGATTTGCCGACCGCTACGGCCTGTCGGTGTGGGAACCAACCACCGAGCAACTGGCGGAGTTCTGCAGCTTCGACTGGCCGGGCAACATCCGTCAGCTCGAGCATTGCCTGGAGCAGGCGTATGTGCTGCAGGAAGAGCCGAAACTGCCGATCAAAGCCACCGCCCGGGCCGCCGGCAGCGGGCGGCTTCCCTGCCTCGACCTCGCCAAACTCCGTGAACGGGCGATCCGCGAGGCCCTCGAAGTGACCCGCGGTCACAAGGCCAACGCTGCCAAGTTGCTGGGCGTTCACGCCAACACGATGACCCGGCTGCTCAAGGAACTCGACGGCCGCATTGACGACGGCAGCCCAGGCGAAGCCTGAGTCGTCGCACGAGTCGGTCAGGCGTGTCAGCGGGCTTGTTGTGCACAGTCAGCGGTGATGGCGCACAGGATCTCGTGTGCGGCTGCTCACGGCACCCGACATGTGCCCTCGTCGCACCGACCCGCGATCCGGTAGCGGTTGCGGGCCACGACCCCGTACAGCCACCGCCAGACGGGCAGGCTGCCCGGCACGTGCAGCGGCACGGCCAGCGGCCAGAGCAGCGGCAGCCGCCGCGAGAGATACCGCACCGCCTCGGCCCCCGCACGGCAGCGGCCCGTCGTGTCGACCACGTGCATCTCGCGGCTGAGATCATCCTGGTCGAGTTCCGGGAACTCCGTCTGTGCCGCGGGGTCGTGCAGCGACAGAAAACGCAGCCGGCCGGCCGGGTCGAGCCGGCGCAGGATCGCTATCTGGCCGCGACAAAATCGGCACTGCCCGTCGTAGAGCACCGTGTCATGGTGAGGCCGGGCTGCAACCACGTGGCACGGCGACCGAGAAGCCTGAGAAGGCATGGATGCCATAGTTGTCAAACCGCTTACAAGGCCGGGCACGGCGTGGTTGGGAAAGGTTCCCGGAGGCACGCGCGGCCCCCCGTGCTCACTGAGGATAACCGTCGCCGGGAGCGGAGCCTAACGGGCGGTGGCTGTCTCACACCGCTCCCGCCCGGGGGCGGGTCTGCGATCAGCGGGCATAGGGCGGGTGTGACGACTGGCTCATCCGCGGCAGCTGGCAAAAGTGGAGGATGGTCGCCGCTCCCACCGAGAGCAGCGTCCACGGAGCCCAGTCGGGGGCCTGGAAGTTTCGTTCTCCGGACTGCCCATTGAGCGACACCAAGACGGCCGAGTCCACGACCAGCATCTCGACGCCCAAGATGCAGGCGAAGATGCCCGCCGCCAGCAAAACACTCCGCCACATCGGCCACCTGCCGAACACGTCGGCAGCCACAGGGCTCAGTGCGGCGAGCGGGCCACGCCCCGCTCCCGCCGCACAGGAGGGGATCGGCAGTCCGCCGGCAAAACTCGACCGCAGGGGCAGGCCTGACGGTCGTGCAGGCTGTCAGGCCTCGCTGCCACCGGCCACGGCCTCGGGCGGCTCGCCCACGGCCGGCCGGACCGGGCGCCGGTCGGTGACCGTGCCCGGCACCAGCACCGGAGCCGCAGTGGCCGCCTCGACGAGCCGACGAAGCTCATCCCCATCGATCACTTCGCTCTCCAGCAGCCGGGCCGTCACCGCCTCGAGGGCGGCCCGCCGGCTTTCCAGGATCCGGCGGACGGCCTCCATCGCCCCATCGACGATCCGGCGAACTTCTTGGTCGATCTCGCGGGCCGTCTGCTCGCTGTGGCTGCGGGTGGGCGTCAGGTCAGCCCCGGCGCCGGTCAGAAACGGTGACCGGGGGCTCTCCCGGTAGGTGACGCGGCCCAGCCGGCTCATGCCGTAGTCCATGACCATCGCGCGGGAGATCTCGCTGGCCCGCTCGAGGTCGTTTTGGGCCCCCGTGGAGACGTCGGCATAGACCATCTCCTCGGCGATGGTGCCGGCCAGGAGCACCTGGATCCGGCTTTCGAGTTCGCTCTGGGTGAGCAAATAGCGGTCATCTTCCGGCCGCTGCATCGTGTAGCCGAGGGCCGCCAAGCCACGCGGAATGATCGACACCTTGTGGACAGGATCGGTGTTGGGCAGCGAGAAGGCCACCAGGGCGTGGGCCGCCTCGTGGTAAGCCACCCGTTTCTTCTCGTCTTCGTGGATCACGCGCTTCTTCTTTTCGAGCCCCGCGGTCACCCGCTCGACACCCTCATTGAACTCGTCGATCCCGACGGACTGCTTGTTGTTGCGGGCCGCCAGGAGGGCTGCCTCGTTGACGAGGTTGGCGAGATCCGCCCCCACGAAGCCCGAGGTGATCCGGGCGATCTGGCCGATGTCGACCGTCGGGTCGAGCTTCACGTTGGCCATGTGCACCCTGAGAATCGTCTCTCGGCCACGGACGTCGGGGCGGTCGACCAACACATGCCGGTCGAAGCGGCCGGGCCGCAGCAGGGCCGGATCGAGGGTCTCGGGGCGGTTAGTGGCCGCCAACACGATCACGCCGGAGTTGCTGCCGAAGCCGTCCATCTCCACGAGCAGGGCGTTGAGGGTCTGCTCCCGCTCATCATGCCCGCCCACCACGCTCGTGCCGCGGGTCTTGCCCAGCGCGTCGAGCTCGTCGATGAAGATGATGCAGGGGGCCTTGGCCGCGGCCTGCTGAAACATGTCGCGAACCCGCGCCGCGCCCACGCCCACGAACATCTCGACAAAATCGCTGCCCGAGAGGCCGAAAAACGGTACGCCCGCCTCGCCGGCGATCGCCTTGGCCAGCAGCGTTTTGCCGGTGCCGGGTGGCCCCACAAGCAGCACGCCTTTGGGGATGTGGCCGCCGAGCACCTGGTATTTCTCGGGGCTCCGCAGAAACTCCACCACCTCGCGGAGTTCTTCGACTGCCTCGTCAATTCCGGCCACGTCGTCGAAGGTGATCCCGAGGTCTTCCTGTGCATACATCTTGCCGCGGCTGCGACCGAAGGCCATCGGGCTGCCCGCCCCGCCGAGCCGACGGATCATCAGGAAGAAGAGCAGCCCGAACAGACCCGTCAGGAGCAACATCGGCCCCCAGTTCCGCCACGGGCTCGGAGGATCCTCGTAGCGGAACGCCATCGCGTGCTCGTCGAACAGCCGCAGCAGTTCCGATTCGGAGTTCTCGCTCGGCAGCTTGGCGGTGGTGAACCGTCGCTCCAGTCCGCTCCCGGCGTCGGCCGCGGCAGGCGGCGCGGGCTCGGGCCGGGCCCCGAGCGCCCCCGGCAGTTCGCGGACCTTGCCAGACACCTCGTAGGCGCCGATCACGATCTCGTGGAGATCGCCATACAGCCCCGACCGGCCGGGCTCGTCGGAAGACGAGATCGCGACATACCGCTCGGCGCCGGCGGCGGTCGATGCCCGGATCAGCCGCTGCAGGTCGCTGTAGGTCACCTTGAGTTCGGTCGACGAGCCGATCAGGCTGATTGCGAACAGGCTCGCCACTCCCGCCGCGAGGAGCGACCAGATGAGGTTTCCGCCCAGGGCGGGTTTCCGGTCACTCGATCGCCGCAGGCTGTCGCGCTTGGTGCTCATGCAGGATCCCGTGGGCGGGGGCTACCCTGCGGCCGGCCGCTGCCCGCCAAAAGGGTCACCCGGCATCGTACGCCGGGCAAAACCCCCCGACAAACCAGCGGTCGCTGTCGCGGCCGTTCGCGGCCAGGCGGCACGAAACCGGGGCAGCCTGCGACCAGCCGTTGGAACTTCTCGGCGAAGATTTCTAGACTTGGAGGTTTGTCCGCCAGTCACCCGCTCGAGCCCATGCCTTCCTCTTCCCGCCACTTCCCGGACGGGCCGACTCCCGACCGCCCGGGCGATCGTGACGGTGAGGCGTTGCGGGTGGCTGTGCTCGGCTCCACCGGCAGCATCGGCCGCAGCACGATTGACGTGATCACGGCGTCGCGGGGCCGGCTGGTGCCCTACCTCCTGGCGGCCTGGCGGAGCGTCGGCCCGCTTGTCGCGCAGGCGCGCGAACTGCGGCCCCGGTGGGTGGTCGTGGGGGATCCTGCCGCCGCGGCTGCGATCAGCCCCAGCGACCTGCCATCCGGCACGGGGCTGGCGGTAGGCCCCGAGGCGCTCGAGGACCTGGTGGCAGACCCCGCCATCGACCGGGTGGTCTCCGCGATCGTCGGGGCCGCCGGATTGCGAAGCACCTGGGCGGCGATCGAGGCCGGCAAGACGGTGGCCCTGGCCAACAAGGAGACGCTCGTGATGGCCGGGCCGCTGGTGATGCGGCGGGCGGCGGAAACCGGCTCGCGCATCATCCCCGTCGACAGCGAGCACTCGGCAATCCACCAGGCGCTGGCCTGCGGCCGGCTGGCGGAGGTCGAGCGGCTCGTGCTCACCGCCAGCGGCGGCCCGTTCCGCACCCGCTCCGGGGATTCGCTGGCCGGCGTCACTCCCGAGGAGGCGCTGCGGCATCCGACCTGGTCGATGGGCCCGAAGATTACTGTCGACTCGGCGACGATGATGAACAAGGCGCTGGAGCTCGTCGAGGCCCGCTGGTTGTTCGGCCTGCCGGCGTCCAAGCTCGCCGTGGTCGTGCACCCACAGTCGATCGTCCACTCGTTCGTCGAGTTCATCGACGGCGCGGTGATCGCGCAGCTCTCCCCCCCGGACATGCGGCTGCCGATCCAGTACGCGCTGTTCTATCCCGACCGGGTCGCCGGCCCCGCCAAGCGGCTCGATTTCACCGCTTCCCTGCGGCTCGACTTCGAGCCCCCCGACCTCGGGCGGTTTCCTGCGCTGCGGCTGGGCCACGAGGCGGCCGCCCGGGGCGGCACGGCCGGCGCGGTGCTCAACGCGGCCAACGAACAGGCGGTTCACGGGTTTCTCGCGGGGGCGGTGCGGTTCACGGAGATCGCGGAGATCTGCAGCAGGGTGCTCGCGGAGCATCCCTTTCAGGACAATCCCACGCTCGATGACGTCTGCCGTCTCGATGCCTGGGCCAGGCAGGAGGTCGGCAAGTGGGCATGTGTCTGAATGGAGGCTGCCTGGTGGCGGCCGCAACATGGGCGGAGTGGATCGTGCAGCCGTCGAGCTGGAGCGTGATCCTCCAGGTGGCCGGCGGGCTGGGGTTCGTGATCTTCGTCCACGAACTCGGGCACTTCCTCGTCGCCAAGGCCTGCGGCGTGAAATGCGAGAAGTTTTTCCTGGGCTTCGACGTGGGCGGCCTCAAGCTGCTGTCGTTCAAGTGGGGCGAGACGGAATACGGGATCGGCGTCCTGCCGCTGGGCGGCTACGTGAAGATGCTCGGGCAGGACGACAACCCGGCCGCCGCCGCCGCCGAGGCCCAGCGGGCTCGGGCCGCGGGGCCCGGCCACCCGCTCACGGCCGGTGATTTGCCCCCGGAGCCGACCGCCGGCCCGCATCCCGCCTGGGACCCGCGGAGCTATCCGGCTCAAAGCGTGCCCAAGCGAATGGCGATCATCTCAGCCGGCGTGATCATGAACATGATCTTCGCGGTGCTGATGGCCTCGCTGGCCTACGGGCTGGGGGTCAAGGAACTGACCTGCACGATCTCCGGGGTCCGTACCGGCGGGGCCGCCTGGCGGGCCGGCCTGCGGACCGGCGACGAGATCGTGAAGATCGGCGACCGCGACAATCCGATCTTCAACGACCTGCGGCATGGTGTCACCGTTGGCAACCTCACCAAGGGGATCGAGTTCACCATCTTTCGATCGGCCGACGGCAGCACCCGCACGGTGCTGCTCAAGCCCGACACTGACCTGGGCGTGCCGACGATCGGTGTCACGAGCCCAATCTCGTTGACACTGCCGGCCGAGTTCGGCAAGGGGCTGCCGGGGGCTGCCGGCCAGGCCCAGCCCGAGTTCCAGCCGGGCGACACGGTGCGTTCGATCGACGGCGTCGCCGTGAACACCTATGCAGAGCTGCTCGCCGAACTCTCGCGTCAGCCATCCGCCACCGTCACGCTCGGCGTCGATCGGCCGCTCAAGGGAGCCGCGCAGCCCGACCGGCTGGAGATCTCCCTGCCGCCTCAGCCGCGGCGGACGACGGGCCTTACGATCGGCCCGGCCCAGGTCACGGCCGTCCAGGCAGGCTCCCCGGCCGCCGCCGCCGGAATCGAGTCGGGCGACGTGATTCTGGCTGTCGCCGGGGAGCCGGCCGGCGACCCGCTCACGCTCGATGACAGGCTGAGAATGCTGGTGGGGCAGCAGGTCATGCTGACTATTGGCCGAGCGGGGAAACCCGATCGCGAGGTCACGATCTCGCCTCGCGAAGTCACTTGGCGAGACGACGAGACAGCGGGGCCGGGCTGCCGGGTGGCGGTCTCCGCGCTCGGCATCGGGCTGGCCGTGGCAGACCTGGTGACCGACGTCGCCGCCGGCAGCCCGGCCGCGAACGCGGGGCTCGTGGCCGGCGAGCGGCTGACGCGGGCCAATCTCGTGCTGCCCGGTGAATCCGCCGACGACGAAGGGGTGCCGATCTCGGCCACCCAACCCAACTGGCCGGCCGTCGTGGCCGCGATCCAGCAGCTGCCCGCCGGAACAAAACTGCGGCTCGAGGTTGCCGCCGCCGCCGGCCCGACCCGCACGCTCGAGCTGGAGCCGGCCGAGGCTGCCGAGCTGTTTGTCGCCGATCGGAGCCTGGTCTTCGACCCGGTCTACGAGAAGGTGCAAGCCCGCTCGGTCGGCGAGGCCTTTAGCCGCGGCCTGCGGAAGGCGGGCGAGGATCTCTCGCTCGTCTACAGCTTCCTCGGCAAACTCTGGAGCAACGCCATCAGCCCGCGGCTCTTGGGCGGGCCGATCGAGATCGCCAAGCAGGCCGGCAAGTCGGCCGAGGAGGGCTTTGGCCGGCTGCTGCTGTTTCTCACGATGCTCTCGGCCAATCTGGCGGTGGTCAACTTCCTACCGATTCCCGTCCTCGACGGCGGCCACATGGTATTCCTGCTGTACGAGCTCGTGCGGGGCAAGCCGCCGAGCGAGACGGTGGTCGGGGTGCTCTCCTACCTGGGCCTGGCCCTGATCCTGACGCTCATGATGTTCGTGTTCGGGCTCGACCTGGGGCTGATCCCGCGGCGGTAGGCTGGGGCACATCCCGGCAGAGGAGAGTCCCCGGGCCGAGCCAGCGGCCTATGCTTTTCTAAGATGTCTTCGCTCGCCCCGCCGCTGCCGACGCCCGCTGCTCCACTCGCGGAACCGTTTCCGCCCGAGGTCAGGGCGGTCGTATTTGACGTGGTCCACACGCTCATCGAACCGTGGCCGAGCGTCGCAAGCGCGTATCACCAGGCCGGCACGAGGCAGGGCGTCGAGCTCGATCTGGCCGTGATCCAGTCCCGATTCCGCTCTGCCTGGCGGCGGCAGGAAGAGCTCGACGCCGCCCACTCGCCCCCCTTTGCCACCAGCCGCGCTCGTGAGGCAGATCGCTGGCGGCAGATCGTGGCCGAGGTCTTTGCGGGAGCGAGCGCGACCGACCGCATGTTCGCCGACCTCTGGGACCACTTCGGCCGGCCCGACGCCTGGCGGCCGGTGCCGGTCGGCTGCGGGCTCGTGCAGGCTGCCCGCCGCGCGGGCCTGCCGGTGGTCCTCGCGAGCAACTTCGACGAACGGCTGCTCGGCCTCGCCGCCGCAGTCGAGCCGCTCACGCTCGCCGAGCACGTGTTCGCGTCGTCGGAGCTCGGCTGGCGAAAACCCTCGGCTGAGTTCTTCCGGGCGGTCGAGCGACGACTGGGCCGCAAGCCCCACGAACTCCTGCTCGTGGGCGATGATCCCGAACTCGACGTGGCCGCCGCCCGCCGCGCCGGCTGGCACGCCCGCGCGCTCGGCTGACTTCACGGCGGCAATGCCCGTAGCCGCGGGGCTCTGCCCCGCCGAATGCGAGCCAGCACGGCAACCGATTTCCGTGAACCACAGGCGAGATGGCATGGGCAACCCCGAGCCGCGCACCGCAAGACGTGCGCCGCAGGACGCTCCTCGGGGCGTCACTGCCGGTCGACGCCGGTGTCGAGCACCGCCATGAAGGCCTTCTGCGGGATGTCGACGCTGCCGACGCTCTTCATCCGCTTCTTGCCCTCCTTCTGCTTGGCCCACAGCTTCTTCTTGCGGGAAATGTCGCCGCCGTAGCACTTGGCAGTGACGTTCTTCCGCATCGCCGAGATCGTCTCCCGGGCGATCACCTTCGTGCCGATCGCCGCCTGCAAGGCGATCTCGAACATGTGGCGGTCGATCTCGCCGCGCAGCTTCTTGACGATCGACCGGCCGCGGCGGTCGGAGTCACGGCGGTCACAGATGATCGACAGCGCATCGACCTTCTTGCCCCCCACGAGAATGTCGAGCCGGACGAGGTCGGCCGGAAAGTAGCCGACGAGCTCATAATCCATGGTGCCGTAGCCCCGCGTCACGCTCTTGAGCTTGTCGTGGAGGTCGTAGATCACCTCCGCCAGCGGCAAATCGAAGCTGAGCATCGCCCGGGTGGGCGAGAGGTATTCTGTCTTCAAATAAACGCCGCGCCGGTCGGTGCAGAGCTGCATCACGGGGCCGATGAACTCCACCGGGACGAGGAAGTTGGTCCGCACGATCGGCTGGCGAAACTCCTCGATCTGCCCCGAATCCGGCACGTCCTGGGGGTTCGTGATCTCGATCGTCTCGCCGTCAGCTTTGAGGATCTGGTAGGTGACGTTGGGAGCGGTCTGGACGAGGTCGAGGTCGGCCTCCTGCTCCAGCCGCTGCTGGATGATCTCCATGTGCAGGAGGCCGAGGAATCCGCAGCGGAACCCGAATCCGAGCGCCTCGCTGCTCTCTGGCGCGTACTCGAACGAGGGGTCGTTGATCACCAGTTTCTCGAGCGAGTCCCGCAGTTCCTCGAAGTTTTCGCCGTCGCTGGGGTACAGCCCGCAGTACACCATGCGCTGCGGCGACTTGTAGCCCGGCAGGGCCGCGGCCGCGTCGTCACCGGGAATGGTGACCGTATCGCCGACGTGCACTTCCTTCACGTCCTTGATGTTGCAGACGAGGTAGCCCACCTGGCCGGCCGCGAGCTCCGCGCAGGCCCGCCGCTGCGGGACAAACTGGCCGAGCTCCAGCACCTCGTGGGTGGTGCCGGTCCTGAGAAACCTGATCTTCTGTCCCTTCTTGACCGTGCCGTCGATCAATCGCACATAGGTGATTGCGCCGCGATAGCTGTCGTAGTGGCTGTCGAAGATCATCGCCCGCAGCACCGCCTGGGGATCGCCCTGGGGCGGCGGGATCCGCTCCACGATCGCCACCAGCAGCCCGTCGATGCCAAGGCCGGTCTTGGCACTGACCTTCAGCACCTCGTCGGAGTCGATCGCCAGGCTCTGCTCCATCTCCAGAAGCACCTCGTCCACCCGGGCGTGAACGAGATCAATCTTGTTGATCACCGGCACGATCGCCAGGTTTTGGTTGATCGCAGCGTAGGCATTGGCCACCGTCTGGGCCTCGACGCCCTGGAAGGCATCCACGAGCAGCAGCGCCCCCTCGCAGCAGGCCAGGCTGCGTGACACCTCGTAGTGAAAATCGACGTGGCCGGGAGTGTCGATCAGGTTGAGCTCGTAGAGTTCACCGTTATGGCGGTGTTCCATGCGGACCGCCCGCGCCTTGATTGTGATCCCGCGTTGCCGCTCGAGTTCCATGTCGTCGAGCATCTGCTCCTTGAGCTGACGCTTTTCCACGGTGCCGGTGGCCTCGAGCAGCCGGTCGGCAAGCGTGCTCTTGCCATGGTCGATGTGGGCGATGATCGAGAAGTTGCGGATGTGCTTGCAGTCGATAGGCATAGACTGAAGTCTACCGCTTCCCGGCCGCCAGGCGGGCCAGGCCTGCTGCGCCGATCGAGCCGGCGTCGCCGCCGAGGCTGGCGTAGCCGATCACGGTCTTTTCGGCAAGCGTGGGAAACGTGCGCCGGCGCACCTCCGCCCGAACCCGCTCGAGAAAGGCCCGGCCCACGGGGGCCCGCTCGCCCCCGAAGGTCATCGCCCCGCCAATCATCACCGCTTCGGGGTCTAGTGCGTGCATCAGTGACACGATCCCGATCCCCAGCCAGCGGGCCGTCTCCATCACCAGGTCAGTCGCCAGCCGGTCGCCAGCCTCCGCCTCGCGGCCCACCAGGATCGGCGTGAGCGGCTCCCCAGCGGCCACGGCGGCAGCCAGCGTGCCCCTGCCGCCGGCCGCGAGTGCCTCCTCGGCCCGCGCCACCAGCGACTTGGCACTGCAATAGGCCTCGAGGTGGCCCGTGTGGCCGCAGGGGCAAGTCCGCGCCGTCTCGAAGGGATCCACGATCATGTGGCCACACTCGGAGCCGTGGCTGTGGGCTCCCTCGACGTTCAAGTCGCCAATGATGATCCCACCGCCGACACCCGTCCCGAGCGTCAACAGCACGAGCGATTCGTGCGCGCGGCCCGCACCCACCCAAAACTCACCGTAGGCGGCGGCGTTGGCGTCGTTGGCGAAGGTCACCGGCAGTCCGCAGTGGGCAGCCACGCGGTCCCGCAGGGGAAAGTTATCCCAGCCCACCAGGTTGCCGGCCCGGACGATCGTGCCCGCCTGGAGATCGAGCGGCCCCGGCGAGCCGACGCCGACCGCCGCAATGTCGGCCGCGACGATCCCTGCCTGGCGGGCCAGCACGTGCACCGCCGCGCCCATCCGCGCCGCCGCGTCCTCGGGCCCGCGCTCGGCGTAGGTCTTCTCGGTGTGAAAAGCCGCGCACCGGCCGAGGTCGTCGACGAGCGCCGCTTTGATGTTTGTGCCCCCGAGGTCAACGCCCGCATACAGCGGCCGCCGAACCTCCGCCAGGGGCACCACGACGCGGGCGGTGCTCACAGTTCGGCCGCGATCGGCAACCGTCCGGCCTCCACCGGCGTCGTGTCGCTCGTACAGGCCTTCATGAACTCGACCAGGTCGGCCTGCTCGGCGGCGGTCAGGTTGAGCGGCTTGATCTTGCCGCTGAGGTGGGGATTGGGATGGCCGCCCTTGTCGTACCACTCCACCACCTCCTCGAGCGTGGCCTGCGAGCCGTCGTGCATGTACGGCGCGGTCAGGGCCACGTTGCGAATCGTCGGCGTCTTGAAGGCGCCCGTGTCGGGCTCGTGCTTTGTGACTGTAAACCGACCCAGATCCGGCTGGTCGGCGGTCATGCCCACGCCCAGATTGTGGTATTGCTCGTCGGCCAGGTTCGCCCCCACGTGGCAGGCGGAGCAGTTGGCCTTGCCAAAGAACAGATCCCGGCCGCGCTTGGCCGAGTCGCTCATCGGATAGGCCTCGACGCCAGCCTTCGCGGCGGCATACTTCGCGGCGAGTTCCTCGTCGTCGGCGATGTCCTCCTCGTCCATCTTTGTGAAGAGCAGGATCTGCTCGTAATAGTCGAACGGCGCGGGCTGGGTCACAATCGCCCGCTCAAAGGCGGCGATCGCCTGGCCCACGCGGTCGATCGTCAGCTCGCCGAAAATGCTGTCGAACTGTTTCTTGTAGACGGGCAGCTCACTGAGCCGCTGCACCACGCCCTCGTGGGTGAAGCCCATCTCGATCGGGTTGGCGATCGGCCCCACGGCCTGGGCTTCGAGCGAATCGGCGCGGCCGTCCCAGAACTGCGGGCCTGACAGGATCCGGTTGAAGGAGACCGGCGAGTTGCGGCCCCCCTGCTGGTCGCGAATGCCGACGCCAGTCTTGGTGTTGGCAGAGTAGCCGATCGCCGGATCGTGACAGCTGGCGCATGAGATCGTGGCGTCGGCCGAGAGGCGGGTGTCGAAGTACAGCTGCCGGCCGAGTTCGATCTTGGCCCGGGTGAGCGGGTTCGCGGCCAAGCCCTGGACTTGCGCTACGCCCTGGGAGAGACCCAGCGGCAACTCCGGCTCGAGCACCGAATGGTTTTTGGGGTCGGCGAGCCAGGCGTCGATCTGCTCGAGCGTGATCCCGCCGGTGCCCGGCACGCCCGCGGTCAGCGTCGGGTCGCCCAGCAGTACCTTCTCCCTGGTCACGGCCGCCTTCACGAGCTCGTCGGGCTTCTCTTCAGGGGCGGGCTTCTCTTCAGGGGCGGGCTGCTGCTCTTGCTTCGGTTCCGCAGCCGGCTCCTCCTTCATCGGCGGCTCGGCCGTGGCTGCCTCCGGCGGCTCGCTCGACTTGGCGGCCTCGTCGATCGCCTTGTCGGCAGCGGCCTTCGCCTCATCCATTTGCTTGCGGACGGCAGCGGGTTCTTTGGCCGGCTCGGCCGGGGCCATCTCGATCTCCTCGATCTCGACCACCTCTTCCTTCACCTTCTGGGCCCCTTGGGGCGCACAGCCGGTGGCAACGGCAAACGCCATGGCCAGACAGGCGGCACTCTTCCACTCGATGCGAACGCGGTACGACACGAAACTGGCTCCTGGCGGATGAACGATCGGTCTGGGGGGCGGTCGCCGGCTGGCTGGCGAGGCCTGCCATAATAGACCGCGGCAGGGCCTGGGGAAAACCGTCTTCGGGCCTCGAGCGGCTCCGATTGACGTGGAGCACCGGCTCGGGGGGCGGCAAAAGTCTGCTTGCTCCGGCCGCGACGGCCTCCGCTGCGGGAAGCGTTCGCCGACCCCCTACGCCTCGGCTGTCCAGCTGCCCGTTGTCCCGGATACCCCCGGGCGCCGCTCCACGAATCCATGACTCTCGGATCCGCTCTAAGCGCGACGGCCGAGCAACTCGGGTGTGACCAGCCACTCCAGTTCGCCCGGCTGGCCCGGCCCGTCGTCGAGCGCGACGGCGGCGATCGCCCCCTTGCTCATCCGCACTGCGGCCGATCCGTCGCCGATCGAGACCGCCACCAGCCGGCCCACGCAGGGAGCGTGACCGACCCAGGCGACGCGGCCTGCGTCCTGCTGCACGGTCCATTCCACGAGTGCCTGCCAGTCGGATCCGGGAGCCAGCGCCGGGACCACCTCCAACCGCGGCCCTCCCCCCAGCCCGGCAGCCAGGATCTCCGCCGTCTCACGGCAGCGGACCAGCGGGCTGGTGGCGATCAGATCGATCTCCAGGCCGCGGCCGACCAGCCGCTCCACCAGCCGGGCAAACCGCTTGCGGCCCTTGGGCGTGAGGCGGCGCTCCGAATCCAGCACGCCAGCACGAGCTTCCTCGGCAACGGCGTGACGCACGATATAGAGCCGGGTGGTAAGGGTAGCCATGCGGCGATTCTGGAGGCCGCGACTCGCGACTGCAAGTTGGCTCTAGACCCGCCGCCAGATCGCGTCCCAGGGAACACCGGCCCGCTCGACCGCCGCCGCCGCCGCCTGCCGCCAGCGGGAGGCATCAACGGGATAACCGGCCGTGGCGCCGAGGCCAGGCTGCCGCTCTCCCCAGAAGGAGTTGAAAGCCAGCATGGCCAGTTCGCGGACATACTTGGCCGTCATGCTGGCCACCGCCACCGGCAGCCGCGCCTCGCCGCCAACAATGAACTCGATCGATCGCCCCGGCCCCAGTCGGTAGAGGCTGCGCCGAGGGGTCTCCTCGACCGGCTGCACGAGCGGGGCGGCGAAGGCCCGCGAGACCTGCGGGGCGTACCGCCGCCGGCCTCCATGCCGGTCGCACCAGACGACAACCGGCTCGGTGGCGTTGGTCGCAGCCGCGAGGCCCGCGGCCAGGTCGAGCGTGGCGGCCGAGAGGATGTCGCTCTTGTTGAGTCCGCGATCGAGCAGGCCGTTGAACTCGCCCGGTGTCACCAGCCGGCAACGGACCGCAACCACGGCGACGCCCCGCGCCGCCAGCGCAGCGCCGACCACGCGGGGCAGCTCGGGGCTGGCGGCCGGCGGGCGCTGCCGCGGCACGGTCAAGGCCGCCAGGCTTGACCGCTCCGCAAGCGCGTCGCATACCTCAATGCCGACCGCCGCGGCCAGCTCGCCCCAGCTCGAAGGGACGCCCGCATCGACCAGGGCCAGGGCCGCGAGCACGCCCCGCTCCAGCAGGTCCAAGCCAGCTCCGCCGCGATAGATCTGCTTCGAGTCGCCCCACAGTCTTCCGCCGCTCGCCGTGGCGGCCGCCGCGAGCGCGGCGGCAAGCGTCGCCTCGGCCGCCGCGGGCTCGGCGGCCACCCGCCAGGCCGTCGCCCCGATCACCAGCGGTCCGAGGTTCGGCCCGTAGCCCGCCTCGTCGGTGCCGATCACGAGCGTCACGCTCCACCGCCACTGCCGGCGGGCCACTGCCGGCAGTATTCATAGATGGCGACCGCCGTCGCGGTGGCGGCGTTCAAGCTGTGGGGCAGGCCGGCCAGCGGAATCTCGGCCACCCGGTCGAGTCGGGCGAGCTCCGGCTCGGTCAGCCCCGTCCGCTCGTTGCCCACGACGAGCACGGTGCGCGAGGCGAAGCCAAACGTGAACAGCGACTCCGAGCCAGTCGCCTGCTCGAGGCCCACGATCTCCCAGCCAGCGGCGCGTAGCCGGTCGAGCACGGGTGGCAGGCTGCGGTGGATCTCGAGGGCGACCTCGTCTGCTCCGTCGCGGGCGATCCGGCCGTGCAGGCCGGCGGCCCCGCAGGCGATCACGCGCTTGATGCCGAAGCAGCCGCAGGTTCGTACGATGTGCGAGAGATTGACGTGGCTCCGCATCGGCGGGCAGGCCACGACCAACTCGCGGGCAACCGCAGACACCTCCGGAGGTTTGTGACGAATGTGCTCGAAGCGTGACATGCGTGGCTCGGGGGCGGCGGCCGTGGCGATCGCGGCCCTGATCCTCGCCGGCTGCGGGGGCCAGCGGCAAGGTGACGCGCCCGGCGGCGGCGGCGAGCCCGCCCCGGCAGCCGCCAGTCGAGCCCCCGTGGAGGTGCGCCAGGTCGATCACGCCGGGCTGATGCGGGAGATCGAGCGACACCGCGGCCGGGTGGTGGTGCTCGACTGCTGGAGCACCTCCTGCCCACCCTGCGTCAAGGAGTTTCCGGCGCTCGTGGCGCTGGCCGCCGCCCACGGCGACCGCGTGCAGTGCCTCTCGCTCTGCTTCGACTACGACGGGCTGGGGAAACCTGCGGACCTCGTGCCGCCGGTGCAGGCTTTCCTGGAGAAGGTCAACGCCGGGCAGGTGGTCAACATGCTCTCCAGCGAGGAGGCCGACAGCCTGTACCAGAAGCTGGAACTCGTGAGCGTGCCGGCCATCTACGTGTGGAAGCCCGACGGGTCGCTGGCCGTCCGCTACGACGACGACATGGCAGCCCGCGAACTCGGCCGGGCGTTCACCTACGCCGACGTGGAGCAGACGGTGGCCGATCTCGTGGCAAACTGAGGCGGGCCGAGGCCCCCCGCTGGATGCCGTTTGAGCGACCCCGGGCCGGGGCTGTAGACTCCGGTGGCTGCGGTCGTGGGAGATCGCCGCCTCTCTTCGGAAACGATCCATGCCCCGCCGCGACTTGCCCCTGACATGCTGTGTCGTCTTTTTGCTGGCGACCGCCAGCGGTGGCTGCGGCCCCTCCCGACCGGCGCGAATCCCCGCCCCGGCGCTCGACCCCACGGCGGTGGCCACCGCCGCAGCCGCCACCGGCGACCTCGACAAACTGCCGGCGATCGCCTTCGGCCGGGTCGTGCTCGACACCGACAAGGACAAAAAGGTCTCGCAGGCCGAACTCACCACATGGCTCGAGGAGGTCCGCGACTCGCGGGTGGCGATCACGAGCATCGCCCTCCAGGTTTCGCACAAGGGCAAGCCGCTCTCCAGCGCCCAAGTCCGGCTCGTGCCCGAGGCCTGCATGGCCGGCGGGATCAAGGAAGCCTCGGGCCAGACCGACCAGTCGGGCATGAGCATGGTCACGATCCCTGGCAGCGAATACCCCGGCGTGAACTGCGGCCTGTACCGGGTCGAGATCACCGGCACCGGCAACGACGGCAAGCCGCTCGCAGCCAAGTACAACTCCCAGAGCACGCTGGGCGTGGCCGTGGGAGGCATGTTGCCCGAGAACGGCATGGCCGTCTTCGAGCTGAACTGAGCAGCCGATGACCAAACCTGGAGGCACGCTCCCCCTGCCGGCCGGCCCGCCCCGGCCCGGCGACATCGTGCAGTCGCCGCTGGGATATGGCCGCGAGACGGTCGAGTCGATCGTGGTGGCCTTCGTGCTGGCGCTTCTGTTCCGGTCGTTCGAGGCGGAAGCTTTCGTGATCCCGACCGGCTCGATGGCCCCCACGCTGATGGGCCGCCATCGCGACTTGGCCTGCACGACCTGCGGCGACGACTTCCGCGTCGGCTGCAGCGCTGAACTCGACGAGGCGACCTGCCGGCTCGATCCGCGGGCCTTCGTGCAGCAGGCCCGCTGCCCCAACTGCGGGGCCGTGACCCGCTTGGCCGACGCCTCCGGCAACTACCGGCATGTCTATCCCCCGTTCACCGGCGACCGGATCATCGTCGAGAAGTTTGCCTACGACTTCGTCGAGCCGGCCCGCTGGGACGTGGTGGTCTTCAAGTATCCGGAAGACGCCCGGGTCAACTACATCAAACGGCTGGTGGGCCTGCCGGGCGAGACGGTGGCGATCGCCGGCGGCGACATCTGGACCAGCCGCCTCAACGGCGAGTTTGAGATTGCCCGCAAGCCGCCCGACAAGCTGCGGGCGATGCTGCAGTGCGTGCACGACAGCCGGTATATCGCCGAGCCGCTGCGGGCGGCGGGCTGGCCCGACGCGTGGAGCGACTGGTCGCCCGAGGGAGACCAGCCCCGGTGGACGAGCGACGACGCGGGCCGGTCGTTTGCGGTCACCGCCGCCGCCGGCCGGGCGACGCTCCGCTGGCGGCACTTCGTGCCCCCAGACTGGGAGGGCCCCGAGAGCCCCCTGCCCCGCCCCGAGCCCGCGCTGGTCGGCGACTTCCAGCCCTACAATCAAGCCCCGCAATATATCGATCTGCATCGCGACAACGAGCTGGGAGCCTTGGTCGACGGTGCCCGCTGGGTGGGCGATCTGGCGGTCGAGTGCCTGCTTGAGAGCCGGGCTGACACTGGCACCGTAGCGCTCGATCTGGTTGAGGCCGGCGTGCGGCACACCTGCACGCTCGACCTGGCCACCGGCGAGGCCGTGCTCGCCCGGGGCGCCGGCCCCGCGGCGGTGCGGGCGGTGGCCCCCTCGGGCCTGCGGGGCCGGGGCCGCTGGCGGCTGTTGTTCGCCAACGTCGACGACGAGCTCTCACTGTTCGTCGCCGGCCGCCGGGTGACGTTCCCCGAGCCGACCACCTGGCGCCGCGGGATCGCCGCCGGCGCAGAGACGCTGCCCACGATCCACGGAGCGCGGCCGGGCACAGACCTGCCCGATGACCTCGCGCCGGTGGGCATCACGGCCGATGGAGCCGAGCTCACGGTTCGCGACCTGCGGGTGCTGCGGGATCTGTATTACGTCTCGAGCGGCACGCTGGCAGCGTTCCAGGGCCGCGCCCGGGAGGAAGCCATGGTCACCTACCCGCTGGCCGCCGATCAGTTCTTCATGCTCGGCGACAACTCGTCCGCCAGCAAGGACAGCCGCGCCTGGGGCACGCCCGAGGCGCCGCTCCACCACGTCGATCGCCGGCTGTTGATCGGCCGGGCCCTGGTGGTGTTCTGGCCCCATGCCGTGCCCACCCCCTGGAACGTGAAACTGGCCGAGCGCTGCGGCTGGGAACTGCGATTGCCCTGCCTGCCCAACTTCGCGAGGATGCGGTTTGTGAAGTGATTCGGCCGGCGGAGACCGGCCCCCACCGCGCGAGCTGCAGAGATGTCGCTGTTGTCTGTCGTCGGGCTGGTCAAGAACTACGGCCGCCGCCGGGTAGTGGACGGGGTCGACTTCCACGTCGATGCCGGAGAGATCGTCGGCCTGCTCGGCCCCAACGGTGCGGGCAAGACGACGAGCTTTCGGATGACCTGTGGGATGGTGATCCCCGACTCGGGCCGGGTGCTCCTGGACGACGCCGACGTGACCGACTGGCCGATGTACAAGCGGGCCCGGGACGGCGGCATGGGCTATCTCGCCCAGGAGCAGAGCGTGTTTCGCAAGCTCACCGTCGAGCAAAACCTGCTGGCGATCATGGAGCTCATCGGGATGGCCCCCAAGGAGCGGCGCCGGCGGTGCGAGCAACTGCTTGAGCAGTTTGACATTGGCCGCATTCGGCGCTCGAAGTCGCATTACATCTCCGGGGGCGAGAAGCGCCGGCTCGAGATCGCGCGGTGCCTGGTCACCGAGCCGCGGATCATCCTCTTGGACGAGCCCTTCACCGGCATCGACCCGGTCACGATCCATTCGATCCAGAAGATCATTCAGGGCCTGCGGGACGACGGGATCTCGATCCTGATCACCGACCACCGCGAGCGGGAGACGCTGGCGATCACCGACCGCAGTTACGTGATCCGGGCCGGCAAGGTGCTCTGCCACGGCTCCGCCGAGGAAGTCCTCAACCACCCCGACGCCAAAAAGTATTACTTTGGCGAGAGCCCCGGGCTGACGGCGGCGTAGGCGGACAAAGCCCCGCTGGGGCCACGGGCTGCCGGTGGCTTCTTGGCGGCGTTCGGTTTGGCGAGCCCCGAGATCCTGCCAACCACGGGCATCCCCCTTGCCGGGCCCAAGTCGGCAATTCTTCGGCCTTTCGCGGCAACCAACCGAGGGCTGCCGCGGGTCCGCCGCGGGGCTAAGATTAAACGGGGAGCGCTCGCACTGCTGTGCGCCGCCCTCACGGAGAACGCGATGCTGCTCCGCCCATTCCCAAACCATCGTTGGTGGTGGCTTCCCGCGGGGCTCCTGGCCGCGGCGGCTCAGGCGGCCGACCCGGCTGCACCCACCCCAGCCGACCTCGAGTTTTTCGAGGCTCGGGTGCGGCCGCTGCTCGTCACCCACTGCGCGGAGTGCCACTCCGCCCAGGCCGGCGATCCGGAGGGGGGCCTGTCGTTTGACTCGCGGGCCGACTTCTTCGCAGCCGAGGGCGTGGCGGTGGCAGGCAAGCCCGACCAGAGCCTGCTTGTGCACGTTGTCCGCTACGACAGCGACCAGCAGATGCCGCCGGAGGGCAAACTGCCGGCCGCCGAGATCGCCACCCTCGAGGAGTGGGTGCGCCGCGGCCTGCCCTGGCCCGACGACGGCAAACAGGCGACGGCCGGCAGCTTCGACCTCGCCGCTCGGAAGGCCGAGCACTGGTGCTGGCAGCCGCCGCGGGCCATGGCCCCTCCGCCTGTGAAGACTCTCGGCTGGTGCCGCAACGACATCGACCGCTTTGTGTTGGCGCGGCTCGAAGCCGCGGGCCTTGAGCCCGCCCCCGAGGCCGACCGGGCCGTGCTCGTCCGCCGGGCCGCCGAGGTCCTGACCGGCCTGCCCCCCGATCCCGCCGCCGTCACCACGATCACGGCTGATCCTGATCCGGCCGCGTTCGACCGCTACGTGGACCAACTGCTGGCCTCGCCGCACTATGGCGAACGGTTCGGCCGCCATTGGCTCGACGTGGTGCGCTTCGCGGAAACCAGGGGCCACGAGTTCGACTATCCGATCCCCAATGCCTGGCGCTACCGCGACTGGGTCGTGGCCGCCTTCAATGCCGACCTCCCCTACGACCGGTTCGTGCGCGAGCAGATCGCCGGCGATCTCGTGGCCGATCCCCGGATCGACGACAGCGGCGCCAACCGTTCGGTCGTGGGGACGGGCTTCTGGTATCTCGGCGAAGAGGTGCATTCGCCGGTGGACATCCTGCAGGACGAGGCCGATCGCACCGACAATCGCGTCGACACGTTCGGCAAGGCCTTCCTGGGGCTGGCCCTGGGCTGCGCCCGCTGCCACGACCACAAGTTCGACGCGATCTCCGACGAGGACTACTACGCCATCGCCGGGATGCTGATGTCGAGCAGCTACCGGCAGGTGCCGTTTGTGTCGCTCGAGCACAACCGGGCGGTGGCCGCGGAAGCCGCAGCGGTGGCCGCCGAGAGCCGCGGTAAGCTCCTGCCACTCGTCGCCGCGGTGCTCACCGGCCGGGAAGCCGATTTGGCGGCGGTCCTGCCGCTCCCCGCGGAAGTCGCCACGGCAGCCGCCGATCGCGCCGCCAGTGCCGCCCGGATCGCGGCCGCGACGGTGATCGCCGATTACACCGGCGGGCCGAGCGGCACGCCGGTGATCAGCGACGCCGCCGCCTGGGAAGTGGTGCCCGGCGGAGAGCCGCGCTTGATCCCGGCGACGGCCGAGGCTCCGGCCCGGGTGCGACTCAGCGGGGCCGGCTTTGCCCGCAGCGACGAGGTCTGGTCGCGGACCACGTCACAGGGCGAGCGGGACACCGGCAGCATCAGCGGTGTTGATCGAGCCGGGCGGGTGCTGCGGACCCCCAAGGTGCGGATTCACGAGGGCGTCGTCTGGCACCGCGTCCGCGGTAACCTCCAGATCTTCACCACGGTGGACAGCCACATCGTGATTCACGGCCCGCTCTACGGCGGCACGGTGATCAAGGTCGACACGAAGGGGGAATGGAAATGGATCCGGCAGGATCTCCAGCGCGACTTGAAGTGGGGCGACACGGCCCACGTGGTCCACGTCGAATATGCCGCGATCGCCGGCCAGGCCGAGGTGGCCGAAGTGGTCGCGGCAGCCGACCAGCCCGTCCGCATCGATCCGCTGGTTGGGGCGATCCTCGACCGGGGCGGCGACCCGGCCGCTGCCGGTGGGCCGCTGTTCGCCGAGCTGCTGGCCGCCTGTCGGGCCGGCGCGCTCGAATCCCCCGCCCTTGCTGCCCTTGCCGACCGGTTGCTCGCCGACTCAAGCGTGGACTGGGCAACCGCACCGGCCCAGCATTTGGCCGATGAGACGGCCAGCGCCGCCGCCATGCGCAAGGCGGTGTTTGCCCGGGCCACGCTCGAGTCGGCGACGGCCCCGGCGATCCTCGACGGCAACGGGGTGGATCAGTTCGTGCTCCTGAAGGGCTCGGCCGCCCGGCCCGGGAGCGTCTCCCCGCGGCGGTTCCTGGAGGCGATTGACGGGGCTGGCCAGCCCGCCTGGCCGGCGGGCTCTTCCGGGCGACGGGAACTGGCCGATCGTGTCCTCGACCCCAACAACCCACTCACGGCTCGGGTCGCCGTCAACCGCGTCTGGCATCACCTCTTCGGCCGCGGTCTGGTGCCCACCACCGACAACTTCGGCAAGCTCGGCGAGCCGGCGGCCGACCCAGTGGCTCAGGCCCTGCTCGACACGCTGGCGGTGCGATTCGTGGAGCAGGGCTGGAGCCTCAAGTGGCTCGTCCGCGAAATCGTCACCAGCGCCACCTGGCGAATGAGCTCGGCCCGCTCCGCGCTGGCGGTGGAGCGGGATCCGCTCAACTTGCTCCTCCACCACCACCCACTGCGCCGGCTCGAAGGCGAGGCGATCCGCGACAAGATCCTGGCCGTCTCGGGCCGGCTCGACCCGCACGTAGGCGGGCCGGGCGTGGAGGTGTTTCTCACCGACTTCCACGAGGGCCGCGGCCGCCCCGGTTCCGGCCCGCTCGACGGCGCGGGCCGCCGCAGCCTGTACACGACGATCCGGCGCAACTTCCTGCCCGGGCTCCTCGTGACCTTCGACCTGCCCGTGCCCTTCCAGGCGATGGGCCGCCGGAACGTGACCAATGTCCCGGCTCAGTCGCTCACGATGATGAACGACCCGTTCGTGGTCGAGCAGGCCAGGCTCTGGGCGCAGAAAACGCTCGCCGACAGTTCGCTCACCACCGAGGAACGGGTCTTCAGGATGTACCTGGCCGCCTTCGCCCGCCCACCGGCGCCCGAGGAGCTGGCCGCGGCGCTTGAGTTCCTGGCCGCACAGGCCACGGCCCATGGCGGCGACTTCGCCCAGGATCCGCGTCAGGAGGCCGCCTGGGCCGACCTGGCCCACACGCTCTATAACGCCAAGGAGTTTATTTTCGTCCCATGAGTCGGCGCTCTCATCACTGCGGCCGCTTCCGTGCGGCGCCGCTCTCCCGGCGCGACCTGCTCGCCCAGGCCGGCTGTGGCTTCGGGGCCGTGGCAGCCTCGGCGCTGCTTCACCACGAGGCCGCGCGGGCTGGAACGGGCGTCGTGTCGGCCCTGCATCACCCGGCCCGGGCCACGAGCGTGATCTTCCTCTACATGGACGGGGGCGTGTCGCAGGTCGATTCTTTCGATCCCAAGCCGCGGCTCGAGCAGGACGCGGGCAAGGACCCCCGCAGTATGTTCAAGGTCGACGCCACCCAGTTCAACAACGTAGGCAAGGTGCTGCCGAGCCCCTGGAAGTTCAAGCCCTACGGCCAAAGTGGGATCCCCGTCAGTGACCTGTTCCCGCAGATCGGCGGCGTGGTGGACGAGCTGGCCGTGATCCGCTCGATGACCAGCGAGTTTCCCGAGCACACCAACGCCAACTACTTTCTGCACACGGGCAGCGGCCTGCAGGGGCGGCCGAGCATGGGAGCCTGGACCACCTATGGCCTGGGCAGCGTGAACGACGACCTGCCCGGCTACGTGGTCGTCAACGGCGGCCTGATTCCGCCGGGTGGCCTCGACAACTTCACCAGCGGCTTCCTGCCGGCCAGCTACCAGGGCTCGGTGATCAAGCCCAACCCCGTCGGCCTTGCCAATGTCAAGCCGTTGGAAAAGTCACCGGCGCTCCAGCAGGCAAAGCTCGACCTGGCCCGCCGGCTGGACCACTCCTTCGCAGCCCGGCTGGCTGCGGCCGGCGAAGCACCCGATCCGCTCGAAAGCGCGATCGCCAACCAGGAGCTCGCCTGGCGGATGCAGGCGGAAGTGCCTTCGCTCCTCGATCTCGCGGGCGAGACAGCCGCCACCAAGCGGGCCTACGGGATGGAGAGCACCTTTGAGCCCACGAAGGTCTTCGCTGCCGAATGCCTCCTAGCCCGGCGGATGGTGGAGCGGGGCGTGCGGTTCGTGGAGCTCACCTGCCCAAAGGTCGGCGGCGACCGTTGGGACCAGCACGGCAACCTCAAGCAGGGACACGAAAACAACGCCCGGGCGGTCGATCAGCCGATCGCAGCCTTGATCCGCGACCTCCGCGACCGGGGGCTGTTGGACACCACGCTGGTGGTTTGGAGCGGCGAGTTCGGCCGCACCCCCTTCGCCCAGGGCTCCGACGGCCGCGACCACAATCCGCAGGCTTTCTCCCTCTGGCTGGCCGGCGGCGGCGTGAAGGGGGGCACGATCGTGGGGGCGACGGATGACTACGGCTACCGCGTGGTGGAGAAGAAGTTCATGATCCACGACCTGCACGCCACGATGCTCCATCTCCTGGGCATCGATCATCTCCGGCTCACCTACCGCTTCAGCGGCCGCGACATGCGGCTGACCGACGTCTACGGCCACGTGATCAAAGACGCCCTGGCCTAGAGCGGGTGGCTGCCGGAACGGCGGAGAGGTATGCTCCTCCCACCTCCTGGAGTCACCCCCATGCTTGGCCTGCGGCTTCATCCCGCCGTCCTCCGGCTGGCGCTCGTCGCCTCGCTCGCCACCGTGACGGCCGTCGCCGACGACGAGCCCGCCGGCCGCACGGCCACCCTCGAGCGGGCCGCGACGGCGGCGATCCTGCCGCAGGAGGCGCTCTCCCATGTGGGCGAGGAGTGCACCGTCGAGTTTGTGGTCGCGGCGGGCCGCAAGCTCGACGACAAGGAGGTCTGCTTCTTGAACTCGCTCAAGGACCACCGCGACCCAGGCAACTTCACCGCCGTCATCTTCCGGGCCGGGCTGGCCCGGTTCGTGGCCGACGGCATCGCCGACCCTGCCGCCGAGTTCCTGGGCAAGACGATCCGGGTCAGTGGCACGGTCGCCGAGCGGAGCGGGCAGGCGCAGATCGTGGTCGAGAGCCCCACCCAGATCGAAGTCGTCGAGCCGGCCGAACCGGCTGAGCCAGTCGAGCCGGCCGAACCAGTCAACTCCGACGCGCAAGACCGCTCATCGCCAACGGCGTGATCAGCGCCGCGAGTTCGGGAAACAGCGGCATCTGGTCGGCGGCCTCGACGTCGGTAGGGTTGGTCCCGCTTGCCTGCCCGTTGAGCGCGGCGTAGGTCACCAGTTCCATCGTGCCGTCGAGGTGCTCGACCAGCGCCGTGCAGTGCTCCACCCAGTCGCCGCAGTTGTAGTAGGCGATCCCGTCGATTGTGCGGATCGCCGGCACGTGGATGTGGCCGCAGATCACGCCCGTGCAGCCCTCCTGCCGCGTATAGCGGGCCACGAAGTGCTCGAAGTCGTTGATGAAGTTGACGGCCGACTTGACCTTCGACTTGAGCATCGAACTGAACGACCAGTATGGATAGCCAAGCGCCCGGCGGGCTGCGTTCATCCAGGCGTTCAGGTGGAGGGCGGCGGTATAGGCCCGGTCGCCGAGCTTGTAGACCCAGGCCGCGTGCTTGGTGAGGTGGTCGAAGACGTCGCCGTGGATCACGAGCAGTCGCTCACCGGAGGGCGTCTCGTGGATGAACTGGTCGGCCAGCTCCATGTGCCCGAAGGCATGGGGGGAAAACTGCCGCAGGAACTCGTCATGGTTGCCGGTGGCGTAGTACACCCGCGTGCCCCGCTTGAGCATCCCCAGGACACGCCGCACGACGAAGCTCGACGTGTCGGTCCAGAACAGGTTTCGCTTCAGCTTCCAGCCGTCGATGATGTCGCCGACGAGATAGAGCCGGTCGGGCTCGAAGCGACCCAGGAAGTCAAACAACTCGCCAGCCCGCGAAAAGCCACAGCCGAGGTGGACATCCGACACGAACAGCGATCGGACCCTCATCGTGCCGCCTCCATGCGACCGGGGGAACCGCAGGCCCGCGCTCGAGCCTGCCGTGGGTCGAGGTTACCGCGGGGTTGGGGCTGACGGCTGCGCCGAAAGGCGTGAGAATTGCGTGAGCCTGTCCCGGGCCGGTGGCCCATTGTGGTGCTCGGGGGATGGGTGTCGGCCCGCCGCGTCGTGCCGCGCCCCGCGACTTCAGCCTTCCCGGACCGACAGGCTCTTGACCGTCAACACGGCGCCGACGCTCATCAGCGCCAAGCCCAGCCAGCGCGGCGGCGCGACAACCTTCCGCAGGGCGGGGGTCTGCCAGGGGGCCGACTGCTGACCGCCGCCGAGGCGGGCGGCCACGAAGTGGCTCGATCGCTCATTGAGCGTGAACGAATCCACGACCCGAAACTGCACCCCCAGGAAGAAGAGCAGCAGTCCGGCAAGTAGCAGGCGGTGACGCGACAGGCCCATGCACGCACTCCAAACTCAGCGCAGGCTGCCAATCGCCTCCGTTTCCAAAGAATCGTGCATCGGCGGCCCCCGGCTCTAGCCGGGGCTGCCGATGCGCGGTTCTCACGGGTATGCCAGCAATAGGGGGTGTCCTGCCCGCCACCGCCCCAGCAAGCAGGGCAGGCTGGGAAAGCAGCCAGTGACGCTGCCGAAAAATCCTGCGGAAGGGGTCGTAGCGGTGACGATGACAATGACGGTGCCGGGAGGTCTCCCGGCAGGAACCTCGCAGGATTCCCGACCGTGACTTCCCCGCACAAGATCCCGACCGTGAGCGCTGCTTCTAAACTGCTCGCCGCCCTTGTGGCCGTGGCGGTGGGCACCTGCTCGCTCGCCGCCGGAGCCGACGAGCCGGCGGCCGAGACTGGCGTTTTGTCACCGACGGCTGAGGCAAGCGTGCTTTCCGACGGGCTGCTGCTCGAACCCGCCGCGGACGTGGCCCTGCCCGGTGAGCCGGTCACGTCTGGCGTCGGGAACGCGGCGACCGAAACCCTGCCGTCACCTCCACCCCTGATCGAAGACGCAATGATCACGGTTCCGGAGGTGCTCGACGTGTCCGGCCCCAACGGCATCCTGCTCGACGACAGCGCGCTCGATGAAATGCCCTTTGAGGCCTCCTCTGGCCGCTGGTTCTGGAATGGTGGATGGTACGTGGGGGGCGAGAGCCTGTGGCTGGACCGCAGTCGCAACAATCGTACGATCATTGCCGCCGACGTCGTCACCCGTGACGTCACCTACACCACCTTCGCTCAGCCCTTCGACGTGGCTCCAGGTGCCCGAGCCACGATCGGCAAGTCGCTCGGCCGCGACTACCTCGATCGCGACCGGTTTGTCGAGTTCGTCTACTACGGCGGGATGGCCTACGAGGACGCCGACGGCTGGAACTCCGTGGGAACCAACGCGCTGTTCACGCCGCTCGACTACCGTGCACCGGGCTTCAATGCGGCCGGCCGCTACGCCACGACCGTCAACTCCGACTTCAACAGCTGGGAGTGGAACTACAAGCTCCGCCGGCGGCTGGGCCGCGATCAGCTCGTGCTGTCGCCTGGTGGCAGCTGGACGCGGCACGCCGAACGCGGTTGGCTTCCGGCCCTGATCGTCGGCACCCGGCTGGCCAACGTGAACGAGGATTTTTCACTGACCAGCACCCGCCCCGGCACCAGCACCGATGAGTTCGGGGGGCGATACGTGATCAACGCTGCCAACTGGATCCTGGGCCTGAACCTCGGGGGAGAGCTGGTCAGCCAGAACGAGTTTTATTACTGGGGGCTCCGCGGCCGGGCGGCCCCGGCCCTGTCTTTCGCCAATACCTCCCAGTCGGCCGTCGGCATCAACACGACTTCGACCGGCCCGCAGGGTGTCACCAACTTCACGTCCGAGGCAGGCCGCACCGGGGCCGGCTTCCTGGGTGATCTGACGCTGTTTGCCGGCTGGCAGGTCACCCCCAACTTCTCGTTCCAGGCCGGCTACGACTTCCTCTGGGTGGCCGGCATGGCCACGGCCACGCGGCAGTTCAACCTCGACAACCGCGACACCAACGCGATCGACGTCGGTGGCCAGACCTTTTACAACGGCGTCTCATTCGGCTTCTATGGGAGCTGGTGAGCGACCGGGTCACGACACCGCCCGCAGCGCCACGGCCACCGCCTGCCCCGTCGAGCAAAGGTTGACCTTCACCGCCGTCGGCGGCCGGCCCGCCAGGGGCTCGCCATGCACGACGTTCACGGGGCACTCGGGGTCCGGCGACCGGAAGTTGAGGGTCGGCGGCACGAGCCCCCGCTCGAGGCCCATCAGGCTCGCCACCAGTTCCACGGCGCCGCCGCCGGCACCGAGGTGGCCGAAGCTGCTCTTGGGGGCTGTCACCGGCACTTCGCCAAGCTCCGCGGCGATCGCCTGCGCCTCGGCCCGGTCCATGTCCACCGTGCCCACGCCGTGGGCGTTGACATGCCCCACGTCGGCCGGAGCGAGGCCAGCCGACGCACAGACGGCACGGATCGCCTGCCGCAGTGATTGGCCCGTCAGCCCCAGGCGCCGCGCCTGGGGCTCACAGCGGACGGCAGCGGCCACCAGCACGCCACGGATCCGCGCCCCGCGTCGCTCGGCATGCTCCCGAGACTCCAGCACGATCGCTCCGGCCCCCTCGCCGTTGACGAGCCCATCTCGATCCCGGTCGAACGGGCGGCAGGCGGCCCGGAAGTCATCGGCGCGATGCGACAACAGCGCGTCTCCCCGAGCCACGAGCGCCGTCGGATGCAGCCGGCACCCGGTGCCTCCCGCGAGCATCACGTCGGCCCAGCCCCGCTGGATCACGCTCGCGGCCTCGGCGATCGCCAACAGGCTCGAGACGTCGCCCAGCACCATCGAGTTGTTGGGGCCGCGGGCGTCATGGGCGATCGCGATGTGGGAGGCCGCCATGTTTGGCAGGTGCTTGAGCAGCCAGAGCGGATGGAGCTCCTCGTGGATCGCCTCCGACCAGAGGTGGAAGTCGAACTTGCCGTCCCGCTCGCTGCGGCGGTAGGTCTGGGCCAGATCCTGGAGGTCGGCGTAGATCATGTCGCTGCCGAACACGACGCCGACCCGCTCCGGCTCGAGGCTCCCCTCGGCGATCCTGGCGTCAGTCATCGCCAGGTCGGCCGCGGCGAACCCCAGCTGGATCTCGCGGCTCATCACCTTGAGGCTCTTGCGCGGCCGGACATAGTGCTTGGGGTCGAAGTCGGTGATCTGACCGCCAAACCGCACCTTCAGCGAACTGGCGTCAAACAGGTCGACCGGCCGGATGCCGCTCTCACCGGCGCTGAGCGCCTGCCAGAAGTCGTCGCAGCCGATCCCGATCGGAGAAACGACCCCCGCGCCGGTAATGACGATGTCCCGTGGCTGGTTCATGGCAGCCTGACACTAAACCACCGCCCCAGCCGGCGGATAGTGCGGGCGGGCGGCGCGGCCGCGAGCGGCCTCAGCCTCCCCCAGTGCGTGGATGGGCGTCCCGCCACTGCCTGGGCTCGACGGGCCGCTCATCGGCCCACAACCCCCGCCGTTGCCGCCGGGCGGCCGACTCGGCGGCCACGAGTTCCTCGTCGGGCGCGAAGCCGCCAAAGGCCCAGGCCCAGCCTTCGGCCACGAGTTCCCGATTCAGGTCGCGGGCGTCGATCCAGAGCGTGCCCAGGAGCCGGCCGTGCTGATCCCGGGCCGTGCCCTCGACCCGCACCGTACCGCCAGCGAGCTTCCCGGCCAGCGCGCGGCGGGCCGCATCACCATGCGGCTGGCCGTGCTCCGGCGCGTCGATCCCCTGGAGGCGGATCTTCTGCGGCCGCCCCCGCTCGTCGAGGCAGGTGACGGTGTCGCCGTCGTGGACGGTCTCGACCCGCCACAGCGGCCGCCCGGCCCGGTCGGCCAGCGGGCACATCGGTACCGTCAGGCTCGCCACCGCCGAGACCACCGCAGCCACGACGAGATATACCGCCCGGGCCCGCCGGGAGAGCCCGCGCGGGGGAGGAGGCAGGCGAAAGCGGGCACGCGCCATGGGTTCGATCCGGGGCGGGGATGGGCCGACGGGGCCAACGCCGGCTCAGGCGATGAGATCCCGGACCACGTGGCCGTGGACGTCGGTGAGCCGGAAGTCGCGGCCACTGTGCCGGTAGGTCAGCCGCTCGTGGTCGAGGCCCAGCAAGTGCAGCATCGTGGCCTGGAGGTCGTGGACATGCATCCGGTTCTCGACCGCCTTGAAGCCGAACTCGTCGGTGGCACCGTGCACGTATCCGCCCTTCACGCCGCCGCCGGCCAGCCAGACGGTGAAGCCATGGTGGTTGTGGTCGCGTCCGCTGGCCACCTTCACGCCCGCGTCGTTGGGCAGCTCAACGGTGGGCGTCCGGCCGAACTCGCCCCCCCAGAGCACGAGCGTCGTCTCCAACAGCCCGAGGCCGACTAAGTCGTCGAGCAAGGCCCCGATCGCCCGGTCCGATTCCTGGGCCAGCCGCCGATGGTTCTTCTCGATGTGGTCGTGGCTATCCCAGGGCTGGCCCTCGCCGTGCCAGACCTGCACATACCGCACGCCCCGCTCGACGAGCCGCCGGGCGATCAGCATCTGCCGCCCCTGAATGTCGTCCCCGTATCGCTCCCGCACGTGCTGCGACTCGCGGGAGACGTCGAAGGCCTCGCCCGCCTCGGCCTGCATCCGCCAGGCCAGCTCCATCGAAGACAGCCGGGCTTCGAGCCGCGGGTCGGGCCCGCGGGCTGCCAGGTGCCGGCGGTCGAGGCTCGTGGCGAAATCGAACTGCCGACGCTGCGAATCGCGGTCGAGAACGGGATGGCGGACGTACTGCACGAGTTCGTCCACCCGCCGCTTCTTGGTGTCGATGTAGGTGCCCTGGAAGGCCCCCGGCAGGAAGGCACTCCGCCAGTTCTCGGTGCCCTTGATGGGATAGCCACCCGGGCACATCGCCACGAACCCCGGCAGGTTTTGGTTCTCGGTGCCTAGCCCGTAGGTCACCCAGGCGCCGGCGGCGGGCCGCACCAACCGGGCGTCACCGCAGTTCATCAGCATCAGCGACGGCTCGTGGTTGGGCACGTCGGCGTGCATGCTTCGTACCACGCACAGCCGATCGGCATGGCGGGCCACCGCCGGGAAGAGTTCACTGACCTCGAGGCCGCTCTCGCCGTGGCGTTGAAACGCGAACGGGGACGGCAGGGCAAAGCCCGTCCGGCGCTCCGTCTTGAGGGGGTTGGGGATTTCGCGGCCGGCGTAGGTCTCGAGCGCGACTTTGCGGTCGAACGTGTCGAGGTGACTGGGGCCGCCGTTGGCGAAGATGTGGATCACCGCCCGGGCCCGGGCGGGAAAGTGCGGGGGCCGTGGAGCGAGCGTGGAGGGTACGCCGCCGTCGGCCCGGGCCTCGTCGGCCAGGAGGCTCGCCGCGCCGAGCCAGCCCAGACCGAGGCCGCTCCGCGCGAGCACGTCGCGCCTGGAGATGGCCGACTCAGTGATCGCAGGATGCTTTGGCATGCGTCTCGAGACTCAGTCCAAAAACTCAAACTCGGCGGTCGCCAGCACCGCCTGGGCCAGCCGCTCCCGGAGCCCGAAGGCCGCCTCCGCGGGTGGCGGGGTTTCAGCGGGGCTTGCTGGCGGCGCTCGGCCCGCCTCGGAGGCCAGCCAGGCCATCGTCAGTTCCTGCTCCTCGGCCGACGGGGACCGCGACAATGCCGCTCGCCAAAGCCGCTCCACAAACGCCCCGTCGCCCCCACCGGCCGCCTCCGTGGTGGCCCGGGCCGCGAGCCGCCGGGCCGCCTCGACCACCAACGGCGCGTTGAGCGCGGCAAGCCCCTGCTGCGGCACGGTCGTTCGCGTGCGGACATGCACCGCGGTGTCGGGGTTGGCAATGTCGAAGGTTCGGAGCAGCCCTGGCACGTCCTGCCGGTCGAGCCGCGCGTACAGCGAGCGGACATGCATCCGGTCAGCCGCCAGCGGGTCGATCCCGGGGCCGCCACCAGCCGCCAGATCGAGCGACCCGGCGGCAACGCACAAGCTATCTCGCCAGGCTTCCCAGTCGAGCCGGCGGCGGCTGGCACGAGCCAGGAGGCGGTTGTCGGGATCGGCGGCCGTGAGCTCGGGCCGGACGGCGGCTGACTGTCGCCAGGCACGGCTGGTCACGATCTCACGGTGCAGCCACCGCAGGCTCCATGCCCCCTCCTCCACCAGCCGCCGGGCGAGGTCGTCGAGCAAGTCGGGATGGCTGGGTGGCTCGCCCCGCAGGCCGAGGTCGCCGGGCGTGGCGATCAGGCCGCTGCCGACGTGGTGCCGCCAGACCCAGTCCACGAGCACGCGGGCTGCCAGCGGGTTGGCCGGGGCGACGATCGCCTGCGCCAGCTCAAGCCGGCCGCTCGCCTGCCGATCCACTTCCGCGCCACCGAGCAGTTCGGGCAGCCGGCGGCGGACCGGATCGCCAGGCCGATCGGGGCTGCCGCGCAGAAAGATCTGGCTATCGCGCGGGCCGCCCAGGTCTTGGAGCACCATCGCCCGAGGTGGGCCGCCCGGGGCCGTGGCCTGATGCGCCGTGATGTCGCGCCGGCGCTTGCGATGCTCCGTCTGCTCCTCGCGGCGGGCCACCCGCATCGCCTCGTGCGGCTCGACGACCAAGGGTGAGCCCGGCGCGGTAAACGCCTCCCGAATCGCCGCCAACTCCGCCGTGTCATCGGCCTTACCCGCCGCCACGTGTGCCCGCTGGATCACCCGGGCGTAGGCCTCGACCACGGCCCGCGGGCTCGTGGGCTTGGCGGCAAGCAGTTCGCTGCGGATGGCTGCGTTGACCCCCGGGGCTTCAGCGGCCTCCCAGCCGGCGAGCAGTTGGGCCACGCTCGTGGCGAACTCGCCGTCGGGCAATCGCCGGACGGCGGACCACAGCCCGAGGATGGGATGGTCGGCTTTCGCGCCGTCCACCTTCCGCACGAGCCGGTCGACGAGCAACTGCTCGATTTCGTAGCCGTCGGCCAGGCGCGGAGGCCGGCCGTCGGGCCGCGGCAGCGGCCGGGCGGTCTCGAGGAGATAATCAGCGGCGTGGGCGATCGCCCCGGCGGTCGCCCGCTCATGCACGGCCCGCTCGTGGGCGGTGAGCCGCTCCTCGAGCGCCTGCATCGTGGTGGCAAACGCCTCAGCCTCAGGCCCGGCCGGCGGAGCGCCGATCACCGGGAGCTCCTCGGGGGTCGCGCAGCTGGCGAAGATCCCGTGCAGGGCATAGTAGTCGGCCATCGTGACCGGCTCGTACTTGTGATCGTGGCAGCGGGCGCATGCCGCGGTGAGGCCCAGCAGCCCGCGCGTGACCAGATCGATCCGGTCGTCGATGATGTCGTGCTGGTTGCCGAGGAAGGAGCGGCCGACGGTCAGGAAGCCGAGCGCCGCCAAGTCACCCGGCAGCACCGGCGGCTTGACCAGGTCTGCGGCCAGTTGGAGCGTGACGAACCGGTCGTAGGGGAGGTCGTCATGCAGGGCCCGCACGACCCAGTCGCGGTAGGTCCAGGCAAACGGATAACCGGAGGCCTGACCGTCGAAGGCATAACCCATCGTGTCGGCATAGCGAGCCAGATCGAGCCACTTGCGGGCCCAGTGCTCG
>Ga0247837_1002471_pt1 | contig 34876 bp, 22 predicted proteins | sample LaCtaG_2_FD_187115 | JGI IMG/M metagenome (GOLD analysis project Ga0247837, IMG submission 187115) | Freshwater microbial communities from meromictic Lake La Cruz, Castile-La Mancha, Spain - LaCruzMarch2015_14.5m | ecosystem: Environmental > Aquatic > Freshwater > Lake | place: Spain: Castile-La...
TCGGTGAAAACGCGCTTCATCCACTTATCTCTCAGTCTCGCAGGAACGAAGCCACATCGATACAACATTGGAACGATGCAGAACTCCCTAGATTTTCTAGAGAAGGAGTGATGCAACTTAAATTGAGGATAGACTCATTTCGCTCTTGAAACAATAGTTCTTTATTTAAGTTTCAATCGCATAAATTAACTTCGCTTAGACTGTTCTTTCCTTACTGATGAATACAGTTCCGAACTACAGAACCACGAATGGAGAAAGAGATTCCTTTTTAATTTTAGTCTAGGCCATTGACAGCGCTCCTGGATAATCCGTTCATACGAAGAAATAGACTAAGCAGAGACAGCGGCATTCTCCTACAAGCGCATTAGTTAGCAACGCCTCTCGATATTGGTACCCACCACCTTCAACCTTGTGTTCGATCTGAGTGGGTTGAGTCTCCTGAGTCCTGCTGGTCTCCAAATGATCTGCTTGCGGATATGTACAGAGGTGCAGAGCAAGGAGGCGAGACTCACCCCCAGTCGTGGTTTGTACCTAGGCGCTTGCAGTAGTCCCTCCTCGCTTGTGTCCTTGGGTACTTTCCTTAGCCGCAAGCCTGGGTCCCGTCTTAATTCGGCAACAGACACTGTCAGACTCATTTCAGTCACGCCGCTCCGCACACAGCCCAGCAATTCTTGGCCTCTTCTGCCTGACTTCGCCCTCTGATTCTTCGAACTGTGTACAAGAGTGGCCTCGCTCGAAAGGTGGTCGTAGGTCCAGCCGAGCAAAGGTGAGTCTCGGTCTTGCCGTCTCCCTATGGCTTTCATCACTGACTATAAGATGAGCAATGGAAGTCTGGTATAGAGCTAGTTGGTAAATTGAAGCCCTACAAGCACTTTGAAGCGAGATGGACTTACTAACAGCAGTGCTCGCGTATGTACTGCTAGGAGTTACGAAGACTGGACCGCCGACGTTCGATACTGCGGGAGTCACGGCGCAGTCCGAGAGCTCCTGCACCTTCACCTTGTATGTCGATTTCCTTGGAGCCCCAGGTGTGGAAGCGATTCACAGGAATCTTCCTCAACACCAGTCTCCAGAGCAGCGGAGTGAGACCGAAAGCAATGGAAATGCCCCACTGCTGTCCTGAGAGTCCATCCTTGTGCACGCTAAGGGCGTAGCTGCCCACTTGCACCATCAAACATTGTATGCCCAGCGTAACGAACCAGATATACACAAACATCTTGTTCTTCATCAAGCCTTTGAAAATGTTGAGTTCGTCACTTAAGGTGTCGGAGTTGATTTCGTTGGACAGCTGCATCAGCACGAAGATGTTGAAGATGTAAGTGAAGTGCCTGCTCGGTCCGATGTTCGGGTCGTTGAAGTTTTCGTAGTAGTCCTTGTCGCCTCCAACACTGTACATCCGGCCTGACCTCACGTAGCCGTCGTTCTTCGGATTGCAGAGATGAGATTTTTCGTCGCAATCGTACTCTGGAAGAATATCCTCTCCTGCGAAGACCAGAATGAATAGGAGAGTGAGTTGGTAGCAAGCCATACCGAGGATGTTCCGCCACATACGACGAGTAATGATTGCATCATTCCTCGATTGCGGTGCCCGGTGCAGCACCTCCTCATCTGGAGGCGCGGTAGCGAGGGCCAGTGAAGCCATGGTGTCCATGATCAAGTTGACCCACAGCATCTGCGTTGCAGTGAGCGGACTTTGTTGAATGGTGATGGCGCCCACAACAGCGCATCCTACAGCCACGACATTGACAGTGAGCTGGAACTGAATGAACCTCTGGATGTTGTCATATATGTTGCGGCCCCAGCGCACCGCACCCACAATCGAAACAAAATTGTCGTCAATTAGAATGATGTCGGCAGTTTCACGAGCGATTTCCGTCCCGCTGCCCATGGCGAAGCCAATGTCCGCCTTTTTGAGTGCAGGGGCGTCGTTGGTGCCATCTCCAGTCACAGCCACGACATTTCCCAGTTGCTTTAAGCCTGTGACCATAGTGTACTTGTCCTGCGGACGAGACCGGGCAAGCACGTCGATCTTGCCTATGATGAACTCGAAGACTTCGATGTTCTGCACAATATCTTCCCGTAGTTCTTCTCCATTCATAGCCTTCTTCGAGTCGCGGGGACAAGGACACACACCAGTCCTGCAGTTCTTGCAAATTGTCCCTCCTGTGAGCTTCTGGAACTCCACTCCCTCCATCACTCCCCACTCCTTGTCGTAGTCCTCGTCCAAAATGTGACACTCTAGCGCTATTGCTCTGGCAGTGTTCTTGGAGTCGCCAGTCACCATGCGCACCTTGATTCCCGCATTCTTGCAGGTGTCTACTGCTTCAGGCACTCCCTTCCGCACTGGGTCTTTGATGCCCACGATGCAAATGAGCGTCAATCCTCCCTCGTCAAAAGTCAGGTCTCCGTCTGCATTGGTTGCCTCGAAGTCGATCTCTCCGTCGACATCCCTGTATGCAACTGTTATCGTGCGAAGTCCGTCTGAACCCATACTGGCAATGAAGGAGTCAATGTCGTCTTTCTTCTGGGAACTGAGGGGACTGGGAGTGGCTTCCAGGTTCAGATAGTCCACACAGCCAGACAGAATGCGCTCTGCTGCCCCCAGCACGTGGAGCCGTTTCTTGCCATTCTCCAGCGTCACCACCACACTTCCCTTCTTTCGCTTGGAGTTGAACGGCATCATCTTGTAGAACCTCTGTCGGAACCCTCTTCTGAAGTTGATCCAGTCGTTGTGTCCGAATGAATTGAGCAGCTTGAGGAAGGCCATTTCAGTGGCGTTGCCCGGAGCTCCCTGGGAGATGTCCTCCGCAGAAGTGTTGGTGAACACACTTTCCTTCAGCAGACTGAAGAAGTCAGGGTTGAAGACCTGGGGCGAGGGCTGCGTCTTCTCGAAGTCGAAGAGAGTGCGGTCCACATACATCTTCACCAGTGTCATCACATTGCTCGTCAGTGTGCCGGTCTTGTCCGAACAAATCATGTTGGCTCCGCCCATGGTCTCGCAACTGGACATCTTCTTCACTAGGTTGTTGTCCTTTTGCATCTTCATGACGGAGTAGGCGAGCGAAATAGTCACAGCCAGCGGCAAGCCTTCAGGAATAGCCACCACAAGGATTGTTATGCCAATGATCATGTAGCGGATCAAATCCACAATGTGAGTCTCCGTCTGCCACTCCATGCTCCCCATAGAAATTTCGATGATGAAGCGGAGGTAGAGAGCCACCACAGCCACGATAGCGGAGTACAAGCCGAACCGGGAAATTACTTTGGCCACATGGTCCAGCTTGCGTTCCAGCGGAGTGTTTTCCTCTTCCTGCTCAGCCAAGTCTCGTATTTTGCCTTCCGTGGAGTTCATTCCCACTGCGAGCACAATCATCAGTCCTTTGCCTTCGCGCACCTCAGTTCCTCCGAGACACATGAAGCTGGGCAGTTCGTTGGAGGCGTGGACTGTTTTGTCCGACTTAATCAGAGCGTTCCTAGCCTTGATGCACTCTGCATAGGCTTCTTTCCGTAGGAACTCGTTCTCGCCAGTGATGGCCGCCTCTGACAAGTTCAGCTCAAAGGACTGAATGACCATGCCATCTGCTGGGATGACCACACCAGTGGTCAACTCCATGATATCCCCCACTACGAGGTCGTAGGGATGCAGGCCCACCATAGTTCCGTTGCGCAGCACCGACACATGCTTCTGGTTCTTGTAGATCTCTTGCAGTGCTCGGAACTTCTTCTCCTTGCGGTAGTCGTTCACAGACGTTACAATCACTACGATCAGCACGGCCACCAGGATGGCGAAGCCTTCGATCCAGGCGTACTCCTTGTGGTCACCCAGAACCATGCCGATGATCAGGGAAGCCACTCCACATAGGAACAGAATACGCAAAGTCAAGTCTTCCGAGGACTCCTTCATGATTTTGCAGAAGCTCAGAGGCTTCCTATCTGGCAGCCGGTTCTTTCCGAACTCCACTTCCCTCTGCTTGATGTCGTGCAGAGATGTGAGCCCGGTTTCAGGATTGACGCCGAGCTTTTCCTTGACCATGTCCTCGCCTCCGAGCGACTCCACCAGGTCCACCTCTTCGCAGCGGTTGCGAGTCTGGTAGGCGTCAGGGAACTTCCCCAGTTCCTCCACACTGAGGCCGTACTGCAAAAGCACGGGTTCGAACCCTCGTTTACTCTCAGCCATTATTGGAACAACTGCCATCGAGCACCCCTTCGAACTCTACTCTCGCCACACTAGAATCTGTTAGGATAGTAATGAGGAACAAGCGAGGTTGTTCTCCGTCCATGGACTGTGCTCGGGAGAACTATGGCTGCCTGTCTAGGAAGAAGCTGACTGTAGTCTTCATAATAGTGCACTATAGAGCAGGTGCTTCAAATGTCTATAGACTTCACCCAGAAAGCCTTCTCCACTCCAAGACTCTCTAAGTGAGTTTCTCCCAACGCTTCAACTACAGTGCAGACCTCAAGTCACACTTAAGAAGGACTCTGCGAGCCCTAACTAGCCTAGCACTGGCTCCGTGATGTATGTTGGCGCCTTGGCAGGACTTCGATGCTGCGCTGAAAAAGAGTGGGAGCGAGCGACAGTGGGACTGCGGTAGTTGCTTCGCTGTGGAGTGCGAGAGTAGGCGAAAGGGTCGTGTCGTCGAAGCTAAGTGGAGGGTACTCTGCGTGATCTGTGCTTGTCAGGGGAGGTGAAGGACTGGTCGTTGGCTCGGTACTGTCTGATGACTGGGAGTTTGGGTGTGGAGGACGCTAAGAACTGGGCGAGAGACCTGACCTGAGAGAGAGTCAGTTCCTTGTGCGGGCCTTCTTTCTTCTTGGCGTCTTTCACTTCTTTCTCCTCAGTAGTTTCCTCTGTCGGCATAGTCTGCACTTCCTCGGTCACCTGTCCTCTGTCGCTATCCGCGCCCTCCCGCTTTTCACTGTGCTCCACTCTCTTCTCTTCCGCCGCTCCTGTGTGCTGAGCAGATTTGATTTCCTGCGTCACGGACTTCTCGATGTCTATGAGGAACTGCCGCGCTTGGTCTGCTTCTACCCAGGCCCTGCGAAGTTCGTCTCGCACTTGCTTCTTGCGAGCCAGTTCCACCTGAAGTTCCCGATCACGCTCCCGCTTGTCCAGGTCAATGAGCTCATTGACGACTCGAAGTTCCTGCTCGCGGGCGGCCTTCTTAAGACGTAGTCTTTCTGCTTGCTGCTCAGTTACACTCCTAGAGAAGGCCAATTGCTTCTCCAGCTCCCGTTTTCTCCGCACTTCTCTGGGAGTCTGTGGTCTGTGCGGGTACCCGTGCAGTTCCTCTGCTATGCCGGGCACCTGCTTTTCCAGGTCTGTTTGTTCCTTCTTGAGGTGGTCTTTCTTGATCTGCTCCACTAAGTCTTGTTGGTACCGCACATGCATGGAGAGCTTCTGCCGGCGCTGCACTTCGTCCTTCACAGTTTCCTCCTGAATGCGGGTCTGCATGTGCTGCTCCAGTAGAGCTTGCTCTCGAGCTCGATCTCGTTGCAGCGAGAGCATGCGTTTGAAGGCTTGACTGTACACTGAGGCAACAGGTGAGGAGGAATCTGCCATATCTGTATGAAACTAGACCGTTGTGACTACTGTCCTACCTTACTTCTCCCTAAGACTCTTCAAAATTGCTTCATTCAGTGCCGCGTCTTCATCACTAGGTAGGGAATTACACAGCCCACTCCTCACTTTGGCTTCCACTGGGTGGACCAGCCTTGCTGGCTCCAGCTTTACCGGGCTTGTGAGTCCCTGGCTTCAGAGCTGGTCTCCCTGCAGGTCCTGGCTTTGCCACAGCCCCCGGCCTTACTGCAGGGCCTGGCCTGGCTGCTGGTTTGCCTCCTAAGGCTCGACTCGCACCAACCTTGCCAGGATCCACCCTCGCCTTAGTCTCACTCTCCGCACTCGGATAAGGTCGGTTTGCCACTTTTTGAGGCCTTTCCACAGGAGGATTGGTGATGCAGCTGCCCACATGTTTGTCAATTTCCCAAGACTGGATATACTTACGACAAGTGGGACACTGCTGTGTGCGACTGCCACAGTTCTTAACATGGTCCACGTAGTCTTCGTAAGGGATTTCCGCTTGACAGAATGTGCATGGTTTGGGAGGGTTGGGGGCTTTGCGACATTTATGGGAGGGCAGCTGGTATGCAGGCAGCTGGACTCGGCAGTGGGGACACGGAGTGACGACGTGGGCAGTGGAGTCGTGGGCTTCACGCAAGCGTTTGTCCATGGTGGCTCCGCAGGCCGCACATCTGTAGAAGTTTCTCTGACAGTGCACTTCATGCACCAGGTAGGATTGCTCTGCTACCACCTTCCCGCTGGCTGGGCCTCACCAAGTGGCGCACTGTCGGGACGGAATCTCCGCTTCGGCCATTATATGGCCTAACTACTCCTCTCAGTTAGCCGCCTGAGGCAAGTTCAACTTAGGATGTTTCTTGGATCCGAGCTCACTGGGAGTAAAACATCAGCAGATGTATGCGGGAATTTTCTATCACTGCACTATCCCGCAATAGCTTTCTCTGAGAAGCCTAGACCAAAATGCATGCGCAAAGCCGCGAAGACAGCTGGCTGCCGGCCTTCGGTGGCGTTTAATTTCCTAGGTCTGTAATTAAAAGCAATGGGCTGTACCAATTCCGGCCTGACTGCTCAACTGAAGCTAACCACGGACGAACTGAACTTCCTACGGCAAGAACTGAAGAACTCCGCAGAGCTGAGACAGGCCATTGAAGGGGAACTGGTGAAGGTGAGGAACACGGCCTCGGTGCTGGACCTGGACAACAAGCGACTGCAGCAGGACTTGGACATCAAGGCAGGGGACGGAGCCAATGCCTCGGTGTCAGTGTTCGAAACTGCCAGAGAGGAGACGGAGCGCTTCAGAGAGTGGATCGAGTACGAGGTGCGGGAGGGCAATACAGTACTGGCCTCTCTGGTCAAGCTGCACGGTGCAGACGAGACTGGCAACACTGTGCGTGAACTTAAGAGACAAGTGGACGGCCTGGAAGAGACGGACTACAGCGTGGACAAGCTACAGGAGTTCTCAGGGTGGAAGTACACCCACACGAAGGACGAAGTGCAAGGCCTCACTGAGGACCGCTCTGCCTGGTCGCAGTTCATACAGGCCATTGAGGACGAAATCAAGGAGGGAATAGACCAGGCTGATAGAGACTCGGAGGGCAAGATCCGTCCGCAGCTGGCGGATGTGAGAGCCAAGTTGGCCAAACTGCCTGCAATGTCGCAGCCTTTGGCGCGCTTTAAAGCGCTGAAGGAGCTGGACAAGAACTTGCTGTCGTTGAGAGTGACGGGCGCCACGGAAACTGACGGAGAAACCAAGTCCGTCCTCACCAAGCAAGCCGAGGAAGTGAAGGTGTTGACTCAGCGCCTCTCTGCCCAGCGCAAGCTGGAAGAGGAACGCAAGTCTGCCTCTGAGAAAGAACTGAGTCTCAAGGAAGTGCACATCAAGCACTTGGAGAACAAGGTCAAGGACCTGTCTCGGCCTTCGCTTGCTGACAGCGAGGTGAAGGCGAAGGATCGCGAAATTGAGCGTCTCCGGGCTGAAGTGGCGAAAGCCAAGGCGGAGCAGCAGACAGTCGAAGAAGAACTCGAGGCCACCAATAGACTCACTGCAGAGCTGCAGGAGCGTCTGCAAGGCCAGGAGTAACAGCTAGGAAACGCTTATCGCTTCTTACATCCTATTGATAGCGGAAAACGGTCCCTGCAGGTCTCTAAAGAAGCCGCTGGGATGAAACCTCGCCAGTCTCCTATCATTGGGGTCGTCCACTGCATAGCTCTCGTCCTGGTCCGACATCACTGACTGCTCATTCAGGCGCACATGCAGCTGCAAGTTGGGGTTTTGAGGGAAGTGGTCCTTCACTGAGATGTCGTGAGTGTTGTTGGTGGTCGAGGAGATCTCCATTTCCTCGATACGGACGAAGTGGCTGGGCACAGGGGAGCGCAGTCCCCGCCAGATCTGAGGTGCAGAGCCGGAGAAGACTTCAGGCTGGGCGAACTCCACCTTGTTGCGGCCTGAGTTCATGGCTTGGTTGGGAAGGATGCTCACGATTTCGTGCTTGTCCGTGCCTTCTTCCTCAGCAATTTCTTCCATGGAGTACATACTCACATGCTTTGCCTCTTCCTTCCGAGGACGTGGCACCTCGACTCTGAGTGTGTCCCCGGCCTCGATCTGCAGCTGTTTCAAAGTGCAGGTGTCGTCCATGATCTGCGCTTGTCCCTTGTACACCAGCAACGCTCCCGCTGCTAGTTCTGGCCTCGCCTCCAACACCTGGTCCTTTATCTCACTCATTGGCACATCTGCCTTCGTGCGAAGCTTGAGGACGAATTCTGGCTCAGAGCAGATGATTTGCAGGTTGAGCAGAGCGGGAGCAGGCGGAGGCTCAGGAGCCTTGCGAGGAGGAGGAGGGGCAGGCTTCTTCCCACAGCAATTCCCCATGTCAATTATAGCCTACCATTGTCTGGACCGAAGTTACCTGCTAGCGCTTCACTTCTTCGAAGGCGGACTCTTTGGCTTGGCGCAGAGTCTCGGGAGGACGCGGTTCGGGCTTCACGTCAGGGTAGGAGGTAGGCACTTCGTCCAGAATGCTAGGGTTGCGCTTGCGGTTTTCCCAGAAAGGCCCTCCAAAGTGCTGTCTCTCGAGCAGCTCTTTGTGCTTCCTCAAGTCCGCTGGGTCCACATTGCCAGCGTACCAGTTGCTAAAGTCCACCTTGGCCTTCTCCTCTCCCCTGCCCTCCTTCACCGACCCGTTCTCCACCACATACGACTTCCTCCCTGTAGGTGCCTGCCCAGGCTCTATGTCAGGACTGGACATCTCCAAGATAGTCAGCTTGTTCTGAGCTTTGGTCTGCAAGTCTTCCAACAAGGCGGGGTTGTTGAGTGTCTCCCAGCCTTGGAACAACTCCTCTACGTCCTTCACAGTCCTGTCTCTCACCCTCGGTGGCAGCACCTGCACTCTGTGCATCAAAGCAGCGTACAGGCTTCTTATCTGACTCGGGGAAACCATATATCTAGCTACTTCTTTTCGTCTTTGTTGCCTTCTTCTGCAGGCTTCTCCTCAGCGGGTTTGTCCCCTGCTGGCTGTTCTTCAGCGGGTTTCTGCTGTCCAGCCTGTTGGTAGATAGCCTTGCCGATCTCCAGACTCATGTTCTTCACCTTCTCCAGACCTGTCTTCATAGCAGCCAAGTCATCCTTGCCCATTGCCTCCCGCAGCTCCGCTATAGCCTGGGTCAAGTTGGACTTGAGTTGCTCCGCTATCTTGCTTTCATGCTCCTTGATAGTCTTTTCGAGGTTGTAAATCACGTTGTCAGCTTCGTTCTTTGTGTCAATGGCTTCACGCCGCTGCTTGTCCGTTTCCTTTTGCGCCTCAGCGTCACGCACCATCTTCTCAATCTGTTCCTTCGAAAGTCCACCCGAGGACTGCACTGTAATGCTCATTTCCTTCGCTGTGGCTTTGTCCTTCGCTGTCACATGCACCAGTCCATTCGCATCAATGTCGAAACTCACTTCGATCTGAGGCATTCCCCGGGGCGATGGAGGGATTCCGCCCAGCTCAAATTGCCCCAACAGCTTGTTGTCTGTGGACATTTCTCGCTCGCCTTGCAGCACTTTGATGGTCACTTGCGTCTGGTTGTCGGCGGCTGTGCTGAAGATTTGGGACTTGCGAGTGGGGATGGTGGTGTTGCGGGTGATGATTCGGGTCAACACTCCTCCCAGCGTCTCTATGCCGAGAGACAAAGGAGTCACGTCCAATAGCACAATGCCGCCCATTTCTCCTTCCAACACTCCTGCCTGAATAGCAGCGCCTGCAGCCACTGCTTCATCGGGGTTCACACTTTTGTTAGGCTGCCGTCCATAGAACGTCCTCACAAACTCCTGCACCTTTGGCATCCTACTCATGCCTCCCACCAAGATCACCTCCTGGATGTCCTTCATAGCCAAGCCTGCGTCCTTCAGACAGGCTTCACAGGGCGGCTTGGTGCGCATGATCAAGTTCTCTACCAGCTGTTCGTATTTGGCTCGAGTGAGCTTCATGTTGAGATGCTTGGGACCTGACTTGTCGGCAGTGAGGTAGGGCTGGTTGATTTCAGTGACGCCGGAGGAGCTGAGTTCGATCTTGGCCTTTTCTGCAGCTTCTTTGATGCGCTGCAAGGCTGTGAGGTCCTTGGACACGTCAATGCCTGTTTCCTTCTTGAACTCCGCCATTATGTGTCTTTGCAGCAAAGAGTCGAAGTCTTCCCCGCCCAAAGAAGTGTCTCCATTAGTGGCCTTCACCTCGAACACTCCCTGCGCAATCTCCAATATAGAGATATCGAAGGTGCCTCCGCCCAGGTCGTATACCGCAATCACCTTGTTTTCAGTTTTGTCCAGTCCGTAAGCCAGTGCTGCGGCTGTGGGCTCGTTGATGATGCGCTTGACGTTGAGGCCAGCGATTTGGCCCGCGTCCTTAGTGGCTTGGCGCTGCGAGTCGTTGAAGTAGGCGGGACAGGTGATGACGGCGTTTTTGACTGGCTCACCAAGGTACGCCTCTGCAGTTTCCTTCATCTTAATGAGCACAAAGGCGCCCACCTGCGAAGGACTCAATTTCTGCCCTGCAGCCTCTGCCCAGGCGTCTCCATTGGGCGCTTTTATGATTTTGAACGAGCAGTTCTTCATGTCTTTCTGAATCGAGGGATCCTCGAAGCGTCGGCCGATGAGCCGCTTGGTGGCGTAGAGAGTGTTGAGAGGGTTGGTGACAGCTTGGCGCTTGGCCGCCACTCCCACCAGTCGCTCCCCTTCAGGTGTGAAGGCCACCACAGAGGGAGTGGTGCGCATGCCTTCCGAGTTCTCGATGACTTTGGGCTGGCCAGCCTCCAGCACTGCCACACAGGAGTTGGTAGTGCCTAGGTCAATGCCTATAGCCTTCGCAAAAGCACGGGAAGAGGGAGTGCGGCTGGCTCGGAGGGCTGCTCTGAACATTAAATCTGCGGCTAACAATCACACCATGGCAAAACACTAGCTGCAGACTGAGAAGGCGGGACTTTGACTTGTAGCATTAGTCTAGAGAACTACCTTCGACTGGCGACATTTCAATACAGAGACTTACTGCCACACAGAAGCAATTGAAAGACCCAGCCTATAAAGAGAGGAAAATGCGGAATTCAATGCCACAGTGGTTTTCGATTCCATGTTAGCAAGGCAATAGAAGAGCCAAGACACAGATTAGCGCTCAGATAGGAGTTGTCAAATGTGTCCCAGAGACCTTTACCGTTGGTCCTGCTGATCCCCAAGTCCAACTTTCCACTGGGCCGCCCTGCTGTTCCCTGCCTTCCTGGCTGTTATTTAGATAGTCCCTTTTCTATACCTCCGCCAGCCTCGAAACTCTCTTAGAAGCCATAATTCTAAAAGTCTGCCGAGCGTATATATAATGTCGCTTATCAGATTACCAGGCGACCAATTGGAAAGCCCCTCCCTCATCGGGATCTCCAGATGGGGCCTGGCACTCAAAGCCTTTTCTTGTTATTCGAAGTCAAAAGTGGCTCTGAAGCTGCTGTGGAACGTTTCGGCTGCTAAAGACCTTCTCGAAGTTTTGAAAGAGGTCACTTTGATGACGTCTCTGCAGCACCTCTGCCTGATCTCCCTCAAGCGTCTCATCTGTATGGGTCCCCAGACCTACGCTTTGATCACAGACTTGATGGATATGTCTCTACGAGACCTAGTCCTGAGCGAGAAAAGCTACAGTGCAGAGCACATTCAGCTGATAATATACCAAGTGGTACTGGCACTTAGACATGTGAATGCAGCGGGATTGGCACATACAGGCGTGGGTCTGAACACTGTGTTGCTGAGTGCTACATGCGATGTGAAGTTGTGGGGTTTCCAGGGATGCACGCAACATGGAGACCCGCTCAGGCCGTGCAAGTGGGTAGCCAGGGCGCTGTCCCCTGAGCAGGTCCTCTGCCCTACAGCCTCAGAGAAGCTAGACGTCTACCAAACCGGCCTGCTTTTCCTCAGTCTGCTGTTCCGTCAAGATATCACTGAACTGCCCTCCCTACCCCTCCTGTCCTCCTTCTCTCCCTTAGAACGAGACTTCGCCACTCAGCTCCTCGCCCCTGACCCCTCCACTCGCACCACCTTCCAAGCAGTTCTCAGCCACCCTTACTTCGCTGCCCTGGACCTAGAGCCGGAGCTGGACTCCCCTCCGCCTCTCAACTTCAGCAGACTGGAGCTACTGAACAAGGAAGAACTGGAAAGAGAACTTTCACTGGCTCTTTCGAATTAACAGTAATTACCAAATGGTAACAACTTCCATGCAGCAGATCTTGCCATTGTCTAGCTACCTAGTTCGCATCCATTTCCTCGTCCGATTCATCCCTAGTCTGCTGGATCACTGACTTTGTGAGGGCAACTAAGGGCTCAGTCATGTCCTTCAGCGCAGTCTTGTCCCGCTCGTACGCCTTCTCCACTTCCTCCACTTCGTACCCATACAGTCTGAATATATCGTCCTCAACCATAGCCACCGAGACTAAGTACTCACTCAGGTTGGTTTCATCAGGCGCTGCCAAGTGGTCTTGGTAGTAAGTAAGGATTTCCCTCATCTTCTCCACCGTGAGTCCCTTAGGCGTAGTCGCATAGTTGAGTGCCTCATTGGTGTCTTCCCAAGCATGCTGCACCTCCTCGTCACTCGTGTATATGATGAGACTTTGGTTCACCAGGGTTTCAGTGATGCCCATTTCCTCCATCACAGCGTGTGCGACTTCAGCCATCAACTTGGTGGAGTCGTCATCAAAGCCCATCACAACTGCCTCGTAGGCCTGCGACCCTGCAGTCACTTGGCGTCTTTTCGACCTGCTGGACACCTTCAAAGGCCTGTACTGCCGGGAGTAGCGCTCACGTGTGCGGCGGAAATAGGTAAGCAGGATATCTCTCGGGATTACGTCAATGGGCACTAACTTGCAGTCAGTGGTGATGGGTGGAGGACTGATCCTGCTTCTGTTCATCCACAGGTACAGTCCTGTGCAGCCGAACAAGACTGCTCCTGCCACAATGACTCTTCCTCTCCACGTGCCTAGCGTCGTCTTGACAGACGGCTGCATTATTACTAGTCCAGGAGGAGGATTAGCCATAACAATGGAGCCTCTGATTGACCCTTTGAGTGACAGAGTGGCGAGGGAGGTGCAGCCGCCCCCACATCGAGCTCTGGCACACTCCCTGCTCTTTCCCAGATGTAGGCCGTAGGCAGTGCGAAAGCCTGACTGGAGGGCGCTCCGCTCTCATTTCCACAATGAAGGTCGTCTCTCCAAAGCGGACGTTCTAGAGCTGCTGGACCTCGCCTCCTCCGTCTTCCGTACTCTCCACCCAGGCAAAGAGCGCAACCTCGTCGAACTGCGCGACCCTGTCACAGTCGTGGGCGACCTCCACGGACAGTACTTCGACCTAGTCAAAATGCTCGATATTGCTGAAAGCCCAGACCAAGCAAAATTTCTATTTCTCGGAGACTACGTGGACAGAGGCTCCTTCTCCCTTGAAGTCGTGCTGCTCCTCTACGCTATGAAAATCAACTACCCGAGTACCATTTTTATGCTTCGCGGGAACCATGAGTGCAGGCAAATGACGAGTTTCTTCAACTTCAGGTCGGAGTGTGTGTACAAGATGGATTTGGAGGTATATGAAAGAGTGATGGAAAGCTTCGATTGCCTGCCTATTGCGTGTCTGGTCAATGGGAAGTTTTTGGCCCTGCATGGAGGAATTAGTCCGGATTTGAAGTCTTTGGAGGACATTAATGGCATCAGACGGTTTCAAGAACCCCCGAAGCAGGGTCTCTTCTGTGACGTGCTCTGGGCTGACCCAGTGGACCATGACGAAGGCGTGAGTGAAGAGCAGTACAAGAGCAACGAAGTACGAGGCTGCAGTTACTTCTTTAACGTCCAGGCCGCCAACTCCTTCCTGCGACGCAACGGACTGCTGTCTATCATCAGAGCCCATGAAGCGCAGTTGGACGGGTACAAGATGCATCGGTGGAATGGAGGGAACGAGTTTCCTGTGGTGATTACGCTGTTTTCCGCACCCAACTACTGTGACGTGTATAACAATAAAGCTGCGATAATCCAGCTGGAAAACAACACACTGAACATCAAGCAGTTCAACTACTCCGCGCATCCCTACCTTCTACCCAACTTCATGGACATTTTCAGCTGGAGTCTGCCCTTCGTGCAGGAAAAGGTGCTGGAAATGCTAGCGCACATCCTCAAGCCCAGTGAAGCGGAGGCCAAGGTGGAGAGTGAGGCTGGCCACATCAGTGAGTTGCACTCTGTTGTCAAGGAAACGAAGGCTGAAGCTATGCGCAACAAGGTGCGTGCAATTTCCAGCATGATGAAGATGTACAAAACCCTACGGGAAGAGAAGGAAATGATAATGCAGCTAAAAGGCATGTGTCCGGACAACAAAATCCCCAGAGGACTGCTGTTGGAAGGCAAGGAGGCCATTGCTAGCCTGGTGGAGGACTTCCGCAAAGCCAAGAAGTGGGACGCTGTCAATGAGAAGCGTCCAGACCAGGACTAATATAGGGAATTACACTAGACGAGCTTCCTTCTGCAGGTTAAACAAACAAAGCCTTTAAAATAACTCATGCAGGAGTAGCATTTCTTATCAGCGGAACGATAGCCGGAGAGACACCGAGAACAGTACTTGTCCTTCGGTATGGCTCGCTGGCACGAGATGCAAGTCTTGTCCGGTGAAGGCTTCGAAGTCAATGCTTTGTTGGGACAGCGACATTGCTGCCAGAGACATATGGGACAACGGGACTGGCTGGAGACTTTGGGCTGGCACTCACATTCGCCGGGTCTTCCATTGCAGACTTTGCACATCCCAGATACTATGTTCGCACATGTGCAGTTGCTTGGCAGCTTCCCGCAAGTCACACATGCCATTTTCCCGGGCAAATGACAGTAGCAGCTCCCAGTCTTCTTCCTGCAAATAGGGCATAAAGTGGTTACAGGCGGCTGGGCTTTTTGGGAAATACGCGAACACTCACAATCAGCTTTATCTTCTCGACATCTGTCACATTTAGTAGTGGACAGTGGCAGAGTGACGGACTGCCGCAGCATAGAACTACCCGAGAGAGGTAGCGGGTTTAGTGCTTCAGTGTCTTTCACACACTTGGAGCACTCTCCTGAAGCCAGACTTGTCTTGCACTTCGGACAGACGGAAGGAGTAGACTGCGACAGAATTTCAGACTGCTTCACTGACTTCCTCGTGCCTTCCTCTGCTTCCCCGCTATCAGTCCGACAGCTTTCGCACAGTCCTCCACTCCTCGCCCGCTTGATTTTGCATTTCTCACACAGCACTCCTTGCTTAGCGCCACTGCAAGTCCTGCATTCCGCACTCGAACTTTCCGTCAAGCAGGTTTTGCATATGTATTGCCGGAACTCGTAGCAAGTGCCACACAATTTGCGGAACTCGTCGTTGCGGGAGGAACAGCGAGTGCAGCCCCAGCCTGTTTGGCCTTTGGGCAGACTGAAGCAGGCTTCACACACCATGCGACCTCTTGCATTGTTCTTTGAACAGGATGGACACTCCCACTCTGCGTTTTCCTTTGCATCTTCGATGTCCATTTCATTCGCCCTGCGCTCCAGCAGTCCCCATTCCACCTCACTCACCAGTTCTCCTGCTGCTCTCACCACTGTCTCTTTCGCTTCTTTCTCATACAGTACGCCCACTGGATGCATCCTTGCCTCTAGCATATGTCCTAACAACTTCGCATAACTGCCTACAGACCGCACAGCGGAGTCATCATACTTCCACCACAGGCCGTCATCCCCGTTGGTGAAGAAAGAGACATAGTGGACGAAGCCGTAGGAGATAAAGCCGCGGAGGCGGTAGGAGTGGTGCATGCGCTCGGAGGAGTAGCGGTGAGTGGAGGGGAACAGACGAGAAAGGGACATTCTGCTGGGCAGCAGGGCCAGTGCAGTGACGAGTTCCTTGGCTTGCGGGTGCTCCTCACTCCACACCAAGTTCAGAACGAAGCCCTCTGCAGCGGACATGAGCTGCATTTCCTTCACACTGCGCTTCCTTGGACAGTTATCCGGACACTCCTCTACGGTCCTTTGCGCCTGCCTAGGACTTACATTGACTGCATTGAGTGCTTCTGCGAACTTCCCTATAGCGCTTCCTATCCCTGCACTAGTTCCGCCAGTGACGACGGAGCCAGACAGTCGAGTAGTCCTCGCAGGCACTAGGATGGAAATCAGGTCAGTGACATACACCTGCAGTAGGAAGGAACTGAAGTCCCAGGGCAAAGGCTCTGACGTGGCTCCACAGGCACATCTCAGCTGTTCCAGCAGCTCCAAAGCGAAGGCCTGGTGCGAGGGGCAGGGCGGACTGCAGGAGCGGTTGGTGAAACCTTCGTCCAGGCCCAGAGTAGGGTCGCCAGAGGCCTTTGCATGCAGACTGTGCAGGATTGCTCCCAAAGCCTCCATAGCATCAGCAGTCTTCTCGAGCTGGAACTTGCCTTTGACTTCGTACAACTCTGCTAGAGCCAGTCGGTACTGCGCCACATCCACCACTCCCCCGCCACTGAACTCCAGCAGACTGTAGTTGTCGTGCAGTTCCTTCAAGCCACACACTAGGCAGTAGTGCTGTTCATCCTTCGGACAGTTCACCTCAAAGTTGCTGAGCGCTGTTCGGAAGCCAGACATGTGCATTCTATGTGTGCCTTACAAGCCCTGCAGCGCTGCATTCAGGAAGCAGTTCGAATCTCCAATATTGTTGGTGAAGCCCACTGCTTTGGCAAGGTCAATTCGACTGCGTGGCAGTGTGTCAGGACAGACGTGGCCTAGTGCAGTGGAGCCGCACAGAGGACAGGGAGGCAGCACAGGCTTGGAATGGGGCTTGGGAGGGGACCTGAAGCCTTGAGATGCCATCTTATAGTCAGGGAATGACGCTATCCTTGCTAATATTGCTGTGTTTGGGGTGACTCGTAGATAGCTTTTTTAAGCGTCATTGGAAGGCTTTCGGCCTATGCAGTCTTTTGCCTTGCATCCCTTTACTGTTTTCTTAATCTCATAGTGACTATACACATTTTCATTACGACGATCTGGAACTTCGTGCTTAGCAGGTAATATCGCTGTCGAATTACTAATTTCTTGACTCTGTTTGCACACATTTCGCTTAAATCTCTCCTTTCCCTGTAACTCTAGTCGGCCTTTCATAGAGAATTTACAGGCTTCATTTATTACTGAACTTGAAAGTTAGCCAATTACCTCTCTCAGACATGCACAACTTAACTCACACAGACACAATGCAGCTGAATAGCATGCAAACAGCCTTTACAGTCCTAATCCGCCTCCCTGACCTTCTTGCCCTGCTCAAACACGCACTTCTTCCTCTCACTCCCGCCTTGTCGCAGCCACCCTACTCCGTGCATCTTTCCTTTCTTCCACTCACCATCATATTCCCCATCCGCCCAGCGATATACGCCCTTCCCACTCTTCTTATCATGTTCGTAGGCTCCTGTATACACACTTCCATCTGGGAACTGGAATTTCCCCTTTCCGTGCATCTTTCCATTCAGCACAGTCCCTGTATATACACGTCCGTTCGCCCAAGTAAAGACGCCTGTGCCTGTGATCTGGTCGTCTTGGAAGTCGCCCGTGTAGTGGGAGCCGTCTTTCCAACGTAGCATGCCCTTACCAGCACGCTTATCCTGCTTGAAACGCCCACTGTAGGTAGAGCCGTTGGAGTAGGTTTCTTCCCCTTTCCCCGACTTCACATCGCGTTTCCAGCGTCCTGTATACACCTGCGACTCGTGAAAAGCAGTCAAAGTCCCAGTGCCGCTCCTCACTCCATTGCCGATATCCCCCAGGTAGCAGTCCCCATTAGGCAGGACTATGCGGCCTTTTAGGTGTAAAATGCCCTTCTTCCAGTAGCCCTCTTTCAACCCTCCGTCTGTGCCATACAGCCGTCCTTTGCCCTTGGGCACTGTGCCTTGGGAGCGAATCGACCACTGGCCGATGTAGATACCGCCACTCAGGAGGTACATAGGTGGCTGAGGCTGCACTCCTTGCACTAGTTTATCATAGGGAAAATCAGGCAATTTCGCTAGCGTTTCCTGTGCTTTCGAGGACAGCAATGTCACAGGGTCGATATTGGCTTCTGAAGTCGCTTGAGCGGGGCAAGAGTCATCATCTGAGAAATCAACCCAATTGCCATTTCCCTCATTGAGGTGTTTGAAGGCCAAGTAGCCTCGCAAGTGGTTCTGCAAGTAAAGGACATGTGCAGGTGTGAAGTCTGTGACTACCATCGAAGTATCCTTCACCAAGGCTTCTATTTGCGCTTCCTTCTTCTGTCTCCAGGTCGAGCGTTTGTCCAGACTTTCAGTTGCATAGTTCCGTTCCCCAGGACTGTTGGAACAGCAGTTGCTCCCCATCTTTAGATAGTGGCTATGAGGACACTGTACTCGGAGCCTTCGCTGCCGACGCTCAATTCCCAGGGCTCGGTCGAATCCTTTCAACTCGCGTTGACGCTGTCGCAAAGGGAAAGCATGTGGCTGCTTACTCACTCCCCCAGGTCTCCACTGGAACCGACATTTCCTTCGCCCACCAGTTCGGCCTTTGAAGTGCCTATCGGGGCTTCTCGCCCTGCGACCAGTACCATTAGCACAATGACGACCCGGCAGAATGAGAGATTGGAACAGCGGCTTGCTCACCTGAGTCTCACCAGTCCTTGCTTCGAGCCTAGAGCCGCTACTGCCTCGCAGCTAGTGGATCCTCGTCGCTTGGGCCTCAAATCGCCCAGTGACCGAGACTTCAGGCGAGTGCTGGACCGCTTGGACAAGATCACTTCCAGCCAAGGCACAGCCTACGGCCGAGTCAACTTGAAGGAAGGCAAAGCCTTTGACATGCCTTTGGACCAGGGCGACAGACAGCACTTCCGCATCTCCACTCGCAACTCGCCCTGTCCACTGCGCATTGCTGTCAAACGCACTGGCAAAACTGTACTTTACCTCTCGCGCACTCTGATGGAGCCTTCGGAAGCTCTGTATGATATGACTACGAAGGGGGAAAAATTGGTGCTGAGCGACCCGGGGCTCAAGTTCAAGACGGAAAGCGTCTTTTTGACCTTAATTGCGCAGGAAGACTGCAAATTCACCATTCTTGCCACTTTCGGGAGAGAGGTGCAGGAGGGCGGCAAATTGACCATTAGGAAGCGAAATATTCACCGAGACGGCACACTCAAAGTCCTCGACGAAATCAAAAAGGACGAAAAGCGCCTCATGGAGCTCTACTCCACCGTCGAAGAAATCGAGAAAAAGCGCAAAAGCGCCGCCCTCCTGCGCAGCCAGTCCAAAGACTTCATCGAGCTCAACAAAGCAGTGCACTCGCCCAGACCAGAGCTTTACCGAGAGCGCTTGGACCAATTGGCCCTCAGAACCTCGCAGGCGAAGACGCTCAAAGCCATACATATTGAGGCGAAGAAGGGCCGCGCCTTGGCGATGATTTACAGAAGGGAGCAGTTGCAGGAGATGGCAAGACAGACGAGGCTGAGTGCGGAGGCGAGGCTTAGGCGGCAAGCCAGTGAGAGGAAAGTCGTGCTGACCGTATTTCTGACAGTGTCGATGGAAAGGATGTATGGAGCGTTCGTGCAAGGGAAGCTCAGAGCCGCAAACGAGCACCGCAAAGCCACAGCCGCTGTAAGAATCCAATACCAAATTCGGAAATGGTTCAACCGGGTGGACCGCACCGGCCTGGCTTTCCTCATAGTCCACTCCGCCTTCCACCTCTTCCACCAGCTCTGCAGTCCTTTGCTCCTCGCAGAGTCCTCACACATAATCAAGATGTGTGCAGCAGACAGCCGCTCCAACCACAAACTCGCATCTGTGTTCCGCACCTTTTACCGACGGACAGTACTGATGCAGCAGGTGTGGAAGCGGTACCAGGAGAGGCTGAAAAGGCAGTGGATGGAGGTAAATAACTGCTGGGCGCATGCTTTGGATGTTATGAAGGCGGACTCGCTGAGGAAAAAGACACCAGGGAAGAAGGGAAGAGGGGGGAAAAAGAAGGATGAGACGGCGCTTTACAATATATCTGCAGCTGCAAAGCAGCAGGTACTAGCTTCGTTCATCCTGGAGCGGAAAAAGGCTTATCGCTCATATGTGAAAGCGTATCTGCAGGACACGAAACTGCTGCGGCAAATAGGCGCCCAGGCCTACCAAATGCGCCACCACTCCCTGGATGCAGAGGAAATGAGGGCCACGACAGCCGCGCCTGTGCTTGTTCTCCTGCCCAGCACTGAGGAAATGGCCAAATTGGTGGAGGCGGCGATCGTCCTCAGCACTCAGTAGATCTGTAGATAGCGATTAGCAATAATATGAGTGCTCAGCATACACTCTCTAAACCCCATCTCCCAGGCAAAATCATCATTCCTCTGCCGCAAAAGCAGCAGCCAAGGACTGATCCTTCAGTCCCTCACTATCCTACTAGTGTGCCTGAGACCATTACTCCTCCTATTGTTCCACATGACGAGCCCATGCAGACTCCTCCTGAGCCCGTAGAGAAAATGCAGATATACGACCCTCCTTCTGTGGTTTTCCCCACAATAGAGGTCAATCAACATCAAAACCAATGCCTGTTCTGCCAAAGCCAGCTCTCCGGCCCCCGCTGTATGCGGTGTAACAAGGTAAACTACAGCCGCATGGAGTTCAACCGCGACCGTTTCCTCAGCTCCAAGTGGGAATGTGCACACTGCCACTTCCGCAATGTGCACTCCAACCAGAAGTGCATCGAGTGCAACAACTCCCACTACCAGACCTATCGCTAGTTAAGAGCTCCTGGCATGCTTGCGTACTCGCTGAAGAAGGGCTAAGTGGAAGGTACATGTTTCAGGGCGTCGTAGGAGGATAGCCGCTTCGCTGGGTCGAGAGTTAGTAGCTTCTGCAGCAAATCGATGGCTTCAACTGGCATTTGAGGCATCAAATGGGAAAAAGGCACCTGAGTCCACGCAGGGAAATTGGCCTTATACAGTTTAAGCCTCGAAACTCCGGTCCACGTCTCCTCCGTCGGAGTCCCTAGCACTCTAAAAATGTAATAAAGCATATTGACCGCATTGCTGCCAGGAAAGAGCGGCTCCTTCGTGAGTATTTCCGCCACTATGCACCCAGCAGACCACATGTCGATGGCCAAAGTGTAGTGGTCCGTCCCTAGCAGTATCTCAGGAGCTCGGTACCAGAGGGTCTGGACACTGGTAGTGTAGGGCTTGTAAGGGATCTGAAAGGCTCGGGCGAGGCCGAAATCCGCCAGTTTCACAGTGAAACTTTGAGAGTTGATGAGGACGTTATTAGGCTTCAGGTCGCGGTGGAGAATGCGTCTGCTGTGGCAGAAGTAAATGCCTACGAAGAGCTGGTAAAGGATGTGCTTGATTTCTTTGAAGCTGAGTTGAGGGGAGGAGTTGATGAATTGGTGCAAGTCCATGTCGCAGAACTCGAAGAGGAGGTAGATGCTTTTGCGGCTGATGATGACGTCTCTCAGCGCCACAATATTCTGATGTCCCAAGTTCCTCAGTATCGAAATCTCCCTCAGTGTGCAGGCCGGCACTCCCTCCTCCTCCAGACTCGTTAGAGTCTTTTTCAGTGCGAATATCTCTCCATTACGACGACTGCGCACCTTGTAGACCTTGCCGTAGGTGCCCTGGCCCAGTGTTTCCATCCGCTCGAAGTCGTTGAGGTCGAGAGACCCTCCGAAACTCATTATTGGCAGAGGGAAGATACCCAGGATACCCAAAATGGGGCTGAAAAGGACCGTAAAAGGGTGCTTTTGAGGGGGGAATAGAAAGGATAAGCGGGCTGGAGGGGGTAAAAGGCATGTAGATTGCTGTGATTTGGACTAGGCTGGGAGATACATGAAGGAAAGGGGAAATATAGGCTAAGAAATGCATATTATTTGAAAAAGAGACTATTTCCGTGGTAGTTCCTGGACGAGTTTCGCTAATTCCCAGGTTTAACATACGAATTTAAGTCAATTTTAGCGAAAATCCTCGAAATTTCGCTTCTTTACTCTCCTTTGATTATTTTGAAGGCTTTTAATTAACGTCATTACATCAAATCAATAGTGTAAAACCCCGCTAGTCGCCTTTAAGTCTGTCTAAAGGGCTTTAAATCACTGAATAAGCCATCAAGTCTCCATTTTTTTGGAGCCTTTACAGGCCAAAATGGGGCTTTGAGAAGCATTTAAAAGAAATTTCTGTGAAAATTGGTATAAATCGAGGGAAAAAGTAAAATTATTCTATTTTAAGCGATTTTCGACTGAATTTATGTGAAATCCTGGTTAAAAAGTGAGTTTGTAATTGACAGGAACTAATAGCCAGCAATTTGCGTATTTTTGTCTTTCTCTAATCCAAATGGTCATTTTATCATCATTTCTGGGTAACTATGACTATATCTAGCAGGTTTGTATTAGCTTTTCAACACATGACCTGTTTTTAAGCGTCTTTCAGTGCTTTTCAGCGAAATTTGTAGATTTGGCGCAGTTTTCCACCAACTCTCAGAAATAACAGGACGAAACTATGCTCTTTCCAGGCTTCCGCCAGTAATCAGAGTCTTTAGACCGAATTTCTTGGATTTTCTCTTTTTCTCAATGTCTTCCAGCTGTGGGTTGGGAGACAATAGAACATGTTGCCTCGTGTCGTCGAAGCCACATACCTCTCCACCAGTCTCTGGATTTCCGCCCAGCTCCACCTCAATCGCCTGCAGACAGTCGCTGAAACGCAGTCCGCAGGCCTTAAATATCAGGCTAAGGAGCGCAGGCAACGGACGGCCCAAATCCGACGCAGGTCGCATGCGAAGAAAGGCACTAAGCCTTAGTCGGGGCCGTAACTCTCTCATGAGACGTAGAGGTCAGCTGTGCAGTGGGAGAACTGCAGTTCTGTCTGCTGTGAGTCAGTCCGTGCAAAGATAAGGCTGAAATTGTACAATGACGGACAGGCTGGGACGCTGGGGAGACTGGGGAGTGGCTTGGAGACTTACTGGGGGAGCAGTGGGTTGCTAGGGGGAGCCTTCGGTCTGACATCGAAGCTGCATTCCGAGGCAAAGAATCATTATGGGACATGATGGTGGCAGGTATGAAGGAACGTTGGCAGGGCGGTATACAGGGGAGAGGGGCGTGACTCAGTGGAGGGGTAAAGGCTGAGTAAGCATTGTATCCCAGACATGCTGGATGAGATTTCTCATGTGCGCAATGAGTTTCCAATGCGTCGATTGGAACGCCATCTTCCCGCTTGCCTTGCAATATCCCTGCATAGGAAGGGTAAAACCCCGCAGAAGCTTCCAATTCCGCAGGGTCAGGAGTTAATTCCGCCAATTGTGTCCTGGGATATAGGGAAGTCGACTCACTTTTCAGTAGATCTCTCGGAGTTTCTTAGATACCTGAAGGGATTCCTCTCTTATCGCTGTCCCGTGTTCTGCCCAAGCTAAGAGCCAGTCAGACAGCTAGATAGTATGGAGCAGAACCATGTGTCGATAGTAGGGAAGCTGACTTTAGTGCTTTGCAAGGTTCGAAGAGAGGGGAAACCGACATCACTGAGGCCTACCGCTTGAGAAGTCTAGATTGCCTTATAGCGGTGATAGGGCCAATTCAGATACTTATCCTGCGCTACAGTCCTGTATATATGGCAGACCCAGACAGCCTTCCCCTCTCCATCTCTCCCCACAAGGTTTTGGGCGACTTCCAGCCCTCTCTCAATCTAGACCTGCCTCAGAGTCTGCCGCTGTCCCCTAGAAAGGAGCCAATCATTCGGCTGCAAGGCGAGGACTTGAGAGAGAGTGCAAAGCTATTTCGCCGACTCTGCACTGCGGAAGTGACTTGCGCAATGCTAGGAGTCGTGGGGTTCGGCTGCTTCGCAATCGGGGAAGACCTGCAGTACACCAACGGGATATTTGAACGCAAGGAAAAGGAATGCGCAATAGCACTGTATATAGGGACAATCAGCACGCTGCTGCTGCTAGTGGCGATAGGGTGGAGAAGTGTAGTGGAGTTCAGGTGGCAGCAGGCGAGGTGTGTCTACTCCCTGCAGGACTCCTTCCTGAGTGTGCGGAAGTACAGGGTGATGCTGGTGGAGTGGCTCGTTGTGCTTCCTCACCCTGTCATTTGGCTGCAAGGACTCACCTTTTCGTACACTCTCGTGCTGAAAGCCAGCGAAAGTCACGGAGTGGGGATTGAATACCCTATTAACGCCCTACTCTGCATCTGGAGTCTCCTGCGGCAGTACCTCCTTATCAAAGTCATATTCGCTTTGTCCAAGTACTGCTCTCCTCGTGCTCAGCGTGTCTGTCGTATGAATGGAGGCAGCGCTTCCAAGCTCTTCGCTCTGCGCTGCATGATGCAAGGCTCGCCCTACGCCATCGTAGGCCTGTTCCTGCTGCTAGGCGTCCTCAGCGGCGCCTTTTCCATCCGCATATTCGAGCGTCCAGCGAGAGAATACACAGGAATGGACTTTTCCAGCTACGCGAATGCAATTTGGTACTGTTTGATAACAATTGCGACAGTGGGGTATGGGGACTACTACGCTGTGACCCTGCCTGGGAGAGTCATAGCCTTCCTAGTGTGTCTCTGGGGACTAGTCACTGTGGCAGTTATGATCCTCTTCGTCGCACGACTGCTGAAATTCGGCTCCGGGGAAGAAAACGCAGTGGCTATCCTACACAGACTGGAATTCAAGGCAGAACTGAGGACTGCAGCTGCCAACGTCCTAAGCACCGGCCTGCGCTACTGCCTCCTAGCCAAACTCCACCCTAACACCCTCCCCAACTCCTCCCACTTGATAGGCAAGTTCAGACGCTTCGTGCATGAGTTCGAAAAAATGCGTGTCAGTCAGAGGAAGCTGTACAATCAAGACACGTGGGAGGAGCAGATGCAGAAGAAGGTGAGGATGCTTGCGGAGGAAAACAGGGCTATGCAGGAGGAACTGGCGGATTTGCATCGAATTGTGAGGAATTTGAGAGATACGCTGATGATTCAGAGCACGAATGAAGGGGTTAGATAAGGGTACAGGCGATATTTCTTGTAGTTTAGGAGGAAAGGGAAAATTTAAAGGGATTTTAGCGGGAAATGCTTCAAAATCTGCGAAATGACTAAGAATATAGAAGATAAAGGAAGCTACAGGTTAGGCAGCTCGCCTGGGCAGCAAGCTATGGTCCGCCAGCTTCCTCTCCACCTCCATATCCTCGAATATATCCGGAGTCGTATAAATGAACCTGCCCTCCACAACAGCCGTGCTCAAACTCGCAGACTTCGGGTTTTCATCATATATATGCGGCTGCATCTTGGCATTAGTAATGGTCTTCCTGAGCATGTTTTCCTCTATGGCTCTGCGGTTTATCTTTCGAGGGACGAGGACTTCGCCGTTGCGGATCCAGCTGTGGTCCAGGGCTTGTTGGGAGGTCAGGCGGTCTGCGGGTTCCTTGGTGAGGAGGTGGGAGAGGAAGTCTTTGGAGAAGTTGGTGCATCTGGACCAGTGGGGGCCGGAGAGGTCGATTTTGGCTTCGATGGTTTTCTCGATAATGACGTCCTTATCCTTACTATCAAACGGCAGTCTGCCCCTGAGCATCAAGTACGTGACCACCCCTGCACTCCACATGTCCACCGCCTTGCCATACGGCCTCTGCATCAGCACCTCCGGGGCGACATAGGCCAGAGTCCCACAAGGCACTCTCAACTGGTCATTCGGCCCTACTAGCTGCGAAAGTCCGAAATCAGCCAATTTTATCGTCGGGATTTCGGAGTCGTCACTTAAAAGGATGTTTTCAGGCTTGATGTCTCTATGCACGATTCCCACTTCATGCAAGTATTTCACCACTTCCAGCAGCTGCCGGGTGATGTGAAAAGCCACATACTCCGAAAACACCTTTTTCGAGCGGATTCTGTCGAACAACTCCCCGCCTTCGACTAACTCCATCACGACGTACATTTTGTTTTTGTCCTCGAAGACTTCCTTCATTTCGACGACGTTGGGGTGGTTGAGCAGCTTCATTATGGCGACTTCGGACCGCAGCATTTCCTTTTCGCTGTCGTTCAGGCGCTTTTTCTCGATGATTTTCACGGCCCATTGGAAGCTTGTTTGCAGTTCGACTGCGGAATATACGTCGGAAAACTTCCCGGAGCCGATTCTGTCTTTGATAAGGTAAAACTCCTCAATTCTTCTGCTCTTCGCAGCCGCTTCCAGCCGCAGTATCCACTCATCCCTTTCCTCCTTACTCGCACATGAGAAATGTGACTGCTTCGACCCCTCAAATTGACTGGACACGGTGAATCCCGGCTTACTGCCCTGCGTATAGGTCAAAGTCTTATCAATATAGCAGCCCTCGAGGAAGAGGACTTGGGAAGGGAGCGGGGAACTGGGCGTTAGGAACAAAAGCAGCATATTTGCACGAATTACGCCAAACAGCTTCTGAGAAGACTCAGTTTCTTTAAGCTTTCGGTGCAGCCAGCCCGCTTTTTCCTGCATAAATGTGCCGGTTTGGCCGGTTTGTGCCTTGAGCACACTTGTAGACCTGGGAGTAAGACAGCCAAAACAGCCTGAACTGCTCCGAGACCTATAATCCGAGGACCCTCCCTGGTCTGTAAGTCCCTCAATTATCCGATTCGACCAAAGTTCTTCCCGGAAAACCCCTGTAAACACCTCCATTATGCGAGGGTTTTGCCTAACATAGCGGGCGAATTGGTTGAAATCCAGTCTTCCGTGGGCTTCTAGCTCTGCCATTATTTTCCCTGCTAGTGCATCGATCTTGTCTGGGAGGGCGAAATCGTCTCTGTGGATGGAAGCGCTCATTTTGCGCTCTAGACGACGCACGGAAGACGCTGATTCCCGGGAATTGATGGGGTCGCGGTTGTCGTCGGGAGGAGGATCGACTGTAACTTCACTGACCGGAGTGGAGCGCATAGTGTGTTTATAGGTGTTAAGCATCTGCATAGTGGGTACCATGGACACTAATTCCGCCTTGTCGATGTAGCCGTCGCCCCGCAGGTCGTAGAGGGAAAACAGGAACTTCAGTTTGTCCTCTTCGGTGGCTTTCGTGCACATGCCCAGTCCCTGCACAAACTCCTCATAGTCGATTTTGCCCACGCCCTTATATGCAAACTTCTCAAACAGCCGCTCTCCCCAAAGTCCCTAACTCTCACATACAGGTAAAGGAAAAAACAGCAGAAACGTGTTCTTGTCGATGTAATCCCCGGTCGAGCGGCCGGCTAGATCTCTGAATAGCTTCGATATGAGGCGTAGCTCGTCAGGAGTGACTGGGTGAGGAGTACATTTGGCGATGAATGGGGAGGACAGGGCTTCTGCGGAAAGAGAGAGTCGCTGGGAAACTTCGATGGCAGTAATGCCGTTCCGGGTCGGGTGGCACCCCATGCTAATTATGTGGAGGGGGAGAGGGAGCTGGTAGGCCTCAGAGGTTCCTCCAAGCGGAAGAGCTGCTCAGTCATTACCTCGCTCTACACCTCACTCCCCCAGACCCACTGCCTCTGCCACAACACCCTCCCGAGGACCTGCTCCGTCCAGACAGTTCCGACACGAGGAAGCCAGACTTCAAAAATGTGTGTCACCTCTGCAATAGCAGCTTCATTGCTCTCAGAAACTTGCAGAGACACATAGAGTCCGCCCACTCAGACCAGTCCTCAGCCATTGATGGGGATATGAAAGAGCAAAACTTGGCCTGCAAGGACTGCGGGAAGCGATTTTCCTCGAGGTACAACTTGGAGAGACATTTACAGCTGCACAGAGGAGTGAGATATCCCTGTTCACTGTGTAGCAAAGTGTACACTCAGAAGTATGCTTGGAGCCAACACATGAAAGTGACTCACAAGGGCTGGCAGGGCACACGTCTCTGCAGGACAGAGGCAGCGAGTGAGGAGGAACTGTTAGGTAACTAATCTAGCTCCAGTCTATCGAGCTTTCTGGTATAGGACTTATGTGGTCAGCCTGACTCTGCTCCACACTGCAAGGAGAGTTATCCGGTGCCCCTGCACTAATAGGCGTACCGAAAACCTGACTAATGCTGGATTCAAATTGGTCGACATCAGGACCCATCGGCCTTGTTCCCTTACTTTCCCCGGATATATCCGAAGACCCAAAGAACTGCTCGGATTTCACAGTTTTGCGGACTATGGGACTAACCCTGTAATTTTTCGTATATTTGGCTAATTTCCGCTTAATTACCTCTATAAGCAACGGAACCACTTGTTTCGCCCAACTCAGCAGGAAATACCCATTCACTGCCAAAATAACCACAAACAGTAGAATTTTTACTTCCAGCGCTACATAAAGACTTACTAATGTCCTCAGTCTGGTAAAACAGGCCGGAGTATATAGTAACTGCAGACACCAGAATAGACTTCAATTCCAAGCGGTTAAAGGAAGCTGTAGCGAAGGGCTGGAGTTGCAGCTGAAAGAACAGGGATATGAGCAGGACTGCAAGCACTGAAAGCGCCTGGACCATAATAGACACTGTAGACAGGAAAACTGATGCACAGACCAGTGCGACTTTCCGGTACAGTATCACAAATTCCCAAAAGTACCACCTCGCCTGGTAGCCTTTGTATAGGAAGGAAAACTTCAACTGGGTCACAGGGTCTGCAAGGCTGTTTCGGTACCTGTAAATTAAGCATAAACAGAGCAGTGGCAGGCCAATTATCCACACCGCAATACTGGAGATGGAAACCATTAGAGCGTATTTGACGTGTTCCCAGCTCCAGCAGCGCAGGGACATGTCAGCGGCCAGCCACAACTCGCCAGGCTTGAGTTCCGTGCAGGAAAACATGGAGAACATTTCCTTTGTCAGAGAAGGGTGCAGAATGAAGATAATCATGACGAGACTTGCGATTATTTTGGAACTGATTTGCGTAACTCGCAAACAGAGGGAAATCATTGACCAAATAACGCCTGCGAATAGTAATAATACAGCAGGCAAAACTGCGTTTCCCTCCATTTTCGTATAGAACACAGACTCAACATCCATCTTCTGCAATATGCAATCGAAGGAAAAGAGCTGTTCGGTCACCGAACCTGCAGTGTCCTGTCCGTTGAGGAACATACTGACAAAGGCAGGCCAGTTCATGTTGAGAGAAGCAGCCACGACTACCATTTGCAGGTAGTTCATGAAGATTTTGAGGTGAATTGCGAGTTCTGACCTGGGTCTCGACGCCCCTCTGATAGAGATCACAATCGCGCAGGCTCCAAGCGACAAAGCCGTCAAAACAATTAGTAAGGAGACTATGACATTAGCTGTAAAGGAGGGACATAGGCTGCATTCATGCCTACCATTAGCAGAGTAGCCGGATGTGCACACACTACAAAGATTCCCAGAGTACCCCGAAGCACACAAACCTGTCAGGGAAATAGGGGCTATGGTCGAAGAGCCGATGCAAGAGTCTGGGTTCGGACAGGCGAAGAATAGATTGAGCATTGGGTCCGGCCGCCAGTAGCCGGCCTCAGGCACCATGGTAAAGTTGCCGAAGCAAATGACGTGGGCGGGACAGGTGTTGCAGGGCTGGGCGGGGTCGAGGCTGAAAGTGCCTTCAGGACATAGGTAGCACTCCTGGCTTTGGAGACTTTCGCCCACTTGACAAGTCCGGAACTCTGCGGTTATTTCGACGGTGGGAATGTACTTATTTGGGTCGACGATATAGGCCTGCAGTGCGAAAGTAATAGTCGGAGTGTTCACTTTAAAGGACTGCTGCGTGTCCGGATTAGCCTTTAATACCAACTTGGAAAAGGTAAACACCCCGTTTGTAGCTATAGCCTGTGTACTTCCCGCTATACTCAAATTGCCGTCAATAGTCACTATCTGAGCCGCACTTTCAGAGTCATCCAATATGATGTTATTGTAATGGTCCACGAGTGCGAATTTCAGGACTTCGGTGGAGACGTGACCACTAGCTACGCCATGCATATTGCCTGCCAAAGGGATTGTGTCGTTTGAGAGGTATTCTTGCAGTGCGGAGTTCTCGTAGAGAGCGAGGCGGATAGGGAAGGAGGCGATGTCAGCCCCATAGACTGCGGTGTTGTCCTTCATGTAGTTCCCAGTGATTAGTGGGTATGAGTCAAACCAGTACACAGCGCCGCCCTTCTTTTCAGCTTTATTCCCTTCAAACGTGTTCCCCACAACCTTAAAGTCACAAAAGGAAATAAACTCACAAACGCAATAAGCCCCTCCCCCAATGCCCACAACCAGCATTCCATTCGACCCTTCAAGCGCAGAAGTAGCAATGTTGCCCTCAAACCGGTTTTCTCTGATTTCCAGCAAAACACTATTGGAGTAAACCGCTCCTCCGCTGATTGCAGTGTTGTTGGTGAAAGTGTTGTTATGGTAGGTAGCCACTAGGTTGTCTCCGAGGAAGCCTGTGGTGTAGCTGTAGAGCGCTCCGCCTAGTTTGGCGGTGTTTCCGCTGAATTGACTGTTGGAGACGGAGACCAGGTAGCAGTCGACGCAGCTCACTCCGCTGCCCAGGGCTGCCACAGTCCTAGACACTGACACGCTAGTCAGGTTGATATAGGAGGTCTGTGCCAGGATTACGCTGCCCGTTATATCCGTAAAGTTGGTACTTGACACACTAATCGTCGAAAAAATCGAATAAATCACTCCACTACTTTTCGGAGAAGCCATATTCCAGACCGTAGAATTCACCAAAACCAGCGTAACAGTCCTCGCCTGAACCATACTCCCATCACTACTCGCATAGCAGTCATAAAACTGCGAATTCAGCGCTGTCACCGTAGAGTTAATAGCGATATAAAACACTGCTCCTGACACTGCAGCGCTGCTAAAGAACTGCGAACTTTCCACTAGGACGAGGTTGGACACTGCTCCGAAGAGGAAGGTGCCGGTGTAGCCAGACTGGTGGTGCAGGGAACTCGAGCGGATAGTGACGTTGGACATGGAGACGATGAAGCCGGGACTGCGGATTGTGGCGGAGTTGTTGGTTATTTCTGAGAAAATTAGGTCCAAAGACGACTCCACCAGAGCGACCGTCCCATACTCCGCCGCATAATTCCCTTTCATACTCGAATTCGCCACATTAATCACGCTAAAAAGTGAATAAATGACAGACCCAACCCCCCCTGCACTATTGTCCTCAAACTCACAATACACACAAGTGAATTCCGATTCCTGGTCAATAGACAAGACTCCGCCAATTTCCGTGCAACTGTTGTTGAAAAAGGTGCAGTTGGTGCAGTGCACCAGGGAGTGGGTGGAGACTGAGGCCACTCCTCCTTTGATTGAGACGGAATTGGACCGAGTTGTGAAGGTCTGAAGGAAAACTGAGGAATAGGATAAGGCTTCAAAGACACCTCCTTCTTGCCCTTGATTATAGGTATACGTCGAGTTGGAATCGTGCCATTGTGAAGCACTCACAGATACACAAGTGCCTGTATTCCTTTCAAACCGATTGCTACTAGTCAGTAATAGCGGTGTATCCGCGCCTGCTATTTGCACCACTTTGTCCCCTGTGTTTCCCCTAAATACGCAGTTTGAAACAAATAAATAGGTCTTGCCGTCCTCGGCGCCCTGGTGAGTTGAGTATATCGCAGACCCAAATCGGCCCTCATTCCCCTCAAATAGGTTATTTTCAAGGCTTATTACGCCTGCGATGTATGTAACATACAGGCCCGCGCCTCCCTCTGCACACTCATTATGCAGGTATTTGTTATCAATGATCAGGCTGTCCTGACTCAGCACCACAGTGCCTGTGATGGAGAGAGAACAGCCGCCGTACTGGGAGCGGTTGTAGGAAAAGGTGGAGTTTTTGATGGTTATGGTGGCGTGGCTAGAGCCGAAAAGCATGTTTCCACTGGTTTCCGTGATTAATATCATTCCGCTGCGCATAGCGGTGTTATTAGTAAACACGCTGCTAACGACCACAATGTATGAATCCATATTGACTAAAGGCGTGAATATGATTCCTGCTGATGTGGAAATTGCGACATTGCTTCTAGCCTCAATCCCCTTCAAAACCAAGCCTTCCGCCCCTGCCACTTTAGCCAGTGTGCCATACACCGCCTTATTCCCCGTAAAAACCGACTCTCTGATCTCTATTACAGCTGGTGCGGCCATACTCACCTCAATACACACCGAGTTTTCACTCCATGTATTGGAGTTATTGGTGAAAGTGAGTCCCTGCATGGTTAAGTCGTAAGCAGTGACCAAGGCCAGCATTCCATAGCCCAGGCAGTGGCTGAATTCCAGGTCTGCGATGTCAATCTAGCTTAGCACTTACGTAGCGAGTGGTGCCGGACAGGGTGAAGCCGGGGAGCCGTTGATGCAGGAAAGCTGCAGGAACTGCATATCTGTGAGAGTCACTCTGTAAGCGTCTGTGACCAGGAAGGTCGCAGAGCACAGCAGAGCTACGGGCGGGGGCGGCTCTTGACTCAGGTAAATCGACGTGTTGCGCAAAAAGGACCCGATCACGTACTCATTGGAAGTCACACCAGACAAGGAGTTGCCGCAGTCCACAAATTGCATATTTGCACTAAGGATGTTCGCCACGCTGGATAGAGATATGACAGTAGGCGCGTAGTTGCTTAAAAAGACCAGTTCCAGGAGTTGGGTGTGTACTGGTGGTATGAAAACATCAGTCAGAACACCATCCAGCAGCACTGATACGACTTCTCCAACTGAATATCTGTCCTTCAGGTCGCCGTTACTCAGCTCTAGCATGCTTGTCTTCGTAGCGAAGCAGTTCAGAAAGGTGTTGTTGCGGATCAGCACGTTTTGCTGATCTGTGAGGAACTTCACATATATCACCGAGCCTTGTCTCCCGGTGTTGTTGACGAATAGGTTGTTTTCGACTAGCAAACTCAGCACTTCCTGCTCAGTGGCGACCCCGTTTTTCACCACAAGTGGGATATTGAGGTCACTGTAGATATAAAAGGCTGAGCCTGAGTCTGCGACGTTGTATCGAAAAGTGCAGTTCGTCACTTTCATCTCTCGGAACCGCTGGATGAACATGAGCGCGCTACCGAAGATTTCCTTGGCTTTGCCGATTTGCATGTAGTTGAATAGGAAGAGCACGCGGGAAATGGTGATGGAGCGCAGAGCTGACAGCCAGGCAAAGCCGCTGTAAAGGCTGTTGGTGGAGTACTCGTAGCCGCTGTTTAGCAGCTCCACCATTCCCCCTTCGTAGGAAAAGGTGCCGCAGTAGTAAGGCTCGTAGGCGTCTAAAGTAAGTTGCTGGATCACACCTCCGTTCAGTCCTAACCTCCTGGGAATGATATTCGAGAAAGCCACATCTGTCATAAGCAAATTTCCACACTGATTTAGAATCAGTGCCAAAGGTTGATGCTTGATAGTGACAAAACGGACTCTGGTGAGGTTAAGGGTACTTTCAGGACTCAACTGGAATAAGGCGGAAGTCTTATACCTGTCACAAAGAGCTTGAGGCGCATAGTCAGAAATGGGCAAATTCCGGTCGCTATACATGGAATTGGTAGTTTCGTTGAGGTGAACTGCTGGGCAGTAGGTGCAGTACTCGGCCGAACAGCCATTTTTAAGGGAAAATCCGCCTTTAATAGTCACATCTTGGAGAGTCAGACTGGCAGCTATGACAAAGTTGACATCGCTTTGGGTAAGTTGAAGGACGGCAGGCTGGAAAGCGCATTGTAAGTGGTCATTTCCGTCTCCAGTGCACAGCAAAGTTTGAATCCGTAGAAAAGGCGCGGAGATGGGAAACAGCTGAGTAGAGGTAATGTCCTGGGTCTGAAGGTAGTGCACTCCCCTCAGCAGGTATATGACACTGTACGGCGCCCAGACTGCGGCGATAGCGGCCATCACAGAGTTGTAAGGGTTGGTCCTTGTTCCTAGATAAGGCCCGGCTGTAGAGCCCGAATTCACGTATATTTCCACTGGGTTGTCCGCCGTCACACAGTCTCCAAAGTCCCAATAACACAGTTCCGTAGCGCAATTCGGGTCGCATTGTCCGTCGCCCAGATTGTCCTCAAAGCCTGTCTAGACCTTACACCCATCACTGCAGTACCCGCAATCGCCCATATCCCACTGACATTCGGGAGAGCTACAAGCTGACTGGAGTCTACCTGGGTTGCAGGTCCCGTCATGAACCGGGGAACAGCTGCACTGAGATGCACAGTCGAAAGGCTCACTTGCACTGTCAAAGCCACACATTGGATTGAGACAGCTTGCATCGCAGTGCTGGTCTCCTCTCTATGTAGAGGACTTACAGCGGAGGAGGGACAGTACATGTCTAGGCAGTTGAGAGACAGGCTGAGGGCTTCTTTGAGAAGCAGCAGGGAAAGGACTAGCGAAACAAGCACCATTTACTAATGCTTTCATGGTCTTATCTGCAAGGCTGTTGATTCAAATAAGGCTGCCGGGCCTGCGAGCTCAAAACTGACTTTTGAGACTTGGTAGGATTGGAAATGCAAAGCTGGCTGCTAAATCGATAAATGGCATTTTATTAAGCAAGGCTAAGGGGAAATAAGCTTCCTTGTCTATGCGGTCATTTCCAGTGAAAGCTGGGAAATGAAAAAGACACTAATGTCGAAGTGGCGGCATTTGATACAACTCATTTTACTCTACCGAGGATGCTGAGGTAGTATCAGGTAAGAGTTTAAGGCCTCAGAGGTTCCTCCAAGCGGAAGAGCTGCTCAGTCATTACCTCGCTCTACACCTCACTCCCCCAGACCCACTGCCTCTCCCACAACACCCTCCCGAGGACCTGCTCCGTCCAGACAGTTCCGACACAAGGAAGCCAGACTTCAAAAATGTGTGTCACCTCTGCAATAGCAGCTTCATTGCTCTCAGAAACTTGCAGAGACACATAGAGTCCGCCCACTCAGACCAGTCCTCAACCATCGATGGGGATATGAAAGAACAAAACTTGGCCTGCAAGGAC
>Ga0247837_1002473_pt1 | contig 34843 bp, 30 predicted proteins | sample LaCtaG_2_FD_187115 | JGI IMG/M metagenome (GOLD analysis project Ga0247837, IMG submission 187115) | Freshwater microbial communities from meromictic Lake La Cruz, Castile-La Mancha, Spain - LaCruzMarch2015_14.5m | ecosystem: Environmental > Aquatic > Freshwater > Lake | place: Spain: Castile-La...
GTCCACTGGGAAAGGACGGTGGAGGGCGGTCGTGTCTTGGCTGAAGTGGGCCACGGCGCAGTGGGAGCAGAGGGAGATAGGCGCTTCGAGGCAGTAGCACTTGACTTGGGGCACTGCAGGGCAGTGGGCGCAACTGAGAGGCTCGGTTCCCTCCATTATTAGTACTGTGTGCACAGAGACAGGCAAGAGCCACACCCTTTCCGCAGGCTAAAAATCTGTATAAGCAGCGAATTCCGCAGTGCTAGCGAATACCCATATATTTAATACGCTTCAGAAGAGTCGTCTGGAGAATAATAGAGGGAAAAGCCCGAATTAGCCTAGAATCAGACCTAATCGGGACTTGGAATTTGCGCCCACTCATAGTTCGCGAGGTCTAATCGCTTCACTTCTCCCTTACTATTGATGATAAATGGGAAATAGACCAAATTGCGTAGGCAAACAGGCGTCATACTGCCCCAGATCTGATTGCGGTTATTGGCGTAGTAAGATAATTGCGTATTTAACTGCCAACGACATATGAACTCCTTGGATATGATGTGCAGAGTGGACTCACTGACCACTGAGAACGTTTCCGTGCTTTCCGGCAGTTCAAAAGGCAGTGCAGCGAACAACTCCTCCACAGGCTCAAACACCTCCGCACCCTGCGTCCCACTCCCTCCACACAAATACACCAACGCCCCATACACACAGGGATTAAAACTACTGCGTTCAAACAGCATATCAGCCACAGCAGTCCAGTAGCAGCGTTCCAAGCAGTCCACTGACTCCGCCAGTATCTTTTCAGTGGACTTTTCCCGGGTTTGACTCCACCCTCCGAAGATATATGCGAATCCGAGGTGCATTAGCAGTGCATGGCGACGTCTTGGCTTCCTCATAGGGTTTAGTTCCTTCACGTTTCCTGACCCTTCGAGTAGATAGACACTGTTCCAGGCTGCGCCCCCTAGGCCTCCGCCGGTCAGCAGCACTTCGCCGGTGGCGAGGAGACCGTATGAGGAGGTTTCGTCGGCTTGGACGGGATGGAGGAGTGGGACTTGGGACTGCCACTGGTCGGTGGGGCAGTTGAAGAGGCGGAAACTGGTGGAAGTCACATAAACGACAGTCGAAGGACTCACAGAGGAATCTGGTCCTTTATAGTCCAAAAACGACCCTATTACTTCCCCTTCTGGGTAGGGATTGTCAGCCTCGAAGCTTCTTTTCGCGTGAAACTGCGAAAGTTCTTCGAACGGAGTCCAAAATGAGACCTGAATTGCGTCGATTTCCTTTGTAGACACTGAGACTTTCCAGTGAAATACGTCCATCGACGAGGGATGCACGGAATTACTGAAATTCCACAGTAAATCGCCTAATTGCGACTGCTGAAAAGGACGGCTTTCTATCAAATGAGCGGTAATTTCCTGACTTGTGGTGGCAATTAGCTCAGTTAAGGCCGCGGAAAGACTGGCTAAGGCCTGAATTCGCTCTTCAGTGTACCTTTTGAGTGCTTCCGCAGCCTTTTCATAGGCTTCTCGTATTGCCTTTTCGCATTTCTGGACCTCTTCCAGGCTCCTTTGCAGCCAACTCCCAGCTGCGCAGATGCGAATGTAGTGCTCTCGGGCCTGCTGCAGTGCTGCTTCGCTTGGCATTATTGGGCCTGGGAGAGGCAAATGCAGGCCTTCGGAGCGCTCTACGTGCAGTTCTCTGCAGTCCTTACAGAGGGGAACAGGGGGGAATTGGCAGCCACAGAGGGAAGTGGCTGCCAGATGGCAGAGGAGGCAGGCCTGGTCGCCCTCCATAGTGTCTATATTATTAGCGATTGCGGACTTAGAGAATCAAAACTTGCGAATTCGGGGGAAATTAGTAGACAGATTTCCTGTATAGAGACAAAACAACCCCTGAAACAGCCTTTTCCCTATGAGTAATTCCCAATTAACTAACTCCCTACTTAAATCCCAACCTCCTCCAAACTCCTCCTCAAGTCCGCCACCGACTGCGCCAACTCCCCCCTCAACTGCCTCGTCGGCAGTTCCTTGCCATACACCAGCTCCATCACCCTCCTCGGCTGCAGCAACAGCTCCAAGTACTGCTGGTCACTGCGCAAGTACTGACTTTCCTCTACCAAAGTCTGCGCCTCCTGCAGTAAACTCTCCCTGTGAGGGTGTTCGTAGGGCGGGTAGAGGGAAGTGCCTATGATTTGCTCTTGTTGAGCGATGGTCAGTTCGATGCTTTGGAGTTTTAGTCGTTCTCGGGCTTCTAAGCAGCTGAAAAGGTCTAAAGCCTCTTCGAGGTCGTCCCGGACCCGCCAAAAGAGCCTGTAAGTGCTTTCCTCTATGGACTTTGACATGCGCAGACGCATTTTCTCGGCTTTGCGCTGGTTGAATGTCTGCTTTATCAGCGAATCCTGGGCGATATCGGACTTCCAGTACTTCCGCCACAGGGAGTGCTGCAGGGTTTCCCGCTTTCTGAGCCAGTAGTCGTATATTTCCCTCAAAGGCAAGGGGCTGGAGATCAATTCCGTGGCTGTTTCCAGCGTTATAGCCGCTTCTTTCCCTGTGGCGTCTTCCCAGGCCTCAATAATCCGCTCAAACTCCTGGTAAGCGTCTGCGCGGCCGGAAACCGTCTTAAGGAACTGCAAGTCGTCCGTATCCGCCTCATACCGCTCCATATCCAGTCTCTTCGCTCGGATATAGGGGGAAAATTCGTCTTCGGACAGGACTTTTGGGGGACTGGCGGGACTGAGAGGCTCTGGAAGGGCAATCGGGGCTAGGAGAGGCACTGGGCCTGAGGCTTCTTGGAGGGTGGTGACTGGCAGGGCGGCCTTGGGGTCCACTTCTTTGCGCCGGGGCGGGTCCATTTATATAGGAAGCGTTGGGAAGCGCCATTGTTTTCGTAGTAGGGACTAGACAGGTTGAAAGGGATAGGACTGGAAGTGCATTGACAGCCTGCAACTACTACCCTTGCCTTAGACATAGGGAACAATAGTACTAGCTAAGGCATGCAGAGACAAGCAACAGTAGTCAAAGCTACTGACCTGGCCTAAAGAGACCAGAACTAAGTCTGCGAATCCCCTAAATCCAAGCAAACGCCATCTCAAAACGCTAAATGTTTAGTCTCTGCATGCCCACCTCCATCCCCGACGACGCTTCCCCCCAGCTCATCAAGCTTCTCCGAGTCCTAAAGGTCCTAATCGTCCTCCAATTTGTACCTGTCACCCAGCTCCTGGCCTGCATTGTCATCGTCGCGGACCCTTGGCAAGGCCTGATGAACTTGCTCGCAGGCCTGGCGCTCGTGATGGTCCTGTGCACGAAGAACTGGTGTATGTGTGTGTGCTTTGTGCTGCTGGCACTGTCCAATACACTTACCTGCATAGTGGTGGTTGGGACGTATTTCGCGGAGAAACATAAGGTCGAGGGGTGGAGGGGAATTGTGCTGTTTGTGAGTCTGCTGCAAGTGCCGTTCTATGTGGTAGCGCTGCACTACAGCTTTGAGAGCTACAAAGAGATGAAATGTGAGGAGTAGGCAGACCTGCACTTCGAGGCGGAAATGAACCCTGCAAGTCCCTACGTTAACAACTACGGAGCTGCGCAAAGCAACCCAGAGCCGGCCTTCCAGCCCTTCACCGGAGAAGGCCATCGCTTAGGCTAACCAGTCTTATTTCTCTGCCAGAGAATCTGCACTGAAATATCTTTCCTCGAAGTATCCGCCTACTTCTATCTCTGAGTCTGCTGAGAGAGATCCTAGTAAACTCCAAGTTTACAAGAGCCTACAACAGTCTTGTAGACCGAAAACACTGGGCCGGAGAGCCACTCTCCCATGACTCTGAGATCGTGTTCTGAATACCACATCAAGGATTAGGTCCTCATCAGTTCTCTCCTGACCTCCTTGCTGACCCTGCTGGCCCTGAGCACGAGCTGAGCTCTGCGCATTTCCCATTATCGCGTCCCGCCCAAATTTAGGAAGGATATGGTGGATAGATCAAGAGGTCCTTTGGACTGAAATAAAGACAGTAGCAGTGCTGAGACTGCTAATGATTGTTCAGGAAGTGCCGGAGTAAGCTTCACAGCACCAAGTGCTGCTTTGATTTCTTTGGCTTCGATATTATAGTATATGACACTGGAAGTCCTGGCAATAGAGGTTAGCAACTCTATCTGAGAACAACTACTCAATTACACTATGGACGTTATCAACTCCGTCCACACCAAAGGACTATGGGTATTTCCCACCAAGGCGAAAGCCAAATCACAGCCAGTCGCATACAGCAGCAGAGGCCAGAAAGCCCACCCTCTGCCTTTCCTCCAAACTCCCTCTCAAGTGAACTTCCTGCCAAGAACAGCGCAGATTAACCACACGATTCAAGATGAGCAACTTTCAGACAGTGTATTCGAGGTTCGATAGAGACAATGACAGTGAAGCCCAAGCCAATGGACGAGGGATGAGGAGAAGGGTGTAGGAAAGGACTAGAACTAGATCACTAGTCAACTACTGAAGACCGGGCTGTTACTTGTGGAAGTTTGCCCGCTAGACCCAGTATTTACTAGACAGGAAACGGAGCAAAGTCTGTAGGGAAGAAAATGGCCGATGAAAGATATGTCGTCAGTACTATGATCTTCACTTCTCCTAGAAACATTATTATTAAGCTCTAATTCGGAAACTTATATATAGAAACTGTTGAAAGCTAGTGATTTACAGTTCTCTCCTTTCTCGATCCAGCAAGTCTTGCTCCCGTCTAATGAGATTCATTTCTTTCTGGTGCATAATCAAGCGTCTCTGCCAGTAAATCCCACATCGTAGCTCTAACAACTGAATTTCGTTTGCTATCACCTGTCTTCTCTGCAGAGTTTCCATTTGCCAGGCTGTCAGCAGAGCTTCCCAGCCTAGCAAGCCTTGATCAGACCAGGGCAACTTGATTTTCCGCTCTAGTTGGCGTGGCAGGCCGTTTTCACCAGTTCCAAAGCAACACCAATTTCCCATTTATATAAAGCCTCTAAGCTTTCATGGCTGAAACTGCAGGATAGGGCTTCCATTATATGGTTAATGTCTACATATATGCAGAGATTTAGCACTTTCTCAGTCAATTATATCATTTAACCTATCGATTTCCTCGTCTCCGCTCAAACTCCCTTTCCTTTCTCTCCACTTCCTCCACACTTCTCCTATAATGCGCCTCAATAGCCTCAATTCCTAGTCGGTTTTCCTCATACTCCAACAGTTGCTTGACCAGTCTATCCCCCCTATCACTGACTTGCTGGTATTCCTCTTCCAGGGCATTTTCCCACCTTGCCAGGCTTAAAGGAGACATAGGCGCTTTATCCTCATTAATTTCCACTGGATTTTCCTCTGGAAGTCGTAGGATAGGGGTAAAAATGCCTTTTATGAAGCGGTAGAACTCGGCGTCGTAGCGCATTTGCAACTGCCAGGCAGAGAGAGGACTTCGATTGTTGAGAATTCGCTCATTTGGGGAGTTCGGGTTGGGAGGCTGAGCCCTATTTCCCATTATAGTGCTAGATTAGGGCGGCCATTGCTTAGTAGGTACACTTAATGGCTATGTGATGGCCATTGTACCCCTTTCCTCTATATATATTGCAGAGAAATGCTGCTTTTTAGTCTACTTTACCCAAATGTTAGGGAAATTTCACTATTTACTGGTCACTTTCGGAGCCTTTGGCATCAATTCCGCCATCAAATCCGCATAACTGACCCTTCCATCCATATCCCCGTCAAACCTCTCCACAATAGTCTGCAACTCCCCCTCTGTCACGCACTTCCCATGTCCTTGCAAGAACCTGCGGAAGTCCCCAGCAGTCACAAAGCCTTTAGACCGCATATCCAGCACTTGGGCGGCTTTGAAGAGACTGAAGAGGTCTGTGTGGACGATAGTTTGGCGGAGTGCTTCGATATTTACTTCATTTTCGACGGTGGAAAGGAGTAATTGGCGGATTAGACGGAAAGTTTCGAGGGAAAATTGCCCTGTGGCCATTTTTTTGCGGGAAAATTCGTCTCTTTCGCATAAAACTGTGCGATATTGTCGGCCTTTAGGGACAATTACAGCCGCCAAATCGCTTATTTGGACTTTGTCGTCTTTGTCCTTATCTAGCGACTTTGCGAGCAAGGAAAATTGGTCGTTGCTGAGGCTTAATTGGTAATCTCTGAGGCGAAAGTGCAGTTTGGAGACGGGAATGTAGCCTTGACCTGCAGAGTCCAGGGTGGCAAACAGGGCTGGAAGCGTGAAATCCAGGCGAAGAGCCAAAGTTTCCCTTTGCTCTTCCACTGCTTTATCGAACTCCAATACCTTTATCAGCACCTCCGCTAGCTCAGGCAGTTCCGCGCCTCTGGGGAACAGCGTCCTTCGGATGGCTGGCGGCTCTTCGAATACCCTTGACAAGTTCCGTCCTGTGGCTTTTCGCTTCAGTCTCATCGGCCTTTTCGGCTGCTTTCCAGGGGAAGCAGTTCTACTCCTCACAAGTCTCCCTTTCCCAATAGAAACCAAAGGCGATTTCGCTCTTTTGCCAGTAGAACTACTGGACACAGGGCGAGTTCTCGGCTTGGTCGGAGTCATATACTCGCCTATCCCCGTAGCCGCACTCCGATACTGAACATCCCTCGGCAGCACTCCATCCAGAAACTCCAAATAACTGACTCTGCCGTCCTTATCAGTGTCCAAAACCCGCACCAAAGCCTCTACATCTAGCTCTGGATCTGTAATTCCCAGTGAGACAAAGAACTCTAGGAAGTCTGTCGAAGTCGCATAGGTCGCATTCGCCAGGTCAATGGAGCGAAAGGAGTCCATTAGGTTGAAGTCAGGGTGCTGGGTGAGGGCGTATTGGTCCAATTCAATAGACCGCAGGGAGGATAGATAGGCTTCTAGGAGACGCTGGGAGGAGAGATGGGCGTCCAGGGTCAATTCTCGCGTGTATCTGCTGGGCCGGTTGAGTATATCTCTCCGCAAAATAGCCTCAGTTCTGGGCAGTAGCACAGCCAGGAAGTCGGGGAAAGTCACTAATCCGTCCCCGTCCGAATCCACTGCCTTTACAAACCTGCGCAAGTCTTCATCCCTCCCCCGGCTGTCCCCCATAAACCTCCCTAAGTCCACTGCAGCCACCAACTCCCTCCCCGGCGGAGTAATGGCCTGGAAGAGGGAATAAGGGTCGAATCTGGGAATTTGGGCCAAAACAATGCGTAGGACTTCAAGCCTGCGCTCGCTTTCTGCAAGGGTGAGCAGGACACGCGACAGAAGCAGCTTCGTTGATGGACTTGACATTGAATAATTTCCGTTAAAGGGCGGGGCAGTGTGTTGTAGACCTATGGGGTGATGGAAGTTGGAGCTAGATAGAGATGTAGGGAAATTACACAGAGCCTAATTCCCGCTGTCTTCAGACTCCGGGTCACTATGCGTCTCCTCCTCATCCGACATATCCGCCAAGGCAGGGTCTTCCCTCTCAACCAAGTCCACAGTGCCTCTCCTCCCCAGCTCCTCTAGGAGCACCCTTCCGTCCACAGTCTCACTGAATAGCAGTTCCCAACGGTTCTCATAGAGCGTTTCCGCCTTCTTCTTCTGCCCGCCCCCAGTCTCAGGGAACCAAGAGTCCAGTACTATTTTAAAGGCGCCTTCCAGCATACTGGGTATAACTCTCCCTAGCACTGCAGAGGACAGCTCCAAACAAGGGTTGGTATTTACCTCAATCAGCCAAGGCTTCAGGTCTGAATCCAGCATAAAGTCGTACCCAAACACCTCAAAAGACGCATTTCTGCGCTTCGGATCGAGCTTTAGAAACGTGGCTTCCATTGTGTCTTTCACCAGCTGGCGGATGGAGGGCAGGACCTGAGTCTGGAATTGCTGGGAAATAGCGGGAAACCGCAGTTCCAAGTACTTCTGAAAGTCCAAATAAGAGAGTTTATTCCCCATTTCAAAGCGGCCGTAGTCTTCTGAGTGCTTCTGCACTGCGTCGTTTGTGAGGTGGATGAATCGGTCCCAGACGCTTTCGAGGTCGAACTCCCTGCAAGAAGTGCGGATGTAGCCTTCAGGGTAGTAGTAGCCCTGTATTACGCCGTTAATGGAGGTAATTAGTGAGTAGCAGCGCAGGTCGAATTTCCGGTTTTTGTACAAAAACGGCGTTTCGATGTACTTTTGGACTATATAGGACCTGCGTTTGCCAGTGATTGGACATACGTTTTTGCGAATTTCGCTTTTGACGTGTTCGATCATGCTGGCGACTGTGATGTCTCTGCCCTGGTTCGAGTTTTCCCCGGGCTTCACGATCCACAGGTTGAAAAAGGCCGCAGAACTCCACTTCGATTGTTCCTTTTTCCTCTCTCCCTCTCGAAAAGCTGCCTCGAATTTGAGGAATTCAGGGTCGTTTTCGCCATTAATGATGTGGAAAGTGAGCGGCATTTGAGTGAGGTAATCGATTCCTTTGGCTTCGTAGTACTGCTTCATATTGAGGAAGAGTGCCTTTTTGTTGGCTAGGTTGTAGTTGCATTCCAGCTTGTTGTGAGTGCGCAGAGAAGTATAGGGAGTCGCAGGACTGAGGAGACGGAAAGAAGCACTTCCCAGGACTTTTTCATAGCCAACAGCAGAGACATTGACTGAGCGGAGCAGACCACTGCCGGGTTCTTTGTACTTCACAGGACACTTAAAGCCGGAGCTTGGAAAGTACTGGATGTTGCCTGCAGTCCATACTGACGCAGTGGGGAGGAATTGGAGGATTTCCGGCTCTTTCTTCTGGCTCCATACAAAGTCACTATCTTGTATGCTTTTTACCCTAATCCAGCCTCGTCTGGTCCTCATAACTCTGTCCACCAAAGCGCCGTTATTGCCAGGACCGACGTAGTACCTGTAGTGCTCCTCGGACTGAGGGGGAATTGACAGGACTAGGCCGTTGCTGAGGTTGAGAAGACGGGAGAACTCGCGATTCATTGCTTCTTTGGCGGCTGCAGTCCACTCTGCGTCCTTAGCAGCCTCTCTAACGTCCATCGACTTCCTTCTCACATGCACTCGAACTGCCTTCTCCGTGCTCGCCAGTCTGGTACGCGGGAGCATAGCTGTGGGCAATTTGGCATTTATGAGTCCTCGAATCCGCTTAATTTGCCTGTTCTCCGCATTCATCTGCGTCTTCCTCCTTTCCTTCCCAGTCTGCGGACACAGCCGCAAGGCTTCAATTCTCAAGTCCGGGGAGTCTCGATGCTGTTTGTGCCTATGTCTCTGCTCCGGAGAGTGAATTCTGGGATATAAGAGGTGATGAAGTGAGACTCCTTGCACGATTTTGGCCCTGAGGAAGCTGATTTGGCGCTTGCCAGGGACTTCCTGGTCGCTCGACCCGTTGAAGCTGACTGCCATTCGCTTGTAGATCTCTCTGGGGTTGGCGTACACCTGGGACCTGCCGACCCTTTGCGACGCAGACATCATGGGAAAGGATTAGCTTAGACAGGGGTGGGCGCTCTATGGAGGCGTAGGAGGCAGACTGTAGGGCGTTGAGTCTCTGTCCGCTTGTTGCTTCTCCATTGGCTGACGGGGCGTAACGGAGCCATCCGATGCAGAAAGACTGTGTCTTTGCGATCAAGCGGCTTAGGACTGAGGGAGGGTATCGGCTCAGGAGTATGTCTTGAAGCGGTATTTTTCCTGCGGACAAGGAAGTGCGTTTCTGAGCGTTTGAGATGGGAGCGGTTGGTCCGGAGCAGCTCAACTATGTTATCTGCTTGAGTGCGCCGATTCAGCAGGAGCTGGTAAGTAGCAGTGGCTGCGTTCTTGAGGTTCAGTTCCAGGCCTTCCAGCAGTGCTTTGTGGCTGAATCCAAGCGCTTGCGCTTCTGAGAAGACAGAGGAGTCGATGGCATGTCTGGCTTGGACTGTGCGTTTGGGCAGCTCAGCGACAGCTAGCCAAGGGTGCTTCCTGACTTCCGCCAAAGTGGCTCTCCCCTTCGCCTCCACTACCAGCATTCTCCTCAACAAGTCTTTAGCACTCTGACTCACACAGGCAGGCAAAGTATACCTACCTGTGCAGATCTTGCGAAACAGTCCTGCCTTATTGTCGTCTTCAAAGGGCAGTTCCCCTACGAGCATGACATACAGCACCACGCCCAGCCCCCATATGTCTACCTTCCTGCCATCATAGGTCATCCCAGTGATGACTTCGGGAGCGGTGAAGCAGGGACTGCCGCAGCGGGTCTCCAGCGCCTCCATTCGGCCCTCCGCACTCAGGCCGAAGTCTGCGATTTTGACGTCTTTGCGGGTGGTAAGGAGCAAATTGGAAGGCTTGAGGTCCCTATGCGACACGCCTAAGCCATGTAAGTACCCCACCCCAGACACCAATTGCTGAAAGAGACGGCAAGCCTCAGACTCCTGCAGTCTCTGCCGGGCAGCTACGTAGCTCAGTAGGTCGCCACCCTGCAGGTACTCCATCACCAGGTAGGTCTGGGAGTGGACTGTTACGACCTGTCTAGGCCCTACGTCATACAGCGGCACTACATTAGGGTGATTCAGCTTCCGCATTATTTCCACTTCCCTGGATATGCGAGCTTTATCATTGGGCAGACCTGTCTTTCCGTGGCTGATGATCTTGACGGCTACGGCCTCAGCGGTGAGTATGTGAGTGGCTCGTTTGACCTTTGCGAAGTTGCCAGCGCCTAAGGTTTCATGCAAGCGGTAGTGTCGGAGCGGCTCAGAGCTGCTGAAGTCCGGGGATAAATGCATTGCTGGCTTTAATGGCTGAAAGTGGGTCTGTTGAGGTGGGGAGTGTCACTAGGACAAAGTGCAGGAAAGACTGCAGAAGATAGGCTTAGAAGGGTTGGTATTAGGCGATTACTGAGACTTGGAGCGAAAACTCGCATATTTATGGCTATTTCCCTGCTTTCGATTGTGGCTGAGTACAAAGAGCGCCTTTCCTAGATGCAGTGGAAAACACAGTTACACACTCGGTTCAAGCGGTTTCCTTCTAATTCCGGAATAACAACAACCAAAGTTGCAAATATCTGCTAAAGTCTCATATACATACAGAGGGTTTTCCTTATTGGCTATTAGAGCTTTGCATGTATTTACATAGGAAATGGGACAAATTTGCCTTTAGAAAGTATACGCTATTTAGCGGAATTCGATATATTTGTATACACCTAAATTTAAAGTCCTATCAAAACCCTTGTTATATCTCCATTCCAATAAATCTACTTCTTACGTCCAGTTCGGATCCAATAAATAGAAGGACTAGTGCTGATTTAACATTAGTATACGACAATTAATGCGAATCCCGGTATTTAGTGATCACCGCACTGAGACTTTGCTGAATGACATGTCCTCCATTTGCCATTTTCTTTCCTTGTTTCAGCATCAACAGACTTTGCTCCGTTTCCTATCTAGTAAGTACCGGGTCCAGCGGGCAAACCAGTTCATAGTTGCCACAAGCAACAGTCCGGTCCTCCGCAATTTGCACAATTGGCCTGGTTCTAGTCATTTCCTCCACCATTCTTCTCAGTCCCTCGTCCATTGGCTTGGGCTCTGCGGCCTCTGCAGCTGCCTGCAGCTCCGCCACATCGCCCCCAGGCGTATTGTACGACTTCACACTTTTCATGTTTTTCCGGACCGACATCAAAAAGTCCACCTCCTCGTCCTCCTGTGTGTGCAGGTCCACCTTCGTTTCCACTGTAATCGCCTCTACCGACCCTCTGATACACTGTCTGGAAGTGCTTCTCGTCTTGAGTCGAGTGGTCAGTCTGCGTCTTTCCTGGACAGGGGGGAACTTCACCAAGGTGACTTGAGAGGGAGTTTTGAGGAAAGGCAGGGGGTGGGTTTCCTGGCCTCTGGAAGTGCGGATGAAGCGGGGTTCGTATTTCTGGCGGTTGGCGATTTGCTGAGATTTCGCCTTTGCCTGGGTGGGAAGTACCCAGTAGTCCTGGTAGGGACGGAAGTTGACTAGGTCCAAAGTGTCGTTGAGCAGGTGAGTCTTTACGATAGCGTCGATTTCGCTGTCCACTGATAGAGCCGGGGAGCTGTTGACCTCCAGGAGCCACGGCTTTCCTGTGTCGTCTACGATGATATCGAAGCCGAATAGTTCAAAGCAACACTTCGTGCTACATACAGCTTACTCCGGCACTTCCGGGGCAATCATCAGTAGCGTCAGTACTGCGATTTTCTTTATTTCCGCCCAAAGCACCTCTACATTCAGGCCCACACTCTGCAAATACCCATTAAGCTGCCTAAATGTCCACTTCGACCCCGCGCCCACCACTTCCTTCCTAACATTATGCGCAATGCTGAACTTATTAATGGAAAAGTTCGTCAAATGCGAATACTTGTTATTCAAATCCGTCAAGTCGAACACATCTGTCCCAAACCTCGCCAACCCCTCCCTATACACATACACAGTGAGCGGGTGAAAGCAGGTCACCAGCACATACACCCTCATATCCCATTTGTACTGTCCAATCAGCAGCGGATTCCTCACATATCGCTGCACTATCACTGCCTGGTCGTACTGCAAGTCACGGACATCCTTGAACAGGAAGATCTTCCTGCCTCTGCTTAGGTCTGCAGGCTTGCAGATCCACACGGCTTCCTGCCGCATGCACTCCTCCATGAACTTGCTGGATTCGCTGGGGAGGATGAAGGTTTGAGGGGCGAAGTGGTACACACTGCCGTAGATTGCACGCATTTTCCGTAAGCCTCGGGCGAGGTTGTCCTTTGTGCACACCAGTGACGTCTTTGGGAAATGGTTGATCCGTTGGTACTCCAAGCCACTGGCGTACTCAGACGGCTTGGGCCGGCCTGTCTTCCAGAGCAGGGACCAGGCTTGAGGGTCGTGCTTGCGCTCTTCGAAGGCGCACCAGCCGCGCTCTGCTAGGATGAGGGAAAGGACCTGAGGCGCTTTGTCCTGTTTGTACAGAAACTGAGTTGACATCTATATGGAAGCAGGGAAAGTGGAGAGTTTTGCTAGGGGAATAGACGGGATTCGATGGAGTTTGTGGGAAAGGAGAGGAATTGGAAGGGAATCGATGTGGATTTTAGCGAGAAAGGACAAGGTCTGGACTATGCAGCTTTAACATACACTAATAGCATACCTCGCAACCGTCCCTAAAGCCGATATAGTAGAATATATACAGTTTCAGCCGAACCGCCATTCAAACTATGTTGATACGGCAGTTTTATATGGCCTAGCGCTATCCCCTAACGGTCTGTCGCCCTTCATATAAAGCTAAAGCACTAGTGCCTCTTTCCGTCAAGGGAAACCGTCGATACGGGTCTCAGAGCCCTGGAAAAGCAAGTAGCAGGGAGATATGCAAAGTTGGCGGCTTTTCTCAGTCCTAACGTCATACTTAAATGAAGTCTTTTCCCAGCCAAACGCCCAGCCTAACAGCTCCTCGCAGTCCTAAGCAGCTCTGGACAGCTGAAGAAGACCGCCTGCTCTACGACCTCATCCAAACCTTCGGAGCAAAGAGTTGGAAGTCCATAGCGAAGCACTTCCCAAATAGAACAGACCTGCAATGTCTGCATCGCTGGCAAAAGGTCCTCAACCCTGAGCTGGTGAAAGGGCCTTGGTCTGCTGAGGAAGACGCTAAGATTGCGATGTTGGTTGGAAAGTATGGTCCGAAGCACTGGAGCCTGATTGCGAGTCACCTGCCGGGACGCATTGGCAAGCAGTGTAGGGAGCGCTGGCACAACCACCTCAACCCCGCCATCAGACGAGAGTCCTGGACTGCTCAGGAGGACATCACAATCATCCAGGCCCACAAGGAACTCGGCAATCGCTGGGCTGACATCGCCAAGCGGCTTCCTGGGCGAACTGACAACTCCATCAAAAACCACTGGAACTCGACTCTGAAACGGAAAATTAACCTCGTCAAGAAAGAGCTCGAGAAAGACACCTCCGCCAAGTCTATAGACAGCGACCCAGTGGTAGACTTCCTACGCTGTTCCCTCTTCAGCACCGAAAACGAAGCTCCAACCACCCCGCTGAAATCGCCTCCCAGCAGGCCGCCAGCCCTGACTCCAGACAAGCCCCAGCCCCTGCTCTACTACGTCTACCCTGACTACAAATTCATGCAGCCCGACTTCGAGTACCTCTCACACAGGATCACCTCGCAGAAGATCATGGACAGTCTGGAAGTGCTCGCGATGACTGAAGAGCGCAACGCTTAGCGTTGGTAGGTAAGGTCTTTGGTCTACTGGGTAGCTGAGGGGCTTGTTTTAGGCTAATTGCGGGCTTTAGTCTTCTTGGTTGTGCAGCTTGGAGTTGAGCTCGACTATTGAGTCTTCGAACAGGTCTGAGCTTTCGTTGTGCTGTTCCAAGGCGCACTCTAAATCCTTCATTTTCTGCTTAAATTTGCGGTCCGACCCCGACAAAATTTTGTCGAATTTCGTAATTAGGTCCATTTTCGCAGCCGATTTGAAGTCGATTCCCTTCGGCTTCAAGGAAACTTCATGCATTTCCAGCGGTTCACTATCAGAAGTCGACAAAAACTTGCGATAGCAGAAATAAACAGGCGCAAAACCAGCTAAAAGCGACCCAGAAACTATCCAAAAGCCTACAACCATGCTGTTTTCCAGCGGTTTCTTGATAGTTTGTGCACAAATTTGGTCCGGAGTGTGGATCATATGGAGGTTTTGCAGCTTTGTGTGGTGAAACTGCTTGTAAAGTCTCAAATTGGCGGCAGAAATGTTCCGCACAGTCTCCAAATCGGCGTTAATTGGGAAGGCGAAGGCGTAAAACCAGGGAACGAAGAGGCCTCCAGAGGTGGAAAGGCTGCAGTCCCCTGTAGAGACAGTGATAGCAATCGGAAGTTCCAAGGCCAAGGCGTCCACTTCACCTGCCTTCAGGTCACTAATCATGTGAGAAAGTGCAGTTTCCGAGTCTTCATAGGTGGACACACTGCAATCAAACTGGTTCAATATGGCTTCATATTGCCTTAAAGCGCCTACCTTGCGGCCCACTATGTCGCTGTAGTCTTTTATGTTCGTTTCCGCTTTGGAAGTCGCAAGTAGGGCCGTTAGCTCCGATATATAGTCCGCAAACAGGACTAAACTGATGAAAAAGTACCCTACGATCACTAGACGGCCTGGCACAGTGACCACTTTCCTATCAATTGCTGAGAAAAAGGCGGAAATGGTGATCCAGAGAGAGGTCAAAATGCCGTTTCTATACTCCATAGCGATGCAGGGGTTATCCTGCCGCTCATGTATCCATAGTGCGTGGGCAGTGCATAGGCCTGTGGCGAAAATAGCAATCCACAGAGACACTGCGAAGGGCTCAAATAGCAGCCAGAACTGCTCCGTCTCTGACACTAGCGTGACTAGCTGCAGTCCGCTCTGGAAAGTGGGGGAGGAGAAGTGGAAGTGCTGGACGTTTTCGGAGGTGATGGTGAGGCCGGAGGCTGCTAGGTCTCCCGCCCCTGCAGCAAGACTGGGCAGTAGGTCTGCTCTTTCTATGCAGGTGAATTCGAAGGGAGGAGAGTCCAAGTCGTCCTGAATTGCGTGAAGGAGGTCGATGTCGAAGCCTGAGAAGGTGGTGAGGCCGGGCGTGCAGCGGGACATCGGAGGCCAGTTGGAGGTGAGGACTCGTAGAGAGCCCACCAAGCTGCACAGCAGAAGTACTAAAGCGGGCATCATTTACTCACATAGAGAAGCCTGTATATGCAGGCTTTGCAGTACTAGCGAGTTCTAGTATTCCTACAAACTACTAAAATGTATATATCGTTCAGTCATTGCAGCTATCTCCCTTTCCTTACATATAGCCAGTCTGTCCATATTTCCCCTCCACATACATACTCAGACTGGTAAACTTACTTACCGTTGCCAAGCACTATTCCCTGTGTGGGCTGTGCATGTCATTGGGTCGGGACTTCAGTCAAGACTAGTGAATAAGCCTTAAAACCCTCGAAATAGCTTTATTTCCCTTTCATCGGATTAGCTTTTCAGAGTTTGTATCGCGTTAATGGCTTGTTGGAGGCAGTTTTTGCTGAAAAGCGATAATTTCCCACAGTCACATCGACTAAGCCTCCCTCACTTACCGTCATAGAGATGATCAGGAGGCGAGTGAAGGCACTTTCTTAACCAACCGTGAAGAGAGTGAATATAGCGGTTTGAAGCACTGCTGATTCAAAATTTCCGTCCTCGGCTCTAAACCTAGTTTCCTAATTGCTGTTAGACAGCAGATTATAACCTCTGCCTCTGTGCTTGCAGCTCTGCTTTGATTTCCTTAATTGCTTCAATGATAGCCTCCTCCCTCAACTGCTTGCATTCTCTTACACAGCGGAAATAACCGCAAAGGAGGCGACAGAGATCTTGCCCCGACTTGGGCAACTTCCAATTCAGTGAGCTGAGAACACAGTGCATCCACTATTGCGCTTTTGAAGTCTGCATTCTCACCTCTTTTCGGCTCAATTCGAAGAGTTGAACGCTGGTGGCCATTTATCAAGATAACAAAGCAAGTTCTTCCCCACCTGCCAAGTCATAAGCCCAAGCTACTCTACCTTATGATGGCTGAAAGCTGCCTTATCACCAAGAGCTGATTCAATGCGACTGGAAATTGCTCCACCACTTCAGCCACTCGCTGTGTCGAGTCAGATACAGATCCTTGATGTCCATTTAAGTATGAGAATTGCTACGCATACCAGAGACTGTCACTCCAACTTTCTTTCGAGAATTGCATCGATGCTGAGCTCTGTTTGTCTCTGTATCTCGGCTTCGTGAGTTACTTCGAAGTCGGCTAGGTAGGAAAGCCATAGAGGATCCTCAGTCCTGTGGTGCAACCATCACACAGCAATTCCAGTCCTCCGCTGGCAACTGTTTGGAGGGATTACTTTGGCTTGCGCTGTGGCTTTTTAAAGACTCGTAGGGAATGGCTCCATTAATGATTGAAGCCATAGAAAGCACTTCACCTAGAGAACCAACTCATTCTTGACAGGTCGTGGACGCTTCTCTCGGATGCCACGCTGTCGTTTCCCTCGCTTCTTCACAGCCCCTCTCAGTATGGCCAGGTTTCTAATCCCTACACGGCCGTATTTCCAGCACCTCCAAGTCGGGAGTCTCTGAGTGTTTTCTCCGACAGTCCAGTTTCAGTCTCTTCAGCCCTGACTTCCTCATGTTGTCTGCGTCCACACCTCTTGACTCATGTTTCTGCACGTAGACTTTCCCTGTCGAATAAGCTTCTGAGCAGTGCCGGAGTCCTAGGAGACAGGCAATTTCGCTGCAGTACGAGCCTAGTAAGGCTGAGTCAGCAACATAGGTGTGTAGTCCAGACCGATGTCAGTCCTATTCCCCATTACCAGTCCTTCCAGCCTTCAACGGACTTGCAGAGGTTCCAGTTCTCACCAGCTGCTGAGGAGCTCGGAAACTCTCAGCTCATCGACCCGCAGAGTAGGTTCATTTTTCAGTATCGCAGAAACCAGCTTCCAATGGCGGCTATGAATCGCGACTGGCCTCAATGAGGACGAGGTAGTTCGAGTCAAGGAATAAAGAACACCAAGACAAAGAAGGAGTGGGCGCAGTTATCATCTCGAGTATGTAATCGCTGGGATGCCAATTCTTAGAGTGTGATTTGGACCTGAGCGAAGTAGCAGAGTTTCTGGAAGCGGTTGACATTGCATACAAAACGAACTAGGGCTGGAACCTTGCCCCAAATTTGCAAAAGGTTATATAATGGTAGCTCGAAATATCTTTATTTCTCTGCATCGGATTAGTTTTTCAGCTTTTTTATCGCGTTAATGGCTTGTTGAAGGCAGTTTTTGCTGAAAAGCGCTAATTTCCCTAGTAGGTGCATAGACTAAGCCTGTGCCTCACATCTACCATTATAGAGATGACCAGGAGGGCGAGTGAAGGCACTTTCTTGACCGACCGTGAAGAGAGTGAAATGCGCTCTCGAAGGGCCGATTTCGTGCGCGAGACTCTCAAGCCAGTCACTGAAATCTTTGAACTTCTCCAAAACGACACGAAATCCCTCGACAATCAGTTGAAAAGGGAAATAGTGGACGGATTTCTGCACATAAAAGCCGCAATGGAGCTGAAATTCAGTACTGCAGAGGAAAAAAGACGACAAGAAGAGCGGCGATTAGAGGAAATTGAGAGGGAATTTGAGAATAGTGACCTGGTAATTGGCCTAAAAACGGAAATTCGCCTATATGCGGAAAGAGCTGTTGTGATGCAGAGACAGGAAGGGAGGCTGCAGGGCCAAATGCAAGAGTTTCAGAGTCGACAGGGACTTTTATCTGGGGATTTGGTGGCAAGAAAGGGAGTTTTGAGGGGAATTCACAGGGAAAGCATGCAACTGCATAGAGAATTGGAAGGAATTCGTCCAGTTCCAAGGCTGAAAGTACCCAAATTACCACTTTTCCAGCTATTCAAGGAGGTCCCATTCGAGGTGTTTTCAGGACTGAGCAGTCTCGATGTCGGCCATCTATCCCTAAAGCAACTAAAGACCTATATCGAGTACAAAGCCCAGGTGCAACAACTGAAAGTCCGCCTTGCCCGTCTCTCCGCCCAGGTAAAGCGACACCAACTCCTCCGCTTTTCCCAGCAAACTCAGCTATCTCCCTGCGACCTTTTCCTGTTGTTTCTCAGTGCCTTTGGCAGTTCCCAGCCGGACATGCCTAGAAGCCTTTCCACTACTCGCCTAGGGCAGTTATCTCCACCTATTGAATTTCAGACCCTTGCGGCTAGTAGACTCTTTTGCATAGGGAAAGAGAGGGAAAGATCTATCCGCAGGCAGAGAAAAGCAGTATTCGTGTCTCGGAAGGCACTGGGGGAGATGGGTGCTGAGCAGGTAATTGCAGTGCTGGTAGGACGGCCGCGAGTGGTGGAGAGACTGGGGTACTTCCTAGGCCACTGCAATGTGTTTGGAGGGCAGGAGAGTGGGCTGTGCGAGACTAAGAGATCTTGCTAATACGTAAATATCCATAGCAGGTTGGATAAGGGAGATTTCCCTTAGAAATGTCAGTTACTGGACTGCTAATTAGCCTTTCGAGGGCTAAAATGTGTATATCAGAAGTGTAACTTCCTGCTTACTTGGGGAAATTGTTGTAGACCTGTCACAGTTCTAATTTAATTGAAACTATGTCGATTCTCTCTATCAGCTCCCGCTGATCCACAGTATGGATATCTCAGAAGAAGGGTCGATAATTCTATGTATTTACTGCATCCTGACCGATATCAAGAGCTCAAACTGGCTTATAAAAGGTCCAGTTGTCTGCTTTAAATTCAATCTGGAAAGTTCGGTTAGTGGAAAACCCAGGGGAACTGGACATGGGCGGTAAGCGGAGACCTTGATGGACTGAAGAACAGCCAGAAATAGGGGATGTGGATATGATCATACATAACAACTTCCAGCCATTCGGTCTCGAAAGCGTTCTTCCGCTTTCTCCACTGAGAGATTTAGTTCGTCTATAGGAACGGCTCCATTTATTAGAGCACTTGAAATGCTTCATCCAGGTAACCTCATACTTTTTGGTAGCAGTCATCGGCACTACTATCTAAAACGCTCCATAGCTCCTGTCCCTACCTGCAGTTCCTCTAATGTGAAGCCAGTAAGCTGTCTTTCCTTACTGTTCCTTGTGGTTTCGAGAAGTAAGCCAATGCGGAAGTCGATCTTAGTGCCAAGCTGATTACGACGCTGCATAGCGCGCTATCATGGACAGAGATATTGACCACCTTCGCCTTTAGCCTCTGTCTGCATCAGGCTGAAGGTATCTCACAGCTCCATATCATTACAAATAACCTTCTCTGATATGGAACATACAACTTTATACTAGATGAAGAGTCCAAGCTACCCAGTTCAGAAGTCGTTGTAGGCTAAATGGTGCAGATGTCCTCGGAATTCACCGAAAGGATAGATATTGGATTTGGCTAATCTTTGCTTTCTCATCCGCAGCTTTGGCAGCGACTTTCTTTATTGCTGTTTCCTTTAACAGCACTATCTCATAAACATAGGATCCTTACTTTCTCGTAGTATATATACTCTTATATCCAGATCTTAGGTGTAGTCGACCTAGAGAAAGCTAAACCCCAGAAGTCCCATTTTTGGCTTCAATAGGCACAGCGGCGCAATTATAATGGCCAACGCGCAAGGCGGGCATAGAGGTCAAGAGAAAGAACGAAAGCCCCTCAGAAGAGATGATCGCCAGAGCGAGAGTCCAAGCGATGCAGCTAGGAGGATAAATCCGCCTGTCGCAGGCTTCTCCTGCTAAACGCTATATCTTCTACTGCGAACCTATGTAATTACCCTAGCAGCCCATGCACACGGAAAATAACATTCACAAACCAAAACTTGAGCAAGAGCCACCACCGCTGCCACGTGCCACTGCCCCTCGTGCAGTAGTCCGCCACCACTCTCACAGTGTTGAGCGGACTGTCCAGCTTGGCATCAATGGCCCGCAGCCACTCAAACGTCTTGAACAGCAGCACGACTTCGTTGTGAAGGCGGCCGAGGATTTGGTTTATTTCCTTCTGCCAGTGCCGGGCGTGGTTTCGGATTATCGTGCGGTCCTCGGCGTTGGAGCGGGGATTGCGGAGTCGCTGGAAATCCCCTGTGTCGCTCATGATATCGTCCCAAGTGCGGCCTACCATCATTCCAGCTAGTAGTGGGTAGAGAGAAGTGACCCCCAGTGCAGCGGCGTTATGCTTCATCCCCTCTTCATCTCGAGTCAGTAGTGACCGCCACATGTCTGTGTAGCTGCGCTTCATGCCTTCTGGAAGCTGCCGATACAGTCCATGGTCCAGAAGGACGATTTGCGGTCTGATTCCCAGCCATGTAGGTATTGGACGGACGAGGATGTTCCCAGGGTGAGGGTCGCAGTGCACAAATCCATGGATGAAGACCATTTCGCTGAGTGCTCTGGCCAGGATTTCCGCCACTTCCGCCAAATGGATGCCCTGCTTCTTTAGAGCTTCCGTCTCAGCTATCGACAGTCCTTCCTCGAAACTCATAGTCAGGACCCGCTCACTACTCAGGCCCCAGTACACAGAAGGCACTGCGATGTGCGAATTTCCCCTAAACATGCGTTTGCACTGCTCAGCATTCTCAGCCTCCTGGTTGAAGTTGAGTTCCATCACCATGCTTCGCTTCAAGTCGTCAATCAGCCACAAGTAGTCGAAATCCGGGAAAAGCGCTTTCCCTGTCTTCGCTAAGAACTCCAAGACACGGAGGTCTCCAGGGTACTGCTCCCTGATCCAGCGATGCTGCACCTTCACTGCCACTATTTCCCCGGTCTGCAACTTCGCCTTGTGCACCTGCGCTAGTGACGCCGACGCTATTGGCGTCTTGTCGATTTCCGCGAAAAGCTCTGCGACTGGCTTCTTCAAGTCGTCTTCAATTGTCTGCGCTACGTCAGTCCAAGGACTCATTCGAGCGTCTTGCAGTGTTGGCTTCATTGCCTCGCAGTACTCATCCGGCACCAGCAAGTCCAGTTGGCCGAGGATTTGCCCGAATTTCACATAGCAGCCGCCGTTCTTTTGCAGGACTGCGAGTAGCTTCTTGGCGTGCTTCTGGTGTTTTTCGGAGTCGATGCCGAGGGAGTAGTCAGCAGCCATCGCGATAGCGCGGGCTGTAATGCGGGAAAAGCGGACGTAGGCAGAGGCCCGCTGTTGCCAGTCTTCACGCATTTTGGGGAAAGCCGTGTATACGTAGGCAGCCAGGAAGGCTCCACCGTATAGTGAGATTTGCCCGAGCCGGGTAGTTGATTTCGAGAAGCGCCTCCACATACCCTATCCAGCCAAGGATGTATTACAACGGGGATTGCGACAGTGCATAGTACTAATTGCACAGCTAAATAGAGCAATTGCAGCCTTACATCAACTACACTTAGCCTACTTCCTGCTAATTCCTTGTCCCTTCACTAAAGTCGGAGTCTTCCTCCCTCTTCACTTTGTACTTTTTCCGCAGTAGATCCGCCTTCGACCCTTTCGTCTTCCTCTTAATGCCCGCCGAACCTTTTCCCGCCACCTTCCCCTCTTCCTCGTCCTCCGCCTTCACCTGCAGTCGACTGGTGACGGAAGACAGTGTAAACACTCTCTCCGAGTCCTTAAAGGCCTTCGCCCCCGGCTTCCTCACAGGGACGGAGCAGTGCTGGGTGCCCTTTTGCGACATCAACTGTTCGTACCCTTTCACCACGTTGCCGAAGGTTTGGGAGTTGGCGAGGTAGGAAGTCTCCAATTCGTAGATGTGTGCTTCCATTTCCGCCAGTTCTTGGTCGATTTTCCGCTTTTGATCCTCAAGATCGCGGACAACGCTCGAATTGCTCATATTGGAAAGGACGAGTGGTCCACGAGTGGACTTCTCGAGTGATTTATTCGTCTAGAGAGTACCCTAGGACTGACCCGGACTTGAGACTGATCTGCTGCACGCATTTCTTTTCGGGTAGACAAGTGCAGTCGAGTAGAGGGAAATAGGCGTCTTTGCCGTATACTACGGGGCGGGTGTTCGCCCAAGCGCACAGCTTCTTATGGTTGCTAGTCAATTCCCCATCTCTTCCCCACCTTACCGTATTATGCGTCGTCAACAGCACAAACTCCTCCTCAGCACGGAATAAGCATGCGCCTGTGATTTCCGGCAATGTGATATTCAGCGGGGCAAAGGTCTCTGAGAGAGGGTCGAAGACCTCCCCATCTGCCTGATTTCCGCCTACTATGTATATGTGGTCCTGGAACTCGCAGGGGTTAAAGGCAGACCGAGTGGATATAAGGTCAGGAAGAGCGGTCCAATAAGGCGGAGTTAGAGTCAGTTTCTCACATGATTTTAACGCTTTTCCAGCCATTCCCCCAAATGCGTAAACAGCTGTATAGTAATATACAAGTCCGTGGAGACTACGAGCCACTTCCATATCAGGGAGCCGGACTGTCAGTTGAGTACTTGGATTCACCTCATAGCAGTCCGCTAGTGCAGCCTTTTGCCAGGTTCCGCCACATACAATCAAGTTGCCAACTGGTAAGGAGACATAACTGGACTTGGAGTCCGCTCTGATAGTCGGATTCAGGGGTAAAGTGGAATATGAATGAGACCGGCAGTCAAATGAGGTGATTTTCCCAGAGTGCACCAATAGGAGGGAAAATGTAAGGTTGGAAATAGAGCGATCTCTGAGTAAGAAGGAAGTCAAGTCCTCAGGGGAATCATAGGAATTCGAATGCCGATGAAAGGGATTTACAGAGCGATTAGGGTGTCTGCGCAGTACTTCAGAGAGACACTCCCCATTCCCGACTGGTATGAACTGCGTGACATTTGGTGAAGGCACCAATTCACCAACTAGTCTATCAATCGTTTCAAACGGCATGCTTTTCTTCCTCTGCGCTACAAGGACTTTGAAGAAAAGGTGCAAAGTCTCATGAGTGCTCATAACCGTCTTTTCCAAGTTTCTCACACTTTCCTCAGAAAAGTGGGATTTCTTCATTTCCAGCACTTGAGACAGGGAAATTGACTGCCGTGCTTGCGGCTCTTTGAGTGACTGGCGATAGGAAATGGGTGGAGCTGCAGAAGACTGGGATGGGCGCTGGGGGCTGCTTTCCAGGACTTGCAGGTCAGCTAGGAGATGCTTTTCCTTGCTTTCTCGACTGCTGCTTGAACTCGCGCGCTTGAGTTGAGCTAGTAGGAAGACGGAGTCGAGACTAGACTCGAGGGCTTCCAGAATTGTCTTTTTATATGCTAAAGCGGAAGGAGAGCCTTTGAAGTACTCTGCTCGTTCCTCAATAAACAGCAGCTCTCCCACTGCCAGCCAGGCGGCTTTTCCACTTGCTTTAGCGTTAATACTGTGGAGAGAAGCGGAAAGTCTAGACATCGCCTCTGTCGAAAGGTGAGCAGACTGGATAAATTCGCTGTATTTTCCCTCTGATATAGCCTGCATAAGGACCAAAAGTTGGCTTTTTAGCTCATTCCACAAAGGTTCCGAAGCAGACCTGACTTCCCCCATAGTCTTTTCACCCGCCAGTTCATTAATATCCACCGACAAGAGAGTTTTCATAGAGTCTAGCAAAGAAATGCAAGTTTGAGGCTTTGGCTGAGCTGGAATATGCGCTAGGGCTGGGATTTGCTTTGATTCCGGTCCTTCAAGTGCGCTTTCCCAGGTAACATCAAATAGTCCCTCTAAGGATTCAATGTCTTCTGAAGGCGTGGAATTGAAGGAAAACAGCTTTAGCCTGGGAGTGTTTTCTGCAGAAGTGAGGAAAGTTTGGATTTTATGTGCAATTAGGGAAGAAATAGGCGGATTTCCCTGCACTACATTGGCTTGAAACTCTTCTATAGTCTTTGCGACTCCGCTGACTAGCAGTTGCTTGGTCCTGGCCAGCTTTTCCAGCTTCCCCCGCTTCGCCTCATCCAGTTTCCTCATAAGTTCCGAGTACTTCTTCTCAATGGCTTCCCCGCAAAGGCCCATTTCCCTCAGATTTCCCCTCACCGCGTCTTCCACTTCCCCCAGTTTCTCCAACTTGTCCCTCACTCCTTCCCACATACCTGAGTCCTTTACCTGTGAGTATAGAGAAAGCGGCAAAAAGCAGTGGTCAACATACATCTCCTGCGCCATGTGTTCCGGCCGGCAGTCAACACACATCAAAGGCAGCGGAAAAGCGCAGGAACAGGTACTGGCCGCTATAGCTGTTTTGCAGATCTGGCAGATGTAGCCAGTCTGCATGCGAAGGAAAGTCTCCTGGGTAGATGGGAACTTGTGGAGTTTGCGGAGAGTATGCGCGCCTGGAGTGTCAGTGTGGGAGTCGAGACAGGGGAGACAGAGAGGCAAGGGGCCAGCGCTACACTGGCAGGTATAGGCAGCTGGGCTGTGGCAAAGGGCACACTCTTCCATTGCTAGCTGGTCCTTTATTTGTCGGGAAAGTCCTGCAAGCCAATAAATGAGATCAGAGCTTTTGAGCATTGCTGGAGGAAATCCATTTCAATAAATGCGTATTTTGGTGTTGTTTCCTCCCAAAAGTCTGCTTTTTCGAATGATTCCTCCCTCGCAAACTAGATTTAGCACTTTGCGCTGCTTCCCACTTCCGATGTTTTCAACCTACCTGAGCTTCCTCACGCCTTCTAGTGCTAATTATGGATGAAGCGGAGGCCAAAGACTCGGCCTTTCTGGACAGCTCGATCGAAATCAGCTTCTGTGGCGGTATTCCAGACGTTCCAATGCAAGTAGAGCTGTCAGATATCGAGAGGTCTATGCAGGAGGAAAAGTGCGGGGAGCTGAGTCCTGCCCAAGCAGACTTCCGAGACGCTACAATGAAGGACCTGGAAAGCGTCCTCAGAGAGTGCTTGCGAGAAGACCCGGCCCCTCTCCAGTCCTTCGAAGACTTCAAAGTCAGAGGGGAAAAGCCCGCACCCAAAGAAGCCAGTCCCGAAACCTGCATAATAACACGCAAAGTGGCTGGCAGCTCCAAGCCCAGCTTTAAGTCCACGCAGCCCTCCACCGAACTCGAGCACCGCCGCAGAGCCCAGGACATAGAGACCGGCGAGCCCTTCGTTCCCACTTGGAACTGTGGCGTGTGCATCACAGAGAACCAAGGAAAGGACTCCTGGGGCTGTATGGTATTCTAAAGGACTAAGTTAGGTGCGGATGTTGTCGATGACAGCGCGAGTGAATTCTGTAGTGGAGTTCTGGCCGCCGAGGTCTGGAGTGCGGGTTTTGCCCTGCTCGATGGTCTTCATGACGCCTGCCTCCACCATATCTGCGAAGCTGGGAAGGTTGAGGTGCCGCAGCATGAGCGCAGACGAAAGCAGCAAAGCAGTGGGGTTTGCCACATTTTTCCCCGTCAAATCCTTGGCTTTGTGTCTAGTGCCTGGCTCAAAGATAGCGAAATCAGTGCCAATGTTCGCCCCAGGCGCCAGTCCCGACCCTCCCACTAGCGACACCGCCACATTCGCGACAATACTGCCATACAAATTGGGCATAACCAGCACATCGAACTGCCAAGGGTTGGTGATCATCTGCATACAGCAGTTGTCAATGATCATTTCCGAGTACTTGATAGTGGGGTAGCGAGTCGCCACCTCCCTGCAATTCTGCAGGAACAGTCCGTCGCACATCTTCATGATGTTGGCTTTGTGCACTGCAGTCACTTTCTTGCGGTTGTTTAAATAGGCGAATTCGAAGGCGTACTCTGCAATTCTGCGGGCGCCTGTGTGGGTGGTGACTTTGATGCTTTCCACCACTCCAGGGAGCACTTCGTGTTCCAAGCCACTGTACTCGCCTTCCAAGTTCTCGCGGATGATGGTCATGTCGATGTTTTCGTGTCGAGTTTTGACTCCTGGGAAGCTGAAGACTTGCACTACGTCTGCATACACCTGCAGCTTCTGACGAAGTAGAAGATTGGGAGACAAAGGGCCTTCTCCAATCATACTGTAGACCACCCCTTTGAGCGCTGCTGGGTGCTGCTTGATTCTGGCAATAACCGCCTCAGAGTGCAGGTCTTTGTGAGGAATTGGGTCGAATACGATAGGCGCCTGAATTACCTTGAAGACTTCCTCCACTGAAGCACAGATTTCGGGACCAATGCCGTCTCCTGGGATTAGCGCTACTGTCCTTTGCACCCCTTCCCCTGGTCTTTGCAAATAGGCGGTGCCTGCGCCATAGGCCCGAGCTAGTGCTCTGCGCAGCATTATACAGCCATTCTACCTATTTCCTGCATCTGCAGAGATTCCACTTAGACAGTCTGAGTCCAAAGGCAGGTATTCAGTAGGATAGACACACTTGCGCAGTTATCTCACCTACTGGCCAGTGCATTGGTGTATTCAGTCTAATTCGATAGAGAGTGCAACTAGTATTGCTTGGGCTATACGCAAGGTGGTAGAGGTCTTTAGGCAGCTAAGGCTCTAGTTTGCCTGTAACGACCTGAGCAAGTTCCTCCCTGTCTGTGAAAGTTCCCAGCAATCTGTTTCTATCAGACTAATAGGGCTTTCAGATGAACTCGGACCTTATCTTTCCTTGGTCTCTGCTACTTTAAGGCCCCTTATTAGTCCCAACTTCTTTCCTATCGGACTTTTCGTAGCCTTCCAAGCTCTCCTTGCTACGTATTTTCCTGCCTATGCTATTTCAGCCTTTCTACCTCCAAAGAGTACTGCAAACATCCCCTTTCCTACTTTCCACCATCTCAGCACTGTCAAATATAGACCACTAAAAGCCATCCTATATAGTAATGGATTCCTTCCAGTGCGGAATCTGCTGCAAAGCCTTCAAAGACAACTCCAAGCTACGCAGACATCAACTCGTGCACACAGGCGAGCGCCCTTTCAAGTGTCCTTACTGTGACAAGTTCTTTTCCATCGACTTCAACCTCAAGACTCATATTCGGATACACACAGGGGAGAAGCCGTACCAGTGCAGTTTCCCGAGCTGCAGGAAAAGCTTCAATCAGAGTGGGAATTTGAAGTCGCATCAGTTGAATCGACATGGGGTTAGGAAGGACTCGAAACTGTCTATTTTGCCTATGTTGCCGGTGGAGAAGGAGAATGAACATACGCTGATTTCAGGCAACTTGTGGGGACTGGAGTCCTTGCAAGCCTAGTGTCTGCTCTAGGTAAATGGGTGTGTATTCCGATTTCCTTAACTGGTGCTATCGAGCTGGACTGTTGAATTTAAGGGAATTACCGAAATAGTTGTCTGAACACTCTGCCTTTCTATGAATTCTAAAGGAACTGGCGCCGTACCGGCACTGAGATTTCTCATTAAGTAATAAGCAGTTAGATAAATTAGCGATTTGTAGTTCTATTAGGCTTTCCTGACTACTGAGACGAAAGGACTTTGCAGCTCAGTCCTCTGTCCTGTAGTTGACGAGAAACGCTCACCTTTAGGCAATTCGCCCATCTTTTCAGTCTTTCCCAAGCCATTGATGTCGCTAAATTAGACCTATTCTGCCTAGGGATATATACATGATTGTCCAATAAGACTCAATAACGACTCCACTAAAGGTTGCGCAGTCTGAGAAACCCATTCTATGTCTAGAGTTGAAGTCTAGCGAAACACCTTGGGCAGAAGCTCGTGGAAGCCCGCAATGCCCAGACGCACCGGAGCCTTGATAGGAGGCATACTTACCAGCGGCAGTTCCTGGCAGGGCCGCGAAGCCTCTGAACCCACTGCCTGTCTCTCAGGGACTGGCTTAGCCTGCAGTTTCGCCTTTTCTAAGCATAACACCACATATTCGTGCAGTCCTCGAGCAGTGCTCGGCTGCAAGCGACTCAAATACGCCATCAAGTCTTTCCCTTCCAGCGTAGTCTGCGTCACTTCCTCTATGCCTTTCAGGTACTTCGCGTCCAGTCGCCTGATTTTCTCTGCCAAGTTCCGCTTTTCCTCGGCTGTGAGCGGCTGCACGCTTGGGAGTAGTTTGGGCTGTTTGCGAAGGGTGAGAATAATGCTTTCGTGTCCAGTCATCAGGGCTTCGAAGTAGGCTTTGAGAGTGAGGGAAGGGGACTGAGCAAACATCCGTCTCAAGTCCTTTGCGAATTCCTGCGCATCGACGTACTCTTCTTGCAGCAGACGGGTCTCTATGGAGGGCAGATTGAGGCCTGGACAGGTGAGGAAAGCTGCACTCTCAGGGTGCTTCTTTAGCTTGGATAGGATCAGATAGAGACGTCTGAATCCTTCCCCAGCGGGCAATTTGACCACTTCAGTAATCTCACCTTGCGTCAAGCACTGTTGCGGAGGGGCGGAAAGCTGCAGGCCTAATTTCAGCCTTTCCAACTCATTCTTGCGATGGCAACTCTCCGAGCAGTCCGGAGTCTCCACCAGGAAGCCGGGCGGCAGCAAAGCATTGAGAGCGGCCAAAGCACTACTTGGCAGCTCCATAATTAGATAGAAAGCTCCTTTCTAGGATGTGTTATTGCTGCGTATGTGCACTCTGCGGCAGATTAGTCGTCCTCAGAAAGGGCTGAAGGGGACTGATGAAGTGGCATGTATATTAAAATAGCCGGGAAAAGAGGGCGGAGTGGGAAATGTGTGAAAGGCTGGAAATTAAGCAGACAATGGTAGTAACGATTCAAGCCAACTTAAGAGAAATGCAACTATGTCCTCTGCAATGTCCACACAACTAGTTTATGCTATGTGTTCTTAGGACTTCGAAGCAGAGCGCATGGCTTCTTCATCCACCTCTCGTATCGACACCTCCAACACGCTGCTAATAGGACGATGTCGAGACCCGCCCGCCTCACTCCTGGTGTAACTAAGCGCTCTGGCCTGAGTCCCTGCATACAGCACTCTTTGTCTCCAAGCAGGCGCATCTCCCTCGTATTGGTCACTCATAGATGCGTATTTGGAGGTGGGGAGGAAGGAACAAGGGGGTTCTGTGTACTTGCTGAGTACTGGGTGAGTGTGTTTCTGGGCTAGGACGAGTTGGTCATTGGCGCGGAGGGGGTCGAGAGTTCTGGTTTCGATGGCTTGAAGGACTTCATTGCGACTCATTGCTATGCGGAAATTCAGGTTTCCCAGTAAAATCTTAACATCGTGCAGGTCAATTTGGAGCTTTGGTCTGGGCGAAAGCTGCTGGAAGGCCGAGCGCTCTATAGCCACTAACTGACTCAGCCGCTCAGAGATTTGGTCTTGAGAGGACTGCAAAGACACATTCCAGCAGCATACAGAGGTATGGCAGATACACAGTCGGACCACAGCTGCTCCTTTGCCCTCTTCATTCAGCCTCACTGAGTCACTTTCCACTGCAGAAACCGTCCCTGCGCCTTCCTCCAGCACAAACACTCCCAAATAGGTTCCACTCACTTCCTCAGTCTTTACCACTACATACGCCGCTAATTGATTCAACTGCAGTAGGAGCGTTTCCGTCCACCCTGCGACCAAATCCGGACTGCAAGAGTTCCCTTGCAGTCCGCTTTTCCTGGAAACCAGGTCTTGCAGTCCGATAAAGAACATAAAAGGAGGCTCGGAGGCGTCGTCGTCGAGCAGCCAGGTACACAGCTGGGCCTCAGAGACCTGCTGGGGCTGCAGTCCGTCCACATTCCAGCAGGCCACTTTCACGCTGAGTTCGAAGTAGCGGGTGTACTCGGCTTGACGGATGCGGGTGACTCGGTCGAGTAGCTCAGTTAGACTGCGTCCCTTCGCCAAATGATGCCTCCCCAGCATCAAGTCAATAACCTCCTGCTTCATCCCATCCTCCACATTCGCTTCATAGAACCTCCTTAGTGAGTTCAAGCCCTGCTCCACCAGTCCCTTAAACCCGCGCTTCCCATGTCTAGTGACCGAGGAAATAGTGGAGCGGGCGCCTGTGTACTGCCTGCTCAGCATGTCCCCAGTATCCGCCCACAGGTCTTTGAAGGAGCGGAGCAGTTCTCCGGGTGTGGAGTCGTCGTAGCCAAAGCGGATGGAAACACCCACTGTTTCCATCTGCTGGGAAAGGGCCCGCCAGGCTATTCTGCCCATCACTACGTTGGTGCGGTCTAAACTGTCCAGACAGTTTATGCGAGTAACTCCGCGCTGCTTGGTTACCACTTCTTCATTCTGCAGGGAGAAGTAGCTGTAATAGTCCAGCGACGGACTGAGCTTCGGGATAATTTCCGCTAAGACATGGTACTGGTCTCCTTTGCAGGCCTTGTTGAAGTTGAAGTAGAGGTAACCCACGTGGCCCTCCATTTCAGACCTGTGCATGGTGAGCAGGTGCTCCATGCTCTCTGTGAGCATTCGCTCGTGTGGCTTGTCTACGTCTAACAGGTTGATGAGGGTGATGTGGCCGTAGATTCGGACGGAGGTTTGGATGTGCTTGCGGAAGGCTTCGTTGGTCATTTCCTTGGATTTGGAGAGGGAAACTTGGGCTGCAAGGCCGCTTTGAGTCCAGAAAATCGGGGCCGAGCCTCGAGTTTGCACATATGAAAACAGCGTGTCGCGGATATGCACGATTTGCTCAGTTTCCACGAAGTTGCCCACATTGCCTTCGTCATCCACCCCTCTGGCGTTATACCGCGTGCCAGCTCTCTGGCAAGATCGCCTGCTTATCAGGACCAGAGTTGCAGGAGCGTCCAACTGCAGCACTAGGGAAGATGTCACGAAGCCTTGCACGATGGGTAGGCAGAAGCGGGGCTCAATGTTTTGTGCGAGCAAATCGGTGTACATTGCATGGTTCCAGTAGAACCTCAAATCTGCCGTTTCGTGTAAAGTCCTGCTGCTTCGACTGCTTTTATTGCTTTCCAGGGAGTGGGTTAGGTCGTAGTGGTAGGAAAAATAGAAGCCGGAAGTCAGCAATTTGGCGAGACTTGTCAAATATCTCCCCACTTCGTCAGGCAAGGATGAGGTACCGAAGGGTAATGTCTGCACTTCATCTACTGACATTATTTCCATGTCCAGCAGTCGAACCACTGTCTCCGCCTTCGAAATCACCACTAGAAATGAGTGCAGGCCGAGGTGAACAATTCCTACTAATCCGTATATGGGCGTCGAGTCGCTGACTTCTGTTGTCATTTCGGTTGTGTAAATACGGCCTGAGGACCGTTGGAAGACCAGACAAGTGCCAGCGTCTGTGCCAGTGGGTAGAACTGCGAAGGACTCAGAGCGGACGAGGAGACGCCAGCAGGGCTCGATAGGAGCGGCCATGGATAGTTAGTATGGAGCGGGTCTATGCGAAGCTCTTCAAAGGCTCCACGCAGAAGATAGTGTGCGTAGCGAAGAACTACTTTGCATCCGGAGAAACCCCGACCGAAGCGCCAATACTATTCCAGAAGCCAGAAACCGCAGTGCAGATGTGCTCACAGCCGATACCCCTGCCCGCTGGTATGGAAGTCCGGTACGAGTGTAAGGCCTAGACAGTGGAATTGGCAGTGCAGATATTCAAGAAAGGGAAGGATATACGAGAGTCGAAGGCGATGCGGCATGTAGGCGGGTACTGCCTTGCTTTGGACCTGACAGCTGCCAATTTGCAGGCAGAGGCGAAGAAGGCGGGCTTGCCGTGGACTGTCTGCAAGGGGTATGACGGCTCTTTGCCTTTGTCCTCTTATGTGGACAAGGAAATGCTAACGGACCCCCACGACATCCAGTTCCAACTGCATATCAACGGAGAACTTCGGCAAACAGGCTACACTGCCAAAATGCACTTCAAGATTCCGCAGCTTATCAGCTATGTCAGCACTTTCTTCACTCTCAACAAAGGAGACCTCATCCTCACCGGCACTCCTGCGGGTGCAGGACTTCTCAAGCCTAAGGATAAGCTGGAAGCCAGCATCATCAGAGGAGAAGAGATCATCTTTAGAAGCAAATTCCACGTAGCTTAGGCCACCCTCTTCACTCGTAGCACTATTGGGAAAGACGCTGCTGGCTTCATCAGGCTATAGACAAAAGGTGCATATAGGAAGCGACACCTCGTCACACTAATGATTTTTCCTAATATTCGCAATTATGTTAGACATAACTGTCCACAATTGACGCAAACTGGATAATGGTTAAAGATATGACAGACTGTCTCCTCTACTTGTACGCGTACTTTGCCATCAGTTTCAGCAAGTCTTTGGCTCTCTCGCTAGTAATTGCTTGGCTAGCTGAGGATACGTAGATGGATATATCGCTTTCAGAGTGTAGTAGAAGTCCTATTGGTTTCCCTGACTGCCCGCGTCAAGCCGTGGCATTAGCAGTCTTACGGAAGTTGTCTCATGCAAGTAGCTACACTCTGAGAAAAGGTACATACTCTCACATTGAGTACAGAAGCAGCAAGGACTACACCGCTTGGAAGGCATGTGGACATGTCGCTAGATAGCAGTTAGATATGTCCGTCTACAGCGGCTTCGCCACGCGCATGCTGGAGTCTCAGTACAACGGGCTGGTCTGCAAGCTCATTAGTCTCTTCGAACAACGCGTATCTGCAGCCCTACGTTCCGACTTCTTTGACAATGACCAGTGGTCCCTCTCCTTCTGCGCAGTGTTCAAAGCCATGCGCAAGCTGGAAGGACAGAAGTACCTGCCTCCGAAGTTCTCACACTACTGCAAGGACCTAGCCCAGCATCTGGGCGCCTACGTAAGTCCTAGTCAGTCCCAGCTGTCTAGGGACATTTCCATGAACTCCAGCAGGATGTCGTCGCATTTGACGAGTGAGTGGGATGCAAACCTGCACCAGTGAAGTCTAGGCAGACTGGAAGCCATGCTCATAGAGGAAAGCAAAATTACGCAAAAGCCGCCCAGACTGGCGGAAATCGTCCCCAAGCGATCCGGGTCATTCGTGAAACAGCCCATCAGAATCGACCGTCGCTTGCAAGACTCCGGCCGCCAACGCTCCAAACTCAGTTACTCCTCCCGAGCCACCCGCAGAGCCCCGCTTTCCCTCATTTCCCCACGCACCCAAGACACTGCAGAGTCCTACCCTCGCTCTGTGGACATCAGTCGTTTGGACGACATCAGCGAAATACCTCCTGTGCAGGAAAGGAAGAGACGGCGAGGCCGCAGAGACAAGCTGGCAGATGTATACCAGGACCGAGCCTTTACCAAGCTACTTGCTGAGCTGAGGGCGTGATGTGTAAGGTAGACTCAAGTCTGAGTAGGTAGAAAGGGAATGTGGTGCTCAGCAGTCTAAGTTGTTGGCCTATTAGTTACGTCTCCATGTTTCTAGGCGCCTTGCGGTACTCTCTGATCTTTCGAACCCACAGCTCGCATTTCAACTTCAGCTCTTTGATGGCCTCTATCAGCAGTTCCTTCGCTTCCAACGCTCCTGTGGACTCAATAGAAACTGCCTATTCCTTACATATGAAGTGCTCTTTGTGCTTCGCGACTTCCACCAGTCCAGTTTTGAGACACTCCCGACAACTCGTGCAGTTCCTTGGGTACTTGACAATAGCCACTCCCTGCTCAATGTCAAAGACGCCCACAGGACAGAGCGACTTGAGTTCCCTTGCTTCCTGGGAAGTGTTGTTTTTGAGGGTTATCAGTGGTAGCATGCGGTAGGAAGCAGTGGCCACAGGGGACCATTTAGCGTGAGTTTGTCCGATTCCTTTTTCACAGATTAGTTCTGCTTCGATTTCCTGGCCTGGGGCTAATTGCGCGATTAGGATGTCTTCGTGGACGGGGCGGACTTCAGACAGCATTTCCCTCTGATTGCCTACCGGCTTCCACACTAAGTCACTCGTGTAGACTTTGTCGTTGACTACCTGTCCTGCAGGACTTCTGCGGCAATGGACGTGCAGGTTGAAGTGAATCGAGTTGTTTTCACTGTGCGATTCATCATTTTCCCGAAATTGAAACGCCCTCGGATCCACCGCTATAGGGATCAACCCCAGTCTATGCGCCAACACTTCATCAGGAATCACACTCGTGTTCTGGTACAGATTCACATGTTCAATAGCCATCGTAGGCACCTCTGAGAGCAGAATTCGCCGAATAGCGTTGGCGAAAGGAGCCTCGATGCCTGCGATGTCCACCACTAGTTCTTCTCGAGAGGAGGACTGGATGGTGACTTGAAGAGAGCTGAGGATGGAGGCGATGGAGGGGCCGCCGCTGGCTGGGTGCTCTGCGGTCAGGGGGTTTTCGATGCCGCTGGGAGTGAGCACTGCCTTGGTCCTCTTCATATGCCAAAGTCGGAATTGCAGCCATATGCGTGACTAGCCGAAGACTTAGTCCAAGGCTATACCTCTGAACTGTCCACTTCCACTCTCGATAGGGTGGAATTCTCTGAGTAAGTCATACATTCGCTGAATCAGAACTGGCGTTATCTAGGGCTGTGAACAGCCTAAGGTACCCCTCCTCTAGGCACCATACAGCTAGAAACCATCACCGGCGCTCTTCAAGCCCTAACACTAGCCATATATCCCAACGCGATAATGACCAGTTTCGAAGTAGTGGCGTCCTATGGCGTCTGCGTGCAAGACTACGTGCCCAGCAAGCCGGTCTGTCCTGCCTGTGGACTGGAAGTGGCCTACTCCCACCTGGCTGCCCGAGACCTGTCTCAGGACAGTTCACTGTGGTACCATCTCTGTTGCTTTCCGGCGATGCCCTTTTTGAGAGCAGAC